>Ga0209490_10000382_pt1 | contig 44990 bp, 41 predicted proteins | sample MAT06_FD_187209 | JGI IMG/M metagenome (GOLD analysis project Ga0209490, IMG submission 187209) | Freshwater microbial communities from Lake Fryxell liftoff mats and glacier meltwater in Antarctica - MAT-06 (SPAdes) (version 2) | ecosystem: Environmental > Aquatic > Freshwater > Ice > Liftoff...
TTATTTAGGAACAGCCTTTCAGTTTGAGCCAGTTCTTACCCAAAGTGCTTGGTTTAGACCACATAACTTAGCGGAAGATGTGGATGGCCTCTACCTCGTGGGAGCGGGCACCCATCCTGGCGCAGGCGTGCCCGGCGTGCTCTCATCAGCCAAGGCCTTAGAAAAACTCATCGCCGCACCGCTTGCAGAAGCTGTGGTATGAAAGGAGGAAGGCGAAAGGATGAAAAAAAAACAGGTTAGCCTTCCCGCTTCATCATTCGACTTTCAACCTTCATCCTTTCCTCTCCCATAGTGTTGCCTACTGGCGTGTGGTTAGGTGGAGGCCGTAAAACCAGGTTATTAAGCTGCCGAGGGGTAAAAACTCTGGCGACCAAATGCGCACCTTAACCCCAATTTAAAAAGAAGTGGGGCTTTTTTTATACATTATACTTTTTCACATGAGGAATAAAACTCGCAACTTTTTATCTACATGATATTCAAGAACCAATGAAGGTTGTCATTTTATGTGGAGGCTTAGGAACTCGTTTAAGACAAGAAACCGAATATCGCCCTAAGCCCATGGTTCCAATTGGAGGCCGTCCCATTTTATGGCATATCATGAAAACGTATGCTCACTATGGGCATAAAGAATTTATCATCTGCCTAGGCTACAAAGGAGAGATGATAAAAGAGTATTTTAGAAACTATCTTTGGATGAGCTCAGATGTGACCTTAAGTCTAGGGCGGAAACCAAAACTTGTTTTCCACAATAATCATCAAGAAGAGGATTGGCAGGTGACTTTAGCGGAAACTGGAGATGAAACGGCCACGGCCGGAAGGCTAAAAAAAATCCAACCCTATCTTGGTGGGGATAAGGAATTTTTGTTCACCTACGGGGATGGTGTCGCCGATGTGGACGTCAATGCTGTGATTGAATTCCACAGGCGCTCGGCCAAACTATTGACTTTGACAGCCGTGCATCCGCCCGGGCGTTTCGGAGATCTAGGTTTTGAGGGAGAGGCTCTTGTGGCAAGTTTTCAGGAAAAAGCCCCGGCGGAGGGAGGATGGATCAATGGCGGTTACTTTGTGGCCTCCCATCTTGTTCTGGATAACCTAGACGACTGTGAGAAAATCATGTTCGAGCAGGAACCTATCCGAGCGCTGGCTTCGGCAAAGCAGTTGGCGGCCTACCGCCATTCTGGATTTTGGCGTCCCATGGATACGTATCAGGAACTTTTGCAGTTAAACAAATTGTGGGACGAAGGACGTGCGCCATGGAAATGCTGGTGAGAGACCCTTCCGTCCGGATGTGTTCAGATGCTTCCGAGGTTATTTCCCGTATGGGAAAGCTGAATGAGAGGTTTTCTGGAAAAAGAGTTTTGCTGACTGGTGCAGCAGGGTTTCTTGGGCGTCATTTCATTAATTATTTCAATCAACTGAACTGCGGCGGAGTCCTTACTAAGCCCTGTTACCTTGTGGCTCAGGACAACTTTCTCAGAGGCCAACCGGGCTGGTTGCGGTATTTTGACGGGAGTGGGTTTGTCGAGTTGCAGCAACGCAACGTCGTTGATCCCGGGTCATGGCCGATTTTTGATTTTGTCATCCATGCTGCCTCCGTAGCCTCCCCTATTTTCTACCGCAAACATCCTATCGAGACTATGGACGCCAATGTCATCGGTTTGCGAAATCTTTTGGAACATGCCCGCACTTTCCCAGTTGAGAGCTTTCTGTTTTTCTCCAGCAGTGAGATTTATGGAGATCCCGATCCAGCAAATATACCGACGCCCGAACATTATCGGGGAAATGTTAGCTGCACTGGACCCCGCGCCTGCTATGATGAATCAAAAAGATTCGGAGAAACTCTCTGCGTGAATTTCCATCAGGTGCACGGCATACCGGTCAAGATTGCCCGTCCCTTCAACAATTACGGGGCTGGGCTGGGCCTGCATGACCAACGTGTTTTACCAGATTTTTTCCGGGATATTCTGGCCGGACGCGACATTGTTCTTCTGTCCGATGGAAAGGCGACCCGAACATTTTGTTATATCACAGACGCCATTTCCGGCTATCTGAAGGTGCTTCTTTCCAAACATGAAGGCGAGGCTTTCAACATAGGAATGGAGAAGCCGGAAATTTCCATGCTTGAATTGGCTCAACTAGTTATCAAGACCACAGGAAAAAATGCCAAGGTCGTTTCCAAGCTTAGCGAAGATCCCCAATATTTGACGGACAATCCCGTGCGGCGTTGCCCGGATTTGAGAAAATCGCGTGAACTGCTTGACTACATTCCTGAAGTTTCGATTGATGAGGGACTTCGGAGAATGATGGAGTTTTACCTTGAGGAGAATGGGGCTGGAACGGGATGAAAATCGGCGTTATCGGAGCTGGATATGTGGGTTTGGTCAGCGGCGTTTGCTTGGCATCCAAGGGTCATCAGGTCTGCTGCTTGGAAATCAGGAGGGGGGTGGTCGATCTATTGAATGAGGGGATGCCCACAATACATGAAGAAGGATTGCCCGAACTTTTATCGAAAGTGGTGAAGGGAAAAACTTTTTCTGCTGCCATGGCCTCCCCGGAAGCTTTGGAGGGCTGTAGCTTGATCTTACTGGCTGTGGGCACGCCATGCACAGACGGGGAGATCAACCTTAAACATGTAGAGGACGCGGTCATGCTTTGCGCCAATTACATTAAGATTAGTTCCACGTTTGTTTCTGTTGTCGTCAAAAGCACTGTGATTCCTGGTACGACCGATGACTTCGTCCGCAATCTGCTGGAAAAAGTATCAGGAAAAAAACTTGGAGAGTTCGGTTTAGGGATGAACCCTGAGTTTCTCAGGGAAGGATTTGCCATCCAAGATTTCATGGATCCTGACAGAATCGTATTTGGGCATGAAGATCCCGCCACGCTAGAACTTCTGAAAGAGCTGTATAGTTCATGGGTCTGTGACAAGATTTCTGTGAATACTCGTACGGCGGAAATGATCAAATATGCCAACAACTGCCTTCTGGCCACCCAGATTTCGGCCGTCAATGAGTTGGCAAATCTCGCCACAGCTTTAGGAGGGGTGGACATTGATGATGTCATGAAGGGAGTGCATTTGGATCGTCGTTGGAATCCTTTGCTACAGAACGGTGTACGCCTGAATCCTGGAATTCTTTCCTATCTTCTCGCGGGCTGTGGTTTTGGCGGAAGCTGTTTCCCTAAAGATGTGCAGGCTTTACGCACCCTTGGACGACAAAAAGGAACGCCAATGCGGGTGTTGCAGGCAGTACTTGATATCAATGAAAAACAGCCTCTGGAGGTTGTCTCGATGCTTCAGGATGCGCTTAAAGGGGTGAAAGGTCGATCTATCCTTCTTTTAGGCTTGGCCTTCAAACCGGGAACAGAGGATTTACGCGAATCGGCAGCTGTAAAAATAGCCAAAGCCCTTGATTCTGCTGGAGCCCTTGTTTCGGCACATGACCCTGCGGCGGGAAAAAACGCGCGGATCGAATTCACTGGAACTGGAGTGCAAGTGTTGTCCGACTGGATCAGCTGGTTGCCCAAGGCGGAAGCCGTTGTTGTGGCAACGGCTTGGCCTGAATACCAGCAGTTGGCGGACAGCTCCCAATCGGACTCGATCCGAGGCAAGGTGATCGTCGATGCCAGAAGGATGTTCCAACCAAGCTCTTTTTCTAATAGTAATTATCTATGCATTGGACGCAGAATGTCCGATCGCCGCCCCAACCTATTATGAATATACCAAAACGAAATAAAGACGAGATAAGGGACCAAATCATGGATTTGGTGGTCGAATATTACCATAGCGCCCATGCATCCAAAACGTTCATTCCCGGGAAAACCAAGGTGTCTTATGCCGGAAGGGTTTTTGACGATGAGGAACTACGTTTTGGCGTGGAGAGTGTACTGCAATATTGGCTGACGTCGGGCCCTTTTGCCTTGGATTTTGAAAAAACCATGAAGGATTATTTTGGTGCCGAGGCCTCTTATCTCGTCAATTCGGGGTCATCCGCAAATCTGTTGATGCTCTCGACTCTGCTCAGTCCGCAGATTTCGGATGGGCTGCGCAAGGGGGATGAGGTCATCACCCCGGCCGTTACTTTTCCCACCACCTTAACCCCGATTGTTCAGAATGGTCTGGTTCCTGTTTTTGTTGACTGCCTGCCGGGTGAATACGACATTGACGTAACCCAACTAGAAGCCGCAATCGGACCAAAAACGCGCTGTATTTTCGTTCCCCATACAGTTGGAATACCCTGTAACATGGATGTGATCATGGATCTGGCTCAGCGCTACAACCTTTGGGTTCTCGAAGATGGCTGCGACGCCTTGGGTGCCACTTGGAATGGAAGGCTCGTCGGAACTTTCGGAGCCATGTCGTCCATCTCGTTTTATCCGGCTCATCACATGACCATGGGCGAGGGGGGGATGGTCGTGATCAACAAGTCCGGCGTGCGCAGAACATGTCTTTCCGTGCGGGATTGGGGTCGTGACTGCTGGTGTGAGCCAGGCCAGAACAACACCTGCGGCAAACGCTTTGAATGGCAACTCGGTGGATTGCCTTATGGTTATGACCACAAATATATTTATTCAAACCTCGGCTATAATCTGAAGGTCACGGAAATGCAGGCCGCGTTGGGCTGCGCCCAATTTAAAAAACTTCCGGCATTCATCGCCGCCCGCCGGAAAAACGCTAGGTTTTACTTCGAAAAACTCCAAGCATTTGAAGAGCACATGATACTCCCCAAGGTTCCAGTTCAGGCAGATCCGTCATGGTTCGGTTTCCCGATCACGCTGAAAGCGCACGTGGATCGCAAAAAATTCATCAACTGGCTAGAAGAGGTGAACATAGAGACCCGGCTCGTATTCGGCGGCAATATTCTTAAGCAGCCTGGTTTTCAGGACATTCCGCGACGTATCCACGGGGATCTGGCTGGAACCGAAACCATCATGAATCAGACCCTATTCATTGGGGTTTATCCTGGGTTGACTCAGGAGATGCTGGACTTTGTCGTCGAACGGATCGGAGCATTTTTTAGGTCATCTTTATGAACCAGTTCCCACACGCAAAGGTTCGTCTGACATGATCCCGCTTCCTGAAGAAGATCTCCGGTATGTGTTGGAGCACACCACTTTGGCATGGAAGAAGTGGCCAAGATCACGATTTTTTTTGACCGGCGGCACGGGCTTCTTCGGGCGATGGCTGGTGGAAAGTTTTTTGTGGGCCAATGAGCAACTCGGACTAGAATCGGAATTGACGATACTGACGAGGAATCCGGAAAAATTCCTAGCGGAAATGCCCCACTTAGATGACCGAAAGGGTTTGAAGCTGCATCGCGGTGATGTGCGAAATTTCGACTTCCCAGTAGGGGATTTCAAAGGTGTGATTCACGCAGGGAATACATCCAGCTCTCCGGTCGCACCTTTGGAGATGTTTGATACAATTGTGGAGGGCACAAGGCGGACGCTTGATTTCGCTTTGGAAAAAAAAGTGCAATCTTTTCTGTTTGTCAGCTCGGGTGCGGTTTATGGACGGCAGCCTGAAAACTTGGAAAAAATTCCTGAAGACTATAACGGTGCGCCCCTGATGGATGATAGCCGATCCGCCTATGGTGAAGGCAAGCGATCGGCAGAATTGCTTTGCACGATGTACCATCAGGCAAATGGCGTGCCTGCCAAAGTGTGCCGATGTTTTGCCTTTTTAGGGCCGCACCTGCCGCTGGATGCCCATTTTGCGATCGGCAATTTTATTCGGGATGCCCTGAATGGAGGAAACATACGCATCCAAGGTGACGGCACCGCGTTACGTTCCTACATGTATGCTGCGGATCTGTCGGTAGATTTATGGCGGCAGTTTTTAGAAGGTTCTCCGGGCCAATGCCTCAACCTCGGATCTGATGAGGCCTTTTCCATGGCCGAGCTAGCGGGCAGAGTGGCTGCTGTCATTAATCCAGAGGCCGTCATTGAAATTTGCGGCAGTCCTCACGGAGGCCCGGTTCACCGATATGTGCCAGACTGCACGCGTAGCCGCAAAAAACTTGGCGCACGGGAAATCATACCATTGTCCGACGCCATCAGGCGCACGGCTGTATGGGTGTCTCTTGCGGAAAAAGTTGACCGAAAGAAGTTGAAGTCATGAAAAAAACGGTTTGGTTGGAATCAGCCAAATCCCGGAGTTAAGTATCTAGGGTAGGGGTGGGGGAGCTGATTATGAACATCTTACGTTCCCATTCGGTATTTTCAAATGCGGCTTATAGGATAATCCGGTTGAAAAATTTACCCAAGCTTAAAGAAGCGTCCGGTCGAATCGTGGGTTGTGCGGGTGGGCACTAGACTGTTGTGCGGGAAGCTACAAAACGGTGTTTGCTCTTCTCTTCCACTCGGCGCAATGTGCGGCAAGCCGCTTTGGATCCTACCCGACTATGTTTTGACTGCAAACACAGTGATGATATCATGGAGATTTTTTTTGACCCGAATACCGCCTATCCTGTAGTTGTTCAGCAGCAAATATGCCTGATAAAAAAGCGATGATGTAGATCCCTTGCTTAACCGTAAGAAGATGGTCTTCAATTTTAGGATGTGGGGAATAAATTTCGCACTGGTTGCTTGAAACCCGGATCCCCTCAAAATACGGTATAGGGTATTCTTGTCATAATAAAATAAATGCCCGGGTGGAACTATTGCGTAAAAGTCAGAGCCGGTAATTTTGGCATACAAGCATGATATGTTGTGCACTTTGATGACAACTAACCCCCCTGACCTTAGAAGCAAATGACATTTACTCAGGGCAGCGATCGGATCAGCTAAATGATCAAACACGTCCTGAAAGGTGATGACGTCAAAAAAGCCCTGTTTTTCTGGATAATCTTCAAATCTTCCCTCAAATATGCGGTCTCCATGTTTTTGACGGGCGATTTCGGCGTCGGCATGACTAATTTCACTACCGTAGCAATCCCAACCTTGCATTACATTGAAGAACCAGCCGCCTGAGCAGCCGACGTCAAGTAATCGACCGGGAAGAGGGTTACGCTCTTCAATAAGCTTGCCTAGGATTTTGTAATAGAAATTCAAGCACTCAAGATTATTATCTTGGTATACCTCATCTTTGCTGGTGCTATAAAATTCCGTCAGCTCCTGCGGGGTCAGATGTTCCTTGACAAACACCAAAGAGCAGGCTTCGCAACGTACAATTGAATACCCATTGACCCGCCAGCGGGAGACTAGTCTATGGCTACCACAAACGGGGCAACAATTATGTATTCGAGTAGTTTTTTGTTTCATTTAAATACTCCACCATAATTTCTCAAGTTATCAAAACAGATACCTTTATCTGGTTCCTCCTACCTAACTGCGTGTTTCGGCGCACGAAAGTCCGACTAAGAATCTTAAACGTGCCGCGTCCCTTTCGGGTAATCAGTTAAGCTGGGTGAAAAGGGGCTGATGCCGGGGCACCCGTAAACCAAAAAACCCCATGTTAAACTACACTCTTAAAAACTTAAATTATTCCGAGACGTCTGGCAAGGCAAAACTGGCTTGCGCCACGCCATCGTGTTGCCTCATTGAAGCGGACACCGAAGGAAGGTGAAAAGGGCTAGGTAAAGTCGTTGCGTCAGAAAGACTGACACCCAGATGAAAACAAGATCTGGAATTATGAGTCAACCCACAAGAGAAGAATATTTAAAGAACGCACGGCAACGTTATCTGAAGCGAAACCGAGTCGGACGCAGTGCCATGATAGACGAAGTGAGTGAAACGTTGGGCTGGGAACGCAAGCACACGATCAAAACCCTCAATGGCAAAGTTGCTTTGGGAATGAAAGCTGAGCGACGAGGCAGCAAGGCCACCCACGGTGAAGAGGAGCACTTTATCAATGTGTGTATTTGGAAGCAGAGTGAGCAGCCCTGTGGGGTGCGTTTGAAGGCTACTTTGCCGCTGTGGATGGAAAGCTACCAAGCGCACTACGGAGTGATTGAAGAGGTGGTGGCAGAGCGTATCTTGAGTTACAACGCACGCACGTTGGAGCGTATCACCTTTACCCACCGTGTCAGGGGTGAAGGTCGGCGCAAAGGCCGCAGGAGTGGGCGGGCGAGTAACCGGATCAAGACCTTCGTACCAATCCGCTGCGGCCCCCAAGAGTTTGATGAACCTGGCTGGATGGAGGCCGCACGGCCTCCCACGCAGGAGGCAGTGGCAGCGGGGATTTCCTTTGGAGCCTGACTCTGACGGACTTCCACAGTGGCTGGACGGAGTTAGCGGCGCTCTGGGGCAACCGGGGCGGGGAAGTGCGGGAAGTGCGAGTGGGTCTTGAACGTATGGAGAAACGGATGCCTCTTGCGATGCTGGGTTTTGACTGCGACAACGGCAGTGAGTTCCTTAACGAAATCCTTGCACGGCAGAGCAGTCACTTTAACCTGCTGATTTTCTGCAAGATGACTTCACCTATCTGCCGGACAAGCTTATGAGAGAAATAGTTGCAGACACACTCGGCTGAATCAATATGCGGGTTTGACTGTCTATAGAAGAAACGACGTTTCTTCAGAGTAGATTTTTTTGTGCCTAGGAATTGAAAGCTGTTTCAGAGTCCGCGCTTGTAAATTCCTTCTTTTAACTCGGCGTTGCCCGAATAGGGGCTGTCGATCATGTCAATGGAAATGAGTTGATCCTTTTTGAAGGCTGCGATCGCCCTGTGTCCGTAACGCCCGAGCATAAACTCGCGGAAGGAGATCTGTCCTTTCTGTAGGGGGATGGCCAGGTAAACGTCCTCTTCTTCCAAGGTTTGTCCCAGTTTCAGGTATTGTGCGGCATAAACGCCGCGGATGTAGGAGTCGAGATAACTTTTTTCTTGGGGAAGCACTGGTTTCCGGGTTGTTCCTGAAGTCCCACAATAGGTTAGAGCGGCATGGTAGGCCTTGAACCAAGTATCGATTTGCTCCGGCAACGAAGAGTATTTGGCAATTTCTTTGCCGTCCGTATGGGTGTCTCTTGCGGAAAAAGTTGACCGAAAGAAGTTGAAGTCATGAAAAAAACGGTTTGGTTGGAATTAGCCAAATCCCGGAGCTAAGTATCTAGGGTAGGGGCGAGAGAGCCAGTTTTCGGGGCTGTGTGGACTAATCCAGCAGAGCTATCGCTGGAAAGTTTGTGAGGGTTTAAATGTGGTGCAATAGAGTCCAGCCAACATTGGAGCCTATGGTAGGCTAAGCTGATGGCCTCCTAGTGGTAGTCCTAGTCTTTGAAAACGCACAAAAACAGAATCCAGTGGTTTTTTGAGTTCGTTGTGCAACTCAAGAGATTACAAATAGAATAAAAGAGAAAAAAATCTTGTCGCTTCCTGAAAAGAAGCCTTAACTAACACCAAGTGATCTTAAATTATGACTCCAATTTTTACAATCAATGGCAAAAAAATTGGGGACGGTTCCAAGTGTTACATTATTGCGGAGATTGGAATCAATCACAACGGGAGCATTGAACTGGCACGCCAACTCATCGCTGTGGCCAAGACATCTGGATGTGACGCCGTCAAATTCCAAAAACGGACAATTGATGTTGTTTATACTCAGGAAGAGCTGGCCAAACCCCGCGAAAATCCTTTCGGCCCTACTAATGGCGACCTCAAAAGGGGTCTGGAATTTAGCAAAGAGCAGTATACTGAAATTAACCGATTCTGCTGCGAGATGCAAATTCCTTGGTTTGCTTCTTGTTGGGATGAGGCCTCCGTGGATTTTATCGATGCATTCAATCCTCCCTGCTACAAGATTGCTTCCGCTTCACTGACTGATGACGCTCTTCTTTCCCACACGCGCAGCAAGGGTAAGCCGATTATTCTTTCCACGGGAATGAGCACCTATGAAGAAGTGGATAAAGCGGTCAAAATTTTAGGCAAGGAAGATCTTGGACTTTTGCATACCTGCAGTGCATACCCCTCCAAGTACAACGAATTAAATCTCCGTTTAATTCTTGAATTGAAAAAGCGATACTCTATTCCAGTGGGCTATTCGGGACACGAAACCGGCATCGCCTCTTCGGTAGCAGCTATGGCCATGGGAGCATGTATTATCGAGAGGCACATTACCCTCGATAGATCCATGTGGGGATCAGATCAGTCCGCATCACTGGGACCGAACGGTATCACCCGTCTCTGCCGCGATATACGCCTTGTTGAGGAATCTTTTGGTGATGGAGAAAAAGTTCTACGTGAACGTGAAGTTGCGGTTATGAAAAAACTCCGCCGCATAGGTTTGAAATTTTGAAAACAGAAATCAAAGCCGTTGCCTTGGATGTAGACGGAGTTTTAACCGACGGAACGTTTTGGTGGGGGGAAGAGGGCACAGAGTTAAAGCGTTTTTCATTCCGCGACATCATGGGGATTTCCCGAGCCTCTAAACAGGGTATTGTCTTTGCTCTTATTTCTGGAGAAAAAAGTCCGTTGATTGACCGTTACGCAGCAAAGATGGGTATTCAGGATGTTTTCCAAGGGTGCCAAGATAAGGAGGCTGCATTGCGTGTTTTTGCTAAGTCCCACCAGTTGGAACTTTCACAAATATGTTTTATGGGTGATGACATAAATGATCTGGATGCCATCCGTATTGCGGGTTTTTCTGCAGCTCCAGCAGACGCTTATGAGAAAGTTCGTTCTACGGTAGACTACGTCACAAAACTGTCAGCGGGCTCCGGAGCGGTTCGGGAAATGCTCGACCTCGTTCTTCTATGAAACTTTCCGACTATGTTATTGATTTTCTTGCTCTCCGAGGGGTCAAGCACGTTTTCATGCTTTCAGGGGGAGCTTCCATGCATTTGAATAATTCTCTGGGCAAGCACCCTGATGTAAAATATGTCTGTAACCTCCATGAACAAGCGTGTGCCGTTGCCGCTGAGGCTTATGCACGTGTAACCAACAGCCTAGGGGTTGTCATGGTCACCGCAGGACCAGGAGGAACCAATACGATCACAGGATTGGCGGCAGCTTGGCTGGACTCAACACCAGTACTTTTTCTCTCAGGGCAAGTTAAACGCTCTGATCTCAAACGTGACTCGGGTGTCAGGCAATTGGGAGTACAAGAAATAGATATTATTTCTCTCGTCTTTCCAATTACTAAATACGCGGTCACCGTGATGGACCCAGAAAGCATACGTTTTCATCTGGAAAAGGCTCTTTACTTGGCCAAAAGTGGTCGGCCAGGACCTGTCTGGCTCGACATTCCGCTTGATGTGCAGGGCGCACAAATAGATCCAGATAAACTTTCTTCTTTTGACACTGAAAGTGCTGAGATTTTGCCAGCCTTTAATCAAGACGACGGCTCTATACCGAATATAATGGAATTGTTTAACCAGTCAGAGCGTCCAGTCATTTTAGTTGGCAATGGCGTCCGGATTGCGGGTGCTGAAAATCTTTTCCGTGATTTGGTGAAACTCCTGAATATTCCTGTTTTAACGACTAGGCTGGGAGTGGATCTCCTACCTTCATCCCACTCGCTCTGTTTTGGAATGCCAGGATTAATTGCTTCTCGTGCTGCCAACTTTACCCTACAAAACAGTGATTTACTTCTCATTCTAGGTGCCCGGCTCGATATGGCAATGATAGCTTATGCGCCCGATAAGCTAGCAAGAGAAGCAAAGAAAATCATGGTGAATAATGATCCCCATGAAATAAATAAATTTAAAGGGCTGATCGATCTACCTGTCTGTACGGACATCAAAGATTTTTTAAAAACCCTGCTAACACAAACTCGTGGGATCGAAGCCAAGAACCGCAATCCTTGGTTAGCTCGCTGCAGGGACTGGAAAACGAAATACCCTTTTGTCACCGCTGAACAACTGGGGGAGGTAGCTGGCATTAACACTTATATGTTTTCCCATGTGATGGGTGATTTGCTGGTGGAAAATGACATCATTCTTCCAGGGAGTTCTGGCGTTGCATGTGAAATTTTTCTTACAGCTTTCCGCGTAAAGGAAGGCCAGAGAGTTTTCCACAACAAAGGAACAGGGGCTATGGGATTTTCGCAGCCCAGTGGCATCGGTGCTTGCCTTGCAGCAAACAGGCAACGCATTATCTGTGTTGATGGTGATGGTGGATTTATGATGAATATTCAGGAACTGGAAACGGTAAAACGACTTGATCTTCCCATCAAATTTTTTGTGATGAACAATGGTGGCTACGCTTCAATCCGGATGTCGCAGCAAACTTATTTCGGATCTTTGACTGCAGCTGATGAGACTAGCAATATGACTCTGCCCGATATAGGCAATATTGTCAGGGCTTTCGGACTTCCAGCGGTTAAGATGGAAAATCCCTTAACCCTGCGGAAAGAATTGGAAATATTTTTAAACGCACCCGGTCCTGGGGTGTGTGAGGTGATGGTAATTCGAGATGAACCGCGCATTCCGCGTGTGGTATCCACGAAGCGACCCGATGGATCAATGGTTTCTAAGCCTTTAGAGGATCTTTACCCTTTTTTGGATCGCGCGGAATTTTTAGAAAATATGGTGGTTTCGACAATTGAGGAATAAAAATGATTTCGACTGAAGAACATTTAAAAAATTTTCTAGAAGAAGAGCTCCCATTACTAGCAGCTGACGAACGGTACTTTTTTGATCGTTTAATTGGCAATACCTCGCCAATAGTCATCTATGGCTCAGGTAAGCTCGGGAGGAAACTTGCGCGATCTCTGATGGATTTAGGAAACACACCTCTGGCTTTTGTAGACAACAATCCTCAGTTATGGAGCCAAAATATTGAGGGAGTTCCAGTCTATGGCGTGCAGGAAGCTGTCCAAAGATTTGGTAATTCCGCAATTTTTGTGGTTTCGGTCTGGAGTCCTGGACACGACCGCCGATTTGAAAACATTAAGGGCCAACTTGAGAGTTTAGGTTGTCACAAAGTAGTTCACTTTCTCCCGCTTTTTTGGAAATATGCGGAATCGCTTCTTCCTCATTACAGGCTGGATTTGCCAAGTCGCATGCTCTTTAAAAAGTCAGATATTGAGAAGTCCTTCCTACTTCTTGAAGACGAAAAGTCTCGCCTGGAATTCATTGCTCAGCTGAAATTAATGTTGTATGCTAATGCCAATGTCCTGCCTCCTTGTGACCCCACTAAAAGCACTTATTTTCCAGAGGACTTGTTCCAGTTGGGACAGTCCGAGGTATTTGTTGATTGTGGTGCTTTTGACGGAGATACCACCAGAGCCCTGTTATTGAGAACCAACGGATTGTTTGGATTTGTGGTTGCCTATGAACCCGATCCAGAAAATTTCCTAAAATTAAAATCGTATGCGGCGAGTTTGCCAGCCTTTCAGCAAAATTCGTTCCGACTGCATCAATGCGCACTAGGTTCCGCAAGGGGAACAGTCCGTTTTGATGCCATGGGTTCTGTATCAAGTGCTATTACCCAGGACGGGAAGATTGAAGTTTTGTTGGAGACGTTAGATCTTACTCTAGAGGCTCTTGCGCCAACCTACATTAAGATGGATATTGAAGGGTCTGAAATGGAGGCATTGGAAGGCGGGCGTAAAATTATCGAAAAATATCACCCTAGACTTGCTTGCTGTGTTTACCATAAACAAGATCACCTCTGGGAAATACCATTAAAAATGAAAGAATTAAATCCCGATTACCCGCTTTACCTTCGCCGTTACGATGATGAGTTTTGGGATGTTGTTTGCTATTCGGCTCCCCACATGCCAGAACAAAGTAGGAATCCATGAAGTGTTTATCACCATTAGAAAAACTTAATTTTATCTTTCAGGGAAATGAAGAAGCTGATAGGACACGTCTAAATGCGCTTTTGTCTAGAATAAGGCCTGAACGATCTTCCCGCTTTGTTCTGTTTGGAGCCGGACCTCTGGGTCGCCACATTAATTATAAGCTTCAATCGCTTGGAAATACGCCATTAGCCTTCGTTGACAATAATCCAGCCCTTTGGGGAACAGAAGTGGATGGGATACGGGTTTTTTCCCCTTCCAATGCAGCAACGGAATTCGGAGAAAAGACTATTTTTATTGCAGCCATTTACACGAACTCCCCTCTCAGATCCCAGCTTCGTAAAATGGGAGTGTCCTTTTTAAGCTTTCCCGAGCTGGCTTGGTCTTTTCCAGAAACGTTTCTACCCCACGGGGCTTTGGCGCTTTCCTCGAATATTTATGCTAACAAAGAAGCTCTCGGTAAGTGCCTTCAGATTTGGTCTGACGACAAGTCAAAAGAAGAGTTCGTAGCTCAAATCGCTTGGAGAACATCACTTGATGCTTCTCTTCTACCACTACATTCCAGTGCAGACGAAACCTACTTTCCAGATGACTTATTTGTTCTCCATAACCATGAAGTTCTTGTCGATTGCGGTGCTTTTGACGGCGATTCATTAGCAGCTTGCCTCAAACGAACTAAGGGTGAGTTTTCTAAAATAATAGGAATAGAGGCTGACCTTTCTAATTTTGAGAAGCTGAGAGCTTCCTTAAATAAATTTGACGCCTCTAAAGTCAGCCTAATACCCAAAGCAGTTGGGGCTTTCTCTGGAAAAGTTAGGTTTGATGCCACTGGAACAGCAGGTTCAATTGTGGGAAGCGGATCGACTGAAGTTGATTGTGTAGCTCTTGACGATATAATGGACGGCATTGTTCCGACTTTTATAAAAATGGATATCGAAGGCTCGGAACCTGCAGCTTTGTGCGGAGCTGAAAAATTAATTTCTAAGCACAGACCTGTTCTAGCCATTTGCCTCTATCACGCCCAAGAACATCTCTGGGAAATTCCTTTGCATCTGAAATCCTTGGTTCCAGATTATCGCTTGTTTTTACGACGCTATTGTGATGAATGCTGGGAGCTGGTTTGTTATGCGGTTCCCATTGAACGCTGTAAAATATGAAATCTAGGTTCATTACGATCCTTACGCCCTGCTATAACGAAGAGGGCAATGTTGAGGAATTGTACCAGCAGATCAAAGCCATTATGGCGGTGCTTCCTCAATATGAATATGAGCATCTTTACATTGATAATGCTTCAATTGACAACACCACTTCTATCCTTAGGCAAATTACCTCCAGAGATAATCGGGTTAAGGTAATTTTAAATGTTCGAAACTTCGGGCACATACGCTCTCCCTACCACGCCTTTCTCCAAGCCAAGGGAGAAGCCGTAATTGTTATGGTTTCTGATTTGCAAGACCCTCCTCTGCTAATCGCAGACTTTCTAGAAAAATGGGAAGAAGGTTATAAAATAGTCCTTGGTCAAAAGGAAGCGAGCAAAGAAAATGCGCTTATCTTCTTTCTTCGTAAACTTTACTACCGAACTGTTCGGAAACTTGCGGATGTCGAATTGCTGGATAATGTAACAGGATTTGGACTATATGACCGGGAAGTTATCGAACATTTTCGCTGGATGGACAATGCTTACCCTTATGTTCGAGGTCTTATTTCGGAATTAGGTTATCCTGTAGCTCGGATACTTTACACCCAGCCGAACCGCCAAAGTGGTCTGACAAAAAATAATTTTTACACGCTGTATGATATGGCCATGCTCGGCTTCACCAGCCACTCAAAAATACCGTTACGGCTTGCCGCAATAATGGGTTTTCTGGCTTCGATTCTCAGTTTTACTATTGCTTGTTTTTATCTGGTTTACAAACTTCTTTATTGGAATGATTTTTCGGTGGGTATTGCCCCGATCGTAATTGGAATTTTCCTTTTTTCTTCGGTTCAACTTTTTTTCATAGGCGTCCTTGGAGAGTACATCGGAGCCATTCATACACAAGTTCTTAAAAGGCCGCTAGTGATTGAAAAGGAACGCATTAATTTCTGAGGGCCTTTTCTTTGCCTTTTGGATAACGAGGTGAGAAAAATAGATTCAAAGCCGATTGGGGATGTATCTTCACAGAGAAAGCAGCTTTTTACTCTTGTTTAAGATAACGCAAAATGACAAAAAAATTCCTCTTGGCTTCAAACCTGACAAGCTATTGAAACTATGTTTCTTACTTAAAAATTTATGAGTCTAAGCCAAATTTTTTTTCGTCTAACAGCCTGTATAGGTAATAAAGGGTTTTATTTATATGCTATATCCGCACTTTTACTTATGTTGCCCTCAATGCGCTTATGGCTTGAGCCTGTATGGGTAATAGTTCCTTTCGAGTTTGATTTTTGGGTGGGGTTGTTTCCTAGTGAAGCGCCTTTACGTAATTCTCCATTTTTTATATTGGGTAATACTATTCAAACCATGTTGTTTATTATGGCAGGTCTAGGCTTTGCTGCATTTGCAATGGAAATAGAACAAGAAAACAAGCACGCCTTCTCTCGGAAATTAAAAATTCGGATATTTATTTTAGTTCTCATATTTTGCCTTGGAATACCTTGGTTCAGTGTGGATTGTTTTTATTATTTAGCTAAAGGTTGGCAAGAGGCTGCTTACGGATTAGATGTATATCAGCAACCCTTTAGTGTGATACCTTATTTTGAAAAAGATGTCTTTTTTCAAAATGTCTACCCTGGCTTCATTCACTGTCTTGGAAGCTACGGGCCTTTATTTCAGGCATTCATTAAAACTATTTGTGAAAACGGCTTTGGTAACTTTGCTTTCACCTTTATCTTACTAAGACTATCTTTTCTTGGCGCATTACTAGGTTCGTGTTGGTTTGTGCTGCAGATTGCTAAGCGGGTAGAGCTATCTGGGGCACTAGCTATACTTCTCTTTATTGGAAGCCCACTCATGCTTTTTAACAGTTTAACTGTTGTTCATAATGACGTGGTGGTTAATCTATTCGTTCTAGCCGCTATTTATTTTGCTTGCGACAATAAAGCTTTAGTTGCTGGTGCTTGTCTCGGCCTAGGGGCAGCTTGGAAATTTATTCCATTACTTCTCTTCCCTGTTTTTGTATTATATTTTTTCCGTTGTAATGCAAAAGTCTCTTGGCGTCAGCCTGCATTATTTATGCTAGGACTAGTTAGCCTTTTCGGCACTTCTTTTTTATTATATCCCAGTTCCTTTCACTTTTTCACTTCCGTGGCTGCGGCTGGATTAAGCACAATGCGTGCAAGTATCTTCTTTTACATATATCCCCTGATAGCTTTGACTTGGGGATCTGAACACGCTTTCAATACATCTAAGCAAATTGTTACGATTTTATTTTTAGTGACCAGCACTCTCATCTTATGGCCTTACTTGTGGGGGAAACGAATTATGCGACCTCAAAATTTGATCGTTGTCTGCTACCTGGTATTCCTTACCTATCTTGTCGTAGGAACATCTCAGGTACAAGAATGGTATCTGACATGGCTTCTAGCACTAGGGTGTTTAATTCCTCATCCTAAATTACGTCTTTTTAATATGATCCTAGCTGTTTTTTATATGCCTTGGGTAAGCTATTTATGTAGCGGAAGTGCAATGGTTATTATTATCTCAAATGTTGTTACTTATACCGCGTTTGCTTGGGCGGCAGTGAGACTTTTAGCAGTGCCGCTATTTCGCTCATCCGATATGAGGGATGAGTTATTAGGAGCACGGACTGTCTCGAAAAAACGGGACACCTCGGAAATATAGCTCTAATTCGTGTAAGGATAAAAACCACTTTAAAAGGTCACTTGCAGTAAACATCGGCAGAGGGGATAAAGTCTGAAGACAATGGTATAAGAAAGAAGACTGCAGTGTCGATTTTCTCTTATTTGAGAAAATCGACTTAACTGTGGAAGTTTTATCGGAGAAAAAAACTTAAGCGAAAGAAAGGTCTTCCACCAAATCGTCCGAATGACGTAGGCATTCTCTAATGCGCCTCCGCTCGTAACGGTGAGCGTGCGATTTCTTGGCTTTACCCTCGGTAGATTGGAGCACGTATTTGTGCGGTGAGGTGAAACTAGCGGTTCCCAATTTGTTCTTGCTCATGACTCAGCTCCTTAGTTTTGAGCCGGAAGGAATGTTCCGTCCTGCTCTGTTGTTTGTGAGCTATTTTTTAGCTCTAACTTCGATAAGCATAACCGATGCCAAATTTGGCCTACATGTCTAACCTAGTTAAATTTTTTTTAAAATCTAGTGCTTTATTGGCTTCGTGTGAATAAAGCTGGAACCACCTTCGCTCGTTCATTTTTAAAAAATGTTGGGTAGGTCAAGGATTTTTAGTAGCCTGATCTTATGAGTAAACGCGGGCAGGATTCTAAGATAGATACTTCAGGAGGAGGGGGGGCTCCGTTATTGAATCCTTTTGCGAGTTTAAGCTTAGAAGGATTACCGGAAGGACCTAAGGAAGTAATTCCCGATCGAGTTGAAGAAAAGGTGAACAGTAAAAAAGGACGAGTTGTTTTACGGCGGGAGACGGCGGAAAGAGGAGGGAAAGTGGTGGTGGTGGTTTCGGGATTTGAAGTGCAGATCGGTGATGAGGAGATTAGTGAGCTAGCCCGTCAGCTTAGGAAATCATGCGGCTGCGGCGGAACGGTAAAGGGTAGGGAGATTGAAATACAAGGCGATCAGCCAGGAAAGATTTGTCAGTTCTTGGAAGAACGCGGATTTCGGGTGGTAGGTGTTAGGGGATGAGTCGCAAAGATGTCGTTTATAGAACGCTATGATATAAACTTCATGAAAACCCTGCGGATAGAGTTTAACACGCGATATTATAGTTTGATCTAGGCGGAGAGAAGCTTGTTTTTAAGGCGCAGGCAATCAGTTTGAATTCCTTTGATGATGGAGGAGGGAGAAAGATGAAAATAAAGGGACAAGCTTCCACTTAGGTAAATAAGCATGAGGGGGGCGGTGGCGGGAATATTCCAATCGCCCGTATTGATGCTGATGAGGCTGGTTGCCCAAAACAGAGCACCGAGGAGGGGGACGAGCCAACCTTTGTTTTCCTGCTCGCGCCAGCAGAGGACCCACCAGCCTGCGGCCAGGAGGAGGTCATAGTGCATGAGGTAGGGAGAGGCAACGGTCATGACGGCGGCGGCGAGAAGGAGGGAGTGTGCGGCGGTCCAAGTTTTCAAAGGATTTTTTTGAGGAGCATAACGCACGATGAGGGCGGATAGGCCAAGCAGGCTAAGTCCGAGGAAGGTTGTGAGGAGTCCTGCGAGGAGGCTTGGTTTTTCAGCTTGGCCAAGAAGGGTGAGGACGAAAATTTTTAAAGTCTGGTTGAGGTTAAAGACTTGGTTTTGATGGCCAGAGCTGAGGTTTTGGATGACACGCAGCCATGCTTGATAGGAATCAACTCCGCAGAAAAGAACTCCCAACAGTAACCACGTGAGGGAGCCCAAGACAGCGGCTAAGACAAATTTCCATCTACCTAAAAGAAACATGAACCCTACGAGCAGGGGCAGGAATTGCGGTTTATAAAAAAGGAAGGAGAGAATAAAGCCGGCAGCTAGGTCTTGATTTTTATAGAGAAGCAGGGCGGCGGAGCTGATGATCAGAAGGGTAAGGGTGGAGTTTTGGCCTAGAATGATTGTGTAGTGAAAGGAGGGTAGCCCGAGTAGCAGAAGCAACCAGAAGAGGCTCTGGGGGGTGGAATTGAGGCTGAGTAATTGTTTGGTGGAAATGAGGTAAAGAAGGATGCTGAGACCCAGCCAAATTAAGGCGTAGGGGATATAGCTGAAATGTGTCCACGGAGAGCTGACCCATGCCACGAGGGGCGGATATACGTAATCGAATCCCTTGACAGTGACACCTTCCTTGGCGGTGTGATGGTCGAAGATCCATTGTCCTAGCTTAGCGTTTTGGTAAAGGTCGGCGGCGCGGTTTTCAGCTACGAATTTCCCCGCTCCGTAGTGCTGAAAGAGGTCAGAGGATTTAACTTCGCCTACGAGATTTTGAATCCCGGGGCCTTGCACCCAATTCATGGTCAGGGCTAGACTCAAGACGATAAAGCTGGAAATGCTCAAGACCAATGCGATTCTTCGATACCAAGACATAGAGCTAGTTTTAGGTTTTAAGTTTTTAGGTTGGAAGTACTTTTATTTTTTATTATGGAATGGAATATTAAATCACGATCAGAAAGTTGTCAGGTGACCGGTAAGCTCTTCGGGGACGAGGAGTGGTTTTACACCGTGTTAAATGACAAAATAGAGGGTGTGCAACGGCAGGATTGTTCCACGGAGGCTTGGGAGCAGTTTCAGCATTCGCCAGATGAGCTGTCGTTTTGGCGCTCGCAATTTAAGGCGTCGCCGCCAGCCGCAGCGGAGGCGGTGGGGAAGGAGGATGCGGAGTCTGAGCTGCGGCGTCTTTTATCTGAGCCAAAGGCGGCGGATGTTAAGGTTTGTTTTCTTTTGGCGTTGCTCCTTGAGCGTAAGCGTATTTTGAAGGCGCGTGAACGGTATGCGCGTGATGGGCAGAAGTATGTGCTGTATGAGCACATGGGAACGCAGGAAACATTTATTGTCCCTGAGGTGGAATTTAAACTAGCGGATTTAGATTCGTTACGGGAGGAATTGAATAGCCAGAATAGCCGTATCTTTACGGTTTCTTTGCCTGCGGGAGAGATTGCGAAAGTAGAGTCTTAATTTTATAGGTCTTATGAAACAAGTCTCCCAGTGGGTTCAGGGCAGCACGCGGAAGAGTTTGAAATCGGAGCTGAGTTCGGCTGGGAGGGTGAGTTGTTTTAGGTAAGGCGGCACGGCACCTTTCACCAATTTTTGATAAAAGGTGTTCTTCCTTCCTGATTGATTGAGAAATGATTTCTCGGAGGATTCTGGCTGCAAAAGAATCAGGGTAATGCCTCGCTCCCGCAGTCCCGATAAAACAGCTTGCTCAGAATCTTTATTCATTAAATCGTAAAAAAAGAGCATACCGCTACTGTTGCGGTGATAGGGTGTGGCTATTACTTCATGTTTTGTGCGGTATAGCAGTTCAGGCCCTAAATCCAAATGAGCCAATATACGCTCTTGGGCCGCAAACTCTGGCTTTGATTCCATCCACTGTGTTAAGGGAGACAATGCTCCATCACCCTGCATGGAAGCGTTGGTGCTTATCTGCGATTTTTTTGCCGCATTAAGTTTGGAGCCAAGCGTTATAAACGCTATAGGCACATAGCCAGAGCAGAAGAAAAAAAGAATCCCTAAGCGCAGCCATCGGAATACCGTTGCTGAGAATTTTTTTTCTGCACGGGCCAACACCTCGGACAACACGGCACAAAAAGCCAAAACCAGCGCTGTTTGAGCGTAGGAAGCCCATCTGATCTGATAGAAGGTCAGCGAGGAGAAAAGAGCTGAACTAAGCAGCACAAGCAACCATGGCCAAGTCCGGTAAGCTGAAGGAAGATGCTTGCGGTAAAGAAAGTAAAGGCAGGCGGCGAAAACAGCTAGTGCGGGGCTAAGCCAGATAGAGAGGCTAGTTAATCCACCAGGATTTGTTTGCCAAAGAGGTTGCGCTTCCATTACGTTTTGTAGCCAAAGAGCTTCGAGGCGTGGATCCATCTGTCCGTAGGGTCCCCAGAGAATCTCAGGGAAAAGAACGAACAGGACAGAGCATCCTGCCACCGAGTAAAGTAAAGCAAAGCCTCCACGCCGAGCTAGGCCTGTTCTACGTACAGAGCAGGAAGGCTGAAAGTAGAAGTGTGCAAATTTTTCAACAAAAGCAACAATTATCCAGAACAGTAACGCAATGGCGAGTGCCGTCAGGTGGGGAGATGTCATACGGTCTAATTCGATGATCCCCAGATTAGACCAACCTTTTTCCAACAGAAAAAATAAAAAACAGAATCCTAACAGGCTTCCGCTGTAAATCAGTACGCTTCTAGAGCGGAGATGACCCCATATCCAAGCCAGCGTCAGAATACCTAGGCTGAGGACAATGGTGGTTATGGATTCGAGACTTACGGAAAAAGCTGTCGCCTGCACGAGAGCACAGCCGACCGCTGTACTGGGAGTAGGACTCTCTCCCAGCAAACGGTAAAGAAATCCCAGACTGAGTACAAAAAGCAGCAGGAGTAGACTGTGATGGTCAGGACGACCCGCTTGAAAAAAGAGAATCACGGAAGCCTGACTGAAAAAGAGCAACAATATATGAGGCAGTTCAAGCTGCTTGAGGAAGGGGCGTGAAGCCCACGCCATGGCGAATCCGCAAAAGACTAATAAAATAGGCGAGATCAGGATACCTGCGTAAAGGAAGGCGTTTTTTTGGGAAAAAATTAGGCTGAATGGAACCGCTAGAGCTATGATAAATAAGTCCATCAGCCGACCCCAGTGGGAGGTTTCACCTAGAGGAGCGTTGCTTCTCTCGAAAGTCTGGTCATACCAGTTGTGGGTCTGCACCAGTTTTTCCGCCCGTAACATCCGCATGTAGCAATCGGTATCGGCGAACTCGCCAGGCTTTAAATGCACACCCTTAAAGTAAATAAAGACTTGAAGGAAAAACATTATCAGACCGAAGCAAAGCGAGGTTGTCCAGTTTTTCAGAGTATAGGCAAATTACATGCCCGAAGCAGTTGCATGCAAGTTCAATAGTGAACGCATGAAAAGTTCCGCGCAAAGGCATCGTGTCGCCTAATTTGAAGTAAAAATCTAAGGTTCATTTCTGTTACAGCTTTGAAACGAATGTACTTCTAATTCATAAATTATTTACAATCAATAATTTACAGAAACGTAGAAAACTAACGACACAAGAAAAAAACTCACTCCGACACCACAATGTGTCTTTTTCGTCATACGATTGACATAATTGAAAGGCAGTTTTTTACGTATCCAACAGGAAGCAGCTCTCATGATGGTGAGGGTTGTTAGGTGGTGAAAACAAAAAATAATAGGAGAATACAATGAATAAAATGTTTAAATGGAGCTTGGCGGTTGTTTGTGCTGTTGTCAGCACAGGATCCGTCATGGCTCAAGGAGACGGCGGTCCTTTGATCGACGCTCTCGTGAAAAAAGGTGTCCTGAGTTCTCAGGAAGGTGAAGAAATCCGTGCAGATATGTTAACAGACCTCAGCAGCACTCCTGGCGGCATGATCAGCTGGGGATCCAGCGCGGTTCGTGGTGTCAGAATCTATGGGGACGCACGTATGCGTTATCAATATGATAATGAACCAGCACAAGTCACAGCACCTGCTGTAGTGAGGAACCCTGATGCTAGCCGTAGTCGCTATCGTTACCGTGTTCGTTTAGGCGCTGATTACACCTTTGCCGAAAACTGGAGAGCAGGAGTTCGTTTAGAAACTGCCGCAGGTGCGACATCCACGAACTCTGACTTGGGTGGCTACTTTGATAAAACAGGCGACGAAGCTCGTTTTGGCTTGGTTTTTTTACAATATAGCTCAAACGACCCGGCTCTATTCGGTTTCAGTTTTGCTGACTCTTTCGACCTACGTTTAGGCAAGCATGCGCATCCCTTTTATGTGAACGGAGTCAATGGTTTCCTTTGGGACACCGACGCCAATCCTGAGGGTGCTTCGGAGCAAATCGGATGGACAAATGTGGGCATTGATAATCTTGATATCACGTTACGCGGCGGTCAATATTTGACGGCAGCAAATGACACTCGCACAAGTGCTGAAACAGAGGCTCTATTTGTGGCTCAAATCGAAACGAAATACGAATGGGCAAGTAAGTCAGGTGTCATTTTCGCTCCTATGTTGATGGCGCAAACAGAAGGCGTTGCTCAAAACGGCGACAACCTTGACAACCTCTTGATTTTCGCAGCACCTGCGGAAGTTTACTTCAATGTGTGGACACGTCCTTTGAAACTCTATGGAACTATCGGAATGAACCTAGAGGGTGAACAGCGCACAGACATTCTGTTTGCTGGTGAACAACAAGATAATAACGCTATTCTGGCTAACCTTGGGTTCACCTATGGTAGTGCTAGGAACAAGGGCGGTTGGAGCATTGGTGCAGAGTACCGTTATATCGAATCTGGCTCAGCCAACCCACAACTTCTCGACTCAGACTTTAATGCTGGGTTGACGAACGCACAGGGCATAATTGGAACAGCGTCGTATGCCTTTACTGATAATATTACGGGAACAGTCAGTTACTTTGATGCAACAAATATCAATGAAAACTTAACAACAAGAGGTGGTATCGGTCGCGGCGCAGGTGGCGGCACGGCTCGTGTTCTACAAGTTGATCTAAGCTGGAGATTCTAATCTAACTTTGTGAACGCTGCCCTAGCTCATGCTGGGGCGGCGGAATCAAGAAAACCAAAAAAATTTATTATGAAAAAAACAATTCTATCTCTCTTCGCCATTGCTTTGACTTTGGCTTCCGCTCAGGCTGAAAAACTAGTTATTAAAGGTTCGGATACACTAGGGGCTAAAATGGTTCCTCAGTTAGCCGAAGCTTTTAAGGCTAAAAACCCTGGCACGACTTTCGAGATCGCTGCCGAAGGTTCTACTACAGGCCTAGCTGCGATTACGGACGGCACGGCTGACATCGGCATGTCTTCCCGGCGCGCCCGTGGCACGGAAATGGCCACAGCAGCTACCAAAGGTGTGAAAATGGTTCCTACGATCGTCTCTTTTGACGGTATGGGTATTATTGTCAATAAAGCTAATGGTATGAATGCGATGACTAAGGCGGATGTCCAAAAAATCTTTACGGGTGACGTGACGGACTGGAGCCAACTTGGCGGCAAGGCTGGTAAGATTTCGGTTTACACTCGTAACACGGCCTCTGGCACCTACCAAGACTTTAAAGACTTGGCCATGAATAAGCGGGATTATGCCAAAGCCTCTCAGAAAATGGCTGGAAACGAACAGATCGCTGCGGAAGTGGGTAAAAACCCTAACGGTATCGGTTATGTCGGTATGGCTTATTTGAAAGCTCCTGGTATCAAAGTCCTACCTGTGGATGGTCATCTACCTAATAAAAAAGAAGTGCAATCCAAGTCGTATCCTTACGCTCGCCCTAACTTCTTCTACACCAATGGTGCACCAACAGGAAAAGCAAAAGAATTCATCGACTTTATTTTCAGCCCTGCTGGACATAACATCGTCGACCAAGTCGGATTTGTTCCTGCTAAATAGTCTTTAGAACTAATAACTAAGGTAAGCTCGTTGAACGATCTTCAACGAGCTTATGTTAACCTCCCAACTCAGATAAAATTACTTTGTAGCAAAAGTTCGTAGTTGGACTTTAATGTTTAATCTGAGTTAGTAGGTTAAGTTCGCCTACTCAAGGCCTCATAACAAAAAATCTAAAATAAATTTCTTTATGCCCGAAACACTTGAAATTAAACGTCTCGACCAGCGCCCCATGACTGAGTCTTTGCTAGCCAAGAATAAGATTAAAATTCTTGGTTTAAGCTCAGACGACCTTATTAAATACTTTTTCTCGGGTTCAGCGTGGACAGCAATCATTGTTTTGCTTTTGATTACGGTTTCCCTTTTTCGTGAAGGTTACGGATTCTTCCCCCAGCATCACGAAAGCTTAAAACTTTATCGCACCGCTGGTTTAGAATATGTGGATTTTGTTCGTGAACAAATGACGGCGCAGGCCTCATTGTCGCGTTACATTAATGAGATGGAGTTGACCCAAGCTGCTAAGCTTAGAGCGCGCGGGCTAGGAGAAGAGGCGGTAAAGGCTAAATTAGCTAGCCTTGAGCAATTGCGTTTCGATTTTGATGCCGCTGGAGTGGAAGGCCAAACGTTGCTTAATGACATGACAACAATGGCGGCAGGCATTAAGGATCGTTACACCATTTCTCAAGAAAATAAGCAATCGCGTAAGCAACTTTTAGATGCGGGGATGAAAGAAGAGGCTGACCTTTTGGAAATTGAAGAAATTGATTTAGGAAAAGAAGCGGTCAATCTGCGATCCACCTTTGAAGCACGCCATTCAGAGGTCAGCAACGCCATGGCATTACAGATGTCTGAACTAATAGAAACTAAGATAAAGCAAGCGGATCCTGAATATGCAAGCCAACTGCAAACTTTCAGTAATGGCGTGACCAAACTTATAAGCGGTTTTCCTCAAGTGCATCAGAATATGGTGGCGTGGAGATATGATGTTCCGGTGCCTTGGTATGAATCTGTGACAAAGTTTATTTTTGGTAGCAAATGGGTTACCCAAAGTTTTTGGCAGGATTGGTATGGCTTTCTCCCCCTCTTTGTTGGTTCACTCACGGTCAGTGTGGTGGCACTTGTTATTGCTGTTCCCCTCGGGGTCGGCGCCGCCGTTTATGTGAACCAAGTTGCCACCCTAAAAGAGCAACAACTGATTAAACCCTTTATTGAGTTCATCGCCGTTATTCCTTCGGTTGTGTTGGGATTTTTTGGTATTGCCGTGTTAGGCGAGGCCATTCGTCTGTTGACGGGAGTATCTTGGCTGGCGTGGGTGCCGGGATTTCCCATTCCAGAAAGACTCAACATCATAACCTGCGGGATTCTCTTAGCCCTGATGGCGGTTCCTTCCATTTTCACCTTCTCCGAGGACGCCTTAAATAACGTGCCCAAAGCTTACAAGGAAGCTTCTTATGCTTTGGGGGCGAATCGTATGCAAACGATTGTTCGCATTATCGTTCCTGCTAGTTTGTCGGGAATCATTTCAGCGATCTTGCTTGGTTTTGGTCGAGTGATTGGGGAGACCATGGTAGTTCTTTTGGTAGCGGGGAACCGCATACAAATCCCAGATTTCACCGCAGGCTTAAACTTCATCTTCCAGCCCGTTCACACCATGACAGGTTTAGTTGCTCAGGAAATTCCTGAGGTGGTTAAGGACAGCTTACAATACCGAGCCCTCTTCGTTCTAGCCATAGTCTTATTCCTCATTTCACTTTTGATCAACTATCTAGCCCAGATATTTGTCCGTAAATATAAAATCTCAGTTGGTTAACTTACCTATAGTTATGCAAGACACTAAACAAAATCCTTTCTTAAAACGTCCGTCAAAAGCCAGTCGAATCGAGGCCGCTGGCTTCTGGTTATTCCGCCTAGCTACCTACCTCATCGTAGCAGCGGCTGGCTACATATTCCTAGACATAGGAATTAAAGGTGGAGCGGTGATTTTTAAGCTGACCCCTCCTTTTGTGAATGTTCCTTTTTTGACCGAATGGCCCGAGACCCTAGATATTTTTAAAATGCCAGCAAATCAAGATATTAAGCTGGAAACACCATTTTATGAGCGTTTCAAAAAAGAGAATCCTGAAGCGGTCTTTCAGGAAAAGGGAACAGTTGATTTGGTCGTCTTCCAATCCCCGGAAGGTGTGACGCATAAAGTTTTAGCCTCAAGTAAAGAGAGCACTTTAGCTGATCCTGCGTTTCAAGGGTGGAAGGTTCTTCCAGATAAATCGACCATGCAAATTTTCAGTTTTGCGAAAGATACAGAGTTAAAAGTGGGTAATACCATCTTCCGTTCCATTGTGGCAAATAATCTCGAAGTAGTTCCACTAGAGCACAAGACCCAAGTCTATGCCGCGGGCGGTATTTACCCTGCCATCGTAGGGACGGTGCTTCTCGTCGTCGGTGCCATGATCATTGCATTAACCCTAGGAATCCTTTGTGCCACGTATTTGAGTGAATATAGTCGCTCGGGTCCGATCATTAATTTTATTCGTCTTTCCATCATGAACCTTGCGGGTGTTCCTTCCATCGTTTTCGGTATGTGGGGTTACGCCATGTTTGTGCTCTTATTTGGATGGAATGTTTCACTCATGGCGGGTTGGTTTACGCTGGCCTTCATGGTGCTGCCCATCGTCATTACAGGCAGTGAGGAATCTCTCCGTGCTGTCCCTCAGGGGTTTCGTGAAGGCTCGCTCGCCCTTGGAGCGACCAAGTGGCAGACCATTTATAAAAACGTCTTACCTTACGCCTTACCAGGCATCTTGACTTCCTCCATTATGGGCATTGCCCGTATTGCGGGAGAGACAGCGGCCATCATGTTTACAGCTGCGTTTGTCGTGCGAGACGAACTTCCTTGGCAGGTAAAACAATTAACGGATTTCTTCTTTAATGGCGTGATGGCTTTGCCTTACCACATCTTCGTGGTCAGTGCTCGCGTTCCGCAAAATGAATACACTGGTAAGGTGCAGTATGGCACGGCCTTTGTGTTTATGGTCATTGTTTTAGCCATTGCGCTAACTTCCATTCTGACACGTTCCCACGTTCGTAAAAAATATAAGTGGTAAAACCTTCACAATCAACCTTTCCAAAAACCAATAATACGATAACATTAGGGAGTCATAACCCATGAAAACAGTCATGAGCGAATCAAAAGAAAAGCCAAACGAAAAGAAGCAGACGACCGAAGATCGTTACCCCTTCGATCCGGCCGAAAACTCTGCTGAGACGGCGGCAGCGACAGCTATCGAGGTCGAAACCCTAGATTTTTCCTACGGCAGTTCTAAGGCTTTACACGATATCAGCCTAAAAATCCCTAAGGGTTTAGTCACCTCCTTTATTGGACCATCCGGTTGCGGTAAGTCAACTTTGCTGCGTTGTTTTAATCGTATGAACGATTTGATTGACGGAACCGTAGTCAATAAAGGTAAGATTAAAATCCACGGCGTAGATATTTACTCTAAAGAAGTTGATGCTATTGAGCTACGGAAACGTGTCGGTATGGTCTTCCAAAAGTCCAACCCCTTTCCTAAGTCCATTTACGAAAACATCGTCTACGGCTTGCGGCTGCAAGGCATTAACGATAAAAAAGTTCTGGATGAAGTGGTGGAAAAAAGTCTTCGTGGTGCCGCTCTCTGGGATGAGGCCAAAGATCGTCTTGACGACCATGCGACTAGCCTTTCTGGCGGGCAAATGCAACGTCTATGTATCGCCCGCGCCATTGCCGTTGAACCTGAGATCATTCTCATGGATGAGCCTTGTTCAGCTTTAGATCCTATTGCCACCATGAAAGTGGAAGAACTGATTGATGAGCTAAAAAAGAAATATACGATCGTCATTGTCACCCACAACATGCAGCAAGCGGGGCGTTGCTCAGATTTCACTGCTTTCTTTTATCTTGGTAAGTTGATTGAGTTTGATCGCACGGAAAAAATCTTCACCAACCCAGCTAAGCAGCAGACCGAAGATTATATTACTGGCCGATTTGGTTGATCAGGGCGGATCGTCGAAAGCACAAATTTGATATCAATCACCCTGCGCATTTAGTAATTGGCAAATGAGGGACAGTCACTATGTTGTTGCGCAAAGGAATTGATGATATGGAATCAGAACGCAGCGAACATCTTAAGGGTCTCTTTACGGGAAAATTATTAACGATGAAGGAAACTCTGTTGATGATGGCAGGGTTAACGGATCGTAACTTAGGACTCGCCATGAGCTCGCTCATTGATCGAGATGACGGCAAGGCGGATTTAGTAGAAGCAGAAGATTCTGTTATAGATAAGTTGGAGCTAGACATTGATGAGTCCGTTGTGACTTATGTTTCCACTCATGGCCCCGTTGCGGTTGAGTGCCGGATAGCCTTTAGTGTTTCAAAAATTTCAGAAAGCCTTGAAGGCATAGCGGATCAAGCCGTGGCGATTAGTCGTCGGGTAAAACTGTTAAACAAGCTACCTGAATCTAGGCATGAAGTGGATTTTGCTAAGATGGGCGGTCTCGTTTTGTCCATGATGAGAGATTCTATCAACGCCTTTGTTAATGTTGATCCCGATGCGGCCAAGCTTATCGTGCAAAGAGACAAAGAGGTCGATCAATTGAACCGGGAAATAGAGGCAAATTTACATCAAGTCATGTATGATGACAGCCTTAACATTCCATCTTACGTTCACAAGCTTTTCATTGCCCGTGCCTTAGAAAGATCTGGGGATTATTGCAAGAGTATTGCTGAAGATATTCATTACCTTTACACCGCCCAAGACATCCGGCACGAGCAGGGATTTAAATCAAAAATTTGATTTAAAAGCTAACTGCTGAACCACCTCCACTTTAAAGGAGGAAGGGACGCGCAGGCGGCGGTTAGAGGGGCAGAGAGGACTGGGATTTTTTACGGCACCTTTTCCGTCATTCAGATAGTCTTTTTGATCATTAAGACTAATCTTCAGCTTTCTATTTAGGTTAACTATTCTCCATCATCGCATTTATTATTTCGACTGGTGGCTATCAATCGGATTTACCAAAGAGGCAAACCCGAATTCCTGAAAATCTCCCACATTCCTTGTGTAAAAAGTCTTCACCCCATTTCGCCTTAGGGTAATGGCCAACACCCGATCAAAAATATGAGTCGACTTGCGCGGGGTGCTAGAAATTCCCAGAATCAATTCCCGCCAAAATCCTGTTTCGTAGGCACAATGCTGGACTCCTGACTCCTCCCTTAAAAACGTAATCTGTCGCAATGCTTCAGCTTGGTTCAAGGGCCGCTCAAGGATTTTACTGTTCTGCAGCCCGCGGTAAAACTCAAACAATATTTGGTCACTAAGAATCCACTGCGTCGGCTCTCTTAGCATAGCTTCGTACAGCTGCTTTGCGGAGTTGTGCTCTACGCACCCAGAATTGATTGCGTAAATAAGCACGTTTGTATCGAGGCTATTCATAAAATACCGCCCTCATCTCATCAGCCGGAATTAGGCAGCGCCCCGCATTCACTGTAGGGACAGTAGGGATGCAAGTCGGAGTTTCAGGTATCCTCTCCAGCCATTGTTCCATTGCACGGCGCACGATCTCACTTACAGGAAGATCTGCGGCTTCCGCTACTTTTCTCATCCGTTTCATCAAAGGGTCAGGAAAGAGTATTTGTAGCTTTTGCATGGCTCCATGCTATAGATGGATGTTTATAGGTGCAAGTCTATCTTTAGCCTTAACAAGAAGATTTAAATGAAGTTATGAAGACATGAATTCCCTTCCTGTCCTCCAGCCCGCTATTTTATCCACCAACAAAAGCTGCCGCTAGGAACGGGTAAGACGTGATCGATGCCACGTAATTGCATTTCCCCGTGTTCAAGCTTTCCTCCAAGCGACGAGAAGGTTTGTTTTAATAAATGGTGGAGAGAAAGTGGAGTTAACTCTGGAGTGTGACAGGAGAGTAGTAGTCCGAGTGGTTGGCTGGATAATAACTCGGCTAGCGTTTTGAGAAGGAGCGGCAAATCATTTTCAATTTTAAAAATTTCACCCCGCGCCCCACGCCCATAGCTTGGAGGGTCGAGAATGATCAGGTCATACGTCCGTTGACGGCGTCGTTCCCGTTCCAGAAATTTACTCACATCATCCACGATCCAGCGGATAGGTTTATCTGCTAAATTGTTTAGGAAGGCATTCTTTCGAGCCCATTCAACCATGCCTTTAGAGGCATCGACATGGCAAACCTCGGCTCCTGCTAGGGCGGGTGCTAGGGTGCTCCCGCCTGAGTAGGCAAAGAGGTTGAGTACTTGGGCGGGGCGACCGTGTTGCTTGAGATAGGAAGCGCATACTTCTCGGATGCGTCGCCATTGCTCCCGCTGTTCGGGAAAAATGCCGAGGTGTCCGAAGTCGGTCGAGCTTAATTGAAAGCGCATTCCATCAACTTGAATCTCCCAAGTGGAAGGTAGGCGTTCGCGACCGCGCCATTGGTGGCCGCCCTCGCGGGAAAAGAGAGCAGTGGCTTGAGACCATTCTTTGGCGGGTAGACTTTGTTTCCAGACAGCTTGGGCGCAGGGACGAGCCAGAGTGACGGAGCCGAAGCGTTCAAGTTTTTGAAAGGCGCCGCTGTCGAGCAGAGCGTAATCGTTGGTCATGATGAGAAGGACAGAAATTAAATGCGGTTACGTTGATACTCTGCTTGAGCCTGTGGCAGGAGATCTTGCAGTTGTTTAATGCGATTCTCATCAGCCGGGTGGGTGCTCATCCATTCGGGAGGCTTCCCGCCAGAACTTTCGGAGGCAGCTTTCATCCGTTGCCAGAAGTTGACTGCTTCGGCAGGGTCATAGCCAGCGCGTGCCATGTAGGTCAGGCCGTAGCGATCGGCTTCGTATTCATTACTACGACTGAACGGGAGAGTGAGGAAAACTTGGCTTCCGACACCGAAGGCTGTGCTGGCTAGCTGTTGAGTTTTATATTCTTCATTAGCTAGAGCTACGCTGACGGCAGAGTAGCCTAACATAAGACCAAATTGCTGGGAGAAACGTTGTCCGCCATGGCGTAGGGTGACATGGGCGAGCTCATGACCGAGAACAGCGGCTAGGCCGGCATCACTTTGCGTTAAGGCTAAGATGCCTGTATGCACGCCGATCTTTCCGCCAGGAAGAGCAAAGGCGTTCGGGGTCGGATCATCAAATACGATGACTTCCCATTGTGCGTGAGGAACATTGACTTGGGCGATGAGTTTTTGGGCAACACGCTGCACCTGGGCGTTGGCCACGGGATCGCTTGAAGCTTTAGTGCCCTGTTTGAGTTGTTGGAAGGACTGAGCTCCCATGCTGGCCTCTTGAGCTTCAGAAGTAATGAGAAAAACGCTACGGCCAGACTCCTTCAGTTGTACGCAAGCAGCCAAGGTGAGGAAAACAGTAGTCCAAATAACCCAGAGAATTTTGGTAGAGCTTGCCTGTTTCTTCATAAGTGGACGTTACAGAGAATAATACAAAAAAGAAAGCGGCAAGTCAGATGATTAAGGTCACGCTTTGGCTAGACCTGATTTTCGAGTCAAAAAATAATCAAAGAGAAACCCATTCGTGTAACCATTCGCTTTGGGATAAAACTTCGACTTAAATCCCCTTAAGCTCGTAGCTTTGGAGGGCTGCTTTTAAATCAACGTCTGGACGGAGGTGGATGGTTTGCCAGCCCAAGGCGGCGGCCCCTAAGATGTTGTCTTCCCGATCATCAATAAAAAGACTCTCAAACTTGTCCGCCTTCATTTCGGCTAAGGCGTGTTCATAGATGGCGGCATTGGGTTTCATGATGCGGATTTCATGGGAGTAGATACGTTTACGGAACAGGGGAAAAAAATCGTAAGCATTTTCTAAAAAGCGGATGTGGGCGTCGGAGGTGTTGGAGATAATGGCTAGGGGGTAATATTCTGCTAGGAGCCGGGCATAGTCAATGTGATCAGTCATGGGGGTAAAAACGTCGCACCAGATATTTTCTAGCTCTTCAATGTTGCCCTCATATTGAAAATGGCTTTTCATCTCAGTGAAGAAAACCTCACTATTGATGTGTCCGTGTTCGTAGTCGCTGATGAGTGGGTAATCGGAATAAATACGATTTTCTAGGGCGCTAAATTCTAAAGGAGATTTCTTAACTACTTTTTCGAGAGCAATAGTGAAATCAAAATCCACGAGGACTTTACCTAGATCAAAGAAGATTGTGCTAATTTTCATTTTAAGATAATTAAATTTCCTTACGACCTTGTAGGGCGTGAAGTAAAGTCTGGGGATCCGCATATTCTAACGAGCCGCCAACGGACAAGCCAGTGGCTAGACGCGTCAGGCGCAAGCCTAAGGATTTCAGTTCGCCAGAAAGGTAAAGGGCGGTGGTCTCTCCTCTAACATCATGGCCTAGCGCAAAAATAACTTCTTCCACCTTACCATTGCTAGATTCTGGGCGGCGGATTCTATTAAGCAGTTTTTCAATAGTGAGTTGTTCGGGCCCGATTCCATCCAGAGGTGAAAGTGTGCCGCCGAGAACATGGTAGAGGCCACGGTAGGAAGCACTCTTTTCTATGGTGAGGACATCAGAGGCGCGTTCCACCACGCAGATTAAGCTGCGGTCTCGTCTGGGATCGAGACAGATTTCGCAGATATCATTATCGGTAAAAAAGCCGCAAACGGAACAGGGTTTGATGTGAGTCTTTACCTCGCGCAAGGCGTCAGCTAAACCGTGGACTAGTTCCGAATCTTGCTGAATAAGGTGTAAGGCTAGGCGTTCTGCGCTGCGGGATCCTATGGTGGGGAGTTGGCGCAGAGCGGAGATGAGTTTACGAATGGGTGCAGGGTAGTCGAGCATGGAACAAAAACGGCTTCGCTTTAGCCAAGGCCGGGGATTCCGAGGCCAGCGGTAAGTTTACCCATCTCTTTAGCGGCTTCTGTTTTAGAAAGTTCTGTTGCTTCCCTCACGGCGGTGACGATGAGGTCTTGCAGCATTTCGGCATCTCCTTCTTTAACGATCTCTGGTGAGAGGGTGAGGGACTTCAGTTCGCCATCTCCCCCGACGACGGCTTTGATGGCGCCGCTGGCAGCCGTAGCTTCGTAGTTACGTAGGGCAAGTTCTTCTTGCACACGTTGCATATCGCCCTGCATTTTCTGGGCTTGCTTCATCATTTTGGCTATGTTCATAAATTTACTTATTAATTAGTTAAGGTCAGAGATTCAGTGCAGTGGGCTAAGATTCTATAATGGAAACAATGCGGCCTTTAAAGCGGGTGACGGCGTCCTTGATAAGGGGATCATTTTCAAAATCAGCTTTGGAGATGGTGCCGGGAGAAGAAGTGTTGGTGCTTGGTCTGGTCTTATCTTTGGTAGCGGAAGCTTTGGCTACGGTCTTGGTCGGAGGAGTTGGAGTTGAGGAAGGATGTTGTTCGTTCTGATGTTCAGGCGGACGCTCATTAAAAATGATTTCTACTTTGAAAGGTGAGCCGAATGTTTTTTGAACGCTTTGTTCAAGAATACGGAAGGATTCGGGCTGGGTAAGCTTTTCGTAGATGCCATGTTGTGCGGTCATGCGCAAGCTGATGGTGTTATCTTTACGTTCGAGGAAGTCGCAGCAATCAAGCGGGCGGCTGAGTTGCACGTCGATCTTCTTAATGGCGGCGACGGCGAGCTTCCATAGTTCCTCGTCGTTGAGAGGTTTAGGATTTTCAACTCGAGCTGTCTCTGTATTTAGGGAGGTCGGTAGTGCCGTGATTTTTTCCGGAGAAGAGAGGATCGATGCGGGTTTAGGTTCAGGAGTGCGCGCTCGTTCTGGTGATGTGGTGGGGCGTGGTGTTGAAGCGTTACCGGTGAGTTGTTTGATAACGTCTTCTATGGAAACTTTTTGGTGTTGCTGGCAAAGGCGGATGATGGAAACTTCAAAAAGAACGTCTTTGACTAAAGCGAAGCGTATTTTTTCTTCAATGCGGACGAGCTCTTCAATAAAGGCTAGAATCAGAGTTTCTGAGGGTAGGGGTCGGAGGTTCTCGAAGTGGTGGAGATCGTCAGCGTCGAGCTCTTCGGCCGACATTTGCGGGGAGATGATAAAGACGAGGAGGTTACGGAAATGGCGCAAGAGTTCTTGGGTGAGGCGGGTGAGATCTTTACCGCGTGAGACGAGAAGGCGGACTTGTTTAAGGGCACTTTCAGCATGTCCGATTTGGATGGATTGGGCTAAATCGAGAATGTCTTGGGAGCCGGTTAGGCCGAAAATTTCTAAAACATCTTTTTCTTCAATGGTGTGGCCGCAGAAGCTGATTAGTTGATCGAAGGCGGACTCGGCATCGCGCATGCCGCCTTCAGCGTTGCGGGCGAGGAGTTTAAGGGCATCGTTACTTACGGTGATGCCTTCGCTTTGAGCGATGAGTTTAAGTTGTTTGACCAGATCAATCTCGGAGATGCGTTTAAGGTCAAAACGTTGGCAGCGAGAAAGAATGGTGGGGAGAACTTTATGAACTTCTGTCGTGGCAAAGATGAACTTCACGTGGGCCGGAGGTTCTTCCAAGGTTTTGAGTAAGGCGTTGAAGGCGGCGGAGGTCAGCATGTGAACTTCGTCAATGATGTAAATTTTAAACTTGCCGCTGGTGGGTGCGTATTGGACATTTTCGCGAAGTTCACGTATTTGTTCGACGCTGTTGTTGGAGGCTCCGTCGATTTCTAAAACATCCATGCAACGGCCGTCGGTGATTTCTTGGCAAACGGGATCGTTAGGATCGAAGTCGGCTTTGGGGCCGCCGGGGCAGTTGAGGGCTTTGGCTAGGATACGCGCGGTGGACGTTTTACCGATCCCGCGTGGACCGACGAAGAGGAAGGCGTGGGCGATGCGGCCTGTGTTGATGGCATTGGTTAGGGTTTGAACTACGTGATCCTGCCCCACCACATCTTTGAAGGTTAGGGGGCGATATTTACGTGCTAGAACCTGATAACTCACAGATATTTAAGGTAGGTGGGAAGTTTGAAAAAGAAACGATTTTTTTGTGGCTTAGTCGCTTCACGCTGTGTTTAAAGAGCCAGTTCCTTTAATAATTTCTGGTTCAATAAAATGCCTGCGGCGAAGTTTTCTAGGGGAAAGTTTTCGTTAGGCGAATGAGCGCGGCAATCAGGGAGGGCTAAGCCTAGAAGTAAGGTATCTACTCCCAGCAGTTCTTTAAAGGTGGCAACGATGGGGATGCTGCCGCCTTCGCGAATGAGGGCGATGGAGTTTACGGGAAAGGCGCAGCTGAGGGCACGTTGAGCGGCTAGACCGTAGGGGCTATTGGGATCGACTAGGTAGGGCTTGCCGCTGTGGCCTAATTTGAGTTCCATGTGGACGCTAGTAGGGCAAGAGGTTTTAAGATGCGTGCAGACACGTTCGATAATGGTTTCTGGGTCTTGATCGGGCACGAGGCGGAAGGTCAGTTTGGCAGAAGCTTTGGAGGGGAGAACGGTTTTAGTTCCTTCTCCTTGATAGCCGCCGCTTATACCGTTGAGTTCAGCGGTGGGGCGAGCCCAGCAGCGTTCAAGGGCGGAGTAACCGGCTTCACCTGTTAGGCTAGGCGAGCCAGTGAGGAGGAGAAGTTCGGCATCATTTAAGGGCAGTGTTTTCCAAGAGTCACGTTCCCAGGATTGGAGTTCACGAACCTCGCTGTAAAATCCGGGGACGGCGATGCGGCCTTGTTCGTCGTGAAGGGATGCGATCAGACGGGTCAATACGGTGATGGGATTTGCTACGGCTCCGCCATAGATTCCAGAGTGCAAATCTTTATCAGGGCCTTGGAGAAAAATTTCTAAGGCCGCAATACCACGCAGGCCGTAGGTGAAAGTGGGATGTTGGGGTGCGACCATGCCTGTGTCGGAAATGACGATGACGTCGCAGGCTAATTCTGTGAGGTGGGTTTGGATAAAGGAGGCGAGGTTGGGACTGCCGATTTCTTCTTCGCCTTCGACTAAAAAGATGAGGTTGACGGGTAGTTCAGGGGTGAGTTTAAGGGTTTCTTGCACACCCAGAATATGGGAGAGGATTTGTCCTTTATTATCTGTTGAACCGCGAGCAGTGATGATGCCGTTCTCTAAATGTGGCTCAAAAGGGGGATGAGTCCAGAGGTTGAGAGGGTCAACGGGTTGTACGTCGTAATGACCGTAGATGAGCACTGTTTTTTTTGCGGGATCTGTTTTTGTGCGAGCCAGTACGATGGGGTGGCCGGGAGTGGGATGGAGCTCGGCGTTGAGCCCCATGTTTGAGAATTTCGTGATTAACCAATCCGCACAGAGATCGAGCTGAGATTTGTAGGTGGCATCTGTGGAGACGCTGGCAAAGCGTAGAAAAGCAAATAAATCATCAAGGTGGCGTTGGTTGATCATAGAGGGGATAAATAAAATGAGCTAAAGTCGGAGAACTACAATCAGAAAGTAGGCTTGCCGAGAGGGAAAGAAGTGTTCAGGTTGCGTGCATGAATCATGAGTCATCTGCGAGTCAAATGTTTAACCTAAAGAATTTAGCAGAGCAGGCTATTCCTATTTTAATGCGATATGGTTTCCAAATAGTAGCAGCTCTGGGAATCCTAATTATTAGTTGGTTTATTAGCGATAAAATAGGGAAGGTGGTGACAAGGTTTTGTGAAAGCAAGAAAATCGACGTGACGTTGTCTCGCTTTATCGGCGGGGTAGTAAAGATGTTGATTTTATTTTTTGCGGTGTTAATTGCCTTAGCAAAATTACAAATTGAAATTACGCCTTTTGTTGCGGCACTTACGGCCAGTGTCTTCGGCTTGACTTTAGCTATTCAAGGTCCGATCGCTAATTATGGTGCAGGTTTAGCTATTATTTTAACCCGACCTTTTGTAGTGGGAAACACGATTACGATCAAAGGGGTGAGCGGTGTGATCGAAGTCATTAATCTGCCTTGTACAAAACTAAGAAGTGAGGATGGTGAGGTTATTACGATACCAAACAAGCAAGTTGTGGGCGAAATCGTGGTTAACTCTTTTGGTCTAAAAGTGGTGGAGCAGACGTTTGGGCTTTCTTATCTAGATGATCCCGTTCTAGCTATTGCTGCACTGCGTGAGGTTTTAAACTTAGATCCTGAAGTTAGCAAGGTGCAGGTAGCGCAGGTGGGGATAGATTCTTTTGGTGATTCTGGGATAATGATCGGAGTGCGTTATTGGGTGCCGACGACGAAATATCACGAGACGCGGTATCGTGTCAATTTAGCTGTCCATCAGGCCTTTAAAAAAACTAAGCTCACGATGCCGTTTCCGCAGCGTGACGTGCATATGCACAGCAGTTAATTTTTTAATCGTCTTGTAGTCGCCGGATTTTCTTTAAGTAGAAGGGAAGCTCTTTTCCTGAAAATTCTTCAGGCAAACCGTTCACTTGAAAAATACGATCCCAAGTGCGCTCGAAGCAATGCGCAGCATGAGGTATAGTTTCAGAGAAAGCTAAGGCTTTTTGGTAAAAATCGAGCGGACGTTGGTGAATCGTTTCTTTCGTTACGACAAACTGGGCTCCAGGGTAAAAAATGAAACGAGATGGAGCTGGTTCTCCAAAAAGCTGTCGGCAAAAATAATCTAGGTCTAGCAGATCGCGGGCAGGATTTTTACTCCAGTTTTGAAAAATTCTAGCGCCTTTGGGATCGTCCCATTCAATAATAAAACCTAGCCAGAGAAAGTTTTTTACGGAAAGAGTTCCTTCATGTAGCTGTCGAAGAACCTTATGGAAATCAGAGGCGTGGTCGAAGGGGTGGCCTTGACAGAAGATGGTGATAGCGTTTAGGGAATCGTAACGACTAACGATGTGGTGCAGATAAGTCTGGCTCTCATGGCCAAGGTTAGGCAGTGGAGTGGAGTGAGTGGGAGTCGTCGTCTGCCCTTTATTATAGACTGTGCAGCAAATGGAGCGAGGAACTTTACGAAGCCATGCGAGGTCTTCCTCGTAGCGGGCAACTACTAATTCTAGCGGGATCATGATTTTAAGATGAAGTTTCCAGTTTCCGTATGGCTTAATCCAGTTTATGAAAGAAGGTGTGCTTCCACAACTCCTAACTAAAATACCTGGCCCTAAATCGTGCGAGTGGGCTCTGCGCTTAAGGCAGCACGAATCGCGTAACGTAACGTACGTCTCACAACGCTTCCCGATTTTTTGGGAACGCGCGCAAGGTGCAAACGTGTGGGATGTGGATGGGAACCAGTTCCTCGATTTGACGAGCGGGTTCGGTGTGGCCACAACGGGCTTCGGTGCAGCCCATTTGGTGAATGCCTACGAGCAGCAGTCGGCTCAACTTTATCATGCCATGGGCGATGTTCATCCCACACGCATGAAGGTTGAGTTATGCGAGCAGCTAAGCCGATTAACCTATGAGCGTTGGGGTGCAGGGTTGGGTAAAGTCGTGTTAGGAAGTGCTGGCTTTGAGGCGGTGGAGGCAGCGCTTAAAACAGCTTATTTAAAAACAAGGAAGCCGCAGGTCATCGCCTTTACGGGAAGTTATCACGGGTTAGGCTATGGCGCTCTTAGCGTAACGGGACGGCACGATTTCCGTTCTCCTTTTCGTTCTCAATTAAAAGATATTGCTCATTTTTTGCCGTACCCGTCCTGCCATCATTGCCCCTATGACATCTCAAATAGTGCATGCAGTATATTAGGCGAAGCGCCACGTTGTCATGAAAGTTGTCTAAATGATCTGGAACAATCTATCCGCCTCCTAGCTAAAACGGGTGACGTGGGGGCAGTCTTGGTAGAGCCAGTGCAAGGGCGAGGGGGCGAGATCGTGCCACCACAAGATTTTCTACCTATGCTCCGGAGGGTCTGCGACGAAACAGGTTTATTGTTAATTTTTGATGAGATATATACAGGTTTTTATCGCACAGGAACATTGATGGCTTGTGATGCATCGTCGGTTGTGCCCGACTTAATTTGTTTAGGAAAAGCCATGAGTGGGAGTTTTCCTATCTCTGCCTGCGTGGGGAAGGCAGATGTCATGGATGCTTGGCCTGAGTCCACTGGGGAGGCCTTGCACACGAGTACTTTTCTGGGACATCCTGTGGGTTGCGCTCTGGCCTTAGCTTCCTTGAAAGAATGGCTAAACCCGCAGATAGCGGAGCGGGTCAGAACGGCGGAGGGTTTATGGAAAGAGGAGTTGGCCGTTCTGGCGGGAGCTCAGGACGTGATGGATATACGAGGGCGTGGGCTCTTGTGGGGAATCGAACTGCGAGACGCATACGGGCACGCTTTAGCAAGCCGCACGGGGAGAATTATGGAAGAGGCATTAGCACGCGGCTTAATTTTATTAGGTGGAGGCGTAGAGGGAAATGTCCTCTCGTTAAGCCCGAGTCTTTCGCTTACACAAGAAGAGATCCGCTGGTCAATCAGCCTTATCCATAACCTCTTAAAATCTAGGGCATAAAGTATCTCTCTAATGTCTTTAAAACCTTTTAAGTAAGAGGTATCAACCACAAGACCAATAATTTAAGAAAGTATTAAAATTGAAAACTGAAAAATTACTTTCTCAACCTGTTAAACATCTTTGGCTAGGGTTTCTTCTATTAACAATATTTTTCTCATTCTATAGCTGGTATTCTGGAAGAATATTATTACCGCTAGATACCTACGGAGAGTGTCTTTATCCGAGGACGCCTAATGTATCAACGGCTGAAACTGCTAAAAATCTTTGGGACAAGGGGACTCTGGAGCGCAAAGAATTTTATGCACTTCGTGATTATTTTGTTAAGCAATCTAGTGTTGAGCGTACATTGGGTTTTAGGCCAGATGTTTTCTCTGTGGCTTTAGACGGGCGCCTTTTACCAAAACATCCTTGGTTAATGAGCGTTCTTGCTGCCCCCTTTTATGGTTTATTTGGTCAGGCGGGATTTTGGATTTTTGAGCAGCTAGCCTTAGCAGGACTTTTTTGGGGATTATATAAAATGGTGCAACCCTATGCAGGAGCAAGATCAGCGGCAATTCTTTGTAGCTTAGTAGCAGTTGGGACAAACTTGTTGTATTTTTATTCCTATGATTTTTCCTATGATGTCTTGGGAGCTGCATTAATCATAGGTGGTACTGCACTTCTGCGGACACATTTTTTTTGGGCAGGGTTATTGCTAGGAGCCTCATTGCATATTCGGATTACAAACGGAGTTTTAATCCCATTTATTATTTTTGCACATTATCCTTTTTTCCTTATAAAAAAATGTGATTGGAGACCTTGGCTAGTGACTACTGCAGGAGTTTTTTTAGCTTGGGGACCACTCTTGTTCATTAATCATCATTATTTTGGAGATGCATTACGAGGGCCTTACGCACGAGTAATCGAAATGATTCAAGGACAAATGGTTTTTGACTTAACTTCTCATGGACTGAGTTGGAAATATTTGACTTCAGAGTGGCAGCCGCGGTTATTGAGCATATTAAAAACAAACCCTGTCTTCAGCTTAGCTCCAATTGGTTGGCTTTTGTGTTATAGACACAAGTCCAAGATCTATGCTCTGACTATAGCGAGTGGAGGTTTCTTACACTTATTGGTACATTTAAATTATAGTTACTGGATAGGTTCTTCCGGAGAGAGGTTTGTAATCGCTTCAATTCTATTCATGCTACTTCCTTTAGTATTTATTATACAAAGAAGTAGGGAATCGAACTGCGAGACGCATACGGGCACGCTTTAGCAAGCCGCACGGGGAGAATTATGGAAGAAGCATTAGCACGCGGCTTAATTTTATTAGGTGGAGGCGTAGAGGGAAATGTTCTCTCGTTAAGCCCGAGTCTTTCGCTTACACAAGAAGAGACCCGCTGGTCAATCAGCCTTATCCATAACCTCTTAAAATCTAGGGCATAGTGCCGACCCCTTTACTTGACGTTGCGGTCTGAGCGAGGTTAGACCGAACTTCATTGGCCGCTTTTGAAGAAAAGGAGGCTTGAGTTTTATTTAAAAATGAATAGAAAAGAGACATGAAACGTCCCTCAACGAAGCCTTCTCGTTTTAAAAATAGTCAAGTCACTTTAAATACACGGCCACCGATACAACGTATTCAACAGATCTTGAATGTTTTGAAAAAGGAGCGCTTCCCTAGTCGGCTCGACTTAGCGAATGAACTTGAAGTGACAACGAAAACGATTCAACGAGATATTGATTTTCTGCGTGATCGTATGAAGGCACCTATCAGCTATAATCGAATGAAAAGCGGTTACATTCTCACTGGTCCAGTGGAGGGACTGCCTAGGATGGAGCTTACGCAGAGCGAACTTTTTTCCATCTATGTTGCGCAGAAAGCGCTTCAGGCCTATCGTGGAACAGCCTTTGAAGCTCCCTTACGTAATGCGTTTAATAAGTTAGGTGAATCCTTGGATGGACATGTTTCTGTTTCATTAACGGAGATGGAAGCGAGTTTATCTTTCCGCCAGTTCGAAGCCCGGCCCGTTGAGCTAAAAATTTTCCAGACCGTGGCGACTGCGGTCCAAAAGCAGAGGGTTTTGGAAATCGAGTATCAGAAGCTTGATGCTAAGAAACCACAAAAAAGAAAAATTGAACCCTACCACCTCGCCTGCGTACAGGGACAATGGTATTGCATAGCCCATGATCTTAAGTCTCATGATTTCCGAACATTTCACCTTGGCAGAATAAAATTTGCGCGCTTGTTAATTAATGAATTCGTGCGTCCTAAAAGTTTTAGTATTGAAAAACATCTGGCTGGCAGTTTAGGTATATATAGAGGCAAAAGTAGTCACAAGGTGGTGCTGCATTTTGATCGTTGGTCGGCTCAATTCATACGTGAGCGGACTTGGCATCCTAGCCAAAAAATACAAGAGCTCACCCATGGCGAGGTGGAGCTATCTTTGCACTTGAACAGTTTGGAAGAAGTCGAGCCTTGGGTGATGAGTTGGGGGTTTCATGTAAAAGTTTTGGAGCCTAACGAGTTAGTTAAAAAAATAGTTAATGCCGCCCAACAAATTACAAAGCAATATGCTGCGTAAGGTGAGGGTTTTAGCTGAAGGTAGCACTACCTAGACTAGACTAAATAGTTAGGTGGATCAGCCGTGAAGAAAACTTGTTCGTTCGTAACGGGGTGGCGGAAGGTCAGCTTCCATGCGTGCAAACAAAGGGGCGGCTCTTCTAAGTTAAGAGTTTGGGTGGCTCCTAATTGTTGGTTAGGCAGATAAGTCGGGTCGCCACATATAGGGAATCCCAGATGCCAAAGATGCACTCGGATTTGATTCGTGCGGCCTGTCAAGGGCTGCACTTCGAGCAGGGTGGTCGTTTCGTCTCGCTGGGTATCGAGCACTTTAAATTTTGTTAAAGCCATTTTCCCATTTTCTGAGTCGACTGTGCGTGAGCCGACTAACCCAGGTTCATGACTGATCGGTGCTTCGCAAACAAATTCTCTCCATGAAGGCCGGCCGTTCACGCGGGCTAGGTAGGTTTTCTCGACCTCACCACGTTCAAACTGTGGTTGCAGGCGGCCAGCAATATTTCGGTTTTTTCCGCAGAGGATAAGGCCACTAGTGTTAGCATCAAGGCGGTGGGCTGGCTTCAGGCGTGTAGGTTTAAAGGCGCAGTCTAGAAAAAATTCTAAGGTATTTTTGTTGAACCGACCGCCGGGGTGCATGGGTAAAGGTGCGGGCTTGTTGAGGATGACTATGGCAGCATCCTCAAAAAGCACACGGATGTTAGGATTAACGGGGGGCTCGGTATTATTAGGGAAGAGCTGCTTGATTCGCTCCCCTTGCTGCAAGAGGCTTGTGGCGTGGAGGATTTCGTCTTTTTCATTACGGAAACGATTTAGTGCACAACGGGTTAGCCATTCCTTGCGGTCTATCTGCGGGAAGATAGCGCAGAGTCCGTCAAGTAGCGTGGTGCCGTGTTGTGCAGGCGGGATTTTAATCGGGCGGACATTATCGTAAGGAATGGATCCGGGAAGGGGAAGAGAGACGCGACGTAGAGCCTCGTGCCGATCGTGTAAGCAAGCGGAGAGTTTTTCTTCAACGGATTGGTAGCAGTGGGGGCAGGAGTGAGGGGGAACGTAGCGGGGGTCTTTTTGTTCTTCTTCGGTTAAAGGAGCTTGGCAGTTGAAGCATAGGGCTGATGGGGTCTCGCGTAAGGCGGGATCGACTCCGACGCGGTGATCAAAGACGAAGCACTCGCCCTCATAGTGAGCTGAACCGCAGTCCTCGAAATATTTTAAAATTCCACCTTCTAGTTGGAAGATATTTTTAAAGCCTTGTTGTTCCATGTAGGGTCCGGCTTTTTCACAACGGATGCCGCCTGTGCAAAACATGACGATGGGTTGATCTTTTAATTCGTCGGGAATATTTTTTACGGCATCGGGGAATTGGCGGAAGTGGTCGATGTGGGGGATGAGGGCATTTTTGAAAGTGCCGAGTTTTATTTCGTAGTCGTTCCGTGTATCGAGCAGGGTGATGGGTTTACCTTCGTCCAGCCATTGCTTGAGAAGCTTGGGTGCGAGCTTGGGGGAAGTTCGCTGGCTTGGGACGATGTCGGCTTGGCCAAAAGAAATGATTTCTTTTTTTAAGCGGACGAGCATACGGCGGAAAGGTTGAGCGAGGCTAGGGCTAAACTTAGGAGTGAGATCTTCGAGGCCAGGTAGGGTGTGAAGATAATTAAGGAGAAGATCAATGTGGTTGCGAGAGCCAGAGACGAAGAGGTTGATACCTTCTGGGCTGAGCAAAATAGTACCTTTCAAATTCCATGAGCGGCACGATTCTAGGAGGGCTAGGCGTAGCGCAGGAAGATTTTCTAGCGGCGTAAACTTGTAGCAGGCGATATTGGTTAGCATGATCGGTAAGAGTGAGAGTATGCAGGGCTGAGGGAATCCGCCAAGGTTGGAGAAAAATTTTTAAAGCAACCAGTTGACAGCAGTAACGAGAATCACTATCTTCTTAAGTTCTATCGCGGGGTGGAGCAGCCAGGTAGCTCGTCAGGCTCATAACCTGAAGGCCGCAGGTTCAAATCCTGCCCCCGCAACCACTTTTGTTCATAATCCCGCAATCACTTTTTATGGTTGCACTGGGTTCTTCTTATAAAGTTTACGTTATTCAAAACTTACAAGGCCGCTTTTACATTGGCCTGAGTGACGAAGTCTTACGCCGTTTAGATGAGCACA
>Ga0209490_10000388_pt1 | contig 44550 bp, 33 predicted proteins | sample MAT06_FD_187209 | JGI IMG/M metagenome (GOLD analysis project Ga0209490, IMG submission 187209) | Freshwater microbial communities from Lake Fryxell liftoff mats and glacier meltwater in Antarctica - MAT-06 (SPAdes) (version 2) | ecosystem: Environmental > Aquatic > Freshwater > Ice > Liftoff...
CTCAAGAACACTTACACCGGTTTCTCTTTCTTTTAAAATGCTCAAGATCTGAGCTTCTGTGAATCGTGATTTTTGCATTTGAACGTGATTTTAATGGTCAAAATTATTATTTCTCTACTTTTAACCTGTTCAAAATTCACAGCCATTTACCGAGCGGAGGGATACACCAATGTCACTAAAGGTGGCGGATGAAGTTGTAGTACCTTAGAAGTTCTTGTAATGAGAATGGAGCGAAGAACTTCAGTTACGCGGTTTAATTTTTAGAGACAACTGGGTACAGGATGATTTTTGAGAATGAAACAAGGTCAGTACCAGTCACCAAAATTGGGGATTGGGCCACAAACTATTTTGACGATTTATGATTCGTCAAAGTGATGGACTGCATAACAAGAGCCCTATGAAGTGAGAGCTTCACGTACGGTTCTGTGAGAGGCTTAGGGGTGAAACTCCCCTTTGCCTGGTCGACTGGCTGCTGGCGAATTATCTAAGGCCAAATTCTTTCTCGATTTTCCATTGTGAAATTTCTGGAGGACCAGCCAAAAAGGCTCTTGAGTCTTGCATAAAACTTTGTAAGTGCACTGTTTTCATGTGATCACCATTGTAATAGTTTTCATCACTCCACTTTTCATAAAGCAAAATATTCGAATCATCCTTCGGATCTATATGGATTGTAATCTTCACAAAACTAGGCTCTTTTTTTACCTCATTTATCAGTTTTGTTAAACCCGCTATGGCTTCTTTACTTTTAGAAAGCTGTGTCTTGTACTTTACAAGCACGATAAGATTTTGGTTATTTTCTGTGTTCATGGCATCTTGTTGGTTGTTCTGGCAAGAAATCAGGAGAATCGCCAAAATTGTCAATGTGAGTTTGGTTGTTTTCATTTTATCCAAGTTAGATTAAACTTCTTGTTATCAAAATTGTCCGCTTGCAGTTAACTCGCTTATATACGAACCTTTAGATCGCAAATATACCCAAAATTGTATGTATACGCGAGTTTGGGCTTCGCAGTATTTGCAATTTGAAAAATTCATAGGTGATCAGATGATGAGGTGATTTTTTGTATGGAATGTTTGCTCACGCGAGTATATATTTCGGTCGTCTTGTTGCTTTTATGACCAAGCAACTTCTGAATATGGTTAAGATCGGTTGCGGCCTCGGGTAAATGAGTGGCATAGCTGTGCCGAAGCCAATAAAGCGTCCTCGGCTTTCCTATCTCAAGGGATGTAAAAAGTACTGCTTAACTAACCCCTGGAGATCAGAAAGAGTAATCAGTCTTGACGTCCATCAAACAAAAAAACCACCTTGTATTCTGCAAAGTGTTACTGTAAAATTCAATCGAAAAGATTGAAAGTCCATATCTATAGAAATTTTGGCCAACCTACCGCCACTAAAGGTTCTTTCAATCCTGCTTGGGGCAGGACAGGCGACGGATCAAATCGCTGCTCCGTCGCACTTCACGCGTTTGATCATTGTATGTTAGCTACCGTAATTCTTTATACTTTTTAATCTTTTGTGGATATATTACCAATTGAATAAAGTTAAACTCAAGATGTTGAAGACTTATTTTTTTACTATTTTTTTCTAATTCCAAAAATGGTGAGTACCTAAGATTAGTTCTTAACAACCAGATATCAGCCCTTTTACTTGGTCTAATATCCCAACCAAAAATGAGGGAGGGCGTTGCCAACGCAAATCTATCGTTTGTTATTTTTACACCGTTATCCATTTCGATAAGACTTATATCTTCAAACTGCAGTCCTGCACCTAAGAAAGGGACAAAGCCATGATAGTCAAATAAAAATTTATAGGCCTCTAAGCCAAAACTGTTCCTCCTTACGCTTTGGCTAAAGGCAAAAGCATCTCGCTCTTGGCGCATGGGTCTGAAATTGGCTGATACTGCAAACTCGTCTTTTGAAAAATGATATCCTGCAGTGATTTCTGGAAAAACATTGGGCATTGTCCTATCGTCTAAGAAGGGATATAGGTCAGTAATATAACTGGAATTTTGTGTTGGAAAAGCCGAAGAAGGACCTATTCCAAAGAACAAACCTAAAGTGTTTTTACGCCGTAATAAAGAGTCAAGTCGTTGTACGGTAGGCGAATAAGAACCATTTGTAAATTCAATTGAATAGTTTATTCCTAAATTGATTATGCCTTTTGGAAAAGAAGAAGTTGCAGTCTGCGTTCTGGATAAGTGGATATTTGTTTCGTTATCGGGTATAAATTCATATCCTAAGTAAGCATAAACTTTTGGTGTTTGGTAAGCTATACCTGCACCCAAAATTGACTTTACTTGTGTTCTTCTATAATTCTCGCCTAATAAATTACTTTGGTTTAATCGTATAGGGGCAAACTTATAGCTAAGGTATGGACGTATCGTATTTTCTTTAAGTGCCAAAGGGAAAATTCGCATTCCCGTAATAGCTCTAAACCTTATCGAGTTATCGATATCATCAGTTTTAATTTTTATAGATGAAGTAGCAACGGACACAAAAAAATCAGCATGTCCCCAAAAATGTGTTGCCCCAAAATTGATGGCAGGTGTAATAAAATTATTTCTATCCAACGCTTGAATTTGGTTCTGTCCATTCAAGAAAGCAGTTTTTTGAAGATTATGAAAATAATTGAAGTCTACTCCAAAATATGATTTAGCAAAAGAGTAGCGTCTTTTTAGATCAAAGTCCTGAGCCATTCCTTCAAAACCTAAGAAAGTTAAAATAATTGCAAGTATTTTTTCCATTTTCTTTGTCTTAATATTAAGGTAGCTATTCGAGTCACGCAAGGGAATTTCACCCCTGCGTTCTCACAGAACTGTACGTGAAAGTCTCCTATCACCGCGCATTACGCATTAGGGCCATTTTTGTAGAATGCGTGCGGGATTCTCAAATCTAAGCGATAGAAAACTGCATTCATCGGCAACATTAGGGTGCAATTATTCGATCGCTTGCTTTGGGCACATACATCTCTTCTTGTTCAGTCACGAATGTAGTATATCACTACGGATGAACCAATGCCCAGTGAGGAAAAAGTTGAAGGATTGTCTTGTACTAGGCGTTTTTTAAAACCATTGTAAACAAACAGGTGCTGTTAGCTACGCTTTATGGCAGACTACAAATTGGAGATTGAGCTTAATGATTAAAACCCAATCGGGTGCATTGAAATGTATAAAACTTCCAAACGCGCGATGCTTCGCCGAGTTTTTCACATTTCAACACACCAAAAACAACAACATGAATTAAACAAGAAAATAAAATATTGCATTTGAACTCTCTCGATGAGCTGCTTTACATAGGAGGTGCTGTTATCGGCAGTTCAATTAATCGGAACCATTTAGAGAATTTTCCACATCTCCATTTCTTTTACTTTATAGTCCATAGAATCAAGAGTAGGTTGAAGGTGACTGTCAAAAACAAATTCAATTTCGTTATATCGAACTGCATGATAAACTTCACCCAAAACCAAAATATTGAATTTAGTCGAAAGAGCCTTCCCGAAAATTTTCTCTACTTCTTTTCGAGTCGAACCAATTCCGATACCGTCAATGGTTTTTAATTTACTTGATTCATTAATTCTTATTGTCGTTAATGTGTCATCCCATTTTGGGTTAGTTAGATTTGAGTACAATAGTTCTAGTCCAACTTCAGAGTAAATAAATTTTTTAAATACTCCTTGTCCACGAGAACAGAATGAGACAAGTTCCTTTGTCGGTTTGCCTTTTCCTATAAAATTCTCAACATCCTTTCTGGTTGTTTTACCCATTTCTAAGGGTCCAATTCCCTTTCCTGGAATAATAAATAATTCTTCTTTTTGTCCAAACGAACAATAAATAACTAATAAAAATAATAACCAAAAACTTCTCATTATATTTTCAACTATTGAGTTTCTATAAATTGCCGCTAATCGAGTCACGCAAGGTGATTTCACCCCTGCGTTCTCACGGAACCGTGCCCCGCATGGGCGGGATTTTCAACTTGAGACTCTCGCCTCACACGCGCGTCCCGAGCAATTCGGGAGCTCTTCCTGTTCAGTCACGAATGTAGTATAATACTACGGATGAACCAATGCCCAGTGAGGAAAAAGATTCGGGTTGGCCTTATACTTTTTCCTGAGCCGTTTCAAGCTAGCCATAACATAAAGTCCCTTTTCCCATTGTACCCATTTCATCAACCGCTTATTGAGGTTGTTCCAAATGAATCGCAAATGTCCTGTCGAGAATTTGCCATAGTAGTTGATCAGGCCGCGCACTATTGGGCGCAGGTCCGAGGCCAACTTTTCTATGGTAATTCTCTTCTTGTGTATCTGCATCTTTTGGAATTTATCTAAAGTGCTCGTTTCGGATTTGGTGCTGATGAAGATGCTTGGCAACAGCATGCTTTTGCCTTTGGACTTGCACCATTGCGGAGGGATCATAAAGCCTAGAAAATCATATTACTTAGCGTACTTATTCTCTGACTTTCCTCGTAATACCGTTTATGTATCTGTAATAGTTCAATTCCGTTTCACTCCATTGGCCTATAACAGCTACAATGACGGCATTTACAACTTGATGCTCATAAAATAGTTTGGGTTATTTAATGAGCAGAATTAGTGTAAATTGACAATCTTGGTCTTGGCTGGATAAAGCGTGAGTTTGCAGTCGGTGAGCCGCCCGCTGATTTGTTTTATTACAAATATGGCTTGCTTCTCCGTTTTGCAATGCACCACTATATCGTCTGCATAGCGCTCTAAGGGTTTTTCCGGATGGTGTTTATCCATCCATTTGTCAAAGCTGATGTGCATGAAGATACTAGCAAGCAACGGACCGATCACGCCGCCCCCGATGCTCGCGGCAGGCTTTGCGGAGTGCCGGTGAGCCTGCCGATGTGCTGGCCATTCTCTTTTACAATTCCTGATTTGAGCCACCTTCTGGTGTATAATCCCGCATTACGCAATAGGGAAATTTTTGTAGAATGCGTGCGGGATTCTCAAATCTAAGCGATAGAAAACTGCATTCATCGGCAACATTAGGGTGCAATTATTCGATCGCTTGATTCGGGATAAATTCTTCGGGCAAATACAGCCCATTTTTCCCGAATTTCTTCTAGGGTTCTACATTTTGCCAAGCAAGTAACGATACCTTAAGACGCCGTCAAATAATTGATCATTTCTTTTTCTTGAAGCAATAATTGGGATTTCTCAACAATCGCCTGTTTTTCAAACACTTAATTCAAATTCGGTGTTTTTTTCACTTTTTTGCTGATTCATAGGCTTCCATTTTACGGCCTTTCCGTCATCATTTTGACTTGCTTATCGAAAACTAAACCTTCGGTAGCTACTATCTAGTTTATCATTATATTAATTATTTAAATTACCTATGTCTAAATTCTACGTGAATGCGCGGTATCACATCATTTGTGGTGCTCGCCTTTTTGCAATTGCGGCGCTATTTTTAGCAGCTTCAATGGCAAATGCACAAGTCACCGTTAGCGGTGCCTTGGTTGGCAATGGACCTTACGTTTCCTTGAATGCTGCATTTACAGCAATCAATGGGGGTGTACAAACCGGAGCCGTTATTTCTGTTTCACTATCTGCAAACACAACAGAAGTTTCCTCAGCTCAGCTCAACGCGGGTGTATGGACATCTCTCACTGTTACTGCTACAACCCCTGTTCAGGTTTCTGGAACCATTACAGGTGCTATTATTCGATTGAACGGTGCCGACAATGTAACCATCGATGGTCGCATTGGTGGTGTGGGAAACAACATCACTGTAATCAACAACGCAAATGTTACTGCAACAGCCGCTATTTGGCTTAGTAGCACCGGTGTTAATGCAGGAGCCACCAACAATGTCATAAGGAATTTGAACTTATCGTGCGGTGCAGATCAAACAACTGGGACCCTCTCTACTTTTGGAATTATTACGAGTGGAGCTGCCGCAACAATATCAAGCGCCGGTGATGACAATGACAACAACCAGTTCATTTTTAACAACATCACAAAAAGTCGTTATGGAATCAAACTCAGAGGAGCAACAGGCAACCTCAACGTAAACAATGTCGTTTCAAATAACACCATTGGATCTGCTGCGTTGGACCTTAATCGAATAGGTAAAGTTGGAGTGTACATTCAATTTCAGGATGTGTGCTCTATTTCCTTAAATACCATTCGCAACATAGGTATTCAGGCACTCGCTGCGGAAACGGCAGGTGGTGCTGACCGTGTTGGTATAGGCCTTGGTAGTGAGTCTTGGTCAAGTTCACCTAGCAACAATACCAACACCAACATTACTTGTACGAGAAATACAATAAGCAATATCATTGAAGAAAAGACCTTTTCGGCAGTAGGTATTGCAGTAAGTACGACAAACGGTGGTAGCCCAACAAACAACATTGTGGCCAACAACTGTATCTCAAATGTACGTGCAAATGGAACCGCCGGTGACTGCGCTGCAGGTATCGGTATTTCAGGAGGAAATGGAGATTTTGTGGTCTTCAATTCTGTTTCAATATTAGGAGATTTAGATCCAGGTACAGCAAGTTCCACAAGCCAAACTGCTGCTTGCTTAAAGATTGCCGGAACTCCGTTAAATCTGAGTGTGCGCAACAATGCATTGTACCTCGATGCCACTTCAAACACGGGTACATTGAATCCTGTCTGTATTCAAGTGAGCTCTGCTACGTTGGCATTTGGAACAGGAGCGCTGAACAACAATGATTATTTCATTCCCGGCACAAACACACAAGCGAGAACTGGAGCTATTGGAACCTCTTCCTTGGCTACTACTTTTTTTGCTACCCTTGCTAATTGGCAAGCTGCACTAACACCAGCTCAGGATGCTGCTTCGGTTGCGGTAAATCCAAACTTCGTGGATCCTTTCACCAACTTACACAACAACGGTATTTTGTTCAACCTGGATGCTTTGGCCGTGCCGATTGTAGGCGTAACAGTAGATATCGACGGAAATTTAAGAAATGCAGTGACTCCGGATATTGGTTGTGATGAATTTGCCTCTCCTCCTTGTGCAGTGGCCGATGGTGGTGTAGCTTCGACGTTGACTCCAAATATTTGTATTGGAGGAAATGCCACTATTTCAGCAGCCGGAACTTCTGGTGGAACCGGTACCAGTTTTCAGTGGTTGGTTTCGTCTACATCAGGAAGCGGTTATGTGCCGGTTTCAGGTGGCAGCGGAGCGGCAACAGCAAGTTATAATACAGGTGCACTCAATACGCCCGGCGTTTTTTATTATGTGCTACAAACAACTTGTTCGAATGGTCCTCTTACCGATCTATCCAACGAAGTAACACTCACAGTGTTTAACAACGCAGCCCACGTAAGTGCATCGGATGCTGTAATTTGTAATGGCGAAACCGTTACACTTACTGAAGATGGAGGAACTGGTGCATCTTGGTTCTGGTCGACTTTCGCAGGCACACAATCCATTGTTGTGAGTCCGATTACTACTACTACTTATGCTGTAGCGGTAACCAGCCCTGGACCTTGTCTTAGCAATGCAAACATTACTATTATAGTAAATCAATTGCCAACGGGAGTTGTAGCCACAGCAAGTGCCGCCAATGTATGCGAAGGTCAAACTGTTGATCTTTTCGCTACTGGTACAAGTGTTGCACAGCAAATCGTTTTTTCTGAAAACTTCAATGGCAATTTGAGTGCCTGGACGAACATAAACAACTCGACTCTTGGAATTCCCGCGAATGCAGCATGGACACTAAGACCAAGTCCTCATACTTATGGCGTAAACACTTTTAACAGCAATGATTTCTCACAATTTGTATTGTCCAATAGCGACAGCCAAGGATCGGGAAGTAATACAAGTGTTCAGCTTATTTCTCCTGCTTTCAGCACACTCGGCTCTTCATCAGCTACGGTGAACTTCTTCCATTACTTTAGAAATCTAAATGCCACCGATTTTCCTTATGTAGAAGCTTCTACTGATGGATTAACTTGGACAATCCTCGGCACATTCGAAACTACGCAAGGTGCTTTCTCAGGATTTGTACCTGCATCTTTGTCTCTGAATGCTTTCGCAAATCAAGCTACCGTTTATCTCCGCATCAGATATGAGGCTTCTTGGGGATGGTACTGGGCTATAGACAATCTAACTGTAACCGTACCAGCCGACCTAACATGGTCATGGTCTTCTAATCCTAGTGGTTTCACTTCTACAGATCAGAATCCAAGTGGAGTGGTGGTGAACAATACAGCAGACTACACAGTGTTAGCTACTGATATCAATGGTTGTTCTATATCATCTTTGCCTGTAAACGTTATTGCTGATCCAGCAGGATGTACAGATGATCAAGCGACCAACTTCGATCCGCTCGCAATTTGCGACGATGGATCATGTGTTTTTGTTGCGGGCGAAAATCCGGATAACGCAGTTAGTGCTAGTGTAGCAGTATATCCAGCGTGTGCCGGAAATACACTCGACTTGTCGAGCTATGGTCCTTCAGGACTTGCACAAACTGCCGCTATTACTGGTGAAGATGTTTGGTTCACATTCGTTGCTCCAACATCAGCCGCTAGCATTCACGTAGTTGCCGGAGTTAATGACATCATCATTGAATTGCAAGATGCTTTCGGAAACTTAGTGGATAGCGAAAACATTGTTGCAGGTGCCGGAGATGAGGTTCTCAATATCTCTACGCTTACACCTGGTGACACTTACCTCATAGGCGTAAGAAATTACGACTCGAATGGTGGCATCGGAGTATTCACACTGTGCACGAAATCTGTAACAGCTTCTACTTGCGATTATGGATATGGTCCCTATTCGTTGTGTGGTTCTTACAAAGCAGATTATGTTGCCGCCAATGCATACCGTTTCGACTTCACTTCAACAACCACTTTAAGTACTTATACCTTAACTAAAATAGGTTCAACCTTCCTTCAACTCAATACCGTTCCCGGTTTGACTTGGCAAGATATCTATGATGTTGAAATCACTGCGATCTTCAACATTCAGGATGGCTTAGGAAACATTGACGCAGTAGAGGTTGAAACACTATCACCTTGTCAGATTGAAGTAATTGCTCAGCCTCTTGCCGATCTACGTGCACAAGATCGTTGTGCTGCAGGTCCAAGGTTCCTAGGAGCAACTGTTGCTGCTACCCCTCACATCTGTGGAGTAGTTGATTATAAGTGGACATTCACCCGCACGGATATGGCTGAATTGCCGTTCGTTCATTACCGTGGTATTGCAAATCGTTTCCTTAAACTTAGCACTGTATTTGGATTAACAGCAGGTGCTACTTATGATGTTACGGTAACTCCTGTATTCTCATATGGCGAAGGCATCGCTGGTCCTGTACGGTGTATGAGTATTGTAGGTCCGATAATGATGGCACCACAGCCAGATATCAATGGTTTGGAGCGTACAGTAGACAACAAAAACATGACCATAGATCAACTTGAGCTTGGAGTATATCCAAACCCTAACGCTGGTGATATGATCAATGTAAACTTTGTGGGAACTGAGGAAACAGTTATCCTCGTTGACATCTTTGATGCAATGGGTAAAATGCTTTTCAGCGAACAATACACTGTAAGTGGATCACTCAACACGATTATCACATTTGATCAACCATTAGCAAACGGTGTTTATTTCGTAAACTTCAAGTTGAACGATACAATTAAAACCGAAAGATTGGTAGTTCAACACTAACGATCGATTGCATCAAACTTCTTCATCTTGAAGATGAAGCAAATTGATCAAGAATATTTCAAAGCCATCCGTAAATCGGGTGGCTTTGTTTTTTTTATCCCGCATTGCGCATTGGAAGCATCTTGAGGGTAATGCGCTGCGGGATTCTCGAATCTACACGATGGAACAAAGTAATAGTTCGACCTATGAATTCCGATATCTCCATCGCCTGATTCGGGTTTATCCATGCAGCCATATAGTATTCTCTCACTAAAGAAAATTCCCTTGGAAAGTTCACACTGCGTTTGAATATAACAAATACAAACTTTCTAAATGAATGGACAGCACATTTACAACTTAACCCAATAGTAATGGTGAGCGATGAATCCATGATTCATAAAGCCATCGAATTGCATGAGAAGGCAAACAAGCTTTGTTTTATTGCCAATTCTTGCAATTTCCCTATATACCATAGCCCTGTTTGCTTGATAAAAAATAATTTGTAAATTCACAATTGTGCATGAAAAAAAACTTTACATCATCGCGGGCTGCAACGGAGCTGGTAAAACAACTGCGTCCTTCACGATATTACCAGAAATTTTAGACTGCAAAGAGTTTGTCAATGCAGATGAGATAGCGAAAGGTATATCCCCTTTTCAACCCGAAAAAAATTCATTTGAAGCTGGTAGAATTATGTTAAAACGGATAGATGAATTGATATCCGAAAACGAAACTTTCGCTTTTGAAACAACATTATCTACAAAAAGCTATAAAAACAAAATTTCGGAAGAGTAAAAACCAGAGTCTCAGAAGGCGGGCACAACATCGATCCTGAAATTATTGAACGGAGATATATTCGAGGAATAGAAAATTTATCTTCCACTAGTAGATGGCACATTAATAATTGATAATTCACAAGGGATTCACGAACTCATAGCTTTCAAACAAACTGATAACCCCATACTTATTGTAAATTCAGAAAAGTTCAACCTCCTAAACAACTAATATGACAATCCAGGAAATACAAACTGAAGAAAAAAATAAAATTCTTAAGGGTCTAGAATTAGTTTATGAACGGCTCTTAGAATTTAAGAAATCAAAAAACAGCGAACTTGTAGTTTTACGCGACAACAAAATTGTAAGAATAAAGCCTGAATAAAAAATCACGCCTAAAATTACACCATAAAAAAAGCCGGATCATACGACCCGGCTTTTTTTTAATATATCCAATTATTACTTTTTCTTAGGAGGTGTTGCTGGTACTTTAGTAATTGTACCCTCTGATCCTGAAGCGTTTTTCACTGTTCCTTTTTCTGCAGGCTTAGTCTCCTTTTTTGCAGGTGTAGGAACTGCTTTAGGAGTACCTTCTGGTTTCACAGTAGCTGGTGTTTGAGGTGAAGTCTGAGGAGTATCCACCGGCTTAGGCTGCTTCTTAGGTGCGTATTTCACCTCATCCACAATGTTCTTTCCTCCCATCAACTTGTCAATTGTCCACATCACATAGCGAATGTCTACGCTAATTGTACGCTGAAGTTCCGGCTCATAAGCGATATCGCCACTCATGGCTTCCCAATTGCCATCGAATGCTATACCAATCAAATTTCCATCGCCATCAAGCACCGGACTTCCACTATTACCACCTGTAATATCTAGTCCTGCAATGAAACATACTACCAATTCTCCTTTTTCATTGGCATAGCGACCAAAATCTTTCTTGTCAATTAATTCTTCAAGATTGGCAGGAACCACAAATTCCGGATTGCTGTTGTCCTTCTTTTCCAAGATACCATCCGAAGTAGTGTAATACTCATATTGAACAGCATCCATTGGAACGTAATCTCCCACTTTACCATAAGTCAAACGCATAGTGCTGTTTGCATCCGGATACCACTTTTTGTCTTTCATCATCTCCATTTGACCGGCAACGAAAAGACGGGAACCTGTATCAAACTTCTCTTGAGCCGGATTAAAGAAAGACTCGCGGTACTTGGCAATGGCACTGTTTGCTACCATGATAGCCATGTCCTTATTAAACACTTTATCATTTGGCTTATCGATAAATGCAAAGAGCTTTTCTTTAGTCGCCATGAAAGATGTTGAATAAAGTTTGTCGGCGAAAGCACGCACATTTCCTTTGTACTTGTCTTGAACCAAGTGAGTCCAATCGGGTCTCTGCTCCCTTGCAATGTTGCGGATGTACAATTCTGTCAAAGCTATAAATACATCTTTTTCAGTTGCAGCATCATAGTCCTTGAAGTAAGCTTCTGCATCTTCTTTAAAACTCTGAAGAATTGCCTTTTTCTGATCTTCTGATTCGGCAGCTTGTGCAGCTTGATATGTGCGATTAAATCTCCATGCAAATAAAGTCATGTCAGGACCAGTTAGGCCTGCTTCTATAGCATATACGTTCGACTTTGCTGTTTTACTTGTCTCGTTGTAATACTGTTGAATTAAACTCAAAGCATCGCCATAAGTAGATTTACGAGAAGGATCTTTTGCTACCCAATCTGTAAATTGTTGCTCAACTTTTTGCTTTTTGCCGTAAACATTTAAACGACTTAATCCTTTGCTTTGACCAATAAAGTATTTCCAATAATTTGCTGTTGATGCATATTTTGCAGCATACTGAAGGCGCACTTTTGGATCTGCATCCATGTGCTCTTTTTGTGTCTTCAATTTCAAATCGCGGATTTCTACTGTCGATGGATTGGTAATATCCAATGCCTGTTTTACTCCCCAAGAAGAAAGAAAACGATCTGTGGAACCAGGATAACCCATGATCATTGCAAAATCATCTTCTTTGACACCGTTCAATGAAATAGGGAAGAAATGCTTTGGTGCATAAGGCTTGTTGAGGGCATTGTAATCTGCTGGCTTGTTATCAGCATCCGCATATATACGGAGCATAGAAAAATCGCCGGTATGACGAGGCCACATCCAATTGTCGGTATCGCCACCAAACTTACCTACGCTTTCAGGTGGATTTCCTACCAGACGCACATCGCGGAATGTTTCGTATACCAACATGTAGTATTCGTTTCCAAAGTAAAAATCTTTCACTTCTACTTCATAACCATTTGCAGCTTCGCGCTCATAGATTGCTTTCATTGCAAGTTCTACAGCAGCGGCTCTTTCAGCACTTGGCGTGGAGGCTGTTACATTGGCTAAAACTTCTTTGGAAACATCTTCGATTCTCACCAAAAATGAAATCTCAAATCCGGGGATGGGCAGTTCCTGTGAAAAGGACTTAGCGCAAAAACCATTGGTCAAGATGTCGTTCTCCACAGAACTAAACCCTTGAATGGCATCATAAGCACAGTGGTGATTTGTAAAGATGAGTCCTTTGTCGGAAACTACTTCACCAGTACACTGACCGCCATTGAGGCGAACTACTGCATCTTTCAGACAAGCCTGGTTGATACTATAGATTTCATCGGCTGTAAGGTTGAGACCCATGCTGGTCATTTCTGCCTGATTGATTCTCGAGAGAAGGTGTAAAAGCCACATTCCTTCATTAGCCGCCATCCATCCGCTTTGGAAAAATAGCAGAAGACTAAGTGCTACAATTTTAATTGTTTTTTTCATGATGAAAACTGGGAATAAGTTAAAAATTATGAGTTATAAGTGATGAGGGATGAATTGCAGGTTTAGTATTTAAAATCTGTTTTTTGTGTCCACTTGGCATCTTCAATGAGTTCGTCCAAAACCTGATAAACGCTTTCTAACGCTTTGGGTGCCTTGTAACGAGCGGCAACTGTTTTCAAAACACCCTCTATCATAATGCCTGTGGTAGTTGTGGGCAAATCAGTCACATTTGGATTGTCATACTTTTCGTCGAGGCTAAAGTATTGAATGGACTCAGCAGTTTCCTTAATTTTTTGAAGAGAGGACTTATCGAACCGTGCATGGTAAAATCCGATCAAATCCACAAAATTCTTTCCTTCATATACGGCGTAACCACTCTCATAAATCGTTAAATTGAAATAAGGGCACATTCCGAAACAGGGAGTTCGCTGATATATCGCAAATGTGCTGTCTTGATGGGTTGCTTCTACTTCCGGTAAGGTTTCCGTATGCACCACGGACTCTGCAACTTGCCGGCTTGACTTACAACCCATAATTGAAGTTAAAAGCAATAATATCAATAGAATACGGCTGGATGTTATCATTTATTCGGTGCTTGGACAAATTTCTTACCCATTTGAGGACCGCGAAGATACCTAAAGCCATTTGGAAATAAAAACGCTGATTTTCAGCAATATAAATTCTCAGGATTCAAATCTTGATGAAATTATTCGGGGTAATTGGGCTCTCTTATGTTGAACTTTGCACATGAACTTGTGCCTGCAAACCTCTCTCCTATTCATTGTTTTGATCTTGTCAATCAAATCAGAAGCGCAGACTGCACCAAACAGATTTTGGATTCAGTTCGGCGATAAAGATCAAGTGAATTATTCGCTCAGCGAGCCCCAAGAATTTCTTTCGGCGAAGTGCATTGAACGGAGACAAACTCAGTCGATCGGATTCAATGCACTCGACCTGCCTATTGATGAAAATTACGTTCAACAGATTCTCAATGCCGGACCTTGTCAAGTTGTAAATCGCAGTAAATGGTTCAATGCAATTACTATTTTCACATTAGATACAACATTGATTGATGAAATTGAAAACCTTCCTTTTGTTATCGGCACTCGAGCTGTAGAGTCTTTCACTCAACCAAACAAACTGGAAAAAGCTGGAGGAACTGCTTATCGCGCTCAAGGAAATGAAACGGTGATCAACGAATATGGACCCTCATTTCGCCAAATTGAAATGTTGAATGGTCATTTATTACATGAAATATCTCTCTATGGTGAAGGAATGCACATTGCTATTCTCGATGCCGGTTGGAATGAATCAGATCATCTTCCTTGCTTCAACCATATCCGTTCGAATGGCCGAATCTTAGGTGTTCGCGACTTTGTTTTTGGCGATGATCAAGTATATAGCCTGAGCAACCACGGTACATACGTTTGGAGTATTATGGCCGGAATCATTCCAGATTCATTGATGGGCGCGGCACCTGCAGCTTCCTACTATTTGTTCAGAACTGAAGACCCGTCATCAGAGTATGTTGTGGAAGAGGACAATTGGGTTTCTGCAATGGAAGTGTGTGATAGCCTGGGTGTGGATATTATAAACTCCAGTTTAGGATATAGTCTTTTTGATGATTCGCTTCAAAATCATAGTTATGCAGATATGGATGGCAATACCACGCGCATTAGCATAGCGGGAGATATTGCAGCTTCAAAAGGAATACTGGTGGTAAACAGTGCGGGCAATTCAGGAGACAATCCTTGGCGTTACATCACTGCGCCCAGTGATGGCGATTCGGTTTTGTGCATTGGCGCTGTAGATGCCAATCGGATACATGCTTCATTTTCGTCCTTTGGTCCAAGTAGTGATGGAGATATTAAACCGAATGTTTCTGCCATGGGCAGAGACTGTGTTTTTGCGGCTCTCGACAGCACTATATCTAAAGGAAACGGAACTTCTTTTAGTTCACCTCTCATAGCTGGAATGGCAGCATGTCTTTGGCAAGCTTTTCCTGCAAAAAAGAACATGGAAATTTTTAGAGCTATCGAAGAAAGTGCACATCTCTACAACAACCCAAACGACTCTCTCGGTCAAGGAATACCGGATTTCTGGAGAGCCTATCACATATTATCCAATAACATAAATCCCTTTGAAAATTCCTCGATCTACGTATGGCCAACTGTGTTTGAAAATGAAATCAACATTGAAAGTCTTTCCATCGAACCTCAAAGCTTGGTCGCAGAATTATTCGATGCAAAGGGAAGTTTAATAAATAGATGGGAAGGCAGTTTGCCCGGAACAGGAGCAAATGTTGTACAAGTGCGCCTAATCCCTGATACATCTGCCGGAATTTACTTCCTTAAGGTAAAATCTTCCAATGAAGAAAGAACTTTCAAATTATTCAAAAGTCTATAGCAAATCGTTTGCTATTTAGCCAGCAGAAAGCGACCAAAGACACCAAGCGGCAGAACAGCTCCGGATGTAGCCTCTAGGAAAAGTTCACCTCGTTGAAGATTTTTGCCTGCGTGGTTCAGTAATAGATTGTCCATGATGAGTGCAGATAAACCGAGACTGTATGCATTGAGCACCAAGAAATGCCCGGATGGATCGAGCAACTTTACAGCGCTTTGAACCAATGGTAAAATATGTTCTTCGAGTTTCCACTTCTCACCCTTCGGACCATGACCAAATGCAGGAGGATCCATGATGATGCCATGATAAGTATTCCCTCTTCTTTCTTCTCGCTGCACAAATTTTAATGCGTCCTCAACCATCCAACGAATGTTCTCCAATTGACTGAGCTGCATATTTTCGTTGGCCCATGTAACCACTTGTTTAATACTGTCTACATGAGTAACCTCTGCTCCTGCAGCCCTCGCGGCTAAAGATGCACCACCTGTATATGCAAATAAATTAAGTACTCTTTTTTGAGGCTCTTTCAGCTTTTTGGTGGAATTATAAATGAAGTCCCAGTTTACACATTGCTCCGGAAAAATACCAACATGTTTGAATGCCGTTAATCCTAATCTGAAAACAATGTCATGCTCTTCATTCAGGTTATACTTCATGGTCCACTGGTCGGGCATTTTTTTTAGTTTGCTCCATTCACCACTATTGCTCGATCGTTGATCAAATCGAACGTGCGCCTGTTTTTTCCACTCATCTTCTGTCCATCGTTTTGACCAAACAGCCTGTGGTTCCGGTCGTATTGCAATGTATTGACCGAATCTCTCCAACTTTTCGAAACCTCCTACGTCCAACAATTCATAGTCAGGGAAATTTCCCGGGCTCAATAAGTGAAAATCGAGTGTAGAAGATGACTTCATTTTTGATAATAGATATCGCGTGGTACAAGCAGACGAAATACTACTTGAGTAAGAAAATATCCAATAGCAGATTTAAGGGCTAATCCGGGAGCAGTACTTTTGATGATATCCATGTATCCTTCGCTGTATCTCATAATCCAAAAAATTCCGGACGATAAGATAATTACATGCCCTAAAAACCAAATACCAATAGACTTTAGTTGATGCTGTGGTTTTACCATCTCAGCTATGTATCCGCAGATAATTGCTGCAAGGACAAAACCCCAGAAAAATCCTCCCGACGACTGATTGAAGACCCTGTCGATACCTGAAGTACCGCCCGCAAACACAGGAAGACCCGTTATACCCGCAACTATATAGAGCACAACACTGGTAGTGCCAATTTTCCAACCAAACCAAACGGCAGGGAGCAAGACGAGCAAACTTTGAAGCGTCACAGGAACGTTCAATTCTTTGGTGATCACAACCGATCCGCCCATGATTAAAAGTAAAGTCGACAAGGCAACTTTTATGACACCATCTATAATCGGGTTATGACTAAATCGTAAATACTTGTTGAGCAATTTTCTAGGGATTATTTTCTACTACAGGTTTCGGAAAAATGTTGTTGAATCTGTTTGTATCGGCCATTCCTTGTTCAGGATCTATTTCGACAGAAGCGATTTGATCAATCGTTTCGGCAATCCTCAATCCAAATGCGGGATATACCCAAGGCCAAGTGGAGGCCAATTTTTCGCCATTTAATTCTCTATTACCTCTCATCAAATCAAGCGGTACGTGGTACTTGGAAATAGAGCCATCTTTGAGTGTAATCCAAATATCCAAAGGCATGGGCATCTCACCTATTCTAAAAAGTACAATCTGCGTTTCATTTCCATCGGCATATACTGTATCAATGGCATAGTCGATCGTTTTTGTAGAGTTTACGAAATATTCGTTGTACCAATCTAGTTCTACAAAACTCTCTCTTTCCATGGCCCGAATAAGATCCTTATCAGTGGGGTGTTTGAATTTCCATTGGTCAAAAAACTTGAGTAGCCCTTTGTCTAATGCTTCCCTACCAATCAAATATGAAATTTGTGCCAGGTACACTTCACCCTTATTATATGCAGCAGTGCCGTATGCATAGTTCGTGATAAAATGATCGGCGTGTGTATCAAGTGCTTCTTCCATGCTGTCCTTCACAATGCGCAGATACCCGAGATATGCTCCTCCGTGACCTTCTTTATTGAGTGCGAAAAGATGATCCATTGCTTCTTGAGATGCAAAATTTGCGAAACCTTCATCCATCCAATAGTACCTACTTTCATTGAAGCCAAGGACTCCATGATACCATGCATGTGCTCCTTCGTGCATTACTACACCCACTATACTTGGTGTCTTTCTATTGCCTGTAATGAGCGTTGCCATTGGATACTCCATGCCACCATCTCCTCCCTGAATAACGCTAAATTGAGGATAGGGATATTTACCAAAATGCTCACTCAAAAACTGAAATCCTTTTATAATGAGAGGCTGAGCATCCCGCCAATTTTGACCGAATTCAAGGGTATCTTGATATAGAAAATGCAGCATTGGACCATTTGGAACTTGAGCCTTGTCATGTCTCAAATCGGGGTCGGCAACCCAAACAAAATCGTGAACATTTTCAGCGCTCCATTTCCACGTGTTGTTGGTAATTTTGGTATCTGCCTTTTTCTTTGTTTTTCCTGAAATACGCTCGTAGCCATATCCAATTTCATCGCCATTGATTAGCACACCCGTTCCGCCCAAAACGTAGTTTGACGGAATAGTGATATTAACTTTGAAGTTTCCATATACACCATAAAACTCCCGGGCTATATAAGTATCTGTATGCCAACCCCACTCGTCGAATTCACAGAGCTTAGGATACCACTGACTCATACTGTAATCGATTCCTTCTTTATTGTCACGGCCGCTTCGGCGAATCTGCACGGGAACTTGTCCTTCAAAATTCATTTCGAGAACTGCTTTTCCACCCGGCTTTATAGGTTGGGCTAAAATGATCTCTAGTGTTGTTTCACTTTCCATCATTGATATTGCATTCTTGCCATTTTGTTTGAACGAAACGACATGCAAAAACCCTTGTTCATCTGGTTTGAGATTCATTATTCTACTCCCTACTCTCGGGTCAGGATCTTGAATGGTACGAGACCTGATGTCCATGCTGCTGCCCGGTCTAAAAGCGTTGAAATACAAATGAAAGTAGACCCTGTCCAATGTTTCCGGACTGTTGTTGTAATAAACAATTTTCTGCCTTCCTGTATAACGATGTGTTTCCGTATTCATACGCACATCAATTGTATAGTCGGCCCTTTGCTGCCAATATCCGTCAGAAGGTCCTTTGGCAAAAAGAATATTCGATGCGAATACAATTGTAATTAGAGTGACTAGTCGGATGAACTTCAGATTCATTGCTAAAATGCGGTTTTTAATGGTTTTTTAATGCGAATACATTATGCCAGAAGCAAGTTACTTTATGAAATTGCGTCTTCCTTTTTCCTGTTGAAACTTTTCGTGATTAAAAGCTTCAGAACCATTCTTGGGAATACTCAAACTCTTCCAACCATCGGCAGCTACCATTTTCGATAAAAAAACAATTTGCCCAATGTGATAGCTGTAATGAGCTAATTGTCGGTTTAAGGCTTCGAGCACGGTATGACCTTCATTTCGGATATATACAATTCTCGAGAGATCTTCGTCCTTCAAATTATCTAATATATCAAAAAGTACTTTCCATGCGTTCTCCCAATACTTCATGAGTTCTTCTGAAGTGGAAATGCGGAGTTCAAATTCGCCATCTCTATTTCTCCAACTCTTTTCTCCATCTTCATCATAGAAATTTGTGAATCTTGAAAGCATATTCCCTCCCACGTGCTGAACTATAAGAGCTATACTATTTGAGTCGTTGTTGAAAGCCCAAAACAATCTTTTCTCCTCTACCTGAACCATTGCCTTTTCGCCCAAGTCCTTGTAATAATGGCATAGGGTTCGTGAATTTTGAATATAATTTGATTCTACTGACATAAGAATATATTTTGCTTAGGTACTTTTTAGATTGGGTTCGAAGGTAGTTTCATCCAGTGAGAAACATCTCCAAAAAAATGATTGCTGTTTCCCTCACCTTGCCAAAAATGCGGACCGTGTTTCACATATTTGTCGGAGCCTTCTGGATAAAAATGATGTTGAAGACGGAGAACTATGCACTCTCTGATTTCGAACTCACCGGATTTACCGGGTAAAAAAACTTTATTTCCAGGCACAAATACCAGTACCCTCTCGTTGTGAGGAGGTATTACTTCATTCACAGATATCCACTGTCTACTTTCCTGCATTGCCAGCGGCCAGTTTCAAATGAGCTAGATGATGATTGCCATGCCACACATATAAAGCGAGCAATTGCTCAACAGTATTATGTGTTTTGTAGGCCGGATGAAAATACTGACGTTTCCACTGATCTTCATTCAAGCTTTTATAAATGCGGGCCATGATTGGATGAATACTCGAAACAATTTGTACGGCCGGCTCAATCGGATCGCTATAATCGGGGAGTAATGCCCACGCGTTTTCGTCATATGGTTTTACCTCCGCGTTTTCTTCAGTCAATGTGAGTTTAAGTCGGATGAACGAATTGATATGTGAATCTGCTAAGTGATGAAATACTTGGCGGGCAGTCCACGAATCTGGACGATAAGTATTCGACAAATTCGAATCACCGAAAAGCGGAACTAAGTCCTGCAATTTCGCAGGAAGGGCCTCCAATTCGCTGATCATAAAATCACGTTCGGAACTTGATAGTGAATCCGGTCTTACATAACGTCCAATCGGATATTTGAGTTGTTCTAAATCTACTTCTGAAATATTCATTGTGAATTTTTATTTTCCTTTAAAAATCGGTGTGCGCTTTTCAATGAATGCCCTCACTCCTTCTTCATAGTCGTGTGTAGCACCCGCTTCTAATTGCCATTTTTCCTCCGCATCTAGTTGAGTTGTAAGATCGTTTATCATGGCTGCATTCAACGCTTTCTTCGTGAGCGCAAGTCCTCGAGTAGGCATCGCCGCCATGTGAGTGAGAAGTGCCAATGCTTCTGTAATAAAATCCGGATCGGCAATTACCTTGTAAATCATTCCCATCCGCTCTGCATCTTCGGCAGAAACTTTATCACCGAGCATCATTAAAGCAGAAGCCTTTTGAAAACCGATAAGGCGAGGTAGAGTAAATGTGCCACCGCTATCCGGAATCAATCCGATTTTAGAGAATGCCTGAATAAAAGATGACGATGATGAGGCTATTACCACATCGCAGGCCAAGGCAATATTTGCTCCGGCACCTGCGGCTACCCCATTTACGGCCGCGATTACAGGTTTCTCTATCGACCTAATTTTACGAATAATTGGATTATAGCCTTCGCTCAATATTCTTTGCAAACCTGGACCATTTGGATCTATCGCTTCCTGCAAATCTTGGCCAGCGCAGAAAGCTCGTCCTTCACCGGTAATCATCACAGCTCTAATTTGCGGATCGATGGCCGCTTCATCCAGAGCTTTGCCCAACTCCAATGCCATGGGACGGTTGAAGCTGTTGAATTTTTCTGGTCGGTTTAATTTCAAAACCAACCCTTGACCATGGTTTTCTTTCAGTATAAACTCCATTTTTTTCCTTTGAAGGCGCTAAAGTAGGCATGCAACGGCTTCTCGTGATATGCCATAAGCTGAGAATACGTTTTTGACTCGATGAGAAGTTATTTCATCAAGTGAAAATGTCCTGAACGATCCTCACTAGCTCCGCTTCCACATAGAGATTCATAACGAACAATGTAGTAGTAAACACCGTTCTGAGCCTCGCGATCACCCCAAGAGCGCTGACTGTCGGTGCTTTCGAAAACGATACTCCCCCAACGATTGTATATTTTCAGATCATATTCATAGAAAACCTGTGTCAGATCAAATGAGGGATCATCGCGCAGAAATGGCCTCCACTCTCGATTTTTTTCATCTGCTCCGGGCGTAATGACATTCGGAAATTCTATGGAGCTTAAATCTAGATTAAACAAATCATTTTCGACAACAAGTACATCACCTTCGGAGCTACAACCATTGTCTAAATCTGTAATAAGCACTTCATAAACTCCGGGTTCATCTACCGCCGGGCCAGAGCCGTTGGCGCCACTCACGATATTGGCTCCCTCCGATGCAGTCCACTGATAGGATAAATCCTCCGCACCTACCACTTGGATTTCTATGCTCACAATGGGATGAAGACAATCCAGCGTGTCTGCTGATAAAGAGGCAATTTGAGGAGTAGAAAAATCTTCGAATACTTCTACAGATTCGGTTGCCGGACAGCCACTTTCAGGATGCAGCGCCACAACTTGGTAGTTCGCACCCGCTGACACAGAAATAGTGGTGCTCCCTTGGCCGCTAATAATTTCACCACCATCGAGACTCGACCACGCGTAATCTAATGCCTGTGGATTTGTGGTAGCTGTAATATACACTTCATTGTTGTAGCAATTGATTTGGGCAGGTTCCTGAATAAAAAGTTCTGGTACTTCGTAATTAGCAAATACTTCAATACTCTCTCCACCATTACAAAATTCGCTCAGATAGGTTTGTACGAAATAGGTACCTGGTCCATCCACCAGTATAGATTGCAAGTCGGTAGAACTAATGATGCTGCCATCAAGAGTAGTCCAAGTATAGGAAACGCCATTAGAAGGACTAGTGGTGGCAGACACATTCACCGATTCATTGATACAATTGATCAGTTGCACATCTGAAATACTCACAACAAAATCAGAAAAATCTGAGGTAATTTCCACATAACCTGTGTCTGCACAAAAACCTTCGTAAGAAATGATGTACATATACTCACCCGGCTCATTTACAAGCGGAGAGCTCGATGCAGCTCCGTTGAGAATATTCCCATCATTCGTGATCCAATCCCAACTTAGAAATTGCTCTGGAAAATTTGCTGAACCTTGAATCTCCAAAGTAGGATTATTGCAATTCAGTTCGGCTGTTTCAGTAGTAGTAGCAATAAGGGGTTCCACAAATATGGTTACGTCCGCTGTTCCCTGAATTCCGCATGGGTCAGTATATTGAACGGTATAAGTGGTAGTTTCATCAATTTGAGCTATGGGTGAAGCACTATTTGGATCATCCAATCCGGTTGAAGGTGACCACAAATAAGTGCCGCCTCCTGCGCCTGCACTCAATTGCACAGGAAATCCGGGACAAGTGTATACTTCATCCTGTGATGCCAAAATATTCTCTTCAAGGCAAACGATCTGATAATTTACAGCTCCTCCGGTAGCAGCCGTAAATCCCCAATAAACCAAGTTTTGTCCATTGAAGACTTCGGTAATCAGGTCTATGGTAGCACCTAAACGAAATTCGCATTCGTAGTAAACTCTCAATTGAAATAGAATTGGATCCCAAGTAATTCGAACAAGGTGTTCTTGTCCATCCTCCACATTCATGCCTAGTGGATCGAGTGATACCGGTCCTGCAATGTTTTGTGGTGCATTGTGATCTATCACTCCATCCATTTCAATGGCAACGTGGTCTTCAAATGGATCTCCATAATCTGTATTCTGCCATGTATCGAACTCGATTCCCAAGCTTGTTCCGAAATTGAGGTAACCCAATCCCCCTCCCGATTCGCCTATTGCATTGGTGCCAACCGTTTGCATCACAAAGCAAATTCCGTCAGCTCCATTGCCGTCTAAAGATCCATAATTCATATAAAACAAGAGATCGAATGGCTCCTCGAGATTTATCTGATCTCCATACCAAACTGTTCCATTCTCGTAATTGCCAAGCCCTGTAAGCTGGTAGCAATCATCGCCCAAAGCAATCGCATTCCCATTCAAAAAATATGTTTGAGCAGAAACGTGGCCAATGGAAAAAACAATAGCAAGACAAAGAATTTTCGGATACTTCATGGAGTAATGGTCTAGTGTAATAAAAACAAATTAACAAAACCTTTGATTAAAATGTGAAATTTTCGCTTATTGAAATCGGGAATTTAGGATTTACAGCGATTATTGATAGCTTTTTGTCCAGAAATCTGCACATAATACCAACTCTGCTTATAAAATAGTCCATTCCGCATTGCGCATTGGAATTATCTTGAGGGTAATGTGCTGCGGGATCTTGCATGCATGAAGTCGTAAATACTGCTAGATTAGCTGTTATAGTTCAATGATGTGAAACGGTATTGGTCTATTACAGATACATAAACGGTATAATCCATATTTTACAGATGGAACTTGTTACATAGCTGAAAGTCCACAATGATAGGCGTTTTCTTGATTTTGATTTTCAAGGCTTCACTACAATTCCAACTGAAAAATATGGGTTTAACCTAGAATCCGCATTGGAAATCTATTGCAGCGCTAACCCCCTTTGACATCAGGCACTTTCTCGATTTTTATTCTTGATGTATATATAGACACCATCAAATAATCCCGCATTGCGCATTGGAAGTGTCTTGGGGTTAATGCGCTGCGGGATTCTCGAATCTACACGCTGGAGCAAAATAATAGTTCGACCTATGAATTCCGATATCTCCATCGCGTGATTCGGGATAATACCAATTCTGCACAATAAATAGTCCATGCTGCATTGAGATTTGGAAGTTTTTTTTTGAGCAATGCGCTGCAGCATCTTGTATGAAGTGCTTTATGCCGTCATAGTAGCTGTTATAGGCCAATGGAGTGAAACGGAATTGGACTATTACAGATACATAAACCCAAATCAAGCGATAGAAAAATTGCACCCTAATTTTGCCGATGAATGCAGCGATTCTATCGCTTAGATTTGAGAATCCCGCACGCATTCTACAAAAATTATCCTAATGCGTAATCCGGGACAAACGGTATAAAAATCTTGCGAGAGCACTTGCTATCTTTGAGGTTTAGCACTTCATAGCGAATACAATGCGGATTCTGGGTTTAATTTGTACTTCCTATGAAAATAATTGAATGTCCAAGGGACGCTATGCAAGGATTGCAGGACTTTGTGCCTACTGCTGATAAAATTGAGTACATAAACTCCCTTCTAAAAGTCGGGTTCGATGCGATTGACTTCGGGAGTTTTGTATCTGAAAAGGCTGTTCCTCAAATGAAAGACACCGTCGAAGTTCTCGCCGGGCTGGATCTATCTGAAACCAAATCAAAGTTATTGGCCATCGTTGCCAATAAAAAAGGAGCTGAAATGGCTGTGCAGCAAGCTTCTATATCATATTTGGGATATCCGTTTTCAGTGAGCGAAACCTTTCAACTAAGAAACACAAACAAAACCATTACCGAATCTTTCGCTCTTGTTTCAGATATTCAGGAATTGTGTCACAGCACTAATAAAAAACTCGTTGTTTACCTATCAATGGCATTTGGAAATCCATACGGCGATGCATGGAGTATAGATGAGGTGGCCGAGTGGTGCAGCAAACTCCAGAAACAATGCGCTGTAAAGACTATGGCTTTGAGCGATACCGTAGGGGTGAGCACTCCAGAAAACATAAAACCTCTTTTTGAAACCATGATTGCTGCACTGCCTCAAGTCGAATTTGGGGCTCATTTGCATACTACTCCTGATAAATGGCGTGAAAAAGCTGAATCGGCATACCTGGCAGGATGCAGAAGATTTGATGGTGCCTTAAATGGTTTTGGAGGATGTCCGATGGCTGCAGATGAGCTTACCGGCAACATGCCTACAGAAAAGATGTTGGAACTATTTGAAGAAATGGGCGTGAAAACAGATCTCGACTCGCAGTCTTTTGAAAAGTCTCTAGAAATGGCCGGAAGAATATTTGGGAGATATAGTTAAGGGGAACTCCCAAGATTTTGACTGTGAGAAAGTGTTCATTTTCTTCTGCATAGATACTTCATCAAGAGTGAATTGACAACCTTGAGATGATCAATTGAGAAAGTGTCGAAATGACTCAAAACCCCAGGTCACTTCTGCGATTTGCATAGTCTCCAACTTTTGGATACTAATCCTGATTTTGCATTTCCGAAAATGAAAGAATTTTTTTTTCTTTTTCATAACAATAGGGTAGGACGATCTCATACGCATTCTCCGTGCCAATAGTTTCAAACGATAATTCTTATTTGACAATAAAGCTTGAGCAACCTACTATTCGACCAAACCCCAACCAAGCAATTTGTTTCGACCAAAAAACCGGGTTCATTTTGACCTGTTGAGGGAACCCCTAAATTCATAATTCATGCTTGATTATATATATTTTTAACATCCAATTCTATGCAACCATTTAGGATAGAATTTGGTCATTAGAGCAACCGCACCAAAATCTGCATCAATGAATTTTTTATTTAAGTTAATAACTTCACTTTTTTGCACTTCTCTTGCATTGTTTGGTCAAGCTCACGAGCCTAAAAAACTAGAGTTTGTAAAAAATCTGGGTCAGTGGCACACTAATGTTCAGCATAGGGTGGCGATACAAAATGGAGCTGTTTATATGGAGAAGGGTTGTGTGACCTATGCGTTTGCAAATGCCGAGGAATGGAAGAAGACTCACGACTACAGCCAAATGTCGCTCGAGCAAAAGGCACTTTTCTCAGTACCTGCTCATGCCTGGAAGATGGATTTTCTCGGCGAAAACGATGTGATACCGGCGGGAGAAGAAGTTCAAAATCATTACTACAACTATTTCAACGGAAATGATCCGTCTAAATGGGCTTCTCATGTTCCTGCATTTCACGCTGTAAAATACACTGAATTATATGCCAACATAGATATGAGAGCATACAGCAGCTCAAATCATTTCAAATTTGATTTTATCGTAAAACCGGGCGCTGATCCTTCTCAAATCAAATATCAATTTTCTGGTCAAGACGATATTCAACTGATAGATGGTCAACTGGTAATCAAAACATCTGTAGGTGAATTCAAGGAGAACAGGCCCTTTGCATTTCAAATAGTGAATGGACAAATTGTTACTGTAGAATGCGTTTACAAATTCCAAAATGGGGTCGTTAGCTTCACATTCCCGAGTGGATATGACTATTCTCGCGAACTCATCATTGATCCTGAATTGATTGCCGCAACATTGTCCGGCACAAGTGTTACAAATTATGGTCACTCGGCTACATTCGACCTCGAAGGAAACATATACACCGGCTGTATTTCATTTGGTGTGGGATATCCAACAACAAATGGCGCTTTTCAAGAAAATTTTGGAGGCGGCGGCACTGACTTTGGAATAAGCAAACTAAATCCTGAGGGAACGGATTTGCTTTGGGCTTCCTATGTAGGAGGCTCAAGCGCCGAAACGCCACATAGTATGATCGCCAACAATCTTCAAGAATTGTACGTTTACGGGTCTACGAGTTCAACGAATTTCCCTACTGTATCGGGCTGTTTTGACACTTCGCATAACGGAACTACGGATATCGTAGTAGTGAAATTTTCTGTTGATGGCAGTGAACTGCTAGGCTCTACATACATAGGTGGATTAGGTTCTGATGGGACAAATGCAGCACCTGTGAACTATGGAGATTCTTTTCGTGGAGAGATTGTTCTCGACATGAATCAAAAACCAATTATCGCTTCTTCTTCAACTTCCTCAGATTTCCCTGTTACCAATACTGCTTATCAAAGTGATTTGGCTGGCACTGAAAGTTTTCAAGATGTAGTTGTGTTTCGTCTCAATGAAAGTCTCACAATTTTGGAGGCAAGTACTTTTCTTGGAAGCGATAATCCCGACACAGGTTTTGCCATCCGAGAAGCTGCCAATGGAAATATTTATGTGGCAGGAATGGCGGGTGGAGAAAACTTTCCTGTAACTGCAGGCGCCTATCAAACCACATTCATGGGCGATATAAACCTAGTCTGGATAACTATAGAAATGGATGGTTTTGTAGCATGCCTGGATCACAACTTAAGCGACTTGGTTTACAGTACATTTTACGGAACAGAGAACCAAGACCAAGTGTTCTTCATGGATCTGGACAACGATGAAAACGTTTACGTATTTGGTCAAGGGGGAATTGATATGCCTATCATTGGCAATGTCTATTCAAATCCTAACAGCAAACAATTTGTCACCAAATTCACTCCAGAATTAAATGATATCATTGTGTCTACTCAAATTGGCTCCGGAAATGGCGTCGATGAATTTAGTGGATTTGATTTCGTGCCTGTGGCATTCTTGGCTGATCATTGCAACAATATCTATATCTCTTCATACAATGCATATGGTACGTTAGACTTAGTAGAACCTTTGTATAGCACAGGTGGATTTTACTTAGCTGTATTGACTGAGAATCTTGAAGAACTTGAATTTGCCACCATGTACTCCGAAAATCACGTGGATGGTGGCACTAGCCGCTTCGATAAAAATGGGGCGGTTTATCAAGGAGTTTGTTCTGGTGGTGGATTTACGACTACGCCTGATGCATGGGCAACAAATCAACCGGGCGGATGGGACATTGGAGTATTCAAAATAGACTTCGATGTGAGTGGTGTTAATTCTGCCATTTCAGGATCCGATATTGTAGGCTGCGCTCCCTTCGTGGTTGATTTTACAAATTTCAGCACTGGCGACACCTTTGCTTGGGATTTTGGTGATGGAGGCACAAGCACTGTATACGAACCGTCGCATGAATATATCGATCCGGGAGTGTACCAAGTAAGTTTAATAGCCACAGATTCTCTCAGTTGCAATTTGGCCGACACTTCGTTTTTTGAAATCGTTATAAGCGTTCCAGTTGATTATGTTCCCGATTATACTTACGTAGTAGACTGTGCTACTCAGACCGTAGAATGCACTAACACGACGGGTTACGACTTTTTAAGTTATTTGTGGGATATGGGTGATGGTACACTTATCGAAGACATGAATGCAACCCACACTTACACTGAAACTGGAACATACACCATAACACTTACTGCTATAGATGAAGGATGTCTCTCGGACTCTACAATCACTTCGTCCATTACCATTTTTGATGAAGTAATTGCAATCATTGGGAATGATGATTTGGAAGGATGTAGCCCCTTTGCCGTAGAATTTGAGAATAACAGCGGTGGAATATCATATACATGGGATTTTGGTGATGGAAGTCCTCTTCAAACCGGACAGAATGCATCTCATCTTTATTCAGATCCCGGCGAATTTGTAGTGACCTTATATGCAATGGGGAATGATGATTGTCCGGGTGCCGACACTACCTTTTCGAACGTGGTGGTGGTAGAGCCTATTCCAATCGAATCAATATTTTCCGTGCTTCAAACGGATGCTTGTGCTCTATTAGAAATCACTACGGATAACCAAAGTGTTGGTCCAAACCTAGATTATCAGTGGGCCATAGATGGGATTCCTCTTGCATCTACTGAAAACATTTCTACAAATCTCACCGAACCGGGTCTTCATACAATATCGCTTACCATCTTCGAAGAGGCCTGTGAGCAATCAGATGTATCTGAAGAATTGATCATACTGATCGACCAAATAGATCTGGCTGTAGAACCAAATGCTCCATTGTGTTATCACGACAATTTCCTCGAAATTCAAGCTGCTATTCCAGGGCCCAATGCAGAATATTTATGGTCCACTGAAGAAACAAGTTCGGGGATAGTAGTAGATCAACCTGGTATATACAGTGTGCAAGTCACTTGGAACAATTGTCAAGGTTCGGATACCATTGAAGTAATTGGTATTCCCGCACAAATTCTAAACGAAGCTGTCACCTTTTGCGAGGGTTCTACTAGTTTTCTCACAATTCCTTTTGATGGAAGCAGCAATTATCAATGGTGCAATGGAGAAATAGGGCAAAATATTTCCGTCGATCAAGATGGTCAGTACTGCTATCAATTTGTGGATGAAAATGGATGTACTCAAGGTGGTACAATCGATGTATTTGTTCACGACTTTATGGCATCTGTATATATTCCCAATGCATTTACACCAAATAACGACGGGATCAATGATGTATTCAAAGCCGAGGGGATTGATCTTTCAGAATTTGAAATGACAATCTGGAATCGATGGGGCGACGAAGTTTTCAAGAGCAACACCATCGACCAAGCTTGGACGGGCAATGTAAAGAACACCGGAACATATTATGCGCAGGATGGCGTTTATCCTTACCACATTTCTTACCGCGGAATTTGCTCCTCTGAAAAGATTGAGCAAGTGGGATACGTTATAGTATTCAGATAAAATGTTTTAAAGACGTCCTTTTCATTGACCTATCAAGTACCTAGCGCCGCAAGTGCAAGTCCGAGAAGCACTGCTCCAAATTTGTACTTGTTGAATTTATGACCTTCACTTGATTCGAAAAGAATTGTGGTAGAAACGTGCAATAGAATACCAATCAGCACTCCAATCACTTTTGGTGTAATCTGCTCCATAGATTCAAGTCCACTGCCCAAAAGGTAATGATGGGTAAATGCTCCTAGAGGTGCCAACATGGCGAAAATTACAAGCCAGAAAAATGACTTTTTGATCCCCATTCCAGAACCGATCAACAATGCCATAAATACAAGCGACTCGGTGAATTTGTGGATGGAAACACCAAGTAAAAGAGGGTTTCTATGGTCGTGAAATAAACTAACGTGGGTATGGGCATGACCATGCGCATGTGCATGTCCGGCCTCGAGTCCGCCAAAAGGCATACCTTCAATAAATGCATGTATCCACAAACTAATCATGACACTCGCCAAAAATGCCTTGCTCATACTCACATGGGAGTGCTGATGTGCATGACCATGCTCTACACCATGAGAGAAAAAGTCGAGTATAATCTGAAGCAAAAAACCTGCAATAATGTACCAACCGGCTCCATTGATTCCACTTCCGTAGACTTCCGGGAAAAGGTGTAGAAAGGAAAGGCCTAAGAGGTATGCCGCGCTGAACGATAAGAGCAACTTCAACCATTGGGCGTTTTGCTTGCGGGTAAGCACAAAAACAGAAGCACCGGCAATGGATGACAGAAACAAGATCAGTGCATAGAAGGCGGGAGAATCATTCATTTTCGGAGAGCGATCAAAATTAATCTATCTGATTCTATTGGTTGAAACGGTTCAAGGGAATAGTTGCCAAAAATATGAAGGACTTCAAAACCAACCTCATTCAGCAGTTTAATAAATTCCGGTTCTTCGATCAATTGAACCTTTTCTCTAAAATGATGGATCGTCTCCCCATCTTTCACTTCAATATCCTTGATCACCATTCCTACATCCTCGTATTTGTGAAAACGTATCTGCACATCACCGCACATAGCCCCTCCCCTATGCGGTAAAGCCGCTTTTACTTTTCCAGCGTTGAAATAATCGAGCACGAAATGACCACCGGGCTTTAAATGTCCATGAATTCCATTTAAGACACGCAGATTATCAGTTCTACTATCGAAGTATCCGAAGCTCGTAAAAAGGTTGAGTATCACATCAAAAGCCTTCGACAAGTTCAGATCCCTCATGTCGGCTACACGAAAATCAATGGTTGAATCGGAGTGTGTCCTTGCCTCCTCTATTTTTTGCTCGGAAATATCTATACCCGTCACATTCATTCCCAATTCGGCCAAAAAGCGCGAATGCCTGCCATTGCCACAGCATAAATCTAAGACATCCGATTTGTTCGGCAAAACACCCTTTTCCATTAAAGCCTGCATGAAACCTCGAGCTTCATCGTCATTGCGATGACGGTAAAGAATGCCGTAATAAGGCGAACTAAACCAATCCATAAACCATTCTTGCTCTTTTCGATCTGCCATTTCAGACTACAATAGTGAGCGGCGAAGATATAAACCACGCACCCTTAAAAAACTTTCTCAGATTGTGCCCCTGTTTCTATCTGTTCTAGTGCATCTTTGCCTTATTATAGATTACCATGCAAGAAATCAATCAACCTGCAACTACTAAAACTCCATTTGTCCGTTTCAAAGCGGAGGAAGGGCTTTTAGAGATAAAAGGACGTTCAATTCCCGAAAACTCATTAGAGTTTTATAAGCCTTTGATTGAATGGGTGGAATCTTACGCCTCTTTGGGTAAACCTGAAACGAACGTCCATATTCAACTCGAATATTTCAATACAAGTAGTTCCAAGTGCCTTTTAGATCTGTTCAAAAAACTAGAAGCACTCGGCACCAAAGTGATGATTCATTGGTATTATGAGCAAGATGATGAGGATATGCTCGAAGCGGGAGAAGATTATGAAGCAATCATTTCGCTGCCCTTCAAAATGATCGAAACCGAAGAGATATAGGAAGATAACTACTTTAGGGAACCTCCAAAAACCTCTTTCACCTTTCGACCAAATTCAAAATTACAGGCATTCTGCTAAATTCATTCGGGCCAAATCCCGCGAGTCAACCTTCAGAAATATTAGGGAAGCAGATCGCGAGAAGCTCAAATCTAAGTGGTAAAAAACACCTGGTAAATTGTCGAGGTTACATTGATTTCTGCCACTTGTTTTTTGTCGTTTCTCCCGAATACTGCACCAAATCTAAGTAACAGAGCGTCCAGCTATGCTCCTTTCGAGACTTGGGTCAGGAAGCTTGTCTTCGACGTAAATGTCCCCAAATCAAGTGGTAGAATAAAAGTTTGTTTTCGCGTATCATAAATACTTTTCTACCATTTAGATTTGAGCATCTCCACGAAACGTAGACCCGAATCACGCGATGGAGATATCGGAATTCATAGGTCGAACTATTATTTTGTTCCCTCGTGTAGATTCGAGAATCCTGCAGCGCATTAACCTCAAGATGCTTCCAATGCGCAATGCGGGGTAAAACAGGTTTTTAGAGGTCCCCTTTAGCAATCTATTCTTCTGGATCAGTTCTTTCGGGTTTCAATTTCCGAATAAGCCTTGTTGTTATATCCATCCCCTTCTTCATACCATCGAAGAAGAGGATGATGATGAACCCTATGGTCATTCCCCACAATACCAGAAGGTTTGCAGAAAGTGTTGTGATTTGCTTTCCGAAGAAGTATTTACTCGGTGCATAAAAATGAGCGCCAAAAAAGGACCTCTTCACCGGTGTGATATAAATCAAATTAGTCTTTTGTACGAGCTCTCCATCCTCTTCCACAATGTGCGTTAGATCATTGCTATTCGTTACAAAATCCTCCATACTTTCATTGTGGTATGCATCGACGCGAAGTCTGTTCATTTGTTTTCTCTCCTCTGACTCGCTCCAATAAGAATTTATCATCTCACGTCGACCATTGGCTTCATTAAAATTATTCTTATAATAATCGGAAATGTCCGACAATTGTATGTCTAGCAATCGAAGTGTAGAGGTATCAATCAGTTCGGTCGTCAATTTATCAAGTCCTTCGATTTTGAGGTTGGGAATCACCGCTTCGGCTTTCCTGAATTCATTGCCCAGAAGTTCTATGTTCTTCTCGAAAGATTCGTCTCTAGAATTTGTCTTCAATGATCGAGTGCAATCTGTAATCCTAGATTCCAATTCTTTTACCCAATAATCCTTCATCCACTGATAAGTCTTCTTATCCTTCTCTACATTAAAAAGTTCTTTGTTGTATTCATTGTTCTTAAACTGTTGCACTGCCATAGCTTCATAGGCCCATCTCGAAGCCATCACATTGCCCAACATGGGTACACTACTCTGCGAATTGAGAGCTGGATATAGTCTATCGAATCTCACTATTACTCCACTGAAAAGCAGTTGCGGAATTATCAGTATTGGGATGATGATGTATATAACCTTCGCGGAATTGAACGTTGCAGAAATATTTAATCCGAGCACATTGGCAAAACAACTGGTGCTAAATAAAACCATCCAGAAAGCCAAATTCATTCCCTGTACTTCAAGAATCGAGTTTCCTATCAATACGAAGCAAAGCATTTGTATGGCAGAAATGGCGAACATCAATAAAATTTTTGAAACCAAATAACTCCCATGACTTATGTGCAGATACTTTTCGCGCTTAAGGATTTTCTGGTCTTTGATAATTTCCTCGGCACTTACTGTGAGACCAAGGAAAAGAGCCACAACTACAGAAATAAATAGATACTGCGGGAAATTCAGATTATCCTTAAAGGTATAGACTTGCTCTCCTGCATTGCTTGTTGGGTAGTACTTGATAAAAAGTGACAAAACAAATGCGAGTACCGGAGCTTCCAGAAAATTGATGAGCATGTACTGTGTATTTGACAATTTGCTCAGTACCTCTCGTGTGATGAAAACCTTCAACTGCTGCATGCGATCCGGAAGTACAAACAGAGAACGTGGCGTGTCTAATTGTTTGTCTTTGATTTTGACCGTATTTCCAATAATTACATTGAAGAAATTATTCCATTCTCTCGGAGATATTTTCCTATGTTCTGTTTCATATCCATATTCATCTACCACTTTTGCTTCGATGATGTTAAATATTTGCTCAGGATTCACATTACCACAATGGGGACACTCGCTCTCGGTAAGATTTACCTGATTCACCAACCGCTTGAAATAAATAATACTCTCTACAGGATTGCCATAGTATATGGGGAATCCACCTTGATCGAGAATAAACAATTTATCCAGCATTTTGAAAATATCGCTGCTTGGTTGATGGATCACTACAAAAATCAATTTGCCCTTAAGTGTTAGTTCCTTTAGCAGGTCCATAATATTCTCCGAATCCCTCGAAGACAAACCACTTGTGGGTTCATCAACAAATAAGACTAAAGGTTCGCGAATAAGTTCTAGGGCAATGTTGAGTCGCTTTCGCTGACCTCCACTAATTACTTTTTCCATCACACTACCCACTTTCAAATCGCGGGTCTCCATCAATCCTATGGACAGTAAAGTGGTATCGACAAGTTTTGTGAGTTCTTCATCTGATTTTCCACCAAAGCATAATTTGGCATTGTAGAAAATGTTTTGAAAGACCGTGAGTTCATCCATCAAAAGATCGTCTTGAGCTACATAGCCCATTACGCCTTCAATCTTTTCTTTTTCTGTATGAATATTGTATCCGTTTATGGTCACTTTGCCGTAAGTAGGACTGATATTTCCATTTAATACATTCAGAAGGGTACTCTTTCCTGCCCCGCTGCCTCCCATCATACCCACTAAGCTTCCACTCTGCTCTGCTATATTCAGTTGGTGCAATGCTTGCTTTTTACCACCTTCGAAGTAGTAGGAAACATTCTCTGCCCTGAACAAAATCTTGATGTCGCCATAACTATCCAAGAAACCATGCAGAACATCGCTATAAAAGATAGGTTGTATGCGCGAACCCCGAATGCTGGCACCTTGACCAAAAACATAACTTCTTTCGGGTAAAATGCTCTGGCTGTTCAACAATATCTCGTCTTTACCAAAGTATCGTACAAAGAAAATATTGGCTTCTTCAATTCTCAGAAATAACAAGTGACCTCGCAGTCCATCGGTGCTTAGTTTTCTGGTTTGTTTTAGCTCAGTCAGTGGATTTGATGAAGCAACCAAAAAATGATTGTGATCAGGAATATTGTCATCGGTAGAGTTTACTAAATCGCGAACATGTTTGAAAACTTCGCGATCGATGTTGAAGGCCTCGGCTACAATTTGTAGGAACTCCCATTCCTGTTTCGACTGTTCTTTAAAATCCGCTATGAATTCGAGGAGCCTGAGTAGTACATAGTGCTTTTCTTTCTGCTGAAGCTCCTCATTTATTTGATCGCAAATGCGCAGAATTTTGACTGAATTTACCGAAGTGCGCTTCTCTCCTTGATCTTTAGAGTTCGCTTTGTTTTTGAACAAGGCATCGGTGAACTGGTCGTAAAGTTCAAGATATTTTAATACCAGTTCTTTGTTGAGCTGCTGGCGCAAAAAAATGGCAACAATTTCCCTGCCTGCGTCTTTATTTCCGCCGGCAATAATGGCAAATAGTTGCATTAATGCTCTTAATATTCCAGCGCTCATCTTTGGGGTTTGCTCGTCAGACTAACGGCAGAAAATACAAGTGGTTTGAGTGTTGTAATCAGTTCGCTGCAAAAGCCATTACTTCTTGAATCCAATTAACAAAACTGCATGACCACTATCGGTGTTGCGCGTTTTATCCAAGGTTGCTTCAATTGTAACAGTGAGAGTTCCCTCTACTATAAAATCCCAGTAAGGAACATTACCAAAATCATTGCTAGAGAATAATTCGTTTTTTTCCTGATCGAGTATTTTGAAAATTACAGCTCCTTTGGTAGCACTGCATGCGGCAACTCTATACGTATTGCCGCCGAAAAGAGTTGTTTGAAACTCCGCAACATCATCTTTGGTAAGCAACGCCCAGTACGCTTGTCCATCACTTATGTATTCTTGGGAGATGAACTCGGCACACTCCTTAGTTACATTATCCTGTTGTGCATTCAGCATTGAAGAACTGAGGCTCAGAATCGTAAATATTAAAACAGTTGAAAATACTTTCATGGATGGTGGGATTATTGGATAATGTTCTTTCTTATTGCATCAACTAGACCTGCTATTTCGGCAAGCTGGTCTGTGTCCATTGTTACAACGGTTTTACTCGTGAGAAATGTTCTCTGCTTTTGAGCATCTACAATAGGTTGCTTGTACTCATAAGTTGATTTCAAATCTGCGAATACCTGAGATAACTCAGACAAATTCTTTTTCAAATCAATAAGCCCTGGATCGTCTAAACTAGCCGTAAGACGAGCTAAACTTGTAACTGCATCGCGCTGCTCGCCAATTCTCTGTAGGATTGCAGCATTTCCTGCTGCTGAGTTTATTGCGAGATGCAAAGACTCCACCCAACCTCCGAGGAGAATGAGCACTGCAGTTTTCGTGTTTTTATTGTCTTTCAAATAACGATCCCCTGCCCTGTAGAAATCTGCATTTAGTGCAATCAAGGAATCTCCTTCACCGGCATTGTCCATAAAACGTTGAACAAACGACTTGTCTATATTATCTAGTATTCCAATATCCGCAGAAAGCTTTCCTACAGCATCAAAATAATTCATGCTCAACTGGGCATTGTCCTGGCATGAGACAAAAGCTAGATCAGCTCCATAAACCCCAAGGTTCATTGCCTTCTGAACTTCTGTCAAATATTTTCCCCGATTCTCAACCGGGTTCAGCAAATCTTGCTGGAAGTTCACTTTCTCCTTCTTCAGAAGTAAAGCAGTTTGCACCGGCGAGGGTATCGAAAAAATTTCACCATCGAGCAAAAATGTACCTGATGTTGATACTTTCACGGTGTCCGCAATAGCTGTATCCGGATTTTGTGTTGTAGAAGACTCTTCGCAAGAAGTTAGCAATAGACTAAATCCGGCGAAGGCCAAGAACATTAAACGGGTGGAATAAAGTTTCATATTTTTGAAATAGGTGGATGCAAATACAACGATCTCTTACGGAGCGTTTCCCCCAAAAGATACGTTACAAATTAAAGATTTGAAAGCCGCTCCACCGCGTTTCAGGCATTGTGGATTATAAACAAATGGCCAGATTTCGATTCATCATACCAATGATTAATTTGGAAGAGTGTTTTTAGCAATTTATCGAAAAAATAAATTTTGTATCAACAAGGGGAATTTGCTTTGGAGGGGTAAATTTTAACTCATTTTATTTCAAGAAAATTCTGGCAGGGGGCAAACAATAAGCGATTTTAGATTGTTTGTCAATGACTTTCATCAGTTTTAGACCCATTTTCGAGATGTTAAAATGGAGGTTTTGACAAAAGCTGCTTACAATGCAAAAAGAACCCGTTCCTGAGCTACATTCACAGCCCGAAAACATGTTTTGAATGGCAACTGCAAAAGAAAAACTCGACATAATTGAATGGATAGTGCAGCAAGATGATGTGGCTGTATTGAAAAAGTTTCAAGATCTCATTCAGCAATTAGAATCTGAAAAATTCAGTAATACAAAGGTGATTGGTCAAAAGCCAAATGGCACTAGGGTTTCTCGTACTGAACTTGTAAACACGTTTGATCTCGCTTTAAGACAATACAGAGAAGGCCAAATCCTGACACTCGAAGAATTGGACGACCTCTCAGAAACTTGGTAACCTGCAAACAATAAAATAAATGCGTAAATTTTACTTATTCCTCACGGTATCTCTTTTTACCCTTTCACTAAAAGCCCAAACACCTTGTGTGGATGGTATGGCTGGAAATTATCCCTGTAAGTTGGTGGACTTCATGTCGTTCGTACCAAAAAGCGACATGGGCAATGGAGACAACACAAATGATATTTGGGGATGGGTTTCTCCAAATACAGGACGTGAGTATGCCCTCGTTGGCTGCTCTAATGGGACTGCATTCGTAGATGTAACAGACCCTGTAAATCCTGAAGTAATGGGATTTCTTCCCACACATACCATTCCGAGCTTGTGGAGAGACGTTAAAGTTTACGACCATTATGCCTTTGTAGTGAGTGAAGCCCCGGCTCATGGAATGCAGGTATTTGATCTGCTTCAATTGGATGAGTTAATAGATACTCCAGCCGATTTAGAAGAATCTGCTCACTACGATGGATTTGGAAATGCACACAACATTGCCATCAACCCTGATTCTCCTTTTGCATATTGCATTGGATCGAATACATTTTCCGGAGGACTCCACATCGTAGATATTTCAGATCCCCTCAATCCTTTTCTAGCAGGCGGCTTCAGTGCAGACGGATACACGCACGATTGTCAAATGGTAAATTATACAGGACCAGATGCGGACTATCTCGGAAAAGAAATCGTAGTGGCTTGCAATGAAGATGAAGTAACTGTGGTAGACGTAACAAACAAATCTGACTGTGAATTGGTCTCAGCTACTTCATACGACAATAATGAATACACGCATCAAGGCTGGTTTGCAAAAGGCCAGCGCTACTTCCTTTTCGATGATGAGCTTGATGAAATAGAATATGGTGGCGGTACCAAGACGCATATCATGGATATGCTCGACTTGGATAATCCTCAATATATTGGATTCTATGAATCAACTAGTACGTCAATTGATCACAATCTATATACCTACGACCAATTTGCATATTTAAGCAATTACCGCAGTGGTCTTAGAATATTGGATGCCTCTCGTGTTGGTGAAAGCCTTATGTATGAAGTGGGTTATTTCGATCTATATCCTGATAATGACAATGTTCAGTTCTCGGGTACATGGAGCAATTACTGTTATTTTCCTAGTGGAAATGTGGTAGCAACCGATATGTATAGCGGCCTTTTTGTAGTTAGACCTAATCTGATCAACTTCTCCGAAAAAGAATGGTCCCTCTGCGGCGATGATGAAGTTTCATTCAATTTGGATGTGAACTCTGATCTAGTATCTTCTGTTACCGTTGCAATTGAAGATCTTGGCACTGGTGTTTCTATCTCCAATCCCGGCTCACTTACAGCTCCTTTTGAAACAAATCTCACTATCTCAGGATTGACATCACTTGCCGTCGGTCATCACAGTGGAACGTTGGTATTGAATACGAATTTCGGTACACAATACGAATTTGCTCTTGAGTTTGATATTTCTGAAGGAGCTCCCGTAGCGCCGGCTCTAGCGAGTCCTGCGAATAGCGCAAATATTGAATTGACATCAGATATTGTGTTCTCATGGGACAGCCAAGAAAATACTTTATCCTATTTATTCCAACTTGCCAATGATGATCAGTTTGCTTCCATCGTCGAAGAAGAAATCGTGAACACAAATTCCTTCGATTATCCTGCAGATCTTCCTGAGGGAGATTACTTCTGGAGAGTAAGAGGTGTAAATGAGTGTGGAGATGGAGCTTTCTCCGGTACTTTCGAATTCGAAGTGTTTTTCGTAGGAGTTGTGGAAGCTGCCAACGGACTTTTCTCAGTTTATCCCAATCCAAGTGAAGGAATGCTCAACATAGAAACACAAAACACTTCTGAATCCTTTGTAGTGTATGATGTTTTAGGTCAAAAGAAAGCCCAGATCGCTTCTTCGGGTACCCATGCATATCGCTACAATACTTCTGGTTTGGCGAGTGGATTGTACTTCATAGAAGGTTCCGCTTCAGGTCGCTTAGCATTTATCGTAAAATAATACCGTTTCACTCCATTAGCCAATAACAGCTACTAAAACGGCATTTACCACTTCATGCTTATTACATATTCAAAAGGCGGTCCCAAAAAGGCCGCCTTTTTTCATGCACTTTTATCTGTGAATAATTGGAAAAGTGATTGAAGAATAACCATCACTTTCTAAGCATCTTTGGCTTGTGAAAAGAAAGATCATCCGAATATTTAAAAATAAGTTTGTATTAGCCACAACTATATTTTTGGTGTGGATCACTTTTTTTAATCCCATAGATTTGTTCTACATCATCGGAAAAAGAATGGAGCTATCGAATATGCGCTCGGAGCTGAAAGTCTTAGTCAATGAAAATGAACGAATCAAAAAAGACCTTCATGAACTCAGTTCAAACACTGCTAATCTTGAAAAATTTGCCCGCGAAAATTTCTATATGAAGCGCGACAATGAAGAAGTGTACATTTTCAAAGAAAGGGTTCAGTAGTTCGTAGTACCTTAAACCCAGCATCCGCATTGGAAATCTATTACAGCACTAACCTCCTTTGATATCAAGCACTTTCTCGATTTTTATTCTTGATGTATCAATATACACCCTCAAATAATCCCGCATTGCGCATTGGAAGTGTCTTGATGTTAATGCGCTGCGGGATTCTCGAATCTATACGATGGAGCAAAGTAATAGTTCGACCTCTGAATTCCGATATCTCCATCGCGTGATTCGGGATAATACCAATTCTGCACAATAAATAGTCCATGCTGCATTGCGCATTGGATGTTTTTTTTGGGCAATGCGCTGCAGCATCTCGCATATACGGAATGGTAAATGCCGTTTATAGTAGCTGTTGTCTCGGCTGAGCCGAGATTAGAGATACATAAACCCAAATCAAGCGATAGAAAAATTGCACCCTAATTTTGCCGATGAATGCAGTATTCTATCGCTTAGATTTGAGAATCCCGCACGCATTCTACAAAAATTGCCCTAATGCGTAATGCGGGATAAACGGTATAAAAATCTGGCGAGAGCACTTGCTATCTTTGGGGTTTATACTTCATACCGAATCCCACTGCGGATTCTGAGTTAAAGGAACCTCTAAAACAATTTACTGATTTCATTTCCTATCGAGTCTATAAACTTCAGAATGAAGATCGGTCTCGTAACAGCAATAAATATTATTCCGAAAACTGCTCCCCACATGTGAGCATCATGTGCAATGCGCGTTTTGCCACTTCGCATCATAAAAAATTCGGCAAGGAAGAACACAATGATGCCAACATATGCCGGCATAGGAATAAACATTATAGATATTCCCATGGTAGGAAACATGAACATAAAAGCCATTAATAGAGACGAAACCGCCCCACTAGCGCCCACGCTGGTATATCCAAAATTGTCGCTGTGCTTGCGCATAGAAGGCAACGTGGCAAATACACCACCGCCTATATAGAGGACTATAAATGCAAAAACTCCTGACAAGCCAAAAAACGGTTCCACCTCAGGGAAAAATCGTTTGAAAAATATCGGGTCCGTAAAAGCCGCTTCTATAACAACTCCGAATGAATACAGCACGAACATGTTCAGAAACAGATGAAAGAAATCTGCGTGAACAAGCATGTGCGACAAAAGCCTGTAATATTCCTTGTTGTGTTTTACACGATATGGATAATGTAAAAGCTTTTCAAACAAAGTAGAATTGTTGAAAGCCTGCCAAGAAATCAGAGCCGTGATTCCTATAATGATAAATGTGATCGGTGAAGCTGCAAACATAGTTAGCTGGAATGATCAGATGTAATTACCCAAGCTCCGGCCTTCTTATTCCAATTTAGCGTGTAGTGTCCACCTAATGTATCGGCCGTGCGATACAAAGTCCATTTACCTACAACCCAAGCTCTTCTTTGATCAAAAATTTCGATCGACGAATTTTCAAACTCAAGGCGTCCCATTTGTTCAGGACTTGGATAAGATTTTTTATAGTTGTCTAAAGTGTTCTGCCAACCTCTATTGATTCCACTTTTTCCTACAAAAATGAGCGAATCACTTTTCCAGTATGGCTGCATAAACGTTTCTATATCCCCTTTATTCCATGCATCCTGCTGAAGGCTCATAATAGAATTAATCTGCTCTATTTCGAGTATCGGTTCGAAGGTTTTCTCAGTATTCAACGACGGATTACCCGAACATGCCGCCAAAAAAAGCAAGCACACGAAATATGCTAAAGCATTCTTTTGTATCATCATTTATACATTGAATCTGAAGTGCATTATGTCGCCGTCTTCAACCACATACTCTTTCCCTTCGACCCCTAATTTACCAATTTCCTTCAATGCTGCTTCACTGCCATGTTTTATATAGTCTTGGTACTTCATCACTTCGGCTCTGATAAAACCTTTCTGAAAATCGGTATGTATCACTCCTGCCGCTTCCGGCGCTGTGGCTCCTTTGTGAACTGTCCAGGCACGTACCTCCTTGACTCCCGCTGTGAAATAGGTATAAAGTCCGAGCAATCTGTAGGCTGCATTTATCAATTTAGTGACGCCCGGCTCTTCCAAACCAAGATCCTGAAGAAACATCTGTCTTTCTTCGAAGGTCTCTAATGAAGCGATGTCTGCTTCGATTGCAGCTCCGATTACCAGAACTTCGGCCTTCTCATCTTTTACCGCTTCGCGAATACGATCCACATGGCTGTTGCCTGTCCTTACGGAAGCTTCTTCCACATTGCACACATACAGAACGGGTTTAGCAGTGAGCAATTGTAGCTCTACGACCAATTGTTCATCATCTTCATTGGTAGCCTCTATCGTGCGAGCACTTCTACCCTGAACAAGGGCATCTTTAAGTCTTGTCAGAAAATCGAATATGCGCTTTGCGTCTTTATCTCCACTGCTGGCAGAGCGCTGAACCTTACTCAGACGGGCTTCAACCGACTCAAGATCTTTCAATTGAAGTTCAATATCAATAATCTCTTTGTCGCGAACCGGATCCACACTGCCGTCTACGTGCACAACATTTGGATCATCAAAACATCTCAGAACGTGAATGATGGCATCTGTCTCACGAATGTTTGCTAGAAACTTATTACCCAATCCCTCTCCTTTGCTCGCCCCTTTCACCAAACCTGCGATGTCCACAATTTCGATTGTCGTTGGAACAATGCGCTGCGGGTTAATCAATTCGGATAATTTGTTGAGACGTTCATCAGGAACCGTTATTGTGCCAATGTTAGGTTCGATGGTGCAAAAAGGAAAATTTGCAGCTTGAGCTTTCGCATTACTCAGACAGTTAAACAAAGTGGACTTTCCAACATTCGGAAGTCCTACAATACCACATTTCAAGGCCATGAAAATCTGTTTTTATCCGTAATTTCTTCAACGGGGCCGCGAAGATAGGGAATCAAGAGGATTGGTGCCGACTTCTGTGTTTATCAGCCCATTTACATTGGAGAGACGTACAAAGTGAAACAATGCCAAAAGGCTAGAGCACCTGCACTACGAGGCCTTTCAAGTATTCTCCCTCAGGATGAAAAATGCTGAATGGGTGGTCTGCAGGTTGATGAAGCTGATAGAGGACACGCATATTCCTTCCAGCATCAAGTGCAGCCGAGAAAATGGTAGATGAAAACATGGATTTGTCGACAGCCTGCGAACAGGAAAAAGTAAAAATGAGTGTGCCCGACTTAGCTTTGCGGAAAGCGGCTTCATTGAGACGTCGATAGCCCTGAATAGCCTTGTGGCGCGCACTCAAATGTTTGGCAAAAGCAGGAGGATCCAGAACAATAATATCGTAATCGTCGTCCATCTTTTTCAAATAATCCAAGGCATCCGATTTGATGGCAAGATGTACTTCCGGATCTATGTCGTTCAATTTCAGATTTTGATTGGTCATTTCTATGGCATGTTGGCTGCTATCGACACTGTGAACGAGGGCTGCGCCGCCTTTTACTGCGCTCACGGAGAATCCGCCAGTATAGCAGAACATATTCAGAACTTTCTTTCCTTCAGAGAGTTCGCCGAGCAGCTTCCTGTTTTCGCGCTGATCTAGGAAAAATCCTGTTTTTTGTCCCTGCACCCAATCCACTTGGTACTTACAGTCATTTTCTGCGCAGGCCGAATCATGCTCCGTTCCCCATAAGTATCCATCGACCACTTCCCTACCCGTATTCTTTTTCAGTTTAAGGGCGCTTTTATCATATACGGCTTTAATTCTATCGCCATAAAGCTCCCTGAGGCCCTCTACAAAGACTTCTCTCAAATCGTGCATACCATCGGAATGTGCCTGTAAAACCGCCGTAGAACCATAAATATCTATGATCAAACCTGGTAGTCCATCTCCTTCGGCATGAACCAAACGGTACATATTCGATCGTTTTTGGTTTGTCATTCCCAATCTAGAACGCAGGTCGTAGGCTAGAGCAAGCTTTTGTTTCCAAAAAGCATTGTCAGGAACACCAGCCCCAAACTGGAATAAACGAATGCAAATACTCCCTTCAGCATAATGACCGAATCCAAGCGTTTTGTTGTCGGAAGAAAGCACTTCGACCATGTCTCCGGCTTTAAGTTCGCCGCGCACACCTTCTACAGCACCAGAGAAAATCCATGGATGAAAACGTTTGGTAGAAATATCCTTCCCCGGCTTTAAACGGATCTGGGCTATTTCATTCGAATCTGATGTGCTCATAGACTGCAAAGGAATACGGAAAATTCCAAATGGAAAATTCAAAATCGAAAACTTACTAAAATTCCAATTTGGGGGATTAAATATTTTTGAAGCTCGTTGCAAAAAAGTGTTCGGCTTCAAACCCTGAATTCTTAGCGCGCTTTGCGTCCGATCTTAGCGGGCTTTGCGTGAATATCAGGAAGCTTGCGGTTCACGCAAAGTACGCAGTTCACGCAAAGCTCGCGGTTCACGCAAAGTTCGCAGAGGAATTACACGCAAAGAACACAAAGACAGCGGTGTTCAGGCGGGGTTCAACAGATAACTAATTCTTGATTGAGTTTGAAACTGATGCTTGCCGGAATCTAA
>Ga0209490_10000390_pt1 | contig 44406 bp, 44 predicted proteins | sample MAT06_FD_187209 | JGI IMG/M metagenome (GOLD analysis project Ga0209490, IMG submission 187209) | Freshwater microbial communities from Lake Fryxell liftoff mats and glacier meltwater in Antarctica - MAT-06 (SPAdes) (version 2) | ecosystem: Environmental > Aquatic > Freshwater > Ice > Liftoff...
AGGAATTTTTTTACTATCGAGAATACTTTTTTCTTAAAATTTTCCACGTATCTGTAGCTATACTCTTAAAAAAGCGACTGTGGTTTGCTGGAATCTTTTGTCTTTTTTATTTTCAAACGACTCGGGTTTTTCTTTGCTGTGTCTCTTGTGGTCTCAACAAAAATCTGTCCGTGACTAATTTCCTCCTGGACAAGCAACATGTATGAACAATACTCACAATTACTACTGCCTTCCGGAATCTTATCCGACATAAGACATGCCTTTATGTCGTGCAGCACCCCATCTATCCATTCATCAGAGCCGGTATATGGAATAACAGCGACATCAAACTCTAATTTACCATCAAACGCTTCCTTGTCTGTTTTACCATTCACATACACAAAATAGCCAACATCAGAAACCTTGAAACCGTTTTGTCGAAAAAGCCATTGATAAATCTCCATCTGACGCTTGTACTGAATTTTCCATTCGTCATCAAGGGTGATTTTCCCTTCCTTACTGGTTGCCTTATAATCCACAATAATTAATTCTCCGGATGGACTAACCCACACATCATCGATACCACCCCGAATAAAAAGATTTGTGCTGGTGTGCAGTGTAGCAACACCACGCTTAAGCGCATCTCGCCACTCTTCCATCCGTTCGTGTTTAAATGGCACTGCATCAATGCCATAAGCCTTCATGAGCGGGTGGGCAACTTGTCTTACGCGATATGTATCAAATTCCTTTTTTAGCAAAAGATCAACGGCGCTATTAAGGGCAAATGGTGGTCCCTTCGGACGTGAAACACCTCGACAGCAATCAAGATAAAAACAACGTTGGCATTGAGTAAAGAGTTCGATCTTCGTTCTGCTTAACTTAAAAGGATCCTTTGATTTTCGATCAAACAAGTACCATTGCCTTTTTTTGGCTGGGAACGGCATGACTTTAGATGTTATTTACTTCATCAACAAGCATTTTGGCTCTTTCACTTGGTAAACCCGCATCTACAAGCAAAGAAACATTGTTGCGAATTTGTTTACACAACACAATTCCCTGCTCAAGTAGCGATTTGAGTTCACTGCTGTGAATTTCTGTGAGACACGTGATCGGCATAAGATCACCATCCTCGATCATAGATTGCAAACTAACTCTCCCTGGATAGCTCCAACCTATCATTGTCATATTTTTACACATACCGTACTCAATTGCTGTCGAGGTAAAACCCGTATTTGTTATAAGCCAGTTCTCACTAACGCTACGCCTGTGTCCACCGTATGTGTATGTTGCCTCGAGTAAATCATCGAATCTCGCTTTAACATATAATGCAACTTTTAAATCACACTTCATCCCGCGCTGGTTATGAAATTTTGCCTCACACATTATCAATTTTTTTTCGTTCCAGGCAACAACGTCTACCTCATGTTCGACACAGCCACCCCGAACCATTTGATTTGTTTCAACAGAGTAACCCTGACTCCGCAGAATTTCTGCTACATACTTTTCGAAAGGGAATCCTGATGGGCCAAGTGCGAGCACCGCCTGCCTCATTCCATACCGATACGATGCAGGTGTCTGTAGCTTATGCAAAAGAAAAAATGCGTGTTTGTAAATCTGCGAAGTTGTTATACCTTCAATAAGTTCCGCTTGTACATGAGCTATGATCTTTTGTACCGCCTCAGGCTTTGCACCAGCTGCCAAAAGTGATTTCTCGAGCTTACTCGGATCAAATTGTTCTGATTTACCATCAGCCTTCATTACACTCGGTATATTTTTCATCATGGTATATTTTATCGTAAATATGTCTGCTTGTTTTTAATGTGCTCAGAAAATACCGAGGCATAATGCATTTTACCTGTTTCATCAGATAAAAAATAATAATAACTTGTTTCTTTTGGTGTGAGCGTGGCGACTATCGAGTCGAGACCAGGATTTGCAATCGGGGTTGGTGGCAACCCAGTGTATCTGTATAAATTATACCGAGACTCATGTTTAAGATCATCAAGTGTCAAATCAAACGTAGATTTACCATTAATGTATTTGAATGTAACATCAACCTGCAAGGGCATCCCCTCAGCAATTCTTTTCCATAAAATCCCAGCGATTGTTTGCCTTGTTTCAAAATGCCTTGCCTCTGTTTCAACAATCGAAGCCATTGTTATTATGTCGTTTAAACTTTTACCTGATTCTGAAATTGTTTTTTGATGAGTCTTGATCTGGTTTCTAAAATTGTCCTGCATTATTTCGACAGCTTTTTTTGCACTTACGTTTGGATTAAAAAAATAGGTGTCAGGAAACAAATACCCTTCTGATGCCACGGTAACAAATACATCAGAATCAAACGCGGGAATATAGTCCTTAATTAATTCGGCGGTTTCGAATTTATTAAGACCTTCTGGAATTGTGACCTTTGTGGGTTTCAAATTAAACCTACCATTTACCACGCGATCAGCAATTGAATATGTTGAGATTGGCTTATCAAACACATAGTCACCCGCTATCACCTTAGAACTACCCAGAAAAATCCCCCCAACCGTTACCTTAAAAAGTAAGGCTGAGCGTATGTACCCCTTTGTTTTTAAAGAATCACCGATTTCAGAAACTGTTTGTCCGCTTTCAATAACAAAAACATTCTCACCCGGAAAAGTGCGTGGGGCAGAAAAAAAATAATACGAAGCAACAAGCAAGATAGATACGAGCGCTACAACACTCAATATCCAGAATTGGACGTTGAATTTTAAAACCTGAAAAACCTTAGTGCGTTGTGATAAAGCATCCATAGACCTTATATTGGCAAATTAGCTGGCGCCTCACTTTTTCGTGACTGAATCTTTGTAAGTGTTGGGGTTCCAACAACCTTACCTGGCAAATGAAAAATTGTAGCGATTTCCTCAGTCGTTAGAATAAATGGCTTAGCCATAAGGTGACGGTACGGAAGTTGGAAAAAAGACCTAAGCTTGTATGCGTTAAGCATTTTTTTCTCATATGCCATTGATTTCCTCTTTCTAAAATCCTGCCAGGGATAGTCAAATGAAGTCGTTTTACTAAGCCTAATTTCATTAAGTACCTGGGAACTATATTGTCTAAAACTTCCAATAAGCCCCGTGATTGCAATGGGGTCAAAACTTCCCTGCCGTGCGATATAAAGTCCTCGAATTCCAACTTCAAACGGTAGCTTTGTTAGACTTCGCTCAAGTGCGGAGATAACATCCTTTTCCCCCATAGTTGGAGCACGACGAGCAGAATCTTCATCGCCTGCATTTATTTCCATAAGTTTTTCCTTAATTTCTTCTTTGCCGGCACGAGTCCAGTCCGGCCTAGTTTTAAAAATAGCATCAGCCTGGAGGGTCATTTTCCTGTGTGCCTGAATTAAAATTTGAATCCAGATTTGTTCACCTGCCTTGATGCTACCCAAAAACTCAAGTACCGAAGTCATTGGGTCTATTTTTGATTCTTCCTCTTGTTCCTTATCGAGGCCGTAGTCAATATAAGTTTTAATCGGATAAATATCGGCTTTCTTTAATTTAAAGGTTGTGCCCCACAAACTAACATTTGCCGGGTCGTGAAAGACTTTTTTTGTATAATCCTCAACCTCGTAAATTTCAACGCCGGGATACTGCGCATAAAACTGTGACTCAATAAGCTGTCGAAACTTAGGCTGAGTCCAAATAAAAAAACGAACATTACCTTCAATTGAAACAATTTCTAATGAAAACCAAGGTCGATGTTTGCCTTGAACATATGTTTCTAAAAAATTACCCGCTCCGCCCTGAAAAAGAGAAGTGATAATGATTTCCATTGCTGCCGGAGACTTGAACACATCTCTCGGCAATTTTATTTCCAAAAGAATACCATCAGCCTTAATTATTGATTTCGTTCGGACGTATTTAAGCCAGATTGTTAAAAACATACCTAGTAGTAACACTGGTAACCATACAGGCGATGTTTGAAACAACAAATTTAGCACAACACTAGAAAATTCTAGACGAATTGAAGGGAGTAAATCATTGAGCATGATTTATTATAACAAATTAAGTTTACACACAAGCATGTAGATAATGCCATTGTGGGGTTATCTTGGCAGTTACCAAAAAACCCCATTCGGGGTCTTTTGGTAACGCGTGTATATTATCTACACCAGAGAATATCGGTTTTGCTTATCCTTCTTAAAAAATTTAATATTCTGGAGATTTACAAGAATAGTATTTGGCTTTACGTAACGTTCAGTAAGAACTTTCTCAATAATTTCCTCTTTGGTAAGCGGTCCTTCTTTTTCTAAAATCTTTATAATAACTTCTTTTACAACACCACTTATATAACCCCATTCTGCGAGTGCATAGAGTCCCCGACCCACCAATACGAAACGTGGATCCTTAATGAGCTCATTGTGTGTTGTTGCGACATGGGCTTTTTTGTTAAAAACCTCGGTAATTAAGCGGGCTACTTCTCTAAAATGAATCGGTGACCCATGTTTTCTAATAACCAAAAAAGCGTAGTCACGGACACCACGTGCATTAATATTTGAGGAATCAGATTTACCCCACTCACCGAGAGGATTTTTACTAAGGGATTTTGACATCCAAAGCCAACGCTTGATAACTTCTTCGTTCTTGTATTCTTCAGAGACATCCTTCACGTAAGAAAGAAAAGATTCGATGATCGTTGACTCTGGCACAATATCGTCATCATCAAGATCACTATAGATCTTTCGAAGTGTTTCGTGAATTTTTTCTGCAAGCTTATTGTCAATGTGCCAATGTGCCTTGAACTCGTCGTCTTCTTTATGTTTTTTAAAATCCTCTCCAACAACAAGAAGAAAATGTATGTGGTTTTGTGTAGACTTATCGCTTGAAAATTTATTGAGGAGGTCATGCTCAGAAAGAACTCCGCCCAAAACACTGAGGTGGTGCTTGAGTTCATCAAAGGCTTTTACTTCTTTTTCATACTCCTTTGATTTACGAATATTAGCTATTGAGTGATTTTCAATCTGACGAACACGCTCACGAGTAATACCGTACTTTTCACCAATCGATTCGAGGGTCATCTTTTTTGTTTTAGAACCAAGTCCATATCGACTCAAGACAACATCTCGACCGCGGTCAGAAAGTACACTCAACAAACGCTTAGATACCTGCTTTGGATTAAATAATGGCGCAATTTGTTTTGTTTTCTTTTCACTCATAGTTTTGTCTGGCATTAGTGTAATTGAAAAAATTTTACTATTATTGCGGAAATTAGTCAATACACCTTGACAAAACGGGTAATTTTAACCGATTACGAAATTTATGAGTTTATTCTTAACAAAGATTATCTTCTTGATTTCAGCTCCAATAAGCCATTTCTGAACTTTTTCGTTACCCATTACAATATTCCTTACCTCAGTCTCTGGTAGGTCTACTGGTATCTCAAATTCAGCCCTGACCTTGCTATTTACCTGGGCAACAATCGTCACCAAATCCGCCTTAATCTTTGTAGGGTTGAAAACTGGCCATGTGCTCAGGTGAATCGAATCTTTATTCCCCATTGCTCTCCAAAGCTCCTCAGAAATGTGTGGTGCGAATGGCGAAAGTAATTTTAAGAATGTTAGGAAATTATTTTTTGAAAATTCTTCTGTTTCTTCAAATTTTCTTGAGAGAATCATCAAACTTGAAATTGCTGTATTAAAACTAAATGTTTCAATATCTCGTGTAACTTTTTGTATTGTTGAATGCAAAACTGAATCAAGAGCCGTGTCTTGAATGTCTTTTTCACCTCCACTCGACACAGGAATCATCGCCTTTTCCGCAAGCCTCCACACACGGTCAACAAAACGACGAGAACCCATAATGCTTTTTGTGTCCCAGCTAGTTGACTGACTGAAAGGACCCATAAACATTTCATAAATTCTGAATGCGTCTGCGCCGTAAGTTTTTACGACATCATCAGGGTTGACCACATTACCATAACGCTTGCTCATTTTTTTACCATCCTCAGCCAAAATAAGTCCAACGCTGTGAAGTCGCCTGAATGGTTCGGGAACACTCACGACACCAATATCGTATAAAAATTTATGCCAAAAACGCGCATAAATGAGATGTCTTGTTGCGTGTTCCGCCCCACCAACATACACGTCGACAGGATCCCAGTATTTTTCTTTATCCTTTCCGACGAGTTCGTGGCTATTTTTAATATCCATATATCGCAAATAATACCAACATGACCCCGCCCACTGAGGCATAGTGTTGGTTTCACGTCTTGCCTTACCATCACATTGAGGGCACGACACCTGCACCCACTTCTCTATAGCTGCAAGAGGCGACTCGCCCGTACCAGTGGGCGCGTATTTTTTTACCTTTGGCAACATAACGGGCAAATCTTTTTCGGGCACAGAAACGACACCGCATTTTTCGCAATGAATTAGTGGGATTGGCTCGCCCCAGTATCGTTGACGGGAAAAAACCCAGTCTCGAAGCTTATATTTAGTCACAAAACGACCGCCAACATGTTCAGTGATAGATTTTTTGGCATCCTCGCAACTTATTCCACTAAATTTTTCAGAATTAATTAATTTTCCATTTCCCGTAAACACAGACGCATCAGCGTCGGATGAAAAAATAACTTGTTTGGACTTCAAACCAAATTTTTTTGCAAAAGCAAAATCTCTAACGTCATGAGCTGGCACAGCCATAACCGCCCCCGTGCCGTATGTAGGGAGGACATAGTCTGCCACCCAGACTGGGATTTTTTCATTATTTGCAGGGTTAATTACAGTAACTCCATTCAAAATTACCCCAGTCTTTTCCCTACCTTCCGAAGTTCTGTCAATTTCATTCCTACCACTAGTTTCCCTAACATAGTCTTTAACCTGCTGAATGTTTGTTATTACGGATACATTTTTTTTAATAAAATCATGTTCAGGTGAAAGGACAAGGTAAGTTACGCCAAAAAGGGTATCGGGGCGTGTAGTAAAAATTGTAATTTTTTCTGAAACTTCTGTGATAACAAAATCTACCTCAGCACCCTCGCTTTTTCCAATCCAGTTTCTTTGCGACTCTTTTATTGACTCAGGCCAATCAAGTCCGTCGACATCCACAAGTAGACGCTCAGCATAATCGGTAATTTTTAACACCCACTGTCTGATCGGACGTTTTTCTACGACAGATCCACAGCGCTCGCACTTCCCATCTTCTAAATCCTCATTTGCGAGGCCAGTTTGGCACGACGGACACCAGTTAATCGGCTCAGAAGACTGGTAGGCCAAGTCTTTTTTATACATCTGCAAAAAAATCCACTGAGTCCAGTGATAATACTTGGGGTCAGTCGTATTTATCTCTCTTTCCCAATCATAGTCAAAACCAATAATCGAAAGTTGCTCTTTATACCGTTTAATATTTTTTTCAACGGCTTTACTTGGATGGGTTTTAGTTTTAATTGCAAAATTTTCTGCGGGCAAGCCGAACGCATCCCACCCCATTGGATGCAGAACATTAAAACCATTCATTCTTTTGAATCGAGAATAAATATCAGTCGCAATGTAGCCCTTAGGGTGTCCGACATGCAGACCTTCTCCCGATGGATACGGGAACATGTCGAGAACATAGGACTTTGGCTGATCCGAGGATGAGGAGTCTTTTGTTTTATAAACCCCACTCTTTTCCCAGTCTTTTTGCCACTTCCTCTCTATTTTTTTATGGTCGTACGCTTTCAATTATTTTAAGGCCTTAAACTGGGTGGGTACAATTTTGGATCAATAGTTCTTTGGAAACAAACACGGCCACTTCCGTGCCTCCAATTGTCTGCTTCATTGGGGCCATATGTACCCTTTATATTCTCAGCTGGCAAGGGTACTGCTATTGCCCTATTAAAATTCTCATTGCTATCGAGGTTGAAATCGGCACACAGCTCAAACGAAAGTTCAGAGATTTTTTTGTATTCATAGGACTTACCTGTTTGCACATCAGTAGGTGCTACAAATCCAGAAATCGAATCATCAAGATCAGAAAGAGAGTTTGGAAGTCCTGCTTCTCGTTGCCAACGATAGACTATTTGATATTGAATGTTCTGTAGGTCACTTAACTTTTGAAAATCAAAACCAGTAAGTCGCTGTTGACTCGGCGAACCCATCACCAAAAAACCAACCACCAGTGACGCTGTAACTAAACCTATTGCCGTGCCTGCAAAAATTATTGATTTTTTATTATTAGTTTGATTTGTACGACGAAGGTCCCAGAGATAGTAACCGAACACCAACCCACTCACCACGAATATAACAAGCACCTTAAAAACAAACCTGCTAGAAAGTTCGCCACCCAGAAAAGAATTAACGAGTACAACAAGGTCAGTAACAATAGCAATTCCGGCCACAAATAGCGTCAAAAAAATAAGCCACTTTCTAATGCCAAGATTTCTTTTGTCCGGACTAGAAACATATGTGCGACCAATTAACCATGACAACAGTAGAAAAAGTGGAAACACGATGACAATTGATGCTACTGCCCAGCGAATTCCTGTTGAGTACGGATCGACGTAGTAACTTAATGGGTCTGGATATACGATATTCAATACCTGAAAAAGTAAGGTAATAAGGCTAATTGAACTCACATAAAGTGTAATCATTACACCGACATGAAGAAAAAAATCTTTTGGGGTCATTTTGAACATTGAAACAGATTAAATACTAATCAACCCATTATATAGTAAAAATGGCCCAATAAAAAAAGAGCAGAGGTCATTGACTTATACATACAAAAGCCTATAATTAATATTATGTACAAACAAGTGGACGTTCCAGCTTGTGCGACAGCCCCCTCGAATTCAGCCGAGGGGGTTTTTTATATCTTAAACTCTACAACATCCCCATCTTTTACGATATACTCTTTTCCTTCAGTTCGAACAAGACCTTTTTCACGTGCAGAAGCATACGAGCCAGCCCCAAGAAGTTTGTCCCATTCTACTACTTCAGCCTTGATAAATTTATCTTTGAAATCATTGTGAATTGCGGTACCGGCTATAGGCACTGTTGAACCTCGGAGGATCGTCCACGCTCGGGTCTCGTCCTCCCCTGTTGTAAAATAAGTAATAAGATTAAGAAGTTCATAACCCTTTCTGATCAAGCCATTGATACCGTCATCCATACTTCCAAGATCCTTTCTGAATTCACCTTTTTCTTCCGGATCAAGATCCTTTAATTCCTGTTCGATTCCTGCATCAACAATAACCCAGGTTGATTTCGAATCATTGATAAATTTCATTAATTTTTGAAATCTTTCGTCGTTTAATTCATCAAGATTCCTGCTACCCGCTTTTTTATTCAAGACATACAAAAAAGGCTTCATGGTCAAGAGATGCAGGCTTTTAACCACCGGCATTTCTTCTTTGGTAATGTCAGCAGTGTGCGCTAATTTGCCTTCGAGCAAGGCTTTCTCAATTTTTTGCAAGACAACCTCCTCGATAATTGCCGCTTTGTCTCCCCTTTTTACATCACGGATAACATTGGCCTTTCGTTTTGTAACTGTCTCTGTATCTGCAAGGATAAGTTCAAGATTAATGACCTCGATATCTTTAAGTGGATCAACTTTCCCATCAACATGGATCACATTATCGTCCTCAAAAATTCGAACAACCTCCGCAATTGCATCCACTTCACGAATATTACTGAGAAATTTATTACCCAAGCCCTCGCCAGTTGATGCCCCCTTCACAATTCCAGCAATATCTACAAATTCAACTGCAGCTGGAACAGTTTTTGCAGATTTACTAAACTCAGAAAGCTTTTGAAGACGCTCATCGGGCACTGCAACGACACCGACCGATGGGTCAATAGTACAAAAAGGATAGTTCTCGGCAGGAACCGATTTTTTTGTCAGAGCGTTAAAAAGAGTTGATTTGCCGACATTTGGCAAGCCAACAATACCAATTGATAGAGAGGACATTAATATTTTCTACTGGAATATATCCATAAACTCGTAATTCTGATGCGGTTTCATTATTTTCTACAGTATCAGCTATTGTGCCACATTTTTATTGAAACTCAAATTTTTAGTTTTTTGACCAAGTGTTGTATCACGTTAACTCCATACCGATTCATAGAACGATATATTTTATTCTTGCTGATACTCAAACGAAGTGTATGAAGTCGACAGATTTGTCTGTCGCGAAATATAAGCGTTAACCAAATATATACCGAAAACAAAAGCAAGTATCACAAGACCATTTGTAACCAGGTCGGGGTGACGGTGATTAAATTTTATTATAAAAATAAGAAGCATTGCGAGTATAACGATACCTGCAACAACGAGAAGTATTGCATTTACCATATGCCTCGGAGATGCCAAAATTCTTTCAAATAAACTTGGGACATCTTGTGGAGCTGTAGGGGCTATGCGTCCGGCCGTCGAAGTCGGGTACGGAACAATCGGCTGCTCAGCAAGAACCCTCGGAGCTAGAGCGACTTGTCCTTCGCCAACAGGCATACTCTCTTTTACGAGATCCGACACAATTTCAACCTCGGTTTTTTCATTATTCAAAACCTCAGCAGCTTCTGCTTCTGGTACAAGCTGGGCAAATACACCCTGCTTTTCAATGTGGGGGTTTGCATACATTTGAACAACAAAAATTGTGTCTTGGCCTTTATACGTTCCAAACGCAATCCCCGTCCCCATCTCTTTATAATTTGCTTTTATAATATTGGCCTTATGCCCAGGCGAATTCATCCATGCATCAGTAACATCTTTTGAATCTGTAAAATTCACAGCTAAATTTTCCCCGGCATAATCATATTTATATCCAACCTTTTGAAACCAGTGCCATGGGGTTTTTCCCTCCGGACTCACGTGGGCAAAATAGCCCTTTGTTGCCATATCCTCCGCCTTAAGCGTCGCAGCCTGGGTAAGTGCCGGGCTGACGACCAACTCTGGAAGACTATTTTGGATACGTTCTTCGTTTGTGAGTGTGGCTAAAACCACAGGTAACACTGAGCCCAAATTAGAATTTTTAACAATGCCGACAAAGTGAAATGTCGGCAAGATGAAAACTATGAGTTCAAAAAACAATACGACTGTAATAATTGCACGAGCGTTTTCGCTACGGAGGAAATGTGGTCGATGATCATTTTCCGCGTGAGGAACAAAATGTCTTTTAAACCATTTGATCATTGTATATATAATAAAACACAATCATGATCTCATCAAGGTCACATAATCTTCTTGAGATCATCTTCATACTTCTTCATGACTTCCATCATAGCCGCCATCTGATCCATACCAGACTTCATCTTCGTCTGAGCTTCGAGGGCAATTTTTTGGAATAATTCGGGATTCTTTTCTACCATTCCAATAATTCGTTCCTGCTCGGCCTCTGGTACATCCTTAAGTTTTGATTTAATAAGTTTTCTGAGTAAAAGATCTTTAAGTGACATTGAAATATATTTTAAGTTAATAGGTCGCTAATTTTAATACAAAAACAAAACGAAGTTAGCCCGACATTTTTTGTTGTTTAATGAGTTCAAGTGCACCATGCAAACCACCATAATCCTCAAGTGTTGCCTTTTTAATCACTGGTAACTCTGGATAAATATGAAGAACCTCACGAAGATACGCTGCCGCTTTGTCGACAGGAATTGCCGGATTACCTGTAATCATTGATCCGCCAAGGACAATTACATCAGGAGACCAGAATACACACACGTTATTAAGTCCGTACGCCAATATCTTTGCAAAATCATCCCAAACCTTCGGGTCCCTAATTTCGGATGGTTTTTTGCCGGTAGCTTTAGCCAGAGCCTTCCCGGAAATATAATCTTCGATAAACACTCCATCTGCTGTTGGAATAATACTTTTGTCTGCATCGATAATCTGATGACCGGGTTCGAAACCAATTGTTTTCGAGTCAATTTTTCCTTTGATGATTCTTACACCACCGACACCAGTACTAACAGTAATATACGCCACAATGTCAAAATCCTTACCAGCTCCCCGCGTTGCCTCTCCAAGACCAGCAAGCGCAGCATCATTCTCAATATACACAGGTGTTCCAAAAAACTCTTCGAGATCGGCCCGAAGAGGGCGATCTATCCAATCCTCAAGGTTCGGACTTCTAAGCAAAACTTTTTTCTTTTGACTAAATGGACCAGCAATACCACCAGCGACAGCAGAAACCTTGTCCCCCATAATGAGCGACTCGGCCGCTCTTTTGAATTCACCAATACCTGCCTCGTATGAAAGCGGGGTTTCAATTACCACAGTTTTACTTAACGTTACACCGTCATCCGACACTCCCAATCTCATTTTTGTTCCTCCAATATCGAAAACAATATACATTTTTATGAAATTAATTTTTTAAACTCTTCAATCATCGGTACCTGCTCAGGATCGGTGCCATATTTTTCCGCCAAGGCATACACCGTCCAATCCGCAAGTGCGATTGTGTTGTAAATTTTTTCGAATTTATTTTGACCAACCATATCAACAACTTCAACCAGAAATCCACGATCTTCGTACTGACCCTTGAGAACATCCATCCGAGCTAATACTTTTGGGTGATCGTGTGTATCCTTCAAAAAAATAAAATGAAACTTTGCAGATAAATCCTTTGTCGAACTAATAAAATCAAAACCCGTCATTTCATTATGGTTTAGCTCTGGAAAAATATTGTGAAAAGCTGGAATTTTTGTTGTCTCGTTAAACTTAATTTTCCAACTATATGCCAAGGCTTGATTCGCTCGAGAAGAATATATTATCGGAACCTTATTCTTCAAGGACGCCGCTAATCGCTTACCCTGATTTTCTATTTCCCCGGGCTGTAATTTTTGAGCAAGTTCTTGAATTTCCCCAACGGCCTTGTCACCTCCTATAAATTTTGCGAGTGAGACAAAAGAAAAACCAAGGGCATTTCTTGGTTGGGCTCCAGTTTTTGGCATAAGAATAAAAGGTAGAGAGTGCTCCTTTGCAAATTCAATCAGTGCACCTCCAGTTGAAATAATTGCAAGAGCATATCCGGCCTTACATGCTTCGTTTGCAAAGTCTATAACTTCCTCTGTATTTCCCGAATAAGAACTGGCAACAAAAAGACTTTTGGAAAAACGTTCTTTTGAAATTGTCGGCAAGCCATAATCTCGATGAATGTAGATATTTAATTCTGGATTATAAATTTTCATAAGACCGGCAGACAGATGCGAACCACCCATACCGCAGACAACAAAACTTTCGTATGACGTAGCAGCAGACTCATTTTCAACAAAAGGCTTGAATTCAAACTGTTCAGAAATGTGTGTAATGTCTTGTTTCATATACAAATAAGTATACCTCGTATTTTATCATTCCCGAGCAAAAATTTTAATTGTTACCAATATAAAAGGCAGGGATAATTCCCTGCCTTTTGGTCATCCATTTTCTCTCTTTTCTCTTTATCCCCTAGATCCCCTAGGCTCCTCGAGCTCGTCAAGCTTGAACGGTGATCCTTGACGAAAAGAATCGAGATAGTTCAAAAGACGGACATTGTCCCCTCCAACACAATTGAAGAAACGAGCCGAAAGAATACGACTAGGAGTCATAATATCATTCCTGACATCCCCTTTCATTCGATCGAGAGCAACCAAAGAAACACCTCGGGGTACATTCGTGTCCAACCTGGAAAGGACGTAGGCAATGCAAATTCACCTTTGAATCCGAACACTCGTAGAATGAACATATGAGCAACTTCACACATTTAAATTTGTACGAGCGACAGAGAATTGAGAAATATGTGTGCAAAAACAGGAGTCGGCGATTCATCGCAGAGAAGCTTGACCGAAGTGTCTCCAGTATCTCAGATGAAATCACCGGAAACTCTGTTCGATGCACATACAATGCAAAGAAAGCACACTTCAAGGCATACCAAAAAAGATGGAGATCAAAACTCCAGTGTATGAAAGTGGCGGTGGATGTTTCTCTCAAGAGGTTCGTGATCGACTCGATGACGAAGGAACACCAATCACCGGAGGGAATTTCAGGACGATTGAAGCAGGTTGAAAAGAAAATTCAATACGCGAGTACGAAAGCCATATACAACTTCGTTCGCAGTCCTGGAGGAAGACGTATTGAGCAACACCTGTATTCAAAGGCAGTACACAAAAAAGGAGGTCCGAAACGAGGGAGGAGCGTGTCAATCGACGGCCGCACCATGATCGACGCAAGACCGAAAAGCGTCGAAAACAGGCTCGAATTTGGCCATTACGAGGGAGACTTCGTTGAGTCTGGAAGAGACGGCACAGGATGTCTGTTGGTATTGGTGGAACGAAAGACACGATACCCGTTTCTTCGGTATCTCGAAGATCGAAGTACAAAAAAAGTGAACCGGATCGTGGAAGAAATGCTTCACGGCAATCTAGTCAAAAGTTTCACCGTCGACAACGATATTTCTTTCCAGAAGCATGAGGCGCTTTCCGAACTCATCGATGCGGCTGTGTTCTTCTGTCACCCACAATCACCTCACGAAAAGGGTACGGTGGAAAACAGGAACAAAGCAATCAGACGATATGCAAAAAAGAAATCCGATCTTTCCACTTTTTCACAAGAATATTTTGCGGAGGTTGAACGCAAGCTTCGGAATCGATTCATGAAATGTTTACAGTACCAAACTCCACGAGAAGTATTTGAAAAAGAGGTGCGAAAACAAAAAAGACCACGTGTTTGTGGTATGGTGTTGGAGAAATTATTAACTTAATTAAGTGTTCGGATTCGGGGGTGTTTGTAGGAGAACAAACCCGACCGACAATATACCCCCGGGGTACTAAAAAGTCAACGAATATTTTTCGGAAACTATATGCATTATTACCCTAACTTTTCTTTTTGAGTTCAATACCAAGTTCGCGGAGTTGGAGTGGATCGACCTCTGACGGCGAATCCATCATCAAATCCTTCCCCTCTCCAGTCTTTGCAAAAGCAATAATTTCACGAATGTTTGGTTCGTTCTGAAGAATCATCATGAAACGATCGAAGCCAAAAGCGATGCCACCGTGCGGCGGCGTACCAGAACCAAGAGCCTTCAGCATGTGGCCAAAGTTCTTCTCAATTCTCTCATCAGCATACCCCATGACTTCAAAAACTTTTTTAAGTGCTTCTGGGTTGTGATTTCGAATACTTCCCCCGGCGACTTCAGAACCGTTTAGGGCAATATCGTATTGTGTCGTTAAAATTCCTTCAATGTTTTTCTTTTCCAAAAGATCATTCATGAATTCAGGCTTCGGTGCAGAAAATGGATTGTGTGTAAATGTCCATTTGCCGTCATCAGTCTTTTCAAAGAAAGGAAAATCTATAACCCAACAAAAAGCAAGGAGATTCGGATCACTTTTGTCTGTACGTAAATCTGGCTTGTCGGACTTGTACTTTTCTATTGCTTCCTGATACGTAAGTCGAGGGAATGGGATTTCTTGAATTTTCTTTTCTGGATAAAGTTTTTGTACGAGACCGATAATCATTCTTTCGTTGATCGCCATAACATCTTCTTGTTCCACAAAACTCATTTCAAGGTCGATCTGAGTGAACTCTGGTTGGCGATCACCGCGAGTGTCTTCGTCACGAAAACAACGGGCAATCTGAAAATATTTTTCAAAACCAGCAGACATAAGTAGCTGTTTGTATTGCTGTGGAGACTGTGGAAGCGCGTAAAACTTACCATTGTCCAAACGTGATGGAATAATGTAATCGCGCGAGCCTTCGGGGGTAGATTTGGTCATCATTGGGGTTTCGATTTCAACAAAACCTTCAGACGTATAGAATTCACGGACAAAGCTTGTTGCTTTGTGACGATTGCGGATATTTTTTTGCATGCGGTCGCGACGAAGGTCAACATACCGATACCGAAGCCTTGCCTCCTCGTTTATTTCCTTACCCTCTGAGCGAATATCGAAAGGTGGCGTTTCTGCTTTATTTAAAATAACAATTGAAAGAATTTCAATTTCAACCGCGCCGTTTGACTCATCCTTATTAACCATTTTTTCTGGTCGAGGGTTAACTTTTCCACTGATTTCAACCACCCACTCTGGGCGGATAGTGCTCGCAAGTGTGTGTGCGTCTGTATGGTTTGGCAGTGCCACCATCTGGACTTTACCCGTAGAATCACGGAGATCGATAAAAATCAATTTGCCGTGATCACGACGAATATCTACCCAACCCTTTATCACGACTTCGGAGCCAGTTAAATCCTTAAGTTCTTTTATATATGTCCTTTTCATTTAGAGAATTCTAGCATGGCGACGACACGCCCCCTTTAAGTATCTATGCCTTTCTTGATTTTGCTCGGTCGTTTTCTGTAAGAAGTTGTTTTCTGAGACGAATACTCTTAGGAGTAATTTCAAGGTATTCATCATTAGCAATAATTTCTAAGCCACGGCCAATGGTAATTTCAAAAGGTTTTACCAAGTCCATAGCATCATCAGAACCAGACGCTCGCATATTAGTAAGTTGTTTTCCTTTAGTTGGGTTAACGTACATTTCTTCACCCTTTGAAGTATTACCGATAACCATACCTTCATAAACCTCTGTCGCCGGTGCAATATAGAGCTCACCTCGTTCCTGCAAATTCCACAAAGAAAAGCCAAGAGCCTTTCCGGTAGCCATGGAAACCATAGCACCAACGTGACGTTTGCGAATATCTCCTGCGTATGGCTTGAAACCGATTACGTGTGAGGAAAAAATTCCCTCCCCTTTTGTATCAATAACAAATTGATTTCTGTATCCCAAAAGTCCGCGTGTAGGACCCTCGAAAAGAAGGCGGACAGAATCGCCATGCACAACAAGGTTTGTCATAACAAATGCCTTAAGACCAAGACGGTCAATAATGGTGCCTTGATACTGGCTTGGGATGTCGATGACAACTTCTTCATATGGTTCTGTTTTGACACCATTTTCTTCGTGAATAATAACTTGTGGCTCAGAAACCTGAAGTTCAAAACCAGCCCTACGCATATTTTCCAAAAGAATTTCAACATGGAGTTCTCCGCGAGCTAAAACTCGGAAGCTATCACCAGAGCCGAATTCAACCTTGAGACCGACGTTGATTTCAAGCTCACGCTCAAGATAGTCGCGAATTTGACGCGAAGTAACAAATTTTCCCTCCTTCCCTGCAAATGGAGAATTGTTAACAAGAAAGTTTAGTGCAATTGTAGGCTCGTCAACGGCAATAGCTGGAAGCGGGGTTGCATTTTCGTCGGATGTGATTGTTTCTCCAATATAGATGTCGGGGAGGCCGGCAATCATGACAATGTCACCAGCAACAGCCTCTGGAACTTCTTTTTTCTCAATGCCGTGAAATACAAAAACCTTTGTGATTTTTCCTGTACGGTTTTTTCCGTCAACATTCTTTATAAAAACGGTCTGACCTTGCTTGAGTGTTCCTTCATACATTCTACCGATAGCAAGGCGACCAATAAAATTGTCGTAACCGAGGTTGAACGGCTGAAGCATCAATACCTTACTTTCGAGATCAACGGATGATGCAGGTTTGACATGCTCAAGAATAACATCGAGAAGCGGGTTGAGATTTGGGGCAAGTTCATCGCCAGCATTTCTTTTTGCGACACCGTCACGTCCAATAGCGTATACAACCGGAAACTCTGCTTGTTCATTACTTGCGCCAAGTTCGAGAAAAAGACCAAGCACCCCTTCTTCACATGCATGAATGTCTGCCGCTTTTTTATCAATTTTATTAATAACAACGATTGGACGAAGACCGAGTTCCAGGGATTTTTTCAATACAAAACGCGTCTGTGGCATTGGGCCTTCTTGAGCATCGACAATCAGGAGCACAGAATCAATTGACCTCAGCACACGTTCTACTTCAGAACCGAAATCGGCGTGCCCTGGTGTATCGACAATATTTATCTTCGTGCCTTTATAAAAAATTGAAGTATTTTTTGCATAAATAGTGATACCACGTTCGCGCTCAAGATCGTTTGAGTCCATTGAAACCCCCTCCACAATGTCAGAGTTCTGACGCATCATAGCGTCAGTAAGTGTCGTCTTGCCGTGATCAACGTGGGCAATAATTGCAATATTTCTGATTTCCATAAATTAAAAGTTTGAATTAAAAACGACCTTCCGGTCGATAATTGAGCCATAAGAATAACATGAGATATTAGCCAAATCAATCCCGAACCAAATACGAACTCCTCCCCAAAGTTCCCACAGCTTTTGTGGTACAAAAAAGCCACCGGTCAGCCGGTGGCGAATGAACAAATGTAAGGTAGCGAAGGATGTTCTGAAAACTGACTTACAAAAATTATTCACCCCTTAATAATCTGCCTGAAGATAGCAGAATGGAAGGGTGTATCCTCTTCACAAAACCAACGCGTGAAGCCTGAGTTAGTAAATTACGTCTGATTGATCGTTCGCATATTCCACTCTTACACCTCCCACGAACTACAAAGAGAGGGGTATCGGTCGTGTCCTTGTTGCGTGGCCCCAAGTAATCAACCAAGGCAGTAGTTAATTCTTTCGAAAGACTTACACAGTGTTGCGGTTCTCCCGGAATTTTCAGCGTTGCGCAGGATCCATCAAAAACAAAATTACTGGGCTCTAGCTTGGTAATATCTGTGGCAGAAATCCCGCAGTAGAAAATGAGACTGAAGATGATCAAATCTCTATTTTTTCCACTCCACTGGCCCCGAGTTTCGAGCGTCATGAACAATTCCTTTATTTCATCAACACTCGGATACTCATCTGGGCACAGTACGAGCTCTCGACGTTCTTGTCTGCACGGAAACTTTTCTGAGATATCAATGTCTAGACGATTACTAGCAAATAGCCAGTAATAAAACAAACACACCACCTTGATTTTACGAAGTATTGTCGATGGAAGATACTTTCGCGATCTCAAGGAAGCAGCATTTTGAGGATCTGAGCGAAGATGTGCGTAGAAGCGTTATACTAACAAAAAATCTGGTTTTTTGTTAGTACACAATACGCCCGCAACGCTCGGCCCGTGATTGCCCGACACAACCTCGCTAGATCCTCCCGCACCAAGCTGTGAATCCCTTACCAACTCCCCCACCTCTGGATCAATTGATGTACCGAGCTCACAAATAGTTGAGAACGAAAAAAATTGTCGCAGATCGATCCTATAAACACGAAGTGTTCCCTACGCGAGAAAAGATCTCTGCAAAAAAGTCATGTATTCATCAACAAGCTCGGTTGACACTACCGGCTTCAAGCTATTCATCTACTACCCTCCCTTTAAAAAGTACTTTTATTCATGCCTCATATAGCTAACATGGTATACGTATTCCGAAAAAATAATACCACCAAAATACTATTTGTAAACATTTTATGCTAGACTGCCCGGGTAATGAAGCAACCAAAAAAAACTACACCGCAACAAAATCCCGAGAAGCCCCTTTTCCCTATGCGAATTAATAAGTACCTCGCATACCGAAAACACTCGACCAGACGTGGCGCAGACGACCTTATCAAACAAAAAAAGGTCTTTTTGAATAGTCGACTTGCAGTTCTTGGAGACAAGGTCAACGAACACGACAACGTCGAAGTCCGTTTCACCGGCAAACAAAAGCCTCATGCGTATTTCGCATACAACAAAGCAAAAGGTATTGTCACCCACTCTGCCCAAGGCAATGAAAAAGAAATTAAATATGTTGTCGCCCTTAAGGACGTCTTTCCTGTCGGACGACTCGACAAGGACTCACACGGCCTGATCATACTTACAAGCGACGGACGCATCACCGAGAGGCTTTTGGGCAAAGAATTTGCTCATGAAAAAGAATACATTGTCACAACCAAAGAAAAGCTTCGCACAAGTTTCAAAAAAAATATGGAGAAGGGTGTCAAAATCGAATCCGAAATGACCGCTCCCTGCAAAGTTCAAATTCTCGGCGAAAGAAAGTTTATGGTTATTTTGACTGAGGGTAAAAAACACCAAATTCGTCGTATGTGTGCAGCGTTATTCCAAGAGGTAGAAGACCTTGAACGCGTAAGGATAATGAATATCAGACTCGGAAACCTTAATCAGGGTGGCTATCGTAAAATTGAAGGAGACGAATTAAAGGAGTTTTTGCATGCACTTGATTTAGGGTAATTATTTCTCTAAATCTAGGATTTCATCAATTTTAATTTTCTCGACAAATTCTGGCACGTGAGAAACAAGAATCATTGCGCCCTGAAATTTGTTAAGGGCCTCAGCGATAAGTGGAATGTGTCTGAAATTAATGTGATTAGTCGGCTCATCGAGGATAAGAAGTCCTGGCTGAAGTAGCACGAGTCCAGCAAAAGCGACGAGGCCTTTTTGACCCTCAGAAAGACTGCCTATTTTTGACTTAATAAGCTCGCCCCCGATAAGGAACCCAGCTGCAACGCTGCGAAGTTTTTCTTCTTCATGACGTTCCATGTTACGAAGTAAGGATTCGTATACGGTGTCTTCGAAGTTAAGTGTTGAAAAATCTTGACGGTATAAACCAACCTTAACTCCCTTCGTAATCTCAGTCCCCTTCGCTTCACCCTTTGCAATAGCTTCAATTAGCGTTGTTTTGCCAATACCATTTGGACCCTTAAGTAACAAGTGCTCCCCTTTCTTTAGTGAAATTTCTGCCTTACGCATAACGGGCTTGAAATTTTTACCCAAAACTGTAAACGAGGAAATGTTTAAAAATTGACCGGTGATATTTTCCTGAACTGGGATAATAAATGGTCGAATTGTTTTATCCTCTCTTCTAACATCAACCTTTTCTTCTTCGAGCTCCTCTGCTTTTTCACGCATACGCTTTGCGACGAGACGCATTTGACCTCCTTTTTGTGCAAAGAAATTTGCCTTGTCCTTGTTTTCCTGTATCTCTTTTGCAAGCTGAGCGTTCTTTTTATTCTCTTTGTCGATTCGTGCGGCAATGTCTTCGACTACGTCCTTATAATTTCCGGCGTATTGTTCTACTTTGTGAGTATTAACATCAAGATACAAAACGCTATCAGTAAAAGCATTTAGAAAATCGGCATCGTGGGAAATAACGATAACTGTTTTTTTGTACTCAATAAGAAATTTAGTGAGATGTTCAATTCCAGCCTTATCGAGATTATTAGTTGGTTCATCAAGAAGTAAAATGTCTGGATCCTGAATAAGTGCAGACGCGAGAAGTAAGCGTGCTTGCTGGCCTCCAGAAAAAGACCTAACGATTCGATCATAAACATCCTTATGTCCGACCAGATTTACAACCTCAAGAACTTTATCAATTCGAGGGTCAATATCGTAGACTTTTTTAGTAAACCGTTTAAGAAAAAAATCACGCACCGAAAGGTCAATTTCCTCACGGGGAATTACCTGCCTTGAAACTGCTATTGAAGTGCCATTCAATATATTAATTCGGCCAGATTCAGGCACGAGAACCTTGGTAATCAGCTCAAAAAGAGTACTTTTACCTGCACCGTTCTGGCCCATTACCGTCACCTTCCTACCTCGCCGAATAGAAAAATCTACCTCATCAAGGATTTGTTTATTGTGCCCGTATTCAAATGAAACCTTTTCAAAAGATATAACGCTATCTTGTTTTGCCATAAAATAATCTGAACGAAGATTTACTGTACCACACAAACCCGCCCAAGAAAAAACCGCTCATGTTTCCACAAGCGGCTTTTTCTTTACTGACTACGCGCGAGAAACGTTTGTAGCAGCTGGGCCTTTGTCGCCTTCAACAACTGTAAAGGTGACCATATCGCCAACCTTAAGTTCATCAAAAGTAACGCCATTCAATTCTTTAGAATGAAAGAAAAGATCCTTTGCTTCGCCTGGGCGAGAAATGAATCCAAATCCTTTATCTGTAAGAGTTTTGATTGTTCCGTTCATATTTTTGCTATTTTTTATTATTACTACTATACCTAGAAACTCGACTTTGTTTCAGCGCCTTTGCACTACGAGGATTATACATGATGATTGTTTTTTTAGCCAATGCAACATCCAAGGTTCTAATTACCTGGTACAACACAACCCTTATGATTTCTTGGCAATAATTGTCAAAAACATTGGAAATTCCTTGCGGGCGGTGTCTTCTGCCTCAGCACGAGGTCCAGATTCGCTCTTTTTATGAGAAATCCACTCCTCAAGGCCTGTAATCAAAAGGCCTGCACCGACAAGGGCCTTAACATACTCTTGGAGCGGCCGATGAAAAGAAACGGTGTAAACAGGCTTCTCGGACTCTTTCGTTCCAGGATTCATAACTATTTCGGAAGAAAAAGGTCTACCGTACGCATCAACCCGGCGGTATTGAACTTTTTGAGTTTCATCGTAGCCCCATGATGAATTTTTCAAAATACGAAAACAAGGGTGATTCAAAACAAGAACAAGTACTCCACCTCGGACAAGCACTCTTGATGCTTCCTTTATTGTCCCTGATAATTCCTTGATATTTTGCAAAGCGAGAACAATAATTGCAGCGTCGAATGAATTGTCCTTAGTAGAAGAAAGGTTGGTTGCGTCGGCAATTTCAAATTTTAGCTTCTCACCAGCAAATTCATTAGCCTTCGCAATAAGCTCTGGAGAAATATCCACACCGAGAACATCCGCCCCACCTTCAGCGTATATTTTTGAAAAAAATCCTTGTCCGCACGCAATGTCAATTATTTTTTTGTCTTTGGGTGGAAGAATTCGAAGCAGATTTGGCAAAATTACTTTGGCTTGATACGTGTCGTTGTCAGAAAGTAATTCATCGTACCAGCCAGCAACTGGACCCCATGATGTTTCTTTTTTTATCTTTGAAATATTTGACTTTTTCATATCACAATAAAAATCCTACAGCTCAACTTTTGAAAACTGATAAACACCGACGAAAACTAATACGACCGAAACACCGACCAAAACCCCCAGGCTTGTCCATATTGGGAAAATGTTATTCGCGCTAAGTGCAAAACGAAGAGCGTCGATGCCGTACGACAATGGATTTATCTTCGTGATGAAATCTAGGACAACCGGCAAATCCTTGAGAGGAAAAATGGCGCCAGAAAGGAAAAAAAGTGGCTGGATTACAAAATTTATAATGAGTGGAAAGCCCTGCATATCATCAAGACGGGCAGCAACAGCATTACCAAACGCCGAGAAAAGAAATGAAATAAGGACGAGGAACAAAAAAGCCACTGGGATCAGTGCGAGGTTTTCTGGTCTAAATCCAGCACCCAATGTAATCAGAAAGACAAGACAACCCTGAATAATGGCGACGGTTGCTCCACCAAGTGTTTTGCCAATAAAAATTTCTAACCGAGACACCGGTGCAACAAATGTCTCCTTCAGGAAGCCAAATTGCTTATCCCAAATAATCTCTACACCACTGAACATGGAGGTAAAAAGAACTGTCATGCCGATAATGCCCGGCGCAATAAACTGAATATAATCTCCACCGCCAGCCTTTGCGTATATTGGACTTAAACCGAAACCAAGAACGAAGAGAAAAATTATAGGCTGACCAAGAGAACCAATGATAGTGGCTTTTTTTCGAATGTATCTTTTAAGTTGCCTAATCCAAAGAATATAAATTGTTCTCATGTTTATCTCATCAATTTTTGACTAGTCCTCATCATATTTTTTGAGGCATCTCCAGCTTCAGCACGAATTTGCTTCCCCGTAAGCTTTATGAACGCATCCTCCAAGCTCTCGACTGACGCTCTTTCCTTAATTTCTTTAATTGTACCCTGAGCAATAATTTTACCGTGGTCGATTATGGCAATCTTTGTACCGTAACGCTCAACCTCCTCCATATGATGAGTTGTGAAAAAAATCGTCACATTCTCTTCTTCATTTAATTTTTTAATGTAATTCCAAATGTGGTTACGGGTCTGAGGATCAAGGCCGATCGTTGGCTCGTCGAGAAATAGAACCGTTGGTGTGTGGAGAAGACCGCGAGCAATTTCGAGTCGACGCTTCATGCCACCAGAAAAAGTTTTTACAAATGAGTCCTTGCGGTCATCAAGTTCAACTAACCTGAAAAGCTTAGCAATACGTTCAACATAAACCTTTTTTGGTACTCCGTAGAGAATTGCGTGCAGTTGCATATTTTCATATGCAGTAAGCTCATTGTCCAAGCTTGGATCCTGAAACACAATACCAAACGAGCGTCTGGTTTTATTCGGATCCTCGGCAACATTACAACCATCGAGAAAAATCTCACCGGAAGTTGGCTTAAGAAGCGTCGTGAGCATTTTAATGGTCGTAGATTTACCAGCACCGTTTGGGCCAAGAAATGCAAAAACTTCTCCTTTTTCCACATCAAGAGAAATATCATCAACAGCAGTAATCTTGCCGTATTTCTTTGTAAGATTTTTAATCTTAATCATGTTGCAAACTCACGTTCATACGTTCGAATAAGCTGTTCTAGGAATACAAAACATGTAACGCAAAAGCGTCCTACTGCAAAACATTTATCTATAACCGTGCAAAACAATACCTAAGAAAGATGCTTTGAAACGAGCTTTGTCATTTCGAACATGTTCACGGTTCCTTTTCCACCAAAAACTTTTTTAAGGGGTGCGTCAGCTTCGATATTGCGCTTGTTCTTTGGATCCTGAAGGTTATTTTTCTTAATGTAGACCCAAAGTTTTTTTACAACCTCTGATCGAGGCATTGGACCCTTACCGACGACTTCGGCGAGATCAGCACTTACTGTCATAGGTTTCATGAACGCAGAATTGGTTTTTGCCATATTTATTATTATCTATTATTAATGCCCGGTAATCATATCACACTGAAAAGAGCAACTCTGCCATGACACAATATTAACTGGAATAAGAAAACCCCCGCACAAACCTGGGGTTTTGGTGCGCCAACAAGTGTTTCTTGAGCTTCGGTGACCTTTCATCCACAGACACTGATACATAAAAAATTAGGAATTAATTAATTATAAGATTCCGCGGTGTACGACCCTCCAAAAAATCTATAATATTATCTGCGGCAATTTCAGCCATCTGATCCCTTGCTTCTCGACTTGCAGAAGCAATATGTGGTGTCAAAATCACATTCTGAAGTTTTCTTAAGCCAGAAGAAATTTTTGGTTCAAATTCAAAAACATCTAGTGCCGCTGCTCTAATAATTTTTTGATTTAATGCTTGTATTAACGCAGCTTCATCAACGACCGCTCCTCGAGAGGTATTAACAAGACACGCAGTTGGTTTCATCATTTCTAATCGGGCCTTGTTGATTAGATGTCTTGTAGAATCAACAAGTGGCACATGAAGACTAACGACATCCGCCTTTTGTAAAACCTCATCTACAGAAAGAAGCCGTGCCGCGCCATACTTAGCTTCAATCTGTTCATTTTTATTCTCATCAAGGTAAATAATATTCATACCCAAACCCTTTGCATAGTGAGCAACCCGAGAACCAATCCTCCCAACGCCAATGAGTCCTAGTGTTTTCCCAAAAACGGTCTCGCCCATAAAACCCATCGGCATCCAACCCTTATATTTTCCCTTTCTGACAAATGTATCCGCCTCAACAATGCGTGTTGAAAGTGCCAAAATTAATGCAACGGTGTGTTCAGCAACCGCTTCTGCAGTAAATTCTGCTGGTGCGTTGGTTACTAGAATACCCCGCTTTTTTGCTTCATTAAGATTTATATTGTCAAAACCTACGGCGTAGTTTGCATACAATTTAATAGTACGAGCTGCACCGAATACCCTTGCATCAATTTTGTCGGTCAGAAGGCAAAGTACAGCGTCATACGAACCTTTTTTTAGTATTGACACAATTTCATTTTGAGATGGGATGCGATCCTTTGCGTACACATCAACCTCACACCCTGCGTCTCTTAACTTCTGCTCAGCAATGATGGGAATTTTTCTTGTAATGAAAATCTTTTTACTCATCCTCTAATTTTATCATTCTTTTGTCACAAAATTTAAATATAGAAAAAGGGGTACCCATGTGGGTACCCCTTGAAACTGAAAGAAAACAAGAAAACAATCAGCGACGACGGCGAAGACTGACGATACCGCCGATCGCAATAAGTGCCATGGTACTCGGGGCCGGCATGACGAGGGTTTGCATCATCACGCTGGCAGTTGAATTACCTTCAACAGCAGTCAGCGTAAAAGTGTACAGACCCTCTACATCCATGTTGAACGGCGCGTTGAACCACGGTGCGAAAACCGGGTTCTGAGAATCTTGAATGAAAAATGCGGGATTTTGAGAGTCGCCACCTGGGAATGGTATACTCCCAGTCACGTTGTCGTTATTTGCCACCTTCATGTTGAAGAAGGGCGCCGAAACAGTGTTGCCGGTAGGGCTTACGATCGTCATCGTGAGGCTATCCAGATTCTGGACACCTCCTGAATAATAAACATGATAGTCGAAGTTCCAGCGATTCCTCGAAAGATTTGTGACCGGGGCACCGAATTCCCCGCCAGTCTGGTAACCTGCATGGACGGTGTACGTGTTGCCACTGACAGGCGCCGGGATGGCTGACTGGCGATGGATCGTTCTGAGTCCGAGCTCGAGAATATTTCCGCCAACAATCTCCGGGACACCCCCGCTGCCGAAGCCCGGGTACGCATCGAAGAGAAAGTTGTCCTTGGGTTGGCCACTGCCAACATTCCAGGTGGTGATCATGTCTGCCTTGACCACAGAAACCACAACAAAAAACAACGACGCCACAATACAAGACATTTTCATCTCTTACTCCAAATCAAAAGTTTTCTACATTTTTCGACTGTCATATGCCCAGTGTAAAAGCGCTTGTCTCTGCCGAGGGCGGCAAAAAATATCCCCGGCTCTGCAATTTTTATTCAGCTGTGTAACATGTCGAGTAATAGCCTTCCAACGCTTTATCTGTCGCTCGTCCTCGCCAAGAATTCTTCTACCCATGTAATATCGACAATACCACTGGAACCATCCGCGAGGGTCATCCGCATAAATCCAACCTCTTTTTTTCCACACAGAAAGGGGCTGCGAGGCATGTACTCCAAAAAAATTTATTCGCGCTTCGCTGTGTGTAGGACTTAGTTTTGCTTTCACGAACCAATCGCTTGGAAATTCCGCGGTGCAGTCAGTCATATATTTACCGCCAAAAACACCAAGTTCAAGGATTTGTTTTGGTGTGAGCTCCGGACGAAAATCTTTTGCAAAATTTTTACCCGGAGATTCTGTGAGTGTATACACGTACCCACTTTGCATTTTATCGTTCACAACAATGGGCTGATTTTTGTTCATAATAAGTGCCTACGGTTTCTACATTTATTTTGAAACAAGATAATACACCAACAACAATAGTCCTCCCCACCAGCCAAAATCAGAAATAATAAAACTGCAAATAATTTTTTTCTGCCATGAACCAGGAAGAAGTTGGGACGACTGTCGGCGTTTTTCTCGCTCCAGCAAGTACGAACTTACTCCGAATGTGAGAAACAAACCATTCAAGACAAGCAAAAGAACGAGTAAGGTATGAATAAGGGGTATACCAACAAAGGGTTCTGCTCGATAAAAAACCGCGCCGCCAACTACTGCAAGAAAAATTCCAATCCAGATTAAAGGTTTGGTCACCTTATGGGTCCTTGTGGTTGCTTCGGTCCAATACTCAGACTTCCGCCCAAGAAAGCCGTGAATGTCTATAACGGTCACAGCACCAAGTCCGATAACAAATCCAGAAATAAAAATAAATAAACCCAATAGATCCAACATACTCATTAAGTTTTCAGATTCCATGATTTAAATATACAGCAAAAAAGCAAAAGCCTCATCGACAGGCACATAAATAAAAAGACCGGCCCAGTGACCAATCTCGATGATTGTTCAAAGAATATTTGATGTATTCTTATCGAGCAAACACCAACTCTCTAAGCACAGGATTTGCCTTGATAGTGGCCAGGGCCGAACAATAGAGCTGTGAGACCAGAGATGACGATATCTTCAAGGCCTTACCAATCTCCCTCATCGTGTAACCCTCAAAATGATACAGGATGATAATATGCTGTGTGTCCTGAACAAAATCCGAACTTTTTTCCAACAAAATCCTGACTCCGACTAATCGCACACTCAGCGTGCGTGGTTGCTCTAAACTAACTCGTACGCTCGTATCGTTCCACCACTGCCTCGCTTCACTCGGCAACACCAAAGAAAAATGTTCCTTGCTTTCCTGATTTGGCGGGGGTTAATTTTTCTTGAAAAAGGAAAGGACATTTTTCTTTGGTGTTCTGCCCTCAAGGTCTCGGGCAGGTGGCGGAACAATGCGGACGAAGTTTTGCAAAAACTATTTTTTGGGGTGAGAAAGTGTGGGACACTTTCGCAAGACCTTGAGCATTTTGTATTCAAAATGTGAAAGGTGTACAGCTTCTGTAAGGAGAGGATTTGCCAAAACTTCAGCTCATTTGTTTTTGAATAACGAAGAAAATCTCGAAACCAAAAGAGATTTTCTTAAAAAGATTGGCTCGAACCCCCGCCTCGCGTCCCGCTCGCTCTCTTTGGATTTCAAAAACCCTTGGCGAATTCTGGCTGAAACTCAAGTCGCGTCGTTGCTTTACGCTCCGAATTTTGGCGAAAACGGCGATTCTATTTTTTGGCTGCCGGACTTGGAATCGAACCAAGATAAAGAGATCCAAAGTCTCTTGTCCTACCTTTAGACGATCCGGCAATGTTACAAACCCTGCAAAATTCCTCGAAAACACATTATATACAATATTTACCATTATTAAACTGGCGCCTCGGATTTAGTAAAATACTGACAGCCTCCCCGCCTCACACGAGCACGCACAAGCATTACAACCTACTCCTTTCCCGCAAGCTTCACCAACGCGAGCTCAAGCGGTAATTCAGAAATGTGTGCCCGACCAATAAGCTGAGTAGCCTTAATAATTTCTAAAAGAGCAGTTAGGGACAAATTTTTATTTTTTGCTTTAGCAAGCGCGTGCAGATATTCAAAATCCTCAGCCGACACCCTTTCCTTAATAACCTTCTCCATGTCTGGCGCATGACTCAAGAGCAATACAAACCTCATTTTTTCCAAAACTAATTTAGCAAAAATATTGGTATCGATATTTTGTTCCGCAGCAGTGTGTAGAGCAACAATACCTTTTTGAGAATCACCCGCTGCAATTGAGTCAATAAATTCATTAACGATAGAATTTCGTGGGGCGCCAGTAACAAGCTCTACTTCTTCACGACTAATCTTTTTATCACTCGATCCAGCAATTACTTTTTGCAAAATCCCTTGTGTGTCGCGAAAAGAACCATCGCCAAGCAAAGCAACAAGATCAGCGGCAGACGCCTCGAGATTAAATCCTTCTTTTTTAGCGATACCTACCGCGAATTCTCGTAAAATGTTTTGGTTCGGCCTCCTAAAGGTAAACGACTGGCAACGCGAAACCACTGTCTCGGGTAATTTGTCTGTTTCTGTAGTTGCCAAAATAAATACTGCATGTGGTGGTGGCTCCTCAAGTGTTTTCAAAAGTGCATTAAATGCTTCTTTTGTGAGCATATGAACTTCGTCAATAATGTAGACCTTATACTTTGACTCAAAGGGCAAGGTGTTTACTCCCTCTCGAATTTCTCGAATATCATCAATGCCACGGTTTGAGGCAGCATCCATTTCATAAAGATCAGAACCTGTTGTGCCAATCTCGTGTGCAAAAATACGAGCAACCGAGGTTTTACCCGTGCCACGCGAACCAGCAAAAAGATATGCGTGAGAAATACTATTCTGCTTAATTGAATTTTCGATAACCTTAATAACATGATCCTGGCCTATCACATCCTTAAAGCTTTGTGGACGGTACTTTCGATACAGGGCGGTATTATTTTTCTCTTCACTCATATAAAAATAGTATAGCAAAAAGACCTCAATATATAAAACCCCCCCCCTGAGTGCATACACATGCACAGCAGAGGGGGGGAGGAGGGCAAAAGAATCTTTTTTAATAAGAAGAAAGTTTAATAAGCAAGTCAATGTACCTATCCGCCGATAAAAAATTTGCACATCGACTAACTAGAACTTCCGAGGTATGAGTCAACCACTGCTTCGACACCGGCAGCATCTACCGCGTCCATAAGTTTCATTCGAAGCTCTTTTGCACCATCCCAACCACTAACGTATGCCTTATAATGCTTTTTCATAATTGCAAAATTTTTACTTCCGCCAAGAATTTCTTCGAATAGTTTCGTATGCTCTACAAGTACCTTAAGTTTTTCTTTAACAGGAATATGGTTTGGGTCTCGTTCTGAAAAAAGCCACGGGTTGCCAAAAATCGCCCGACCGAGCATTACGCCATCGCATCCAGTCTGAAGGACCTTATTTCTTGCGTCCAGAATGCTCAGGGCATCACCATTACCGAAAATCAGGGTTTCAGAATTTAGTTTATTTCGAATCTCAACTGCTCGTTTCACCTCCTCCCAGCGTGCTGGTACTTTTGACATTTCCTTGCGCGTGCGAGCATGAACAGTGATAACTGCGGGCGCCTCGGCTAAAAGCTCGGGCAACCATGTCTCGAGCTGATTAGTATTAAAGCCAATTCTTGTCTTGACCGAAACAGGTAAATCACCCGCACCGGCTTTAGCTGCTCTGATTATTTCTCTTGCGAGTTTTGGATTTTTAATCAGCGCTGCACCAGCACCTTGTTTTTCTATACTTCTGTCTGGACAGCCCATGTTTATATCAACGCCATCAAAGCCGAGCTCACGAGCAAGTACGGCTGCCCTTTCCATCATCTCTGGTCGAGCTGTAAAAAACTGAGCAATAATGGGTCGCTCGGATTCTGTATACAATAGATCTCTTAGGAGTGCGTCCTTTCCACCAAGAAAAAGTCCATCAGCAGAAACAAACTCAGTCCACATTACATCTGGTTTGCCATACTTCGCAATAATACGTCGAAAAGAAGCGTCCGTAACATCAGCCATCGGTGCCAAAACCATAACTGGCTTTTTTAATTTTTGCCAAAAGTTTTCTTTCACTTGGCTATTCTAGCCGAAGTACTGATTTTATGTAAATTCGCGAATGTTTTGTACTGTAACCTTTTTAATGCGCCCGACAACAAGTCTTGGGCCAATCTTTCTAAAAATTTCGAGTGCCTTGTGTTCAGCATCAGTATCTGGGAATTTGAGGCTCGCAATTTCAGCAATAGCTACGAGAGCTTGATATGAAAAAAATATTTTGTACCTCCTCTCAAACTCAAAAGCCCTACCTTCGAGTGAACGAATAATTATGTTCAGCTTTTCACTCTCAATAAAAATCTTTTTGAAGCTGTCCAGAACCCACTTTTCCTGAGCAAGTACTGTGTGGTATTGACTTTGTTCGGTAAAAGCAACCACTGGTAACACTTGAGAATACGGTCTCAGCATTTCCTCCACTGACACGCCGTGTTTTTTTGCTTCAAGCACAAAACGTGAAAAATCTTTGATTACTAGTATTAAATGACTCACGTTCACCGCCTCATTCAGAAGCTGTACAATAATAGATTCGAATTGCCCTTCAACAACGGCCGCCTGGCTCACGACAGTAGCATCGAGTATAAAAAGTTTTTTATGTTCAATTGCCGGCAGGACCGTACCGCCCTGAATGCGGTACGCGAGCCCGGCTGTGACTGCCAAGAGTTTTCTGTATTCATTTGCGATAAGTAATACATGGGAATTTGCAGTTCTCGTAAGTTCAATTTCAAGCTCGTCAATTTCCTTTTTAAAGAGGGGCTCGTGATTTTCTGCATGTACAAAAATTCCATATCGTTCGAGTATTTCTGTTTTTCCTCGAGACCAATTTTTACCAATACTTCGAATACGTCCGAGGGCATCGCGGCCCCACCAGCGATATGCTTCTTTTTTGTGTTCGTACATTGAACCCACCCACTGTGCCACCTCCTCATAGTCGCCCCGCGTAATATCTTGGCTAGTTAAAAATTTTGAAAATGAAACATCAGCAGAAAAAACAGCAGATGCATAAGATAAAAAGTTAACAGGGTCTGCGAAGGTGATTGAATCAGCGTATACGCGAGACCTATCACCTAGGATAAATTGTCTTACTTTTTCTGGAGACACATTGAGACGAAACATAGTAGCCCTGCCAACCTTTGACTCTAGGAATCCGCCCGTGAGGTCTCCAGAATGTGTATGCGAGACTATTTCAAGTACTTCAAATGGTATTACCGCACTATTTTGTTCCACCCCCCACTCTGGAATAGTAAAACGCGTACCTTCAAAATAGTGAGAATTATAAAATGCGTCGAGCATAAAAATCACGAGCCACAAAGCAATCACAAGGAACATGATGCCGTATAAAAAACCCAGGGCCATGTGTAAGCTTTCTTTAAATGCGAGAAGTGCCACCATGGCAAAGGGTGCAACCAGAAGCAAAAACTCTTTCGATTTTGAACGCAAGCTATAAGGCAACACTCGCTCGAGAGCGACCAAGCCACTTATTCTCCCCTCTTCCTTTTTAATTTCTGAAAATGTCATGAAAAAAATAAATAGAGTGCTCCAATAAAAAATGTGATCGCAATAATCGGCAAGAAAAACCAGATTACGAATAAAACAAAACCAAAAACACTAAGAAGGATACACAGTGTGAATCCAAGGACAACAACTATGCCCCGGATGATGGGGCCAAAAAACTTCATAAACGTCTGCAGAAAAAATCTCTCAGTTACCAAGAATGGATGGGAACCGGGTACAGAAAGTGGTGGGGCGATATACCATGGGTCAAAAAAGGTTTTGAGAAGAATTGGGATTGAAAAAAAGTGATACGTAAACCAGACAAAGTTTGTAACGATATTTAACGTGAGACGCAATGCTCGCGTATAATGCCAGAGAATATATTCTGGAATGACAAGAACAATTTGCATATGTTAATTATACTACTTTAGTTTTAGGAATGCTTTGCTCACGAATCGAACATCGATATAGTCAACCTCGGCTAAAAAATTTTTATTTGACCTTAATTGCTCAGTGATGATTGTTTCCAGGTTTGCAAATGTCTGCAAAAAATCTTCACGTCCAGAGAAAAGAATAGTGCTACCACTCGAGAGATGAATTTCATAGTCATCTTGTTCCAAAACATTTAAACCAACCGGAACAATTTTTAGTAACCTGAGGCTCTCAGTAAATTTATTAAGCTCAATAAATTTTTCTACAGGTAAATATGTTTTACCAATCGGTGCCGCAGTATCAACCAAACCGTAGTATGTAAAAAGCACACCCTCAGAAAAGCCCGCTGCCTCATTAAAAATAAAACCGCTTTCGTTCATAAAATAGCATTTTTCACGCAACAATGAGGCACACCACAAATACGTCGGTTTGTGCTCCCTCACTTTGACTTCCAAAGTATAAAAGTCAGTAAAAGAAACTTCGGTATGTGCAATCGTTGAAAGGCGCTCCTGAATCTTTGTTTTTAGTTTACTGCGAGAAAACAACACGACATTATCCTTTGGAATAATCCAGAAAAGCGAGTCTCGCCTGCTCTCAGAAATAATTTCCTCTATGGCTTCCCTTTTTACAATTTCATTTCCGCTCACAACTACACTATGCAGTCGAACAAGATTTGATCGAATCAAAAAAATGGTACCGGCACAAAAAACAATACTCACGACAACGATCGCTGCATAAATAGAGATGCGGATATTATTTTTTCTGGCCTTTGGGCTTTTTTTAAGGCGCTTAGACACAAGCGGTGAAACTCGACGTCTCATATACTATGAACGCTTAGCGAGTCTAGTACGGCCGTTCATATATGGCTGAAGGACTTCAGGAATTAAAATTGAGCCGTCTTCTTGCTGAAATTGTTCAATAATTGGAACAAGGACTCGAGGTGTAGCAATTGCTGTGTTATTCAGAGAGTGAGCAAACTTTAATTTATCACCATCCCGATACCTGATATTCAAACGCCGAGTCTGAAAATCATGAAAATATGAAGCCGAGTGGGTTTCGCGATATGAGTTTTCAGTTGGTACCCAGGCTTCAATGTCATATTTTTTAACCTGACCCAGTCCCAAATCTCCACCACAATTCACAACGACTCGGTGCGTCAGACCAATTTTTTTCATTATATCTTCGGCGTTTGCAGTTACTTCTTCATGGAGTTTTACAGATTGTTCATGACTCGCTTCGCAAAGCACAACCTGCTCAAGTTTCATAAACTCATGAACACGAATCAAACCCTTTGTGTCTTTTCCATGACTTCCAGCTTCCCTTCTAAAACATGGTGAAAAAGAAATGAACTTCATCGGCAAACTTTTTAAATCGATAGTTTCATCCATAAAATATGCCATCGTTGCAACTTCAGCTGTACCAGCGAGGTAGTCAGTATCTTGTGTACGATATAAATCCTCTTCACCTTGAGGCAAATATCCAGTGCCGATAAATGGCGCCTTTTTTAAAAGTGATGGTACAGAAAGTGGCACAAAACCTTTATTCATTAATTCAGTTAGAGTGAATTGCCAGATAGCAAACATTAAAAGCACAGCATCGCCCTTTAAAAAATAACCGCGGAAACCGGCGACCTTTGTACCACGATCAAGATCAATCATATCTAGGTTCTCAAGAAGTTCGATGTGACCCTTTGGTTCAAAATTAAATACTGGCTTTTCGCCCCAAACCCTGACTTCTTGGTTGTCCGCATCACTGGCACCTTCGGGAACAGACATGTCTGGCAAGTTTGGAACAGCGACCATGAGAAGTTGCCACTCATGCATGACTTCTTTGAAGGCTACGTCTTCTTTTTCAAGTAAATCCTTAACGCTTTTAACTGCATTAATAAGCGTGGTTCGTTCTTCTTGGCTTGCTGCAGCGATCTTTTCACTAGCAACATTCTGCTCGGCACGAAGTGTTTCTATAGACGAGAGTAGCTTTCGACGTCGATCATCTACTTGGATAAGTTTATCGACATCAAATTCAATATGCTTCTTTTTTGCAGCAGACTTTATTAATTCTTGATTTTCTCTTATGAATTTAATGTCTAACATGACGAAATTATACAAGATCCGGAACAAAACGCTATAAGTGAAATCCCTGCCAAGGATTTTCCCGAACGACTCAAAGAAATTCCTGAACCACCACGGAAGCTCTTTGTTCGGGGGCAACTTCCACAAGGAGAGCGTGTTCATCTCTGTGTTGTTGGTTCAAGAAAAGCGAGTCAGTATGGCAAAGACGCGTGTTGCAAAATTATCGAGGGTCTAGGTGGTACAGACATTGTTATTGTGTCCGGTCTCGCATTAGGAATCGACGGCGTTGCACACGAAGCCGCAATCAAAGCGGGACTTACTACTGTCGCAGTCGTCGGTTCAGGTCTTGAATGGAACACAATATACCCGAAGCAACACCTTGGTTTAGCCAAAGAAATACTTGCGGCTGGTGGAGCAATTATTTCTGAGATGCCAGCCAATCACGCACCGCGGAATTACAATTTTCCTGAACGCAACAGAATCATGGCCGGCATGTCCCACGCTGTACTCATAATAGAGGCGACGGCAAAATCTGGCACTCTCATTACCGCTCGACTTGCTCTCGATTACAACCGAGATGTCTTCGCGGTACCAGGTTCCATTTTTTCTGAACAGTCATATGGCCCTCATATGCTCATTTCGCACGGAGCCACGCCAGTTACAAGTTCGGAAGATCTTATTCAAACTCTTGGTTTGACCGTAAATTCTTCAGCATTAAAAAAAATGCATCTCGACGACTGTACAAATCTAGAGAAAAAAATTTATGCAGCGCTTTCAGAACCACTTTCGAGGCCTGAACTGCTACGTACAATTACCGACGATGTGCGTGACGCAAATATTGCGATTTCACTTCTTGAGATGAAGGGTTACGTCATAGAATCGGAAAACGGGTTACGACGCAGATAAATTTTACTACCAGACCGCTCTTGCATAGTCCTTGGTGTTAGATTTGCACAAAAAAAATATCTGTAGTATTACTTAGCCACATGAAGCTATTAGTTGTCGAATCACCAGCAAAAGCAAAAACGATTTCAAAATACCTTAAAGATATTCCCGGGGACAGAAGTCACTATGAAGTTGTTGCATCTGTTGGTCATGTCCGCGATCTCCCAAAAAATAACAAAAAGGCTATCGACATCGAGGGTGGTTTTATTCCTCATTACGAAATCACAAAGGGTAAAGAGGGTGTCGTAAACGAAATTTCTCGCCTTTCAAAAAAAGCCGACGAGGTCCTTCTTGCAACCGACCCCGACCGCGAAGGTGAAGCAATCGCGTGGCACATTGCTCAAGCTGTAGGTCTCAAAAAACCAAAACGGGTGGTCTTTCATGAAATTACCAAGGATGCAATTATTGAAGCACTCCACCACCCGCGGATGATAGACCAGAATCTCCGTCAGGCCCAAGAGGCTCGGCGCGTTCTTGATCGCCTCGTTGGCTATGACCTTTCCGGACTTATTTGGAAAAAAGTTCGCTACGGCCTTTCTGCGGGTCGTGTTCAGTCACCTGCCCTCCGTATTATCATGGAGCGAGAAAGAGAAATTCGAGCCTTTATTCCTGTTGAATATTGGAGTATCACGGCTCAAACCGAGACAAACAAAAAGGAACCGATCACATTTACATGTTCTGAACAACCAAACAATGGCACAGCAGTTGAAGAAATAATCAAAAGAGCAAAGGCTGGTACGTGGAAGGTTACGGACGTAAAAGAAACCGCGGTCAAACGCTCACCTCGCCCCCCTTTCATTACGTCGACTCTTCAACAAGCAGCGAGCTCACAGCTTGGTTTTGCTCCGTCCCGAACAATGTCTACTGCCCAGCGTTTGTACGAAGCAGGTCACATTACATACATGAGAACAGACAGTACAAACCTCAGTGCTGTGGCTGTTGCCCAAGCTGCATCTGTTATTGAAAAAAAATACGGAAAAGATTTGGTGGCGATTCGAACATTTAAAACAAAAAGTAAAAACGCACAGGAAGCCCACGAGGCAATTCGTCCAACAAACCTCAATTCCGAAAATCTCGGACTTACCGACGAACAAAAAAAATTATACAAACTAATCTGGCGCCGAACAATTTCCTCACAAATGACCGATGCACAAATGCTTCGCACAAAAATTACAGCACGCGTAGCAGATGAAACCGTACCTGATTTTGAATCCAATGGCTCACGAGTTGTCTCCCCTGGCTGGCTAATGGCTGACCCGGAGGCCCAAAAAGAAGACTTCATTTTGCCTCAAGTAAAAATTGCCGACAAACTTGACCTTCTTTCTATTGATTCTGAACAAAAATACACCACCCCACCAGACAGATACTCCGAAGCAGGTCTCATCAAAGAACTTGAGAAGCGCGGTATTGGTCGACCCTCAACCTATGCTTCGATCATCAAGACAATCGAAGATCGTGGGTACGTCGAAAAAGTTGCTCGCTCGCTTGTGCCAACAGACACCGGTGAGGTTGTCAGCACTTTCCTAGAACAGAACTTCATGAATTACATCAGCGACTCCTTCACCGCAGAGATGGAAGATAAACTCGACGGAATCGCCGATGGTAGCCATGAATATGAAAAAACACTGAAAGATTTCTACAAGCCATTTCTCAAAGAAGTTAAATCGAAAGACAAAATTGAAAAACTTACCAACCTTGGTGTCGCTGATGCAAAATTTAAATGTCCTGTGTGTCAGGCCGGAATGGTCATCAAACTCGGAAAATCCGGGAAGTTTTTGAGCTGTGAAAAATTTCCTGATTGTCTCGGTGCAAGAAAAATCGATGGTACAGAACTCGAAGGGCCAAAAGAAACCGGCGAATTATGCCCCGACTGCAAGGACGGTAAACTCCTCGAACGAGACGGCAAATTTGGCCGTTTTGTCGCGTGTAGCAATTACCCTAAGTGCAAATTCGTAAAACAAGGTGAGAATAATCAAAATGGTACGGGCGTGAAATGCCTAAAGTGCAAAGACGGTGAATTAGTAGAGAGACGAGGGCGCTTCGGTATCTTCTACAGCTGTAGTAATTATCCAAAATGTAAAGAAGCGATCAAAGCAAAACCGACTGGTAACATCTGCTCATACACGCGAGAAAATGGTCCGTGTGGACACCTCATGATGGAAGGCACAAAAACAATTCCTGAAAGATGCAGCGACAAAACATGTCCAAACCATAACCCGCATAAAATCGAAAAATAATTCTCGAGTTAGTAACAGTAGTCTAGGCCAAAATTGACTTAAAATTTAAAGATGTTATGGTTTACCCAGACTGTCAAATGCACATTCATACACACGGAGGAATGTATTGAAAACCCGCACTGCCCAACTGACAACAACAAAAATCACCGTAACCGTTGTTATGGCAACGACCAAGGAGTTGAGTAGCGAACAGAGAGAGTTACTAGAAACCAGGTTCAAATGCACGCGAGGCGGATCGGGCGAGACGATTTCTTATCACAGTTTATACCCCTCAGTCGCAATAATTAGAGGTGCGGTTAAAGAGGATGAACTCTATAAAATTCTTCGGACCGACAAATTTCTTCACTACCTTATCGAACCCGGCGGAGAAGTACCCTTCTCCCATGCCTTTTCCTGATTCCTTACCACCCTTTGACACAAGTCGAAGGGTGGTTTTTTCATACTTACTCTTCACCAGACCCTTGAATTATTTTTAAAAAATTATATTGTGTATATAGAAAATTAGTATCAAACGTACGAAATACAACCACAAACAGGAGATAAAAAATGGCGACGCGAAAAATATTTAGTTGGATAGAGTTGACTTCCACCACAGTATTGATTGCTATCGTAGGTATATTGGTCATATCGCACTTCTCACCCAAGAACAAGTTTTTCCTGAGACCGAACGGCAAATTCGGAGGTGAGGTTGGTAACTATGTATTGATAACACCCAACAAAAAAAGTAATCGCCCCCAAGCTGATGTGATGGACGGAGTTTTTGAAATCAAGGGGATTTACTCAGAAGGAGGAGCGTGGTTTGAAGGGCCAGACGGAAGAGTTTGGCCATTTACAAAAACCGATCTGAAACATTTGACCGAAAAAGCACGGGCTCAACTCATCCCTCCGAATTCTCCAGAGGCTGATAGAGCAAAAGCTATTTTCGAAGAATGGTCAAAAGAGTAGAAAGGAAAAATATAGGAATAAGCATCAGACAAAACAAAACGCCACACACTCGAGAAGTAGTGGCGTTTTGTTGTGCTTATATAAAACTACAGAGAAAAACTTGTTACTGAATACAGTTCTTCATTATCTTCCTTCTGTTTTTCTTCTGGACTACGATCGTCTACAAATTCAGCAGAAACCTCTGGTGGTACATCTGGAGCACCGACAGTTTTTTCTAAACTACCACCCCTTGCAACATGATTATCAAGCATTACATCTGGGTTAAATTTTTGATTTGATTTGATGAGATCAAGAATCGTGTGTAAATCGTCAGCAGAAAAGAAGTCGATCGTGAGTTTACCACTTTCCTCATTATTTTTTTTCTCAATTGAAACGCGGGTACCGAGTGAAGCACTGATTTTTGCTTCTAGCTCAACAATTTCTGGGTCTTGAATATAAATTTTGTTACGAACTTTGTCGTATGCAACCTTACGAGAAATTGCTTCAGCCTCTCTCACCGTCAACTTTTTCAACATAATCTCTTTAAAAAGAGTTCGCTGTTCATCGGGCCTATCGCCGAGCATGAGCATGGGGCGAGTGTGCCCCTCTGAAATTTGTCCCTTTCCCAGTGCATCAAGAATCTCTGCGGGCAATGTCAAAATTCGAATACTATTTGAAACATATTCACGACTTTTACCAACCTTTTTGGCGATTTCTGAATGCTTAAATTTAAATTCTGTCGCAAGTTTTTCAAACGCGCGAGCTCGGTCTATCGGACTCAAATCCTCACGTTGAATATTCTCGATAATTGCAAGCTCGAGTTTCATTTGGTCAGTCTCGTTACCTGTTTTAATGAGAACAGGTAATTGGCTCAAACCAGCAATCTTTGATGCCCGAAGACGCCTTTCACCAGCAATAAGCTCGTACTCAACACCGAGACCTCCGTCTTCTTTTTCAAATTCCTTACGCGTGACAACAAGCGCCTGCAAGACTCCATATTGTTTTATAGAATCAGCCAAACTTTCGAGGTGAGCTTGGTCAAACTCCTTTCGTGGTTGAAAGGGATTTGGCTTAATTTTGTCCACATCAACCCAAAAAATTGAATCGTTATAGTAATAAGACATATCCACATTTTAGCATACGATTTTTTAAGACAAAATTAGGCGTTGATTTTTGGGGTTTTTCTAGTAAAGTGAAGCTCTGCCGGGATGGCGGAATTGGTAGACGCACACGACTCAAAATCGTGCGGAGCAATCCATGAGAGTTCGATTCTCTCTCCCGGCACCATTATAGTTTTGTGGCAAAAAAACCCAACATACTTGTCGTCGTTGGACCAACGGCTTCAGGCAAAAGTGCTCTCGCGGTAAAACTAGCCAAAAAGTTTAATGGCGAGATAATTTCTGCAGACTCACGACAACTCTACAGGGGCCTTGATCTAGGAAGTGGGAAAATCACAACAAAAGAAATGGCGGGTATTCCCCACCATCTCCTCGACATCTCCTCGCCAAAAAAAGTTTTTACAGTGGCGCAGTTTCAAAAAATTGGTCAGAGAAAAATTAACGAGATTGTCAGTCGCAAACACCTGCCAATTATCTGCGGTGGTTCTGCTTTTTATATTCAGGCACTTGTTGATTCAGTAATATTTCCTCGCGTTACCCCCAACAAAAAACTTCGCAAAGAGTTGGCCAGCAAAAACCCAGAAGAACTTTGTTTGATTCTCAAAAAACTTGATCCGCGACGCCTTAATTCTATCGACAGAAAAAATCCCGTACGGCTTATTCGAGCAATAGAAATCGCATCGGAACTTGGTAGCGTCCCAAAAATTGTAAAAGGAGAACCCTTATACAACCCCTTTTTTATTGGGACCGAACTCGCAGATACAGAGCTACAACAAAAAATCAAACGCAGACTCAAAGCAAGAATTCATCAGGGCATGATTAAAGAGGTACAGGATCTGCACACACATGGGGTCTCATGGAAAAGACTAGAAAGTTTTGGTTTAGAATATCGATCTGTCGCCTCTTTTTTACAAAATAAAATAAATAGAAAAGAAATGATAGGCGAACTAGAGCTTCACATTTGGCAATTCGCAAAAAAACAAAGGAGTTGGTTTAAAAAGGATGCAAGGGTTCAATGGTTCAACCCAGGGTCGCTAAGTGAAATCCAGAAACGGGTCAGGACATTTCTATCTCACTAAATCAAGTTTTTGTTCTCTGTATTCGACTTGGCGGCGCCAAACTCACAAGCTCTGCACAAAAATCTAGACAAAAGAAAATCCGGCTCCCAACTCAATGGGTGGCCGGACATTTTTCGTGTAACCGCCTGTCGGCGGTGTGGAATCCAAGAGTCAATATTCAAAAAACTCAAGGATTCAAAGAACAAAGATCATTCGGACTGCGGAGGAAACCAGGAGGTAGACCCGAAGATGTCGAGCGCATTCGACACGACGCCCGTGCCGAACTGGACCTTGTCGTCGTAGAAGTAGGGTGCCCTGTCGAAGCGAACATCCGAGACCGGATCATCGAACTCATCGCCAGCACAGTCGATCCAAAGGTCGTCAAGATGCTGGAGACGTTCGGGATGGGTCAGCAACAGGATGCCAACCGCAAACGCGCCGAGACTGAACTCGTTGTTCTCGAGGAAGACCTCGCGAGCCCTACGGACGGAGCGTCCCCGATGAAGAAAACCGAACTGGATCGGGACGATCAGGATATCAGGATTACCCTGCTCCTCGATCATCTTGTCCCATTGTTCGGCAGTGCGCTTGGTTTTGCGCAGGGTCTGCGAGTTGATCTTACCTTCACGGAAGTTGTGGACCTTGAGCTTGCCGAGTACGATCAGGAAAGCATCGCTGTATCCCTTGCCGAAGAGTTCGGGGCGCTTCTTCCAATTTGGAATGGCGACGAACTTCTCGGCGTACCCAGGCAACTTCACCGACCCGGACTTGACCCTGGACAGATATTCCGAATCGGTGTCACCAAGGCCAGGGAACTGCATCTGGAGAACAGTGATCTGACAACTGAGATCCTTGACGCCGGGTGTATACCCGGACAAGTAGCCCACACGTGACTCGACCTCTTCATCCTTGAACTGATCAGTGGTCGAGAGACCGCGAAAGAGTTCTTGAACTCCGTCGCCAAATTCCCCACCCCGCATGATGACCCGTTGGGCCACCTTGTCTGTGGGATTGATCCTGTCGAGCCGATCCTCCAACAGTCGCAGGATTTGTTTACGCTGGTCACTGGTCATTCTGCCTTGCACTGTTGGGGATGTAATCGGTGCTCTTGGTATCGTTATCACCCCTCCTTTATTGAAAGGCAAGATTCGCTCTGGGTATGCGACCTGTCTCAAATGAGACGAGTTTGCTGAACCCTACGTTATAAGGTACAAAAAGCTCGTCTCATTCGTTTAGTGATCCTTGCAAAGAACTACGATTGACATAATAGCAAAAAAACATCATTTGTCAACGTAAATAAATAACTGTCAATAGCCATATTTTATCAACAATAAATACTCATTCTGAACCCAAACTAATGAAGGGTCGCCGGGGCTGGCAATCTGCTGACGCCTCTCCTGCGGCGCTAATGTTGCGGGTCCACCCCGACTCGAACGGGGAATAGCGGTTTTGGAAACCGACGTTTTACCATTGAAACTATGGACCCTCGAACTACATCGTACCAGAGCGGACAGGCTTAATCAAAAACCCGCCTACTGGCGGATTTTTGTTACTTCTTTGATTCCTTGTGTGGAGTTCTTTTTTTGCAGGTTTTGCAGAATTTTTTTAATTCAATTTTACGTTCAACAGATTTACGGTTTTTAGTCGTATAATAATTAACTTCTTTGCATTTCGTGCAGGTAAGTTTGATCAAATGGTCTTGTGACATAGTGTGAAGAAATATACATCAAAGGACTGAAAAAGGCAACGTTTGACAATAAACTTGCCCTGGATATGCTTAGCGTGCGCCATGAGACCACGGAATGAGACGAGGCAACTCACTCTTGTGGCTTCAACTGGACGCTGGGCCACTCTACGCAGAGTGGCCCTTTTATTACAACTAGAAAGTATGGGTTGGTAGATACACAAAAGAATCTTTATCCATAGATTCTCTTAATTAATGGATTAAGTCTTGTGATGATTTCGTATTCGGACGTCCTTTCTGGATCAGCAATTTTGTCGGCTCGAATTTCTTCTCCACCGTCACGACCAATAATTGTCGCAATACTTCCAACCTTCACCTCGGGAATATCCGTCACATCTATTGTAATCATGTCCATGGAAACCCGCCCAGTGATTGGCGCGCGTTTACCATGGACGAGCACATTCCCATTATTAGAAACAGATCGAGGCAAACCATGCCAGTACCCAATGGGGCAAATCGCCAAGCGAGAATCTCGCTTCAAAATATTTGTAAAGTCATAGCCGACTCCCTCACCCTTTTTGACATTTTTTACTTCACCAACAACCACCTTCCAAGAAAGGATCGGTTTCAAATCCAGATCTCGTTCAGCACCCCTTACTTCAGAAGATGGCCAGACCCCATACAACCCAATACCAAAACGAACCATATCAAAATGCGCCTGCGGATACAGCATTGCACCAGCACTCGCTGCAGTGTGCGCTATCGGCACAAACCCAGCTTCAGCAAAAGTCTTTTGCCACATTTCAAATTCCTTAATTTGCGCAAGTGTTTTTTCTGTTGAAGCAGGGTTCTTCGCACCAGCAAAATGAGTAAACAAACCTTGAACTTCAATATTTTTTGGAAGCGATTTAAGTACCGTAATAACTTCGGTCATCTGTGCCAACTGAAATCCTTGGCGATGCATGCCAGTATCAACTTTCACATGAATTGAAAGTTTTGTTTGCAACCCAGAAACCATCTCGAGAGTTTCGAATGTTGAAACCGTAATAGAAATATTTTCTTTCGAGGCTTCTTCGATTCGCTCTGGCAACGTATATCCAAGAACCAAAATTGGCAATTGAATTCCCTCTCTTCTCAAAGTAAGTCCTTCCACAATAGAATCAACACCGATCCAATCTGCACCAAGTTTTTCGATTTCTCTGGAAAAATCCACCAAACTATGACCATACGCATTAGACTTCACCACCGCCATAAACTTCGCCTCCGGCTTCAAAAGCCCACGAAGGAGCGAATAGTTATGAGCAATGGCACCTTTGTCGATTTCAATCCACGTTCGGAGGCCCTTTGTTTCGAGGCTTTGCATGTACAAAGATTAACAGACTTTACTGTGTTGGAAAAGAAAAACTACTGCTAAAAACCAAAAAACGCAGAACAAAATAAGAAATAAAATCTATGGTGCGTAGGGCAGGATTCGAACCTGCGAAGACCAATGGTCGACAGATTTACAGTCTGTTGCGATTGACCGCTCCGCCACCTACGCAATACGGCCTATTGTATGTGAAATAGGCCACATTATCAAACAAAGACACAAAAGAATTGCGACTACTGCGTCACTGG
>Ga0209490_10000397_pt1 | contig 43810 bp, 53 predicted proteins | sample MAT06_FD_187209 | JGI IMG/M metagenome (GOLD analysis project Ga0209490, IMG submission 187209) | Freshwater microbial communities from Lake Fryxell liftoff mats and glacier meltwater in Antarctica - MAT-06 (SPAdes) (version 2) | ecosystem: Environmental > Aquatic > Freshwater > Ice > Liftoff...
CCCTATGAATGAACGTGATTCTTCACCCGAACCCTCCTTGCGCGACGCTGAACCCGCAGGCGCTCCCGTTCTGGCTCAGCCGCCAGCTAGGCGCTTCGATTGGCGTATCAATCTGGTGCTGTTTGTAGCCACCATTTTCAGCGTGTTTTATGCCGGGCAGCTCTGGGTCGACTCACCCAATCCTGATGCTTGGCAACGGCTGCTGAGTGGCTGGACGTTCGCGGTGCCACTCTTGTCGATCCTAGTGGCCCATGAGTTGGGCCACTATGTCGCGGCACGCCTCCACAAGGTTCCGACGTCATTGCCCTATTTTTTGCCGCTTCCCGCGGTGCTCAGCCCGTTTGGTACGTTTGGCGCCGTGATCATCATGCCTGAACGCATCAAGACACGGCGGGCGCTTTTGGATATTGGTGCGGCGGGGCCGCTGGCAGGCATGGCATTGGCCGTTCCTTTTATGCTGCACGGTTTGTCCCTTTCGGGCGTTCAAGTGAAGAGCGAGGGCTCGTACATCCAAGAGGGCCAGAGCCTTCTCTACTGGTTTCTAAAGTATGTCGTCCACGGCACTATTCCAGCCGGCCACGACGTGTTCCTCCACCCCACCGCGCTCGCCGCCTGGGTGGGTTTGCTCGTTACCTTCTTGAATCTTCTGCCGGTGGGCCAGCTCGACGGCGGACACGTGGCCTATGCCCTGTTGGGTGAACGCCAAAATACGCTCAGCAAGCGTCTGCTCTTAGTGCCTTGGCTGCTGGTAGCCTACAATGTTGCTCGCTACGTGATGCCGATCCTGGAGCGTGGGTTCCAGTCCGGGTTTGATAGCGTTGCGAGCGAGGATTGGAATCCGATCAGCGCCGCCATGCCGTGGGTTGTTTCGGCACTGCTTTTGACCCTGCTTCGGCGCGTGTCTGGGGGCGCGCATCCGCCAGTCGAGGATACCGAGCTTGGCCCGGTGCGCCGAGTGGTTGGCTGGTTCACGCTTGGCTTGTTCGTGCTCCTCTTTATGCCAACTCCGATGATCGTCTACTGAGACGAGCATCAAGTTTGGGCGCCGCACCCCACTTCGACTCAAGTTTGCGGTCGAAACTTCTGCTCAAGTGCTCGGCACACTTCGACAGGTGCCAAGCGGCTCACGTCCCCGCCATGGCGGGCGATTTCGCGGACGAGGGAGGCGGAAACGAAGCCGTAGTTCGTCCGTGTTGGTAAGAAGACGGTATCAATATTGGGCTCTAGATCGGCGTTGGCATGGGCGATTTGGAGCTCATACTCGAAGTCGGTTCCTGCGCGCAGACCCCGCACGATCACACGCGCACCGATGCGCCTACCATACTGAACCAACAGCCCATCGAAGACGTCGACGCGGACGTTGCTGAAGGGTTCGCAAATTTTCTCTAAGAGCTCCCGGCGCTCATTGAGCGAAAAAAGTGGAGCCCGAGCCGGATTCACGCCGACCGCCACGATCACCTTTGCAAACAGCTTCGAAGCACGCTCGACGAGGTCCAGATGTCCGTTCGTCGGTGGATCGAAGCTGCCCGGGTAGACGGCGATGTCGGCGAGCTGGCTAGCCACCGTTTGGCACCTGACTGGAAGCTCCAGGTTCGCTACCCGAGCCGGCCTCCGCTGGAATCTCGCCCGCCCCTTGAGTGCTGGTTGCCGGTGTTTCCGGTCCCAGAACAGGCAGTGGCTCAAGCCACATGGTCCTGGCGCGGTCAGCCAACGTGATCCTGAAATTGGCCAACAAGCCCGTGCCGAGAATGCCATCCACGTCAACACCTAGCCCCTTTTCAAGCTCACCCAGCGGTGCCCCTTGAACCCCAGGCACGCCTGGCAGCTCAAACGCCCCGAGCTTGAACACCGGCAACACGGCATGCTTGAGCGTCTTACTCCCCGAAAGCGGTAGCAACTGACTACTGGGCACGCCGGTCTTCTTCCAGCCGGCGTCATCCAATGCAATCGGGAAACTTTGGGAGGTATCCACCATCAGTGCCAAAGGCGCCGCTCCAGATTCTCGACCAACCCCTGCTAGCAGCAACATCCCTCCGCCTTTCAAATAGTTGAGGCGTACGGCCGTGGCAACGGGAGGGGGAGTCGGTTCGAAGCTGCGCACCACGAATTGACTCCCGACAAAATCCACAGTGGCGTGCAGATGGCGCAGCAGATTCATACCGATCAAAAGCTTGACGGGCGCATTCACCTCGCGGCTGATGGAAGAAAGATCGCGCGCAATCGCCGGCACATCGCGAACCTCCAAGCGTTCGGCAAAACGTAGGGAAATAAAGCCAGCCTCCGCACCTTGGCTGGCGTCCACGACGGCTTCGCCGGAACCTGTAGCGATCATCGCGAGTGCCTGTTCTCCGTTCAACTCGACGGGCACTAAGAATGAAGTTCCACCCACTCGTGGCATCTCGGTGACGGCGAGTAGCCCACCGCTGAACTCGAAGGGTGTGCGTCCGGTGCCGCGTCGTGCGAGCGCGGCAATCTCTTTGGCCCAGGGGTCGCGGACTTCCGGATCCGAAAGCAATAGCTCAAGCTCATCAGCCGCGTCATCCAGTTTGAGAGAATACCAAAAGGCTCGCCCGCGAAGCGAGCGCGCATCGCTCGTATCAATGCCTTTTAGCAGTTGCACGACACGGTCGAATTCGAGCTCGGCGAGCGCAATCTTGGCGGCCAAAATGCGCGCTTCTTCGCGATTCGGAGTGGCGCGGAGCGCATTCTCGATCGCATCGTGGGCGTCGTCGACGTCACCCGCTGAAAAGCTTTTCTGCGCCCGCTCAAACCATTTGTCGGCCGCTTCTGGCCAAGCGGGTTGGGTGGGAGCGCTCGCTCCGCAAGCGCTCGTGAGGAGCCCCGAGAGGAGCATTCCGAGCAAGGGAAAGCAGCGTTTGGCGACAGGTAGGGGCTTCGATTGCAGCACTCTGTTCGGACATAACCGAACGCTCGTCTGCGGTCGAGGGGTAGGCCGCGGCGGGTGGCCCCACTTGGTGAGGCGCCACTGCCGGGCTTGGGGAAGAGGTGCTAGGTTTGTGGCTGTTCGGTATGCCGTCTTCGAAAGCGCCATCAAGTAGGAGTGAAGGTGCGCTCACGGCCCCCGTGCTGCTCCTGAACCGTTACTACGCCCCAGTCAGCGTGGCGAGCGCGCGTCGAGGCCTCGTGCTTCTCTATTGTGGCGTGGCCAATGCGCTCGACTCGGAGGGCCACGTGTACGATTTTGCTCACTGGCTCAAGCTTCCAATCCGCGAAAGAGATGATGTGGTGCCGCTGGTGAACGGCCAGTTGCGTGTGCCGCGGGTTCTGCATCTCTTGGCTTACGATCGCTTTCCGCGGGTCTCGATTCGGCTGTCGCGCAGGAATCTTTTATTGAGAGATGATCATCAGTGTCAGTATTGTGGGAGAAGGCCAGGCGCTCGGGATCTGAATTTAGATCATGTGATTCCGCGTTCGCGGGGTGGCCGCGAATCCTGGGAGAATCTGGTTGTTTCGTGTCGTAGCTGCAACCTCAGGAAAGGGCGGCGCACGCCCGATGAAGCAGGGATGGCCCTCCTGCAGCGTCCGCATGAGCCGCATTGGTCGAGAGCCGCTCACATTCTGATGGCAGCGCGCGAGCCGTATGAGGAATGGCAGCCGTTTCTGCGCGCATCGTGACGTAAGACAGCGCTGCGCATCATTATCCTTACAACCTAACGCCGTAGAGTCTTGCCCGCCTCCATGTTACGCTTGCCCGCGTGCTGGACCCCGCGGATCCCAACGACGCCTACACTTCCCTGCTGAGCGCAACGCGCGAGCTTGAGCGTGAGCAGCGCCTCATGCGGGATCGTTGGTTCGCAACGTTGCCAATGGAGTCCAAGGATGAGCTGCTATTTGAGCTTGAAGTTCTGCTGAAGGCAGCGGCTTGTTTCGCAAATCCTCGCAATCACCCGGGCGCCGCCAGGCACGGCGCGCTGGTGGCACAAGACTATCGCGAAGCCACGGTGTTGTTTCGGGAGGGCGTGAATCGAGCTATTTCGCTAGCTCGTGGCCTCCTCGGCAGCCGCGATCGCGCCTACATTTTTCACCGCTACTTGGAGACGGTGTTACCGGAAGACAATGCACGCACGCGTCTCCTCCGTGAGGGTACCGATCAATCAAGCCCCGCGGACAGTCTGATCACGCTGCGCCATGGCCTGAGCACGGCCCACGAGGTGCTCGAAGGTATCGCGCGCGGCCCTCGCGTGCCATTCCGGCTCTTCTACGCGGTATTGACGTCCGTGCAGCGCGAGATCGGTCGCAACGTCTTCTTCAATCCGCTGCGTGCTCTGGAGTTTCGGCCTGAGTTTGATCGCATCAAATCGCCCCACGTGCTCGAGCTAATACGTGGTGTCCCCGGTGAGAAGGCCCATCAGCTCGTGGCGCTCACCTTTCTGTCGTTGTTTCGGATGCTGCGCTATGTCCGCCTCTTGCAGCGCATTGCGATTGAGCCCGCCGGCAAGAAACGTCGGCTGTCAGGGCGTGCCTATTTAGTGCTTTCGGTCTTGCGCTCTGATGCGCGCGCGCTCTCGGATCATTTGCGACGCCGCTCGGGCGAGTTGTTGGCGGAGAGTTTTTCCAGGGATCTGATGTCTGTGCCGGCAGAAGAGATCGAGGCGCGTTCCGGCGAGCTTCGGGCAGCTGGCCACCGCATGATTGCCATTAAGGCGGCTCTCGAAGGCATCGCTTCTACCGTCCGCCTGGAGATGCGTCGAGCCTTCCAGCACGATCTTCCAGCGATTGAGAACGCCACCGCAGAGCCCGAGCTGCGCGCTGCCTTGCAGCGTGTACTCCTCAATCTGCGCCCTGCACTTCTCAACGCCGTTCTGTTTTTAGGTAAAGCGTTGGGTGTCAGTCTAGAGGCAGACAGTGTTTTTGATGACGATGCGGCTCGCCGCGAAAGCAGCGAACGCCTCCGGCGCGACGTTTGGATGTTCGCACAAATCGTCCGAGCGTTCGCCTCGAAAGCCGAGCAGAGTCCCCCCGAGGATGTCTGGGAGAAGGCTTGCGGCCTGGAGTACGTTCGTGAGTTCCTGACGTACTTTCGCGCGATGGGCTATCCGCTCCTGCGTGCAGCCGACTATCCGAGATTCGACGCTTTCATGGCTGCGATGGAGCAGCTGAGCGATACGGACTTAGTGGATCAAACACGCCTTAACGGCGCAATCGAAGAGTGTCATGAGTTTTATCGCTTTCTCGTCGAGCTCTTCGACGATATTTCAAAACGCGAGGTCCTGGAGAATGTCCCCTTTGATCGGCGCGAGGCGGCGGGATCGTTGAGGCTGTATCTCGGCGAGCAAGCCGCATAGTCGGAGCCACGCCACGCCACGGCTCGCACAGGAAGCACCTGAGGCTCCTGTGCCTACAAAACGGCGAGGCCGGGTGGCGCCCGAGAGTGCTCTCGAAACGGAACCCGGCCCGGCTCGTTAAGTCGGCTTTTTGGATCAGGCCTTCTTAGCGCCGCGTGCAGCAGGCTTCTTAGCTGCAGCAGGCTTCTTAGCTGCAGCAGGCTTCTTAGCTGCAGCGGGCTTCTTAGCTGCAGCGGGCTTCTTAGCTGCAGCGGGCTTCTTAGCTGCTTTGGGAGCCTTGGCTACCTTGGGAGCCTTGGCTGCAGCAGGCTTGCGTGCGGACTTGGTGCGGGTCTTGGGAGCTGCTTTTGCGGCGGGTGCGGCTTTTGCAGCGGGTGCTGATTTCTTTGCCATGTGTTTCCTCCAAACAGGCTTGTGGCCCGGGTTATCAAATGAGCCGAAGTGCGTTACCACGCTTGTATGGCAAGCTAGTGCAAGCGTCAACGAGGAATTTTCGGCGAAGTGCGATGATCCGTATGGGCTTTGGGCCGCCGAGCCCCACTAGCCGAGCCTCCCAAAGGATTGGGCCGTTCGATTCGGGTTGAAAATCGGCTAGTTTCGACGACTTGACGCTGGGTGAAGAGTCGAGCTAGCGCCACGGGTAGCTCGGAGGATGAACGTCCGACCGCCGCCCGAAAAAGGAGTTCTCCCACATGCTCACCATCACCCGTTTCGTCCCCCAAATCCTCGCCGTCGCCCTGCTAGCTGGCTGTGGGTACTCCCAAGAAGAATGGGACCAAAAAGTGAGGGAGGGGGACAGTCTGCGCGCTCAGCTGGCCGTGCAGCAACAGGCCCATAAGAAAGCGGAGGATGACTACGTCGCTGCGCTCGCCGAAATTGACGAGCTCAAGAAACAGCTCACCGAGCGTGGTGTGAACCTCGACAATCTGAGCGCCAGCCTCGAACAACAGCGCAAAGCGCTTGAAGAATTCAAACGGCGTGCCGACCAACTCGAGCAGATCCGCAAGCGATTCGACGCGCTGAGCCAGAAACTCCAGAAGCTCACGGAGCTCGGACTCAAAGTGGAGGTGCGCAACAATCGCATGCTCATTCAACTACCTGGCGACGTGCTCTTCGATTCTGGTGCCGATAAGCTGAAGCCGGACGGCGAGATGATTCTTCTGAAAATCGCGGAAGTGATTCGGGGTGACGCCGACCTCGCAAAGCGTCAGTTTCAGGTTGCCGGGCACACCGACGCCAAACCGCTTCAGGGTGGGAATTTCAAGGATAACTGGGGCCTGAGTGCTATGCGCGCCCGCTCCGTGCTCACTCTCCTGACAGCAACGGTGGAGCAGAAGGGTGGAGGCTTGCCGCGCGCCAACTGGAGCGCCGCCGGCTACGCGGACACGGATTCTGTCGCCGACAACGGCACAGATGAGGGCCGAAAGAAGAATCGGCGGGTGGAACTCGTGGTGCAACCCAACGTCGAAGAGATGCTCAACCTCAATAGCTTCGCAAAATAGAAAAAGACTCATGTGTCCCGAGTTGGCACGATCGACATAGGAACCAATTCCGTCCTCTTGCTCGTTACCGAGCTCACGGCCGGCGTTCTGGGCGCAGTACGCGAGGTATCCACGGTAACTCGCCTTGGGCAGGGTGTGGACCGTGCGCGCCGGCTGGCACCAACCGCAGTCGAACGAACGCTGGCGTGCTTGGCGGAGTACCGAGCCGTGTTGGACGAGCTCGGAGTGAAGCGTCTACGGGTCGTGGGCACGAGCGCGCTCCGCGACGCCGCGGGCGCCGAAGACTTCTTGCGTCGCGCGGAGGGCTACCTCGGGGTGCCGGTGGAAGTCATTTCAGGCGAGCAAGAAGCTCGGCTTGCGTTCAAGGGAGCTCTCTCGGCGCTCCCCGTGCGGGGTCCGGTGCTGGTGATCGATATCGGCGGTGGGAGTACCGAGTTCGTTCTCGGCGAGGTGGGTCCGGATGGTCCCAGAGTCCACTCAGGGCTGAGTCTCAATATCGGCAGCGTGCGCCTCACCGAGCGGCACGTGCACTCTGATCCCCCAACTCCGGAAGAATTGCAGGCGCTCCGAGCGGACATTGAACGCGAGCTGCGTGAGGTCGAGCTGCCTGCACTCGTGGGCACCGTGGTGGGCGTGGCGGGCACGGTGACAACTTTAGGATCTGTGATTCGCGCGCTGCCGCGCTTCGATGCCGCGGCGTTGCATGGCGAGCGGATCCTTGCCACTGAGCTTCGGGAAACACTGAGCCGGCTTACGCGGCTTCCTGTTAACTTCCGAGAGGCGCTCACCGGAATGAATCCAGGACGTGCAGATGTCATTATCGCCGGCGCGCTGATCCTTCAGGCCGCGCTCGCGCTCTCAGGGGCTGAAGAGTGCGTGGTGTCGGCTCGTGGATTGCGCTGGGGCCTGGCTGAAGAAATCACGAATTCAGCCTAACGACGCTCGCTTTCATTCACTGTACACCTGTTGCGCTGCCATCGGAGGGGGCTCCCCAGGCGCTCCCCGGGCGCTCCCCGGGTCGATGTGCTATAAACAGCGACCCCATGCAGTTCGTGACAGCACCAACAGAAAAGACCGGCGAATGTCATAATTCATTGACACCGGGATGGGCTCTGAGTACAGTTCCGCGCCTGGCGGCTCCTGACCAAAATTTGGCAAGCCGCCTACCCACGAACTCCTTTGATGACAAAACGCGTGGGGGAGCAAGTCAAAAAAACTCAACAGTGGTAACAAGCCGGAATTAAACCCGGGACACCAACGTTGAGGCTCGATCGCGAAAAGTCACAGAAGTTCGAAAGCTCTCAAGTAATCCGATTTGCGAGATGCAATTGCAGTTTGGGCAGGCGCTCACGACATAGCTCGAGGCCGTCGGTTCAGATCATTCTTTAAGGAGAACGTAACAAATGGATCTGCAGGTTGAGTTCAAAGTTGGCGATAAGGCTGTTTATCCTGCGCAAGGAGTTGCTGAAGTGATCAGCATCGATGAGCGCGACATAGCCGGTTCACGCCAGCGATTTTATGTTCTCCGGATTCTCGATACTGATCGAAAAATCATGGTGCCAGTTTCCAATGCGGGGGCGGTTGGATTGCGTCAAGTTATCTCCGAACAAGAGATTCGGGAGATCTTTGATATTCTGAAAGAGCGTACGATTGGTTTTGACACGCAGACCTGGAACCGGCGCTACCGCGGCTTCATGGATAAGATTAAGACCGGCTCGATTTATGATGTTGCCGAGGTGCTGCGGGATCTTTATCGGCTCAAGACCAGCAAGCAGCTGTCTTTTGGCGAACGCAGAATGTTAGATACGGCCCGCACGCTGATCGTGAAGGAAATCGCCATCGCGCGTGACCAAACTGAAGATCAGGTGAAGGAAGAGATCGAAGCGATCTTTTTCACTAACTGATTTTTCGATTGAGAGTAGCGGGACGTTGGCGAAGGCCACCGTCCCGCGCGCATTTTGTTGAGGGGGTTAGGCGGTCCCGCTGCTGAGGGTTAGGCGGCCCCGCTGCTGAGGGCTCAAGGAGCTGCATCGGGAGCTGCATCGTTCGCGCGCTTCCGAATTGGTGAGACCATCGGTAGCTCGAGTGCCACACGCCAGCCAGAAGCCTCCTCAGTGCATTTCACCTCTGCTTGTTGTGTGGCGGCGACTTCCCCGGTGACGGTGACGATGGCCCACCGGTCTTGGATCCGCGCTCGAAACGCCTTAGGCTTGAAATTGAGGGAAAAACGCGAGGGTGCGAGCATCTCTTCTGGAGTTACAGTCTTGCCGAGTACTGCGGTGGCCCGCTTGGCCCGCTCGGAGAGATTCTTCTTAGCCTCAGACCACAAAAGGTCGTAGGCGGCGCGAGCTGCCAGTGGTTCGCCGTGGACGCGATTCATGCGTTCAATAAACTCACGCACCACGAGCTCTGGCCTAGAATCAACGGCCGTTGGCTCACAGCTTAAAAGCAGGCTCAAGGCGGCGGCCAACCCTACGCGCTGGGCCAGGCGCAAGAAGCGTTTGGCCATCCCTTGAGAAGCCGAGGCACCAATAGGAAGTTCGCCTGTGTTGAGCATGCCGGGAGTCCCGTTTATTAACTGCTTCTCTACTTGTGTCCACTGCATCCGATTGCGTCTTTAGCAAACTTGGCCCCGGGTGATCGCTCCCGGGTACGCTGCTCCTTACCGTGCGAACCGCCTTCCCTGCCACACTTCCGGTAACTCTGACCTGGGCGAACCGCAGGCCTCCTTCCCCACCGCCTCCGGCGGATTTGGGGATTGTTCGGCGGGGAACTGCCGATCATCTTTTGATTTCTGGCGACAATCTGGCCGGGCTCTCGGCGCTGCAGGACATGGTGGCTGGCGGCGTCACGTTGGCTTACCTGGATCCACCGTTCTTTACTGGCCGGGTTCATGAGCGGGTTGAAAGAAGTCGCGATCTGCGCGGCAACCTGGTGCGCTCCACGCGCCCTGCTTTCGATGACCGTTGGGCTGGGCTTGCCGAGTATCTAGAGGATGTTTCAGATCGGATTGCGGCTGTGCGGACCTTGCTCGCCCCGCACGGCAGCTTGGTCTTGCATGTGGATCCGAAGACGTCGCACTACTTCAAAGTCATTTGCGACGAGATTTTTGGGCCCGATTGTTTTGCGAGCGAAATCGTGTGGCGCTATCGGCGTTGGCCTGCAAAGACGGCGAACTTTCAGCGGGTTCACGATGTGTTGTTGCGGTATTGCAAGGATGCCCGCGTGCCATCGCGTTTCAATCCCCAATACGAGCCATTGGCCCAGAGCACACTCGCCACCTGGGGCACCAAGAAGCAGCGTGCCGTCGTTGGAGAAGATGGACGGAGATTGCGTTCTAGCGTCACCGAAGAGGCTTCGCCGGGTGTGCCGATGGGGGATGTCTGGGAAATCGGAATTGTGGCGCCCGTAGCTAAGGAGCGCACTGGCTACCCAACTCAGAAACCGGCTGCATTGCTCAAGCGGCTGGTGGAAAGCCTCACCGATCCAAAGGAAATCGTGCTCGATCCGTATCTGGGCAGTGGCACCACCGCGGCTGTCGCCTGTGAGCTGGGTCGGCGCTCGATCGGGATTGATAAGAACGAAGAATCCATTGAAATAGCGCGGAGCCGATTGAACGCGCTCGGCGTGCGACCCATGCTCAAGCAAGTCTTGACGGAGTCGAGTGCCGCTGTGGCTCTCGATCGAGCGCTTTTAGCGTAATCCTTGGTCAGTCCGTTTCGGCGGATGGAAGCTTGGCGTGGCCTCGCCCGGATTGGGCACAGGCTTGGGTCTGTCAGGTGGAGACGCGTCGAAGGTCTTGCCGTCGAGCACATCGAGTAAAAGTGGGTTGTGCGCTTTGAGGTAGGTTGTCTTCAACTGTCCGAGAAGAGTGTCGCGCTCCTCGGATAGGCGTTTCCGGGCTAGGAGGTTCGCGATTTTGTCACGCTCCGCCTCCAGGTTCGACGTTCTTGCCGTGACGCTGCCTCGGCGCCACAGCGCCGCGTAATTCTCGTCCAGCTTGAGGGGTGTGGGGAGAATTGCGCCGTCCAGAATGGGCTCTAGAGCTGCGTAAACCCGAGGATTCACGCGCAGCTGGGGGAAATCGGTGGAGCCATCGGCACGCACAAAGCCGAGATCTCCGTTGCGCAGGTGGGTTGCTCGGTCGATGGATTCCTCCCGTGCAAACTGGCGCCAGCGCTGGACTCCACCTGCGCCCTGACACGCCTTGATGATCTCGAGCGCGCGCGCTTCCGAAGACACCACAATGCGCCAGACAGAAATACGCGCAGGCTCGCTGAACTCTGACTGATGCTCTGCAAAGTATTTCTCGACAAGAGGCTTCGGCACCTTCCCAGTTTCAAAGATGCTTGCTGCTAGGGACGCTTCTAATGCTCGCGCCAAAATGACTTGTTGCGCGTCGCGAGCAGCCGGCTTCTTGTCAAGCTTCTGCGCCCTGGCCTCCGCCACAGACATCAGTTCCAGACCGAGCACATTACGCACAAAGCCCTCAACCTGGCCCCGTGGCTCAGCTCCGAACGCCTTCAGCTGCCACGGAGCCAAACGGTTGAGGCGGGCTTGGGCAACCGCGACGCCCATGGATTCGTCGGCGACGCTCAAGAGTGGAGCCCCTGGCAGCGCTTGCACGGACGTGGCTAAGAGGCCTGACGTCACTAACAAGAGTGCAACCGGGCGCCTCAACGCTTCACCTGGGGAAGCGTGAAGCCGAGCTGCTTGAGCACCCCGTGAAACGTCAGCTCCTCATCTCGAGCACGTGCGTAGAATGCCACAAATCCTTTGGGATCCTTATCGACGGCAGCTTGCGCGGCGCGCTCGAAATTCTCTAACACGAGTAGGAGGTGGGGATGGGCCAAAGCCACCTCCTTCGGGATCTCCATCCCTGAAGCCGTGCTAACTCGCGATTCGGCCATGCGGTGCACAACCTTTGCTAGCTCGATGTCGTTAAGACGAGAACTTAAACTCACCGTGTCAGAGCTGGCTCCTTGAAGGAGGAGTGCCGCCCTATTCAGATAGCTGCCACTCCAACCAACACTTGAGACGAGGAAAAGCGCACTTGCAATGGCGAATCCTAAGAAACGGCGACGCTGTTGCTCAAGCAGCATGCTCGGCCCTTTCACTCGCCATTGGGCGGCTCCGTGATCGGATCGGGAAGCGGCCAGCCCGCCTCGATCGCCTTTCGCGCAGCGTCGCGCTCAGCGTCGCGCTTGGAGCGCCCTTCGCCGATGCCGGCAGGCTGCCCCGAGACGCACACTTGAACGCGAAACCAACGCTGGTGGGCCGGCCCCTGCGTCTCTAGTATAACGTAAATCGGCGACGGAGCGCCGTGCGCCTGAACACGCTCTTGCAATTCGCTCTTGGGATCGAGCTGGCCGCTGTGCCCTTTCTCCAGTCCAAACTCAACGATGCTGGCACAGACCTCCCGCACACCGCTCAGGCCGGAGTAAAGATAGCAAGCAGCAATCAGCGCTTCCACGGCATCTGCGATCACGTTCAAGCTCTGCTTGAGCCTATTTTCGTCGGCGCCTTTGCCGAGTCGAATCACTTCGGGGATCGGTGTTTGCATGCCCCATCGAGCTAACGATTCAGCGTTAACTAGTTGCGAACGCAGGCGCGTCAAAGAGCCCTCGTTTTCAGCCGGAAAACGCGCGAATAGATGCTCGCTCACACAGAATCCGAGTACAGAATCCCCCAGGAACTCAAGCCGTTGGTTGTCGGAAATGCCGGGCTGTTCGTTGGCGAGGCTGGGGTGAGTGATCGCTTCTTCGAACAACGGATGGGTGGGCGGCAGCTGAAAAAGTTGAGCCAGTTGCGAAAGAGCGCCCGAACCCTCTGCGCTCACGGCGGGAGGCTGGTCTGTCCGCTCTTCGACTGATTCCGTCACTTCGGGCGTAGGCTAGCCAAGTTGACCCGGGAGTGCGAGCCCGCTCAGCAGAGCCAAAAAACGCGGGACTTTGGTGGCAGCGAGGGCTTGCGAAGAGTTGCTCCCCGGCTGGCGCGGTTCTTCGGTATGCTTTCGCGATGGGGCAACTGCTCTCCTGCCCATTCTGTCGCGAGCTCTATTCAGCCGAAGAGACGGTGCGGTGTAGCGCGTGCGATGTGGAGCTCGTGCCGCTCGGTAGCTTGCCGCTTTCGGCGGAGGCACTTGCGGAAGAAGCGGTGAGCGCTGAGATCCTGCATCCCGACGACACGCGTTTTGGGTTGCTCCACTTCGGGCACGGGCGCGGACTTTTGGTGCTCTTGGCGCTTTCGGGGCTGGCGTTGTTCTTTGCGCCTTGGCTCGTGATCATGGAGCCCGACCCGGCGCTGGTAGCCGGATTTGATATCGCGCACTCGCGCTCGGGCTGGTTCTGGGGTGGAGCGCTCGGGTTCTTCATTCTTGTGCCACTGCTGATAACTCGACGCTGTCCGTATGATCTGCGAGGCATTCGTGTGATCAGCGCTACCTTTTGCGTGATGACACTGCTTGAAGTGTTGGTCTTGTTTGCGAAACCCCCAAGCGCTGGGGCGTTCGTGCGAGTCACCTATGGCTGGGGATGGGGCTTGTATGCGAGTGCTTTGGTGAGTGCGATCGGAACAGTTGTGGCGCTCAGATTGGGCGGGCCGGCGCCGGTACAAACCGAGGCGTCAGCTCCGAAACCAATCAAGAAGTCTGCCGTGGATAGAAACAAGAATCTGAAGTTGCATTGAGCGTGATGGGGTTGGTTCCAAATCAGGCTTGATTGAGACTCTTTCGGCACTGCAAAGTTCCACAAAATCAGTCTTGTAAAGTTCTTATGGTATTGGGCATATTTTGAGACAGCCCATTGGCGTCTAACCGACACTTTCCCGTATCAGCAGGAGCTTTCGCTCATTTTCGGGGTGGGGCCTTGCCTGAATCTGCGCCCGTTGCGAGGGAGTTCAGTGGATAGAGCGCCAACTGTTGTTGGAATTGCCGGATCCCGTCTGCGAAAACACGATCAGCAGGTGTCCCCTGTGCTTATGAACGCTCACATTGATGCGACTTGAATGTGCTGTAAGGCAGTGCAAGCTAACAGCTCACACACGGCGCAAGAGTGCTATTTGCTGGCGCGCGATTGAGCGCAATTTGCTAAAGGCCTGTGCTACCTTGGTATTGGAATCGAGGTGAGCCATGAAGCAACTCATTGGTGAAGGCATTTTGTGTGCGGCGCTGTTAGGGGCCGTCGGGTGTTCAAATGAGGTCACGACGGGTCGCCACAAGGGTGGGTCCGAACCGGCAGCGATGGGGAGTGTACCTGGAGCTCCTGGCACGGGCGGCACGTCCGGAACCCCCGGAACCCCCGGAACAGGCGGCGGCGCGGTGGCTATGCCGCCTCCCGTGGACGCAGTGTTCGGCCCGACGGCGCTGCGCCGGCTCACCAATACGCAGTTCCGCACGAGCGTCCGGCATCTACTTGCCCTGAATGAGGCGCCAGCGGATGCGCTCGAGCAGGAGCCGCTCAGCCAAACCACCCGCTACTTGGACAATAACAGCAGCGCGCTCACCGTCTCTTCGATCCTTGCGAGCCAATATGCGGGCGTCGCCGACAAACAGGTGAAGGCCTACACCGTCGCCCCCTGCAGCGGCGGTTCGGAGACGGCCTGTGGAGACACCTTCATTCAGACGTTTGGCAAGCGCGTCTACCGACGCCCCCTGAGCGGCACTGAGTCCACTCGCTATCAGGCGCTGTTCGCCGGTGAACTGGGGCGCACCGGCTACACAGGTGCCGTGACGCAGGTCATCGAAACGATGCTGCAATCACCCAATTTCTTGTACCGCTTTGAGTTGGGTGATGCCTCCCAAGGCGCCATGCGATCGCTCAGCTCGTACGAAGTTGCAAGTCAGCTCTCGTACCTGCTCACAGATTCGCTGCCGGATGAGGCCCTCTTTGGGGCGGCTGACAGCGGCGCTATTCTCACTCAAGCTGGTAGGGAAACAGAAGCGCGGCGCTTGCTCACGTTGCCCGAAGCTAAGGCTACTTTGCGGCACTTTTTGCAGCTGTTCGTCCGTACAAGCCGTCTCGAAGAGATGCAGAAGGCTGCTGACGTATACCCTGATTTTACGCCTGAGTTGCAGGCGTCGATGAAGCTGGAGACCCAGCAATTCATCGATGATGTGCTGTGGAATGGGGATGCCACCTTCAGCAGCCTCATCTCAGCGAACTACACGTTCGCCAACAGCTCCCTAGCAGCGCTCTACGGTTTGCCGAATCCAGGGCAAGGAGCAACACTGGTGAAGACCCCGCTGAATCCGGATGGTCAGCGAATGGGCATTCTGACGCAGGCCAGTGTGATTGCTCAGCACTCCAAAGCATTTGAATCTTTCCCAATCGCCCGCGGCAAGTTTGTGCGCATCGGCCTTTTGTGCCAGACACTGCCTTCAGCCCCGAATGATCTTGCGGTGATGCCGGTGGCTCCCGACGCGTCGCTCACCACACGCGAGCGTTTCGCAGCGCATTCGTCAGTTCCGGCGTGCAGTGGTTGCCACACACTCATCGATCCAGTCGGTTTTGGCATGGAAAACTACGACGGCATCGGCAAGTACCGCACGACGGAAAATGGAAAGCCTGTCGACGCGAAGGGTAACTTCACGAGCACGCTGGATATCGACGGGCCGTTCGAAGGCGGTAAGGCGCTCGCACAGAAGATCGCAGGCAGCCTGGAGGGCAAGCAGTGCCTAACGCTGCAGGCCTACCGTTGGGCGTTTGGTCGTGACGAGTCAACGGCAGAACGTGGCACCGTCAACAGCATCGCGCAAGAGCTTGCCGCCGGCGGCCTCAATATCAAGGACGTCACGGTGGCCATCGCCAAATCCGATAATTTTGTGTTTCGAACTTTCAGGTGAGCGGCTCCGCTACACCTCCGATGAAAGGGATTCGTACCATGTCTAAAGCCATTTTTAAGCGTCGAAGCCTTCTCCAGCAGCTGGGTGCGGCCGCCTTTCTAGCCACACCGGTGTTTCGTTCCGTCATCGCGGAAGCTCAGACGACGACCCCGCTTCGCTTGATCCTGCTGAATTTGCCGGGTGGGATCCCGTTCAACGGGGGTTCCGAGAGTCAGCTCGATACCACCTTTGCCGGCATGTACAAGCCGTTCGCCAGCCTGGAGTCGGACATGATCGTGTTCGACAACATCAACAATGAGGCAGGCGATAAAGTCGCGACCTATTTTGAGCTAGAGGGTCATGGCGGAGGTTGTCGTTCTATGTTTGGTGCGGCCGTGACCGATCAGGGCTGCGGGAGCGGCAATGCTTGCGGGGCAGAGGAGAATGCCTATCGTTACGGCACCGCGACCACGATCGACCAGCATTTGGCAGCGGCGATCGGCGGGAAAACGCCGTTTGCAGCTCTTCACTTTGGGACCCTGTGGGATAAAGGCCAGGGCGGTGACCATGCGGAGTGCCACTACAATAAGGGCCAAGTGGTGCGGCCGATGTCGGACCCAATGACGGCGTTTTCTCGCCTGTTTGGCAATGGTTTGCCCACCGGTGCTGGTACGCCCGCGCCCCAACCGACAACTACCGGCACGGTGCCCGCCGCTCCCGATCCTGCGTTGTTGAACCTCTACGAGCGCGGCAAGAGTCGCTTGGATCTTCTTTACGCAGAGATTGGTGACGTGAAGGCGATTGCCGGATCGGATGAGCAAACAAAGCTAGACGCGCACCTCACGGCGTTACGCGAACTCGAGGCTAAGTTGCCGGGGGCGAGTCCTGGCATGGTGGGTGGCGGCGGTGTTGTCGGTGGCGGGCCTCCGGCCAATCCAGGTGCTGGCTGCGCGCTGCCTGCTGGTAACGGCGAGAGCGCTGGCACCGTGCAGACGGTCAGCCCGGCATTCAACGAAATCGCTTATCAAGCGGTCAACTGCGATCTTTCTCGCATCATTGCTCTGCAGTGGCTTTCATCTGGCGACCACATCCCGCGCTTTCAGTTCCTTGGCTGTTCCGGCGATCATCACGGGATGGAGCACAGCTCGAACGGTGGCGAGTACATCAAGGCGCAGACCTGGATTTTCGAGCAAATGGCCGTTTTCATCAATAAGCTGAAGAGCACTCCCGAGGGGAATGGCAATATGCTCGATAATTCGATTGTCTACCTGGCCTCCGAGATGGGCAATGGCACGCACGTCCTCACCCCAGCGCTCTCAACCATCTTTGGCAAGGCTGGCGGGGCTTTCCGCACCGGCAGGCGCGTGGATGCTCAAAAGAGAAATATCAACGACGTGCTGCTCACGGTGGTAAATACCATGGGCTTGAATGCAACAACTGTGGGCGACGCGGAGTTCAACAAAGGGGCGCTCAGCCTGAGTTAGTGAGTGAAGGATAGCCTACGCCTGGCGCTGCTGACGTCGCTACTCGCGTGTGGCGTCGCGTGCAGTGGCGCACGCGAGGAGGCTGTCGGGATGAGCGCGTGTGGCATTCACGAGGACTGCGTCGATGAGCTTCCGGTACCAGGCGGCAGCTTCCTGCGAAGCAATGTAGCCAATTTACCGGCGAAAATCGCTGGCTTTAGCCTAGGGAAGCATGAAGTCAGCGTGGCGCGCTTTCGCGAGTTCTCTACGGATTTCGAACACTGGCGTGGCAGCGGGCACCCCGTCGCCGGCGAGGGAGCACACCCAAATGTTCCTGCCTCGGGCTGGCAGGCGAGCTGGCCGCTCCCCTCCACGCAGGCAGAGCTCAGCGAAATTATCAACTGTGATCGAACGCGCCAGACTTGAACCGATGAAACGGGAACTCGCGAGAGCTACCCGATGAACTGCGTGAATTGGTATCTTGCGTTTGCCTTCTGCACTTGGGCGAGCAGTCGTTTACCAACGGAGGCTGAATGGAATTACGCCGCGGCGGGTGGCGACGAGCAGCGGAGGTACCCGTGGGGCAATGAAGATCCAGGCGCGGATATTGCACTGGCCGTGTACGGTTGTTACGGGAAATCAGGCGCGCTTTGCGACGTGAAGGCGCTTCGCGAGGTGGGATCGGCCAGGCTCGGGAATGGTCGTTGGGGCCACGCAGATCTGGCGGGGAATGTCTGGGAATGGGTATTCGATGCTAACAACGAGTACACGCCCGAGTGTGACAACTGCGCGGCCACGGAGGGCAACGGAAATCGAATCGTTCGAGGCGGTTCATTCTACAATATTTCGGTCTACTTGCTTTCTGGCAATCGGGTCGACAGCTCGCCCTCAGAACACAGCCAAGATTTCGGTTTCCGTTGCGCCAAAAGCGCCGTACGGTGAGAAGCTAGTGCGACTCTTTGGGAACTTTGGCGCCGCTTTTGCCACGCAAGAAATCGAAATCGACACCCTCATTGGCCTGCAGCACATGGTCGACAAAGAGTAAGCCGTAACCGCGATCAAAGGGCTTTTCTGGGGATTGGTAGCGACTGCGGCGCGCTTCGAGCTCGGCCTCGCTCACCTCCAAGTGTAGGCGCCGCCCCGCCACATCCAGCTCAATCATGTCGCCGCTTTGCACCAAGGCCAGCGTGCCGCCCGCTGCTGCTTCTGGAGCAACGTGCAGCACCACCGTGCCATAGGCCGTGCCACTCATTCGAGCATCGGAGATGCGCACCATGTCGGTGATGCCTTGGGCTAGGAGCTTTTGGGGCAACGCCATGTTCCCAACTTCGGGAAAGCCTGGGTAACCCTTGGGGCCGCAGTTTTTGAGGACCATGATGTCGTCCTTGGTGATGTCCAAGTCCGGCGTATCGACGCGCGCTTTGTAGTCTTCGATGCTCTCAAACACGACGGCGCGACCTCGGTGTTGCGTGAGCTCTAGCGTAGCCGCGGAGGGCTTGAGCACGGCGCCGAGCGGGGCCAAATTTCCGCTCAAAACCGCGATCCCTCCCTGGGGCGTGAACGGCTTGTCAAACGCGTGAATCACGTCGCGGTTGAAGCACTCGGCATCGGCGCAATTCTCCCAGAGAGTGCGGCCATTCACGGTGAGCGCGTCCTTGTGGATCAAGCTTTCAAGCTCGCGGATCACCGCAGGGATCCCGCCCGCATAGTAGAAATCTTCCATCAGGTATTTGCCCGAGGGCATCAGATTCACCAGGCACGGAAGATTGCGTCCCAATCTGTCCCAATCTTCCAGCGTTAGCTTAACTCCAATGCGGCCAGCGAGTGCCAGCAGGTGCACCACTGCGTTCGTGGAACCGCCGATCGCGCCATTGACCCAAATGGCATTCTCGAAAGCTTCCTTCGTGAGGATGCGCGAGAGCTTGAGATCCTCCTCCACCATTTCCACAATACGTCGGCCGGCCATGTGTGCCAGCACGTAGCGTCGCGAATCCACGGCTGGAATCGCCGCGTTGCCAGGGAGCCCGGCCCCGAGCGCTTCTACCATCGACGCCATCGTCGAGGCCGTTCCCATCGTCATACAGTGCCCGGCGGAACGGCTCATGCAGGCCTCTGCCTCCATGAATGCGGGGAGCGACATCTTCCCAGCTCGGACTGCCTCACTGAACTCCCACACTGAGGTTCCCGAGCCGATTTCCTGGCCGCGATACTTACCGTTCAGCATCGGCCCGCCCGACACGGTGAGCGTCGGCAGATCGCAGCTGGCGGCGCCCATCATGAGCGCGGGGGTCGTCTTATCGCAACCACAGAGTAACACCACTCCATCGAGCGGATTGGCCCGAATCGATTCTTCCACATCCATACTCACCAGATTGCGGAACATCATGGCCGTCGGGCGCATCAACGTTTCGCCCAGTGACATCACAGGAAATTCCAGCGGAAAGCCGCCGGCTTCGTACACACCGCGCTTCACGTGTTCGGCGATCTGGCGAAAGTGAGCATTGCAGGGCGTGAGCTCGCTCCAGGTATTGCAGATCCCGATGACGGGGCGACCATCAAACAGGTGCGAAGGCAGGCCCTGATTGCGCATCCAGCCCCGATGAATGAAGCCATCGCGATCCGCGTGTCCGAACCAAGCTTGGCTTCTTCTCTTGGGTTTCTCCGACATAGACCGCAGCTTATACGTTTGAAAATGCGCTAGAGCCAGCGGCGACCCTGAGCGGCGGGCTGGCGCTCGGCATGACTCAAAATCCCCTGCGTATCCCGTTCATAGGTCACCCAGGAATCTGTCGGTCCTCGAGCCCGTGCGTGACTATCCCGAGGCGCGACCCTGAACGGAACATGGCGTGGGCCATTGCTCGTGCTTCTGCGTTTGTCAGCGTTAGCCGGAATCAAGTCGGGGGTAGATGTAGATCGCTGAGAGCAAATATAGCAGGCAAAAAATAAACATCCAACGCAGAAACTTCTTGAACACCTGCGGCTTAATAGGATCTCTCGCAGCTCGCGCCGGCAAGATGAGACTAAAAATCAGAAGTGACAACAGCAAGAGTTTTGCGATCACAAAGCCACTTCCCCAAAATCCGACACCGGTCGCTCTGCACTCGATCGCACCGGGCTGGGCGTTGGTTTGGATCGAATCGCGACGCTCATCCGCCCCGCCGCACCGAAACACGCCCCGTGCAAGAGCGCGCACGTAAAACTATTCACTCCCATATCACCCCAGGCTTGGCTCATGAGGATGAAAGATGCCCCTGAGCAACTGAGCGCGATCGTCCTCGAAAGCGGATCGTGGCTCACACGGTACGCAGCAGCGGCGAAGAACGCTAGGCCTGGATAGGGCAGCCAGAGAAGCCAGAAGCCGAGAGCGCCGCCAACGCCCAACAGCCAAAGTACGCTGTTGTGCGGGATGTAAAGGTAGAGCTCATGCCCTCCGGAGATATCATCCGCTTTCACGAATTCGATGTACTCATGGCCAAAGCCCGAGCCGAATACCAGCACGCGCTTAGCCGTCTGGAGCAGGTTGTAGTTCTCGATTTCTCGTGTGATGGACGAGGTGTCCGAACTCTTGGTCACCGAGCTAAAGGCTTTTGCGGGAGCAAAAAACGGGTTCGACGAATGGGCGCCAACAGCTATGTACAGCGCCAAGACTGGGGCCATAAAAATCAGCCCTTTCGTGACCTGACGCTTGAGCTTGCCCTTTTCTAGCATGAAATACGCAATGAGCAGTGATGCGCCCATGCCCACAAACGCCAGCCTGCGATTGTTCATGACCACCACAGTGATCAGAAAAGGAAGTAAGAGTGAAGCCTGCCATAGCGTTTGTTTGGTTCGGTAGCACAGCAAACGCATGCAAGTGATGGTAAACGCGATCCCAAACGTGACCGAGTCAGAATGCGTCGTCGCGTAAAAGGGCTTGATGTTCAGGGGACGGCACACAACCTCATACACCCAGATCACCAAGAGCCCTTTGGTGATAGCAACGACGACAATGGCTGTGCCTAAGCGCCGAACATCCTCCGCATTTCGAAGAGCGTAGAGATACAGCAGTCCGAGGATGCCGACGGCCACCGCCTGCACTAGCTGCCAGAAAGCCGGTTGCACGGAGCCGCCCCGAGCCATCCCCCAAACGAACCACACGGCCAATCCGACCAGGTAGAGCTGAATGAGCTTGACGGCTTCCTTCGGTGGCAGCGTGTGCTTCTTGCGTGCGTCCCGGTAGGCCTTCCAAAGCATCAAACTGGCAAGCAGTGTGAAGACATTGAGCGAGAAGCCCGGGATCCCAAGCCAGGCCTTGAGGCTGCCGAAAAAAGCTACGTTCGCTGTGGCAAACGGCACCGTCCAGTAGCCGTTACCGGGTCGTTCATCCGGCGGCTCGAGCAGCATGCCAAGTAAGAACAGAGTGGTGGCACCCCGGTGCACCGGGGCTGCCCAGACAAACTTGTAGAGCAGCGGGACAAACAACAAAAAGAAGGAAAGCGGTAAGGAACCGATCTGGTCGGCAACCCAGCATGTTGCAAATACAACCACGACAGTGATTGCCGACTCGCGAAAGTAGGTTCTTGGCTTTGAGGGGTGCGCGAGATTAGCCATGTTGGAGGGCAGGCTCGGGGACCCCTGCACTGCGACGTTCGGGCCGAGGTGGGGGCGTCACGACCTCGGAGGTTGCCAGACGTGCGGCCTCCAGGCTAGCGCTCGCTATTCGTACTGAGATAAGTCGCGCTCGCGTGCTATCCCAACGTCACAGGTCCATTCAGGATAATCCGAAGCGTTGGCTTGCGTGGTTGGTGCTCAGCTTGCTGTTGGCGTTGGGCGCAACGGCTGTTGGACGAGAGCGGCCTGGCGGAACCGTTCGCGGGTGGCCCGCCCCGTATTCGCTATCCAGAGCTCCACATGAAAGCGGTGGTGCGCTGCGATCAGCCCGGGCACACCATCAGTCCGCTGATCTACGGAGTTGCCGATTTCCAGGTAGCGCCAGAACTCAATCTCGGTGCGTTGCGTTTGGGCGGCAATGGGATGTCATGTTTCAATTGGAAGAAGAGCTGCCCAAACGTACTAGCCATCGAGCGCGGCGAGCAGAGCATCTGTCTCGGCAGGCGTACCGACCGTGATGCGCACGCGCTCGGTGAGGCCAGGCGTATTGAAAAAACGCACAAAAATTCCGTGACTCTTGAGGTTTGCATACACGGCGGCAGCGTCTCCTGAAGGTGGGCGGGCAAAGACAAAGTTGGCCTGACTTGGGATCACGTCCCAACCACGCTTCATCAATTCCACCTGAAGCCGTTCGCGTTCGCTTCGGATCTTGGCCCAAACGGAGCGAGCGTAGTCTTGATCTTGGAGCGCGGCCACAGCCGCCGAGATGGAGAGCGCGTCGCAGTTGTAGCTGTCTTTCACCTTCATCAATTCAGCAATGATGGAAGCATGGCCAAGGCCGTAGCCGAAGCGGAGCCCTGCGAGCGAATAGGATTTGGAGAGCGTGCGCGAAATCAGCACATTCTCGTGAGTTGCCAAGAGCGTTAGGGCGCTCTCGTCCGCTAGCTCCACATAGGCTTCGTCCACCAGCAGCAGGCCGTCAAATCGAGTAGCCAACGCACGCAGTTCGGCGAGGGCCACCGGTGTTCCGGTGGGCGCGTTGGGATGCGCCACGAAGATAACCCGTGCGCGCGTGGCGAGCAGACCTTCCACGGGCAACTTCCAGCCGGGTTCCCAGGCGACGGGTGCAACCTTGGCATCCTGGATGCTTGCGAGCACCGGATACAAAGAATAGGTGGGGTCCGGATAGGCTAATATTTGGCCTGGATCGAGGTAGGCGCGGAGGGCAATGTTGAGAATATCGTCACTGCCATTGCCGGCGATGATCTGCTCTCGTTTCAAGCCGTAGAGTTGTGCTGCAGCGTCGCGAAAGGCATTGGCCGCCGGATCGGGATAGCGCCGAAGGTCATCGGCTTCGACATTGCGGAAGATCTCCAGCACGCACGGACTTGGCGGATAGGGATTTTCATTGGTGTTCAGTTTGATCACGGTTTCACTGCGCGCGGGCTGCTCGCCCGGCGTGTAGCCCGCCATCTTGGCAATGCATTTTCGAGGCTCTACTAACACTGTGGGTCTCCCGATCTTTAAGAATTCTGCAACGCTCCGAGCAGCGCCTCCACCGGATGGCGGGGCACGAAGCCGCTGAAGCGCTTGACCTGGCTGCGGCACGAATGGCCGGTTGCGAGCACTTGGGCTTGGCCATGAACGTCCTTGGGCAGCTTCGGTTCCCAGCTCATTTCGTAAACACCCTTGGACTCTTCGAGATGTTCGGCTTCGTGCCCAAACACGCCACACATACCACAACAGCCCGTGCTTTCTAGAGTGAGCTCGGAGCCGAAAGCCGCGAATACCTCCCGCCAGCGGTTTTGGGATTGAGGCTCCGCGGTGCGCTCCGTGCAATGCCCAAATAGGCGGTATTTGCCGCTCAAATTCGGTGCTTTCGGGCCCAGCTCCTTCAGCCACTCGGGAAGTTCGGTTGCCAGGTATTCCTGGAGCAACAGGATTCGAAAAGCAGGCTCGGTGCTGCCGAGCGCATGCGGGTACTCGTCGCGGTACGTGAGCGTGACGGCGGGCTCAATGCCGACAATCGGAATTCCGAAGGCAGAAACCTGCGAATAAAAGTCAGCGCTCTTTCTGGCGACGGAGCGAAACCAATTCAAGAAGCCCTTGACGTGCAAAGCTTTGCCGTTCGCTAGATAGGGCAAGACCACCACGTGCCGCCCCAAGCGCGTGAGGAGATCATAGGTTGCGAGAGTCACCTTCGGTTCGTAGAAGGTGGTGAAGGCGTCTTGCGCAATGAAGACCGTGCGCGCTTTCTTTTCCGCACTGAGCTGAGCTAATTGTTCTGGATTGTAGGTGGCCGCAGCGCGTTCGCGCAGGCCTTGAGCCAGCGTGTTTTCAGCCAAAAGCGGCGTGTCGACGATGCCCACCCAGCCGAGCACGTGTTTGGACCAAGCTAGGCTCAACAGGAAATTGGAGAGCTGGGGCCAAAGCACGAGCAAGCGCAGCACTGCCTCCAGGCTGGCCACGAAGTAGTCCTTCAGCGGGCGTCGGTAGCGTGAATGGTAGTGTTCGAGGAACTGAGCCCGCAGATTGGGCACATCGACTTTGATCGGGCACTGTGTGGCGCACGCCTTACAGGCGAGGCAACCACTCATGGCATCGTAGACTTCGTGCGAAAAATCCGTCGGCGCGCTGTTGCGCCCTTCCAGCAAAGCGGTGCTCAGCGGCTGTGTCTTACCGCTCACTGCGTAGCCCTCACGTGTAGCGAGGCGCAGCCATTCGCGCAGAATGCCGGCGCGCCCGTTCGGCGAGTGGATGCGATTGCGTGTCACCTTGGAAGAGGGGCACATTACCGAATCGGGGCTCCAATCGAAGCAAGCGCCGTTGCCATTGCAATGAATCGCGACGTCGTATTCCGCGCGCGCGGCTGGCGTGATTTGCCGGTCAAAGGCGCCACGCTTGGGCGCTTGGAGGCTGACGAGCTCATCCAAACTCTGGATCGGTGTGGCTAATTTCCCGGGGTTGAGCTGATTGTGTGGGTCAAACGCGCCCTTCACGCGGCGCAACTCTTCGTAAAGCTCCGGACCAAAGAAGGAAGGTGTGTAGGAGCTCCGGTAGCCTCGCCCATGTTCCCCCCACAAAACTCCCCCATACTTTTTAACGAGCGTGACCACTTCGTCGCTCAGCGTGTGCAGGAGCGCTTCATCGGCTTCGTCGCGCAGGTTCAAGGCTGGGCGCACGTGCAAGCAGCCCACATCGACATGGCCAAACATTCCATAGAAGAGCCCGTGCTTATCGAGCAGTGCACGGAACTCTTGAATGTAGTTCGCCAAGTGTTCCGGTGGCACGGCGGTGTCCTCCACGAACGGCACCGGGCGCCGCTCACCTTTAGCATTGCCGAGCAACCCCACGCCCTTCTTGCGAAGCGTCCAAAGTGCCGCAATATCGGCCTTTTCGGTGGCAACCGTGTAACCGCTGGCACGGCCCGGCGAGCCCAACTCGCGGTCGAGAGTGGCTGTCAGCGCACGCACTTTTTCGCTCACGACTAGTTCATCATCGGATTCAAATTCCACCAGATTCACGGCACGGAGCGGTGCTTCGCCGGCATCATTCAAGAGATGCGCCACGGAATGCCAAATCACATCCCCCTTAGCCAACGTGACGATTGTGTCGTCGATGGTTTCAATGGCACCCGGATTCGCCTCCACCAACACGCTGGCGGCTCTCAGTGCGGCATCAAAATCCGTGTAGCGGATCGCGATCAATTGCTTGTGCTTCACTAGCGGCGTGAGTTTCAACTTGGCCTCGGTCACGATCCCGAGCGTGCCTTCAGAACCACAAATCACGCGCGAGAGATCAAACGTTCCATCGGGGCGTTCTGAGTGGGCCAAATCGTAGCCGGTGAGAAAGCGTTTCAGGCGCGGTAAGGTGGTCGCGATGCGGTCACGGTTGCGTTCGATAACGTTACGCACCTCGCGATAGATTTCGCCGGAGAATTCGGGCTTTTCGCAGGCTTCCTCAAGCTCCGTTGCGGAGAGCGGCTTGGTGAAAAGTGTGGTGCCGTCGCTGAGCACCAGCGTGAGCTCGAGCACATGGTCGCTCGTTTTGCCGTAGATGCGTGAGCCTTTGCCGCTCGCGTCCGTGCTGATCATGCCGCCCAAGGTGGCGCGATTGGAGGGCGAGAGATTGGGCGCGAAGAACACGCCGTGGGGCGCCAGAAATGTGTTGAGCTGATCGAGCACTACACCAGGCTGAACGCGTACCCAGCCGTTCTTCAGATCCAGTTCGAGAATGTGGTGCATGTGCCGCGAGAGATCGACGATCACGCCATCGCACAGCGATTGACCGTTGGTGCCCGTGCCACCACCTCGCGGGCTCAGCTTCACGCTGCGGTGAACCTTTTCATGGCTCAGCGTTAACAGCAGCTCAACGTCTCTGTGGTCCTTCGGATGCACGACGGCGAGTGGCAGCACTTGGTAGACGCTGTTGTCGGTGGCGCTCGTGAGCCGTGTGGCGTAATCCGTGCGCATTTCTCCTTGAAAACCGCGCTGAGTAAGATCGGCTAAGAACGCCCGATACTCGACGGGCAAGTGAGCGTTGGGATTGAGCCTAGGGAGCATAGCGGTCATGGTGGAGATCTCTGCGCAACAGCCGGGCGGTAGCCTAGGCGAGCTTGGCCGGGACGACAATGCACTCTGCGCCTACGTTCGGCGTGGCTTGCTTCAGGGCTTGGGCACGATCACCGAGACGGAATAGGCCGGCAGCGCAACCAGAAAAGCATTGGTGGCTACGGGCGCAAGGGGCGCACCGGCAACGGGGATGGGGTTCCTGCCACTGAGCGCGTAAACATCGGCCCGCGTGGCTTGCACCGAGCTTGCAACCGTTAATCCGGCGTTCTGAGCCGAACTGCTGCGATTGATCGCGACAATCACGATCTTTCCCGGAGCTGCCGCATCCAGGCTGGCATAGACGGACACCTTGCTAACGTCGCTTGAGTCAGCCGAAATGGACGTGTCACCAAACGAAGCTCCTTGGCCATCGTAATTGCGATACACGCGAAAGGCGCCTTCGATGAACGTTTCATCCTGTTGCATTCGCCATTCCGTGGCCAGCTGCACGCCCTCTTTGCCAAAGATGCCCAGCACATCCGCGGCCGCAATGCCGCCACTGATATGTTGCCCGCCGCCGTAGTTCCACTCAGTGAACGCCAGCTTCGTTCCTGGATAATTCTTAGTGATCTTGTCGTTGAGCCAACCGATCAGGCGGATCGGAGCCCCCGTGTAATCAGCAATCCAGCTAGCTTCTTTGTACGTAGCATCCCAGAGTGAGCGCGGTGCCTGCACCCGCGCTTCGACGACGGCGGCGCTGGTGTTCTCACCGATCACTGAGTTGCCGCCTCCTTGAGCCTCGGAATACCAATGCAGATCGAGGTAATCTACCAGTCGAGCCCCGTGAGCTTCGCCGGCAAGCTTCATTTTCGCGAGGTAATAGTCTAGAAAGTCTCCGTTTGCGTTGGCATCAGGGGCTTTCTGGAGATTCACATAGCCATTGAAGCCGTAGCTAGTGGGGCCCGTGATTTCGGCCTCGGGCCAGGCTGAACGCACCGCCTTGGCGGAGGCGATGTTGCGTTCCAGGAGTTTGGCGTAGGTGAGAGCAGTTGGCTGGATGGCAGGGTGGGTATCGCTCCAAAGATCCGGTTCGTTATCGAGACTGAAGAGCACGCGCGCCGCGCCCGCTTTAGACTTGATGAAGGAAACAAACTCGTCTTGATAGACAGCATTGTCATTCGGATCGGGGATCAATGAAAGCGCTGAGCCCTTGGTGGGATGGTTCGCGACAAAGCGCGTGGTCAGATAATTCGCGCCGGACTTTCGCACATCACCACTGCACGCGGGCGGCGCCGAACCGCCATTCTTGTCGGCTGCGACGTAGTCGAGAATGGGCACTGTCACGAGTGTTGCAGCGCCGTTGCTCGCGGCAGCGGCAATCGCATCGACCACAGGCTTCGCCGGACTGCTCGACGCGTCGACGTAGCCGTCGTTTTGCGAGCAATAATCGACGCCGGCGTTGGAAGCGTTGTTTTCCCAGTTGTAAGCCGTCCAGCGGTTACCGCCCAAGCGACAGAGCCCGGGGCGCAAATTGGCGTTTTGGCACGCGCGGGCGTCGCCGTTCACCCCGTAAATGAGGGGCGATATTGGATGCAGATCGCGATCCGAGCGCACGACGAGTTGAACGTCCGAGGTGCCGGGATTCCCAGGCTCAATCATGGAGCCTTGTTGAATGGACGTGCGACCTCCCATGCTTCGCGTAGCCTTCGAGCCGCCCGCTGTGGCTGAACCTCCCGTTGAATTTCCGACGGCGCCTGTTGAAGCCGGGCCAGACACCGAATTCTTCTGACACCCAAGCACACTCACCAAGCCGGGCACGAGTAACAACCAAGGCCGCATCGCCAAGTATTTCATCGTGCCAGAGTAACAGTGTGGCCGCCCAAGAGCTAGCCGGGGCACCGGGAAATTCTGGCACTCTCACTCATTCTGAGAGCCAAAGCGCGGAAAGCTCCAGCTCCACTTCGGCGAACGGCTCGGCGCGCACCAACGCATCATTGCCGTAGCTCTGAAGCAACACCCAGTTACCTTCTCCTCGACGATAAACCTCAAGAGTTCGAGCCCTTGGATCGACCAACCATACGTGGTTCACGCCTTCGCGCAGGTAAATGGGCATTTTTTGCACTCGATCCACCCGTGCGGTCGAAGGCGAAAGCACTTCACAGATCCAATCGGGCGCGAGTTCAAAACTCGCCACATCCGGCACATCCGGCATGCGCTCTCGTCTCCAACCCGCGAGGTCTGGAACCAAGACATCGGGTCGCAGGTGAAGCTCGGGTTCGTAGAGAATGACCCAACCTCCCGGGCCACCGCGCCCCCGTTGAAAGGGCGAGCCCAAATCCATTCCGAGTACTGATACGGCCTTGGCGTGTGGCCCGGCCGGACGCGGACTGACGACGAGCGAACCTTGGATCAACTCTCCCACTACGTTGTCCGGAAGGCTTCGCACATCCTCGTAAGTGGCGACTTTCGGTGCTGCGGAGACCATGGCTTCAATATACCGCCAATGGGTGCGTGGAGCACCAACCGGAAGAATGTGGCTCGATAGCGAGCGAGCACAGCAGGCCTTGAGGCTACCACACAGTTGTCCGAAGCTCTCGGCGATTCGGTGGCGGTCACTCTGATCGACAAGAGCGATTCCTTCATGTTCGGCTATTCAAAGCTGGATGTGTTGTTTGGGCGCTCCACCGTCTCCGAGGCGCGCCTCCCCTATCGGGAGTTCGTAAAACCTGGAGTGCGCTTCTTGCAGCAAACCGTCACCGCTATCGACCCGGTAGCTAAGAGAGTCACCACCGATGCAGGTGTGTTCGAGACCGATGAGCTCATCATCGCGCTTGGTGCGGACTACGATTTGGATGCCACTCCCGGTCTCGAACAGGGCGGCAATGAATTCTACTCAGTTGCCGGCGCTGAGAAGTTGCGAACGATCCTGCCGACCGGCACCCAGTGAATGTGCCCTGCGTTTGCACGATTGTCTCAGCGAACGCGGCGTGCGAGAGCAGTGCGAAATCAGCATCGTGATCCCCTTTGGAACGCCCGTGCCCCCTTCTCCGGAAACATCACGAGCGCTAGTTGCCGCCTTCACTGAGCGCGGCATCAAGTTCGTACCCAGCTGGCGCGTGAAAGCGCTTGATTCAGGTAGAAATCAAGTCATCCTTGATGATGGGAGCGAGCTCCCCTAGGCCGCATCGGCAGGGTTGACGTCGATTTCTTCTCCGGTCCCACTCCAACAGGCAAGTTTCAAGAACCTTCGACCACATTGCGCACCGAGAAAGTTCACTTCGGTTCGAGTCGCCGCGCGCGCTGGTTCGGCAGGGCGAGCTAACGCCCCGCGAGAACGACCAGGTAACCGTCGAGATCGCGCAACCAGATTTCGCGGTGCCCAGCGTTCGGGTTGACGTGAACATCGGTCACGACAGTGGCCGCAGCATTTCTGATACGGACAACCGCAGCGTCGAGATCCGCGACTTCGAACCAGACAGCGACGCCATTGCCCAAGGGCACGCCAGGCTTCGCGAAACCCCCGTGGTGGTGTGCTTCCTCAAGCGCGTGCAACTGCAGCACCATGCGTTCGTCCGTCACGATCCTCTCGTATTCGTCGCCACCATGGCCGCTCTGGGCACCGAGCACCTGCTGGTACCAGCGGCTTGCGGCAGGCACGTCGCGAACCGCGAGCAGCGGCTGAGACGCAACGGATGTCTGTTCTGTTCGATTCATGGTGCTGTGGCCTTGGCTTGAGCCGTCACGTGGGGAGCGTTACGCCGGAGCTGCGAGTTACAAATTTCCGCAATCGATCTGCACAGGTCTTGGAGGAAGCATTCAGAAAGCGATACCAACCGAGAAACGGACGATCGGGAGCCACTCCTGTTTCCACGATTCCACGTACGGCTTGCCTTCGAACGCGGTGTGCCGAGCGCGACCGAGGGCGGCACCGCCGATGAGGCGGAAGTTGAGCGCGAGTCGTTTCTGTTTGTTTCTGTAGCTTAACCAGTGGTAGGTCTCGATACCGAGCGTGGCGTCGCCGGCTTGGAACTCGCTCTCGTTGCCGCAGCAGCTGAAGGCGCCATACCCGACGCCCAACATGACGGGCAGCTCGAGGACCAGTCCACGGGCGGACGTGTCACGGTGGTCCAGGAGCACCAGACTGGTGCCCAAGCGCACGTAGCCGTACGCGCCCAAAAACGGCATTCCTGCACCACCCACCTCGAGGTCGAGAGGGATGGGGAGAGGGCGTAGAGCCAATGATATGCCCAAGAAATCTGGAAAGCCGGTCAGGAGCGAACCCCGGACCACGATCCTACGGTCGACGCCGAGGAGTGGGGTGCCGATTGGGGTGGTCTCGACGGCGCTCTCGCGAGCCTGGCCTAACTCGGGAATGCAGAGTGCCGCGAGGAACACAGGCGTGAAGCAGCGGAGAACACAGCGGCGATAGATCATTGCCAGCGCAGTAGCAACGTTGGTGCCACTAGGTAATCGCTGGGTTTTTATGCCGCCGCCTCACGTAACCACGACAAACTTGCCACGGTGGTCCCGGCTTCGCGGGAAAGCGCTTGCGCCCTTCGAAAGCGCCAACATCGGAGACACTATTGATGACACATCTTTCAATTGGCTCATTGTCGAAAGGGGCCAATCGTTGGCCCTATGAGGGTTCCGGCGCATTTGGCGAGCAATATGCGACAGATGTCGATGGGGGGCGTGTATCATCTCGGAGATGAAGGCTTGGCGCCGAGCAGGGATGCTCACGGTGACGGCAGAGTTAGGCTGTGGACGTGTGGAAAACGATTCGTCCTCCAAAGGGAGTTCAAACGATCCGCAGGCTAGCGTCGCGGCACGTGCTGAGTACGTCGCCAGTGACCACCACCGATCTCGTGCCGATAATGCCCGCACCGCCTGATAACATGGTTGGCGCGGGCTTTAGCTGGTCGCCTTGCGGGGCCACCGGCAGCAGCGCTCACTCTTGACGTCCTTTTGGCTTTTTGGCAGCAATGGCACACTGGTAGCGACGCGGGACGACGCGTCGCTCACCGTTTACGAGGTCTATTCCGGAACTCCCCTGGGACACCTTACACCTCGGCTCCAGAGAAGTTCAGACTCCGTCGCGCCCCGGGTGTCGTTGCGTTAGGCAAGCCATCGTTGCTTTGGACGGGGACTGAGCTTTTTCCGAGCGTGGACAAATTGCCAGGCGATCGTTGGGTCGGCCTTGATGGGAAGAAACTCATGGAGCTACCGCTGGGCGGAAACAATGACAGGTTCTCTCCGAGCGGCGGATGGACCTTGGCTGACGGTGAAGCTTTCCACATTGGTACGGGCAGGCTTCAACCGCTGGACAAGGCTGCGACCGCGTCCGTTTTTACTCCCACCGGCGACGTCATTACTGGCCGTTCTGACGGCACGTTGGCTAAGTATTGCCTTCATACTGACTTGTTGCGTTGAACGTGATCAACGGCTTGCTACGGGCACGTCGCGAACGGCGAGAAGCGGCTGAGACGCAACGGATGTCTGTTCTGTTCGATTCATGGTGCTGTGACTTTTTGGCTAGGTTCCCGAGAGAATCGGTGGTGGGGCGGCAGGCGCGCCCTCAACAGGGATATCGAAGTGCAAGACATCTTTATGGGTTCCCAGCTTCGTGTATAGCGCGATGGCCGGTTCATCTTCAGTAGATGTAGATCTCGCTCCGCTCCTACTCGAACTTCCTCAGCTCGTAGGCCGCGATGCCCCCGACAACAGCATCATCCTTCAGAGCAGCGAGCGCAATGAAGGTGTCGGCACCGAGCAGTCCGCGCAGATAACCAGCACTCGGTCGCTTATCAGCATAAGTGCCCGCGTCATTGAAGGCTTCACCGAAGGTCGTCAGCAGGGCGTACGTCAGCGCTACGTCATCTGGCGTGAGTTGTCGAACATCTAGAGGCATGCGGGCAGATTATCGCCGGAACGCCAAGTTGCAAGTTGCCCTTCGCTTCGTGCCTCCGCTGTGGGTCGTCGGAAGTTGCGGCCTAAACAAAGCACGTTGCAAGCCACGGGTGGGTCTTCATCGTTGCCAGAAGGACAGTTCGTATTCCACGAGGGCTTCGGGATCGTCCGGTGTCCAGAGGGAGACTTCGAAGGAGCGACCAGGAAAATCGTGGCGGAGTTTGACCTCATGAATCTCCTTCAGCGTGTTTCCGAGGAAAGTGATCTTGTCTCGACTGAGATCAGGACAGCCGAAGTGCTGAAGGTCCGCCATGTGAAAATGATTCATCACGGTCTCAACCACGCGACGTTGTCCGGGGGTCTGCGCCTCGAATCCGTGCAGAGCGTCGACTGAGAACCCTTCGCGTAGGACATAGCCCTCATACTCGACGAAACGTGGCCAGAGTACTGCTGCGTAGGCCACAGCGAGCGAGAAGGATCCCGTGCAGCTGACCCAGCTACGCAAGTCGATGCCCTGGCCGTTGTTCCACGCGGCGAGTTCCGCCGCCATGCTATCAGGCGTTTCGATCTTCATGCCGCCCAACGTACCGGTGGCGCTCGTCAGCTCCAAGCGTTTTCAGAGCTCGAACATTTCTCGAAAGACATGAAGCAGCTGTTGAAGGGTGAGCGAGGACAATGCGCCGAGCTTTCGGACTAGCCGTTCGCGATCAACCGTCCGGACCTGATCAAGAACAATGAGGCCCGGCTTGCCGTCGAATTTGCAAGGCAATCGAAATGGATAGGGCGTACCTGCTGAAGTAAGAGGAGCCACTGTCACGGTCTGGAGATGGGCGTTCAACTCGTTGGGAGATACGATGACGCAGGGCCGCGTCTTTTTCATTTCGCGCCCGTGGGTGCGGCGGGAGCGTTAAGCGAACGGCCCTTTCATTCGTAGGGAGATAGTAAGCATGCTTACTATCTGGTGTTCGACTTTGAGATAGCCGTCTGTCACAGTTTTCTTGCACCGCCCCGAGTCACTAGCCAGCCTGCAATCTGACGTACACAGAGAACCCGTATTCGATGAAGCCGAGCCGCTTGGCGATGTTCATGGATGGTGTGTTCTGGCTGAGCGTTCTGTACTGAGGTAGCAGGCCCGCACCGAGAGCGTGCTGTGCCGCAAGGGCCACCGCTGCGCTGCCAAGCCCGCGACCTCGCTGGCGCGGATCGGTGACGATGGAGATGTGTGCAATTGAATCATTCCAAGCCTCGTATCCGGCAAGCGCAAGCAGCTGGTTGGCTGGGTCAACAACCCCGAAAGTTCGGTCAAGATGCGGCTCGCGGCCACCGTGGTCCCATTCCTCGGGTTGGCATACCGCCTGAAGTTCCCCGAACGCTGCGTGCGATGAGAAGGGCCTCGCAAACCGCGCATCACTCAGATCGAGCGTGCCCGTCGGGCCGTAGCCAATGAAGGCGGGGCCGATGATTTTGGCGACTGGTCGGGTGCAAAGGGAAATTAACTGCCGTTCCAGACTAGCAACATTCGCGACGTCGGTGGCTGACCATGATTGCGCCAGATCGCCTAGCACGTTGATCATGTCGCTCGGCAGCGAGATCAGCGGGGCGCCACCGGCGACCAGGATCCAGATCCCCGTATCGCCCAGAAGCGCACCGGCATGCTGCTGGACGCGTGTTCGGCTCGGACGAAGCTCGGTGCTCGCGCACGCGAAATCCTGCGCCCACCAGTCGTCTGCGATCGCTGTAAAAGAGGAGATATTCACGCGTCGCTAATCTACAGCACTTTGCTGAGTGGTCGGATCGAGAAAATAGGAAGATCCGCCGCTGCTTTCAAAGATTTCCTTCGGGAACTGAAAGGCTAGTGTCGGCATTTCACCAGCTCGAAAATGGGCGAGGCAGCGACTTTCTTCATTCGATTCATCCAAAGTTCCAGAGCGAATATCGCATTCAAACACGGTGACGAGATATTCCACTTCATCCCCGTTCTCGTAGCGAACCCGACAGTTCTGGCCGCCGACGACGGCTGCGAGCCTGACGGGCTGAACGTGGAGGCCCGTCTCTTCAAAGACTTCACGAATAGCGGCTTCTGCCGGAGTTTCGCCGGGTTCGATGGCGCCAGCCGGGAGGCTCCAAGAGAGGTTGTGTTTCTGCTGCAACAAAACGCGGCCATCCTGATCGCGGATGATCGCAGCGACAGCAGGCATGAGTAACAAGCGCGTCCCAAGGAGGCCACGCAGCGAACGATAGAATTCGGAGATTGCCATTTTCTCGGTTCGGGTAACTTACCGTGCTTCAATGGCAAGAGTCATCTTAAGCGGCAGGCGTTTCGCGCCGGCCGCGCGCCGTTGTTAGCTTTCCGATGACGGGCACGACGCCCGTAGCGGCACCGAGTCCAAAAGGCGGCATATCGACGTAAATACTCTCGTGTTTGCCCCGGCGCCCCCTGCGATGATCCCGCGATTCCGGGCCAGCGAGCGTGTGCTTCGGGCTTGCATTGCATTCCTGGAGCGCCGACGGGCATGAATCCGGGGCCCAGTACCTGCCAGGCGCCAGTGCCCGAGGGTGCGCCGTGCTACCAGGGTCAACTTTGCGAGGGCGGAGGTGCTTGTTGGCTTACGGCTCCCGATGCCACCACGCGCGCCTGCGGGAAGTTTGCAGTGCTCACCACAGAGGGGGCAGCTTGCGACACGAGAGCGTTGGCTGTGAGCAGCCGGATGTGCGACGCCACTGAAGGTTTCGCATGTGTGAACGGAGCATGCCAGCGTGCTCTCAATGGCACGCTCAACGCTCCCTGTCTGGCGGGGGACTTCACCGAAGAGCTGGGTTGCGCGCCCGGACTCTACTGCGACACAAGCCCTACAAGCCCTACAAGCCCTACAAGCCCAACCTGCCAGCCCCTCAAACCGGCGGGCGTGAGCTGCGGGAATTCAGGAGGCTGGAGCTGTCAGGGCTTCTGCGTGCAGACGCCCGGCGCCATCGTTCCCGGCAGCATCATCCCCGACTACCTGTGCAAAGACACTCCCTGTGCGTCAGGTACTTGGAACTAAGCTTCCGAGGATTTGCGTCGCTCCGCCCGTTCATGTCCGCGGATCCTTCCGGGCGACGTAGAGCACCAGCTTGCTGATGGACAGAGCAACCTCAACGTCGACGAAACCTGCAGCCGTCAGCGACTGCACTTGCTCGGACTCGGTCATGTAGAGGGCCGCGCTGCGCGGCGAATCATCAAGCGGAGTGTGGTCGCAGATCAGAACGCTCCCTTTCGCGCCTAGCGAGCGGTGGACTCGCTGATAGAGGCCCGTGGCGTGCTGTTTGTGCCGAGCCTCGTGGATTGCCTGCATCGAGACGACACAGTCAAACGGCTCGCTGAGCGCTTCAACCCACGCATCAGTGCGGAAATCAGCTTGTACCAACGCGGCCCGCGGGAACCGACTCAGACGCAGCCGACTCAGAGCGAGCATAGGCTCGGAGAAGTCGAGCAACGTATAGCTCGCAAGTTCCGGACAGCGCTCCAAGACGTGCTCAGCAAGATACCCCGGCCCCGACCCAAGCTCGAGTACGCGCGCTTGGGGGCTGAGTCTCGCTATGTGCTGTGCGATTGCGTCTCGGAATTGCGAGCGCCAGGGACGCTTGTTGTCAGCCGCGACTGACCAAGCGTTGACCTCATCGGCGCTGTGCCAGTCCTCGCCGTAAGGGATGTCTTGAGTCTCGTCTGTGGCGCCGTCCGCGTCTCGTGCGTTCGGATCGGCATCTGCCTTGACCAAGAACTGTATGATATTGGCCTGAGCGCGACTCTTCGCTGGCGTCTTGAGCGTTCTAACCATGGTAGAGGGCGATCCTCAGGTGTCATCGGCTACAGGGCAGCTGAGGCTCTTGCTATACATTCCAGAGCGATCAAAGCAGCAAGGGCGTCTATCCCCCGCTGATAGCTTCGAAATGGCCACATCGATCCGCTTCGCGCGCGTCTCTTCTCGCTTGGCGGACGTGATCCAGTGGATCCAATCTCTGCGAGCGAGAGGCGTGATGTCCAACCACGTCTCGGACGCTTTCGGGGGAGCGGCCGCGAGAACCTTACGCAGATCATCCGGCATTTTGGGCTCGGGCTCGACAGCCACCGGCGCGATCTCCAGCGCGACGAGGTCGCCAGCTTCTGCGCCCGCGCTTTCGCGGATCTTCTTGTCCACTTTGAGCCAATGGCTTCCTTTGCCGTCTGGCTCGAGCGTGGCCTGAAAGGGGAAGCCGTTGAGGGTGCCGTTAACCGACGTCATGCTCCGTGAGGGGAGCTTCGCACTAGCGGCCTTGGGTAGGATTAGAAAGGTCCAGGAAACGGCCTTCGCGGTCGCCTTCGGCCGCAAGAGTTTCGCTGCGAAGCGGATGCTTGAAGCGGGTTGGGTCATTAGGTCATGATTTCATCCTGGGAAGGCAGTTACAAATCGCGGGGCTGTTTTAGGCGGACGTGCTTGTTTTGCGTCGCGCGACAAAGAGCCCGCGCCCGGCCGGACCTTTGGGATCGTATGTCGCATGCAATCCCGCTTCGTGAAAGCACGCAAGCATCTCCTCTGTCGTGAACAGCCCCAGCTCGTGGACCTCGACGGCGTGCTCAATGCCATCAGGCCGACCGATCAGATACTCAAAGCGCAGACGAGAAAGGTTGCCATCAAGTTCGATATGACTCATCCGAGCGACGCTCAGTCCGGTGGCTTCTGCCGTCTTGATTGCCACGTGTGCGGCCTGCAGCGTTCCCGGTACGAACCAGGGTTCAACCAGCACAATACCGCCATCAGTCAGGTGCTCGCGAAATCGGTCGAAGGTGGACTTCCGCTAGCAGTCGTGCGTGTTCCCCCGTGCCGCACGCCACATCCAGCACCGTTCGCACGCCGGGGTGCAGAGATCAGCAGATGCGGAAAACATGAGAGCACCTAGGGTGTTTGGACCGCATAACGTTTGAGTTGAGCGGCAGCCACTGTCCGCTCGAACGAATTGTTAGGCGTCAATGTGATCCGCCGGCTTGCCGGGTACGAGTTCCACCATCAGCCCTTCATTCAGCCAAACGTCCATCAGCCGTTGCCATCGCCAGCCATGGGGAAGGCCAACCTGCTTGCAGGCTACTTCAATGGCTTCTGCGGTCATGGGTACAATCAGGTTCACGTACCATCCTTTGGAAAATCAACAACCGCCGCTGCACCGTACGGATTGTCAACCAAGTACACCCAGTTACCGTTTGGCAACCGTTTCATGATGTCACTCGAAGTGCCATTCATATCCAGCTTCACCCCATCGGGCGTTGTGGCTTTGAGCGTCCACTCATCTAACCACGCTGCAATCTCGCCTGTTTCAAACGACACGCTGCGCTGAGCCTGCAAATCTGGTCTCATTCCGCATAGAAATTCCAAGGCCTTTCGTATTTCAGTCTTGCCTTTGACGAAAGTTCCGGGCTGGGAAACATATAGGGCATCGTCATGAAAGGAGCTTAGAGCGCCCTCAATATCGCCGTTGCGGACACAGTTCTGAAAAAACCGTGCCGCCCCGAGAATTGTTGTTCTATCGAATATTGCGCTCATTTTGTTCTCCATTTGAACTGTTATTTTCGCGGTGGGGGATTGCTATCTGATGTCCAATGTACGGGCGATCAGCTGCGGGCGCCAGAGCGAGTCTGGCTTCTGGTGAATGACTGCAACGATGACGGCGAGGTCGTTGGAGTGGATAAAGTCCGGTCAAGTACAACGTCGAGTTCAGCTTCGGGTTGAACTAACAGACGGGCCACGGTCTGCGGTCAGCAAGATATTTACGCTGGAGTTCGGATCGGACGTCTTCCCATGGGCGCCCCGCGGATGGCTCAACACGATATGCGGCAAGTCGTTCACAAAGAAGCTCGGCGTTGGTTAGTGGATCCAAGCCCGGATACTGCGATTCGAAACGGGAAACTTAGGCGATCACAAGGAAGTGTTGAAGATAGCGCTTGGGAAAGTGGTGCGAGCGACGGGGGTGAAGGAATTCTCGGAAATTATCGGAATGCCAAGCCCCAACGTGCTGCGAGCGATCAATCCGAAACACAACGCAACGCAGGAAACATTGGAGCGACTTCTGAAGCCGTTTGGTCTGCGCATTGGGTTGGCTGTTATCAAACCACGCCGAAGAAAACGGGCGGCGTAGCGGTTTTAGGCTCTGGTTAACGTACCGCGCCCGGCGCCGCAAAATCATTGGTCGATTGAGTGTTCGGCAGAGAGTTGCGGAGGAGATCATCGAGACCCCGTTAGTCCAGGGAGCGCGGCGTTTAGACAGGCTCTCTTGTTGCCATCGATGAAGGGTTGGTTCTCTGCAATGTGAAAGGCATAAGCAGCTGCCATGTAAAACACATCGGCATGGAGGAAGACGCCATCGAAAGTGGCAGAAGGAGTGGCAACAGCAGACTCAAGAGCCGTGAGGTCCCGAACGCCATCGGTGCCACCAAACATCGCAATTTGATCGACATGCAAGCGCAGGACATCGTCGACGGACAGAAACAGCAAATGTTCGAGCGGAACGATCACTTGGCGAGCTTGCGGAAAGTACGTTCGTGGGCCTTGAGGGTGCGCGCCTGGGCGCGAGCCAGCTTGTCGGTTCGGACCTGGTCAGCACGAATTGGCGTGATGATGAGGCGTTCACCGTCGGTGGAGACATCCAACTCGGTATCCCGAGTAATACGCAGCAGCTCTAGGATGGGCTTATCGATGATGAGGCCCAAACTATTGCCGACTGCCTGAAGGCGCTTGACCATGGTTCGTTAGAACAACGTTCACAACTTCGCGCAAATATGCCCATGAATTTGCGACATTTCGAGAGTTGTGTCGCCTCCACTCAACGTACCGCGCTTCAGCTGCGAGGGCCGGAGGGAGCCTGTGGCGGCGAATGGCGGCGCTCGGCTGCTGCAACGCCTTGTTGGACGGCACTACCGTGCTCTGTCGGCCCAGTATCGCGGGCGTTTCCTATGAGGTGCGATCGCCAGAATGACGAGGGAGTCAGCAAGCGTCTGATAGGCAATAGCGTATGGAAAGCACGACAAGAGAAAGCGGTGAATCGGATGTTGGCCGCGGCGAGCGCCAGGCCAAACCTCAGGGGTGTTGGAAATCAGCGATAAGCTGCGTTGAACCTCGGCAAGGAATTCCTCACCCAGTCCGGGTTCCCGATCCTCATACCAAGCAGTGCTGTCTCTAAGATCTTGGAGGGCCTCTGTCTTTAGACTAACTTTCACCTGCGCGACGCGAGTTCAGCCCGAACTTGAGCGTGCGCATCAACCCAGTCAACGAGGGAGGCAGTCCCATTCTCCACTTGCTCGGCTCTGCGATTGATCTCGGTAAGCCATTCGCTAGCGGCTTCAGCTTCCTCGCCTTCGTCGAGGCTCAGCAATATCTGACGAGCAAGTTTCGCGCGGTCTTGCAGGGGTAGTGCTAAGGCAGCGGGAAGGATTTCGTCCGAACTCATTGGTCAACCGTACTGTGTCTTGAGGCTCAGACAAGTCAGGGGCATTTCCGGGCGACATTCTAGGAGGAATAGTCGAACAGCGGGGTTATCGCGCTTCGGTCCGTCCAACGTACCGCGCTTCAGTTGCGAGAGCCAGAGGGAGCCTGTGACGGCGACCGGCGGCACTCGTCTGCTGCAAGCGCATGTTAGCCTACCTCCTCCTGTGGGAATCCCGCACGTGTCGCTTGTGAAGGATTTCGCCACGGTTTAGCTCGACGAACGCGTGAAGTCGGGGTAATGACGAGACTGTTGCGGTTGTCTGGTGGTCGAAGGGCGGTCATACTGGGAGCTATGACGCAGGCTCTAGAGACTGCTTTCGCAGTGGCATCGAAGCTTCCGCAGGCGGAGCAAGATAAGATTGCTGCTTGGCTTCTGGAAGAGCTGCGAGATGAGCGCACCTGGGATGATAAGTTCGCGAAATCACAGGACCGGCTGAGTAAGCTAGCCGACGAGGCGCTTGCGGAGGTAGCTGCGGGGCGTGCGGGCGAGTTCGACCCATCATCGCTGTGAAATCGCGGGCAACAAGTCGTACATTCAGAGCGCGCGATCTACTCGGCTCGCACTACAGCGGCTATCGAGCTGTGTGCATAATGCAGGGGGAAACGGTAACTTGGTTCTGGATCGGCGGGCACAACGAGTACGAAAGGCTGCTGGACTCGTTGTAGGTCAGGCCAACGTACCGCGCTTTAGCGCTTCAGCTGCGAGGCTGTGAAGGCGACCGGCGGCACTCATCTGCTGCAAGCGCTTGTTAGCCGGGCTCGCCGTCGTTCTTGCCGCCCCCAAGAATGGGTAGCACACGGACGCGAGAATGTGCCTTGTCAATTGTGACGAGGGCTCCCTGCTCAAGTGCCTGGCGTCGAAAGTGTAAGACTCTGACAAGATCACGACCGATGGCGTTTGGCATGGTGTTCTGGACGCGGACCTGAAGCACACTCGGACCGAGTGCGCGAGTGGCAGCGAGCAAGGCGCCGAAGTCCATATCGTGCGTGAAGAGGACGAAGTGGTGATTCCGGGCCCAAACGAAAAGCGAAAGATCCGGGGCCCTGGGATCGCCGACTTCACTCCAGTGAACGCATTCAAAACCTTCTTGTGTGAAGAAGGAAACCCACAGCGGCGACAAGTTCATGTCGACGAGGAGCTTCACGGCAGAGGCAATTCCGTCTCTTGTGTTCGCCACGCGGCGTAGGCGAGGGCTGCGTGAACGTCAGCGCGTTCGAGGTACGGATAGGCTTCGAGGATTTCACTCTCAGGACGCCCCGCCGCAAGCAAGCCGAGGAGCGTGCCCACTGTGACACGCAGTCCACGAATACATGGGCGCCCTCCCATTACATTGGGATCGTGGGTGATGCGCTCAAGGAGGTCCATCGCAAAAGAGTCTAACCTGAAGTCCGAAGGGGCGCGAATAGCAGGGAAATCTGGGGCAGTTCCACTGGTCTCCGCGGCCGACCTTGGGCCTCACGGATCCGGTTCCAGCTCCGCCCAAGGTACGGCGCTTCAGCTGCGAGGGCCAGAGGGAGCCTGTAAAGGCGACCGGCGGCACTCGTCTGCTGCAAGCGCTTGTTGGGCTGCCTTGCGCTGAGTGTCATCCGGCCCGGCGAAGAATTTCGACGTCACGGGTGAGCGTGGGGCCGAGTCGATCCGCCTCTGCATCGAGATCAAAGGCAGTTTGAAGATTCAACCAGAAACGAGGGGAGTTGCGAAAGAATCGAGCGAGTCGGAGTGCGGTGTCGGCGGTGATAGAGCGCTTTCCGTGGACAATCTCATTGATCCTGCGAGCAGGCACGTGAAGGCCCTTGGCGAGACGATACTCGGAAAGAGCGAAAGGCTTTAGAAACTCCTCAGCAAGAATCTCACCGGGGTGGACAGGAGGGAGTCGTTTACGAGGCATGGGAAGGGCTTTCAGTGGTAGTCGACGATCTCGACATCGTATGCGTCGGAGTCGAGCCAGCGGAAGCAGATGCGCCACTGGTCATTGATGCGAATACTGTGCTGGCCTTTGCGATCGCCTGCGAGCTTTTCGAGGTGATTGGAAGGCGGGACACGAAGATCGGCGAGGCTGGTCGCAGCGTCGAGCACGAGTAACTTCCGAAGGGCAAGGCGTTGCAGCTCCGGGTGGAGCTTTCGGATGCTGTGGCGATTGAAGAGGCGTTCCGCATGTGAATCCTTGAAGGAACGAATCACTGACGCATAGTAACGGGTCTCGTTACTACCGACAAGGACGATATTCTGAGGCGGAATTGGGCTGAAGGGCGCCGCCAATGGTCAGGCCAACGTGCCGCGCTTCAGCTGCGAGAGCCAGAGGGAGCCTGTAAAGGCGACCGTCGACGCTCGTCCGCTGCAAGCGCTTGTTGAGCAGCGGCATCAAGTCCTAGTGTTTGTGCCAAAGTATGCGTGTGCTCGGGTATCGTTGTCCCAGTTCCCAGTCGTCACCCCCCCCCATAGGGTTCAACCCAGACCAAGGCGGAGGACATGATAAGGCGAAGATCGTATCCGGGATCGCATTGGAGGGTGCGGCGCGCATCACCTGGAAAGACGCGCGTCAGAACAGCGAGCCAGTCGATGTTTTTGCAGTCGTGATGGCCGAGCAGGTTGGCAACGAAAGCCTTTACAGGTTCAACGAGCGATTCAGACGTGTCGGCCATAGCGAACGCGAAGCGACTCCATAAGGTCCGGGCATGCGCGAGGACGGGCAAGGAGTTGACAGCCCGATGCTGCGCTTGCAGCAGAATAGCCTCGATTTGCGCATCAGAAGCCCCATCGCGACGCAGACGGTGAAGCGAGGAGCTCTGGGGCTCGAGTACAAAGAGAATCCCGTCTCGTCGAGAATCTGCGATGTCGAGAATTGCAGTGAAGAGATTTTCAGTAGAAGGTGTCACGGAACTGCTCCCTCAGAGCTTTTCGTTTGCTTCAGCGGTGAGTCGGGCAGTCACACTCAGTCAGGACGCAGAATCGAATAGAGAACGGCATCGGATGGGCGGCCATTGATGAGAATCCGCTTTTTCAGAACGGCGTCGCGATGAGCACCAGCCTTCTCGGCGACACGTTGGCTGCGAGCATTGCCAACGCCTGCAACAATTTCGAGACGATGGAGCGGCGTGTTCTGAAAGACCCAGGGGATGAGCTGAAGCACGGCGGCCGGAGCGATTCCGCGACCCGCGGAACTGGAACGTACCCAGTATCCGAGATTCGCGACGCCTTCGAGTCGGTTTATATGGTTGATCCCGCAACCGCCGGCGTAGCGTCCCGCTGCGTCGATGATTGCGAAGTCATACATAGTCCCCGCGTGGTGACCGTCGAGCGTTGCGTGAATCCAGGCAGCGGCGTCCGACTCGGAATAGTTCGGGTGGCACCAGGGCATCCAAGGCGAAACGTCGACGATCGACTCACGCGCTGCGGCCGTCATCTCCGTGACGTCGGATTCTTGATACAATCGGATACTTGTGGCCACCTGAGTCCGCCGAACGTACCAGCGTTCAGCAGCGAACGACAGAGGGAGCCGGAGGCGACCGACAAGTTCGTCTGTTGCAACGCCTTGTTGGGCGGCGTCTGCCAGGGTGCACGAAATGCTAGAGTGACGTCGGCGCGGGCACTCTAATGCCCCCAAAGGTCCGGATCGGAATCGTGTACGTGGAGCAAGCTGATCTTCACGTCGTCGTAGGCCTTGTACGGGTTATCCCGATGCGAGCGAAAGCCGCGCCGGGTCAAATCTTCGTCTTCCGCCTTTAGGATCCACGCTATCCGGGCGCGTCGCAAGATCCCAAAAGTCCGCTCTTGGGTTGCCAGCGCGCCCTGTTCCTCGAGCTGTCGTTGAAGTTGCGACACCGGAACGAAATGGTCCCAGTGAAAAATTTCACGACCATGATCCTTCATACGATGCGGCTGTTCGTCCCAGTGATACTCACGTAGATCCGACAGCCCTAGCGCCGCGGCCCTATCGCGCGCTGCGATCGAAACGTATCGGGGACAGTGGTCCTCGATCTCGCGGCAAAGGTGCCGAAGCAGCGATCTTGTCACCGTCGAACTGGGATGGCTCCGGTGCTTGTCGAGAAGCAACAGAGCGACGTCAGCGAGGTGGCGAGCCTCTTCGTCCCATTGGGAATTGGTCAACAACTGCAACTGTTCTCCGGTCCGCTCAACCGTACCGCGCTTCAGTTGCGAGAGCCAGAGGAAGCCTGTGACG
>Ga0209490_10000402_pt1 | contig 43578 bp, 28 predicted proteins | sample MAT06_FD_187209 | JGI IMG/M metagenome (GOLD analysis project Ga0209490, IMG submission 187209) | Freshwater microbial communities from Lake Fryxell liftoff mats and glacier meltwater in Antarctica - MAT-06 (SPAdes) (version 2) | ecosystem: Environmental > Aquatic > Freshwater > Ice > Liftoff...
TCATGGGACGTGTGACGACCGAGGCGACGCTCGAAAACACCGGTGACTTGTGGGACGCAAAAAAAGGCGTGATCGCCCCCGATCAAGTTCGACGCGTCGTCGTGGCAAACGCATTGGTCGACACGGGCGCCACGCTCCTTTCCTTGCCGACTAAAATTATCCAACAACTTGGCCTCGACCGCGTTGGGACCAAACGGATCATTGCCGCATCGGGTCCGACCGAAACCGGCATCTACGAAGCCGTCCGGCTCACGATCATGGGTCGTTCGTGTACGATGGATGTGCTAGAAGTCCCCGATACAGTGCCGGTATTGATCGGACAGATTCCCCTCGAACACCTCGATTTCGTCGTGGACTTGCGCGATCAAAAGTTGATCGGCAACCCCCGCCACAATGGCGAGCACGTCTACGAAATGTTTTGATCCGAGCCGCGACCGCGAGGGAGCGATCCAGTCGACCGCTTCCTCGCGGTCGCGGCTTGGAAAATCCGGAGCCCGCATGACCTCGTCCGATGCGTATGCCGAACTCGTGCGGCGATCCCGCGAAGTCGCGCTGATCCAGTCCTGTTCTGCGGTACTCGGGTGGGACCAGCAGACGTACATGCCGCGGGCGGGTGCGGCACTGCGCGGGGATCAACTCGCACTGCTCGCGGGGTGGGCGCACCAGAAAGCCACGGACCCGGTTCTCGGCGAACTCCTGGCCGCGGTCGAAGGTTCGGCGTCCGACCCGGACTCGATCGAGGCTGCGAACGTCCGCGAACTCCGGCACGCATTCGACCGCTCGGTGAAGATCCCCGCCCGGCTCGTCGAGGAACTCGCTCGCATTACCACGCTCGCGCAGGATGCCTGGCAGCAGGCCCGAGCGAAAAACCACTTCGCGACCTTTCGGCCGCTCCTGGAACGGGTTCTCGCGCTCAAGCGCGAGGAAGCTGCGGCGGTGGGGTACGTCGATCATCCCTACGATGCGCTGCTCGACGAGTACGAGCCCGGCGCGACCACGGCGGGCATCCGCGCGCTGTTCGCGGGTTTAGAAAAGGAACTGGTCCCCCTGATCCGGGCCGCCGCGGAGAAAAAGAAACCCCGCACGGACATCCTCCATCGCGACTTTCCCATCGACCGCCAGAAGTGGTTCGCAGAGTCCGCCGCGGCTGCGATCGGGTTCGACTTTCAATCGGGGCGCATCGACACCACGGCCCATCCGTTCTGCTCCGCGTTCGGCCCCGGCGACTGCCGCTTGACGACGCGGTACAACCCAAAGTTCTTCAACGAGGCATTCTTCGGCGTCCTCCACGAAGCCGGCCACGGCATGTACGAACAAGGACTGTTACCCGAACACCACGGCACCCCCGCGGGCACGTACTGCTCGCTCGGCATTCACGAATCGCAGTCGCGGTTTTGGGAGAACCAGATCGGCCGCAGCAAGCCGTTCTGGGACCACTTCTTCCCCCGCTTGAAGCAGGCCTTCCCCGGCGCGCTCGATGAGGCGAGGACGGAAGATTTCCTCTCCGCCATCAATGCGGTCGAGCCGTCCTTCATCCGCGTCGAAGCGGACGAGGCGACTTATAATTTGCACATCCTGCTCCGCTTCGAGTTGGAGCTCGCTTTGCTCTCCGGCGATTTGGCCGTGGCGGACTTGCCCGGAGCGTGGAACGAGAAGTTCGAGAAACTCTTCGGGCTGGTTCCGAAGACCGATTCCGAAGGGTGCTTGCAAGACATTCATTGGAGCTTCGGCGGGTTCGGTTACTTCCCAACTTACACCCTCGGCAACCTTTACGCCGCGCAGTTCGGCGAAGCGTTGAAGCGAGATTACGGCGAGAGCGAAATCGCGCGCTCGGTCCGCGTCGGCGATTTCCGGCCCGTGCTGGGCTGGCTCCGAGACCGCGTCCACCGCCACGGCCGCCGCTATCGAGCCGAGCGGCTCTGCGAACGGGCCACGGGGGCCGCACTCTCCCCGGAACCGTTCCTCCGCTATCTGAAGGAAAAACTCTCGCAATCGGAACCCGTGTGCTAAGCTTCATAGTCCTTGGACCGCGTTCGATCCTGCCGGTTGGCCTTTCGACCATGACGAATCCCTTTCGCCAATCCCGAACCGCGGATGTCGACCACGATGTCGCGGACACGGTACGCGCGGGGGCCGGCGAAACGGATTCGATCCGCAATAACGCCCGCAGTTTGCCCACCGATCTCGGGCTCGACCCCGATTCCGCGGAGATCCCGATCAACCCGGTGATTCCCGAACCGGGCGACCGCATTGGGCCGTACGTCCTCCAAGAAAAACTCGGCTCCGGCGTCTCCTGCTTCGTCTTCCGAGGCTGGGACGAAGCGAACCTCTGCCCCGTGGCGATCAAGATCGTCAATTGGGCGAACGTCTACGACCGGCCCGCTGCGATGCGGCAGATGCGCACCGAAGCGGCTGCACTGGCCCGCGTCAAGCACCCCCGCGTCGTGCGGTTCATCGACTTCGGCTTCGACCCTCGCTGGCCCTACATCGTCACCGAGTTCGTCGAAGGGCGGCCGCTCGGGGAATTGCTCCGCAGCGGCGGGGCGTTGCCGCCCGAATGGGCGTCGTACATCGCTTCGCAAACCGTGGAAGGGCTCGGGGCCGTTTGGCGAGCCGGGCTCGTCCACCGCGACATCAAACCGGACAACATCCTGATCGGCCCGAACGGCGTGGCCAAGCTCATCGACTTCGGCTTGGCCATGTCCACCGCTCTGCGCGCGACCAACGGCGAGGCCGCCCCCGAACTCGCGGGCACGGCCGCCTACGTTGCCCCCGAACAGGCCAAGAACGCCTCCGCCGTGGATCATCGAGCGGACATCTACTCGTTGGGCGTGACCTTCTACGAAGCGATCACCGGTCGCCTGCCGTTCGAAGGCCGCAACCGCGTGCAGATGATATTCCAACACCTCAACAGCCAGCCCGTGGCCCCGCTCGAACGAGTGCCGGGGCTCCCCCCGCTGCTCTCGGACCTCTGCATGTGGATGCTCGTCAAAAACCCCGACGAGCGGCCGCAGAACTACGAGGAACTTCGGCAGGCGTTCGATACCGTCATGGGCGTTTAGTTCCGTTCGTAACGCCTTCGGTCCGTCTGGGTTGACATTTCCGGTCGAGACGCCCGTGCGGGTCGCGGGCAAAATTCGTTACCATAGCTCGAAACGGTGCCTCTCCGGACGCCCCACGAGCCCCATCATGCGTAGTATTCTGGCGATTCTTGCAGTCGTTTTGATCGTTCCAAATTTGACGACCGCGGCCGACGAGCCGAAGGACTATGCCTCGCTCAAGTACCGCAGCGTCGGCCCCGCGGCGGGTGGACGGGTGAGCCGAGCCTGCGGGGTGCCGGGCGATCCGCTGACGTACTACGCGGCCACCGCGTCCGGCGGGGTGTGGAAATCGACGGACGGCGGGCTCTCCTGGAAGCCGATCTTCGACGACCAGCCGACCTCGTCCATCGGGTCGATTGCGGTCGCGGCGTCGGACCCGAACGTCGTCTACGTCGGCAGCGGCGAAGCGAACATCCGCGGCAACGTCTCGCCCGGCGCTGGGATTTTCAAAAGCGAAGACGCGGGCAAGACCTGGAAGCACGTCTGGAAGGCCGTCGGCCAAATCGGCACGATGGCGGTCCACCCCAAGAACGCGGACGTGGCCTACGCCGCGGTGCTCGGCCACGCGTTCGGGCCGAACCCCGAACGCGGCGTCTACCGCACCAAGGACGGCGGCAAGACGTGGAAGAAAGTGCTCTTCAAAAGTAACGATGCGGGTTGCTCGGACATCGCAATTGACCCAACGAACCCGCGGGTGATCTACGCGGGCTTCTGGCAGGCTCGCCGGACGCCCTGGGATCTCACGAGCGGCGGCCCCGGCTCGGACCTGTTCGTATCGCGGGACGGCGGCGACACCTGGGTGTCACTCAAGAAAGACTCCAAGAAGAACGGCCTGCCCGCGGGCGTCTGGGGCAGGGTCGGCGTCGCGGTCGCCCCGTCGAACGGACAGCGGGTCTACGCCTGCATCGAAGCGGACAAAGGCGGTATCTTCCGCTCGGACGACGGCGGCGAGAACTGGGCACTCGTCAACGACACTCGCCCCATCCGGCAACGCGCCTGGTACTACTCCACGCTCACCGTTCACCCCACGAATCCGGACGAGGTCTACGAACCGCAGGTGTCCATGTTGAAGTCCTCGGACGGCGGCAAGTCCTTTCGCCGCGTCGCGGGGTTCCACCACGGCGACCACCACGACCTCTGGATCGACCCGCTCAATCCGAATCGCATGATCGACGCGAACGACGGCGGCGTGGACGTTTCGACGGACGGCGGCAAAACTTGGTACGCGCCGCCGCTGCCGATCAGCCAGTTCTACCACGTCCACGCGGACAACTCCGTGCCGTTCCGCGTCATGGGGTCGATGCAAGACCTCGGCACCGCGTCCGGGCCGAGCCATTCGCTGCGGCCCGGCGGCATCAACACTTCGGACTGGCATACCGTCGGCGGCGGCGAGGCGGGCCACGTCGTCTCGGACCCTACCGATCCGAACGTCGTTTACGCCGGCGAATACGGCGGCATCATGACCCGCTACGACCACCGCACCCGCACGGCCCGCAACATCACCGTCAACCAGTGGAACCCCTCGGGCATCGACCCCGCCAAACACAAGTACCGCTTCCAGTGGACCGCCCCGATCCTCGTTTCCAAGCACGACCCCAAAACCGTCTACCACGCGGGCAACGTCCTTTTCCGGACCCGCGACGGGGGCCAGACGTGGGACGCGGTCTCGCCCGATTTGAGCCGCAACGACAAGCAGAAGCAGCAGTGGTCCGGCGGGCCGATCACCGGGGATAACACGGGGGCCGAAACGTACTGCACGATCTTCGCCCTCGCCGAATCGCCGAAGCAGAAAGGGCTCATCTGGGCGGGGACGGACGATGGCAAAATCCACCTCACGAAGGACGACTGCAAGACCTGGACCGACCTGACCGCGAACGTGCCGGACTTCCCCGATTGGGGCACCGTCCACGGCATCGAGGCGAGCCCGTTCGACGCGAACACCGCTTACCTCGTCGTCGATAACCACCGCATGGACGACTACCGCCCGCACGTCTGGAAGACCGCGGACTTCGGCAAAAGCTGGACGAAGTTGAACGACGGGCTGCCCGCCGGAGTCCATTGCCACGCGCTCCGCGAAGACCCGAAGAAGAAGGGGCTCCTCTACCTCGGCACCGAACGGGGCGTGATGGTCTCCGCCGATTCGGGCAAGGCGTGGAAGCCTTTGCAACTCGACTTGCCGACCGTGCCGGTCCACGATCTCGTCGTCAAGGACGATTCCCTGATCGTCGGCACGCACGGCCGCTCGATCTGGATTCTGGACGACCTCACCGTGGTTCGGGAGTGGACCGACGCGATCAAGGACAAAGCCGCGCACCTGTTCACGGTCCGGCCTACTACCAAGTGGACCGTCGCGGGCGGCGTGGCGGTCCGTCAGCACGCGGGCGGCACTCCGAATCCGAGTTACGGCCTCGCGATCTGGTACTCGCTCGGCAAAGCCGCGAAGGGCACGGTGACGCTCGAAATCCTCGATGCCGCGGGCAAATCGGTGACCAAAGCGAAGGGCAAGCTCGGCGATGGAGCGTCCGAAGAAGCAGAAGACGAAGACGAGGCTCCGAGCGCGGCCACTAAAGAACGCAAGCTCCCCGCGAAACCCGGCGTCAATCGCTACGTTTGGGATCTCACTTACGACGGTGCCGAAGTCATCCCCGGCGCCGCGGTCGATTCGGGGTCGCCGGGCATGACCGTCCCCGTGGTGCCCGGCAAGTACACCCTCAAGCTCACGGTCGGCAATCGAACGCTGACGCAGACCGCCGAGGTGAAGGCCGACCCGCGGATCGCGAACCCGGCCGCCGCGGATCAACTCGCGATGTCGCTCAAGGTCCGCGACGACATCACTTCGCTCTCCCGAACCGTGGCTCGCATCCGGTCGATTCAGAAGCAGATCGCCCTCCGCAAAGATTTGCTCAAGGACCGCGACGATGCCAAGGCCCTATTGAAAGACACGGAGGCGTTCTCCAAAAAGCTCGCGGCTCTCGAAGAGAAGTTGCACAACCCGAAGGCGAAGATTTCTTACGATGTCTTCAGCGCAAAGGGCGGGGCGATGCTCTACTCGCAATTGACGTGGGCGATTGGGAACATCTCCGATGGGGAAGGGACCCCGACGAAGCCGCAGAAGGACTTCGCCGCGGACCTGACGAAGCAACTCACCGGGTACGTCGCGGAGTTCGAGAAACTCGCGACGGAGGATGCGGCGAAGTTAAATGGGGCGGCGAAGAAGTTGGGCGTGCCGGAACTGTACGTTCCGCCGACGAAAGAATCCGCGAAGCCGTAAGCGGCTAAGTAGAATGGCACTCCCGATCGGAGAGTGCCATGCCCGCGGACCACGAAACCGCCGATGCCCTCGCCCTGTACGAGCGGGGGCACGACCAATTCCAGTCGGGCGACTTCCGCGGGGCGGTCGAAAGTTTCACGCGGGCGATCGCCCTGCGCCCGAACGTCGCCGCGGCGTTCCACAAGCGGGCGCAGGCTTACCTCCAACTCGACCAGCGGCCCGATGCCATCCGCGACCTCGACCGGGCGATCGCGCTGAAGCCGGACGAGCCGATCTTTCTGGCGGACCGTGCGGAGGCTCACTTCCGTCAGAAGTCTTACGATGCGGCCATCGCCGATTGCGACAATCTGCTATCACTGGACCCGGGATGGGCTCCCGTGCGGGGCTTGCGAGGCGACTGCTACGCCGCGTCCGGCAATACCGCTGCGGCGCTCGCGGACTTCTCCGGTGCCATCGAATCCGACCCCGATCATGCCGCGGCATACCTCGTCGCTCGGGGGCGATTGCGGTACGATCTGGGGGATTACTCCGGAGCCGTGGAGGATTGTTCGACGGCGATCCGCGTCGATCCGAATGCGGCGTTCGCTTACCAAGCCCGCGGGTTCGCCGCGCGCGAACTCGGCGATCACGAAGCAGCCGAGGCCGATTTCGGTGAAGTGTTGAATCTGGAACCGAGTTCACCGCGGGCTCTCTTGGGGCGGGCCGGAGCGAGGATTCAACTCGGTCGGTTCGCGGAAGCGATTGGCGATTGCGATGCGTTGCTTCAACTCCAACCGCGGAACGCAAATGCCTACTTGCTCCGCGGACTCGCGAACGTTCAACTCGGGGATTTGTCCGCGGCGGCCATCGATTACAGCCACGCCATTAATATCGATCCCTCGACCCAAGGTTACGAGTTCCGCGCGGCCGTGTGGCGGCAGTTGGGAGACGACGCCGAAGCGATCAAAGACTTGTCTGCAAAGCTGAAGTTGTCGCCCGAGGCACCGCTGTTCAATCAGCTCGCCTGGATTTGGGCGACGAGCCCGGACGGCGACGTTCGCGATGGCGAGCGGGCCGTCGAGAGTGCGACCCGGGCGTGCGAACTCGCCGAGTGGTCCCACCCCGGCTACCTGGACACTCTGGCCGCCGCGGCCGCGGAATGCGGGAACTTCGCCGAAGCGATCCAATGGATCGAGCAAGCGATCAAGATCGGCGATCCCGAAGAGTTTGCTTCCTACGAATCGCACCTGGAACTCTACCTGTTCGAGCAACCGCTGCGCGATTCCTCCGCGCGAGATTCCGCGACTTGATCGCGTTGGCCCTCGATCGATTCCCTCGGGTATAATTCGAGCATGTCTCCAGATGAACCGAACATTTCGACGCTGCTAATCCAGGGCCAGGCCTACGCCCGGCGAGCGGACTATTCGCGGGCTCTGGAGGCCTACAGCGGTGCGATCGACCTCGATCCCGCGGATGCGGACCTGTACTGGCATCGGGGCAATGCCCACGTCGCGGCCGGGGAGTTCGACCGGGCAATTGCGGACTTCACGCGAGCGATCGAGTTGCGGCCCGAGTTCGAAGCGGCGTACCACAACCGCGCCGCCTCGCTCGCGGACCGCGGCGAACTCGATTCGGCCATCCTGGACTATTCGGAAGCGATTCGTTTAGCGCCGGACGACCCGGACCCGCTGAACGGCCGCGGTGCGGCGTATAGCCGCAAGGGCGATTACGAAGCCGCGCTCGCCGATTATGCAGCCGCGCTCGAGTTCGATTCGCTCAACTCGCGCGTACTGTTCAACCGTGGGAACTGCCACTCCGCAAAGAAGAACCCCGAAGCCGCAGAGGCAGATTACACCGCGGCGCTGGCGGTGTTCCCGCGCAACGCCCGAGCGTACATCTACCGCGCGCTCTGCCGCGAGCAACTCAACCGCACGGACGAGGCGCTCGCGGACCTTTCGACGGCTCTGCGTTTGAACCCGCTGTTGCCCGAAGCGTTCTGGCACCGCGGCCGGATTCACTCGGCCCGCCAGGATTACGAAAAGGCCGTGCTCGATTTCGGCTGGGTGCTCCGCCACGACACGACGAACTCCGCGGCGTTCAACCTGCGCGGCGTGGCCCGCGCCGAACTCGGCGAGCCCGACCTGGCCGCAGCGGACTTCGGCGAGGCGATCCGCCTGGACCCGGACGACCCCGGACCGTACTTCAACCGCGGCCTCACGCACGCGCGCCGCCGCGATTGGGACGCCGCGATCGCCGACTTCGGCAAGGCCATCGAACTCGATCCGGACGACCCCGCCGCGTACTTGCAGCGCGGTTACTCTCATCTCGAGATGGCGAATACGGTCCGGGCTATCGCGGACTTCGGCGAAGCGATTGCCAAAGCTCCCGAGAACGCCCGCGCCTACTATGCTCGGGCCCTGGCGCTTCGGAAAGCCACCGACCGCGACGGCGCGTTGGCGGATGCGTCGCGGGCGATTGAACTGCGGCCGGGATTCGCTGCGGCGCTGAGCCTCCGGGCATCGCTCCATTTCGCCGCACGAGAGTACGCCGCTTCCTTGGCCGATTACACGGCCGCCCGCGACCTCGATCCGGACGTGCCAGCCGTGCGGAATTCGTTGGGTTGGTTGCTTGCAACTTGCCCCGACGACGCGGTTCGCGACGGCGCGGAGGCGGTCCGCGAGGCGACTCGAGCGTGCGAGTTGACGGACCACAAGGTGATCGGTTTTCTCGACACCCTCGCCGCGGCGTACGCCGAAGCGGGGCGGTTCGCGGAGGCGGTCCGCCTGCAAGAAAAAGTCGTCGGCCTCGTGCCCGCGGACGACCGGGACGAGTACGACGAACGCCTCGCGCTCTACCGAACCGAACGGCCGTTCCGCGATTTGGGTTCGAGTTGAGTCGCCGACTGTCGGTGCCTCGAACGGGGATCTTCAATGTCCGAACTGGATCGCCCCCAGATGCGGTACTACTCGATCATCGCCCTCGTCGCGGTCGCTGCGGTCGCCCTCGTGCTCGCTACGGACTACCACCCCGTCGCCGTTTTCGTCGCGGCACTGTTCGGGATCGCGGTCGGTTATGCGCTCGGCCGCGTGCGAGCCGTGCGGGCGGAGCGAGCGCTCCGCGGGAGCGAATCGCGGTTCCGCAACCTGTTCGACCGCGCCCCGATCGCCGTGTGGGAAGAAGACTTCACGGCGGTGGCCGAGTGGTTCGACGAGCTCCGCTCGCGCGGCGTGATGGACCTCGGTTCGTACCTCGTCGGCCGCGGGGCGGAGGCGAAAGCGATCATGGCTCGGGTCGTCGTCCTCGGTGTGAACCGCGAAGCCGTGCGTCAGAACGGGGCCAAATCGGAAGCCGACTTGCTGGGGCGGTTGCCGGAGCTTTACGCCGACATGCCGCCGCGAATTTGGATTGAAGAACTGGTGCAACTCTGGAACGGCCGCGAAGTCGTCGAACTCGAAACCGAATGCCGTCGGCTGGACGGCCACCCGCTGCACGCCGTCATTCGCATTCAAGTTCCCCAAACGTCGATCGGTCCGGACTGGTCGCGCGTGGTCGTCACGGGGACGGATATCACCGAACGCTACCGCGCGATGGCGGCGCTCAAGGAAAGCGAAGAGCGACTGCGGACCCTCGGCGACAACCTGCCCAACGGCGTCGTCTACCAATTGCAGCGGGATCCGGACGGCCGCGGCCGCATGCTCTACATCAGCGGGGGCATCGAGCGGCTCACGGGCGTAACTCCCGCGCAGGTCACGGCCGATTACGACGCGATGTTTCAAACGATCCATCCGGACGACCGGGCCCGCCACGCCGCCGCGGCGCGCGAAGCGGTGCTCGGGAATCGACCGCTCGATCACGAAATGCGCTACCGCCACAAGGACGGCAGCACCCGGTGGATTCACATCCGCTCCGCACCCCGCAGCGCGAATGGGGGCGGGACCGTTTGGGACGGTGTGATGGTGGACGTGACCGAACGCCGCGAGGCGCAAGCGTCCATGCTGCGAGTGAAGGACGAACTCGAAGCGGAGGTGCAGGAGCGGCGTCGGATCGAACGCACGCTGCGGGACGGCGAGCAGCGGTTCCGCACGCAGCAGGCTGCGCTGTTGGACCTCATCACGTCGAACCCCCGCCGCATTTTGGAAGTGACCGCCCAGACGCTCGCCGTCGAACGGGTGAGCCTGTGGGAGTACCGGGCCGAGCCGCAGTCGATTCGGCTGTTGAACTTGTTCGAACGAAGCACGAACTCGCACACGTCCGGCACGGTCATGCTCGCCGAAGATTACCCCGACTACTTCAGAGCCGTAACGACCGAGGAAGTCGTCGCGGCCCACGATGCCTGGACGGACCCCAGGACGGCGAGTCTGCGCGATGAATACCTGGTTCCGCAGGGGATCACCTCCATGCTGGACATCCCCGTCCACCGCGCGGGGCGGCTCCGCGGCGTGCTCTGCCTCGAGCACGTCGGCGAACCGCGGTCGTGGGCCGCCGACGAACAAGTCTTCGCCATGGCCGTCGCGAACCTGCTGTCCCTCTGCGACGAACAGGAAGAGCGACGCCGGTCCGAAGAGCGGTTCCGCCAGAGCGAAGAGCGGTTCGAACTCGCCGTCCTCGGCTCCGAAGACGGCATCTGGGACTGGGATTTGGTCACGGGCGACGTCTACTTTTCGCCCCGCTGGAAGTCGATGCTCGGGTTCGCCCCGCACGAGGTCGAGGGCCGCCTAGAATCGTGGAGCGGCTTGGTCCATCCGGAAGATTTGCCCGCTGCCTCGGAGACGCTGCACAAGTACTTCGCGGCTCAGATCCCGCATTTCGGAATCGAAGTGCGGATGCGGCACAAGGACGGATCGTGGCGGTGGATTTACTCCCGCGGCATCGCGATCCGCCGGGCGGACGGCACGCCGACGCGACTGGCCGGCTCGCACACGGACATCACCGGCCGCAAAGCCGCGGAGGACGACCTGCGGGCCGCCCGCATCGCCGCGGAAACGGCAAACAAGGCCAAGAGCGAGTTCCTCGCGAACGTCAGCCACGAAATCCGCACGCCGATGAACGGCATCCTCGGCATGGCCGATCTCGCACTCAACGCGGAGTCTTCGCCCCGACAGCGCGAGCGACTCCGCATCGTTCGCGAGTCCGCGCAGGGATTACTCGCGGTCCTCAACGACCTGCTCGATTTTTCGAAGATCGAGGCGGGCAAACTCCACCTCGACCCCGTCGATTTCGACCTGCACGCGGAGGTGAGCAAGACCGTCCGCTCGTTCGCGGCCCGAGCGTTTCAAAAAGGGCTCGAACTCGCGTGCCGAATTGCACCGGGCGTACCCGAACAGGTCGTCGGCGACCCGAATCGGCTCCGGCAGATCCTCGTCAACCTCGTCGGCAACTCGCTCAAGTTCACCGAACGCGGCGGCGTTACAGTCGCCATCGTGGTGGAGAGCAAGGGCGACGACGGCGTTCTAGTCGGCGTCTCCGTCCGCGACAGCGGCATCGGCATTCCGGACGCGGTGAAGGAAAAGATCTTCGCACCCTTCGAGCAAGCCGACGGATCGACCACGCGGCGATTCGGCGGCACGGGGCTGGGGTTGAGCATTTCCGCCCGCCTCGTCGAACTCATGGGCGGACGCCTGATCGTCGAGAGCATCGAGGGGAAAGGGAGCACGTTCCGCTTCTCGATGCGATTGCTGGCGACCGGACAACCGCGGCGGCACTTCGCGGGGCTCGCGGGGCTCGCGGTCCTCGTCGCGGAAGACGGCGAACTTTACCGGCCGATCCTCGAAGAAATGCTGCAAAGTTGGCGGATGCACCCGACGCTGGCCGCGTCTTACGGGGAAGTGACCGACCTCGTTCGCGTGGCCCGCGAAGCGGGGCACCCGTTCGACGCCGTGGTCCTTTCCGAAACGGCCCGCGGGGAAGGGTTCGCCCAGGCGGCTCGCCTGCGGGCCGAACAGCGATTCCTCGGGCCGATCCTCTTGTTGCTTCAAGTTCAAGATGCCGATTCGAGCCCGGCCGATGGCAACGACCCGGTCTCGGCCCGACTCGTCAAGCCGTTCTCGCCGTCGGATTTGCTCGACAGCTTGGCCACGGCGTTCCACCTCTCCGGCGTGCAACTCTCGCCGATTCAAGAACCGGCGAAGCGCGATGTGCCCACGATCCGGGGACTGAAGATATTGCTCGCGGAAGACAACCCCGTGAACCAGTTGGTGGCCACGGAATACCTCGAAGGCGCAGGGCATACAGTCACGGTGGCGGAGAACGGCGCCGTCGCCGAGCGGGCGTTCGTCGAAGGGCGGTTCGACGTGGTGCTCATGGACATCCAGATGCCCGTGCAAGACGGCTTCAAAACGACCGCGGCGATCCGCAAGTTCGAAGCGGCTCGCGGCAAGCACACCCCGATCATCGCGATGACCGCACGGGCCATGCGCGGCGACCGCGAGGAGTGCCTCGCCGCCGGGATGGACGGCTACGTTTCCAAGCCGCTGGCGATCGACGAACTCAATCGCGTCCTCGGCGAATTGCTGCCGAAGTTCGTTTCGCACGCTGCTAACGTCATTACGGACCGTGCGGACATGCTCGCCCGCGTCGGCGGGAAGCCCGACCGCGTCAAGTTGATGATCGGCCTGTTCCTGGAGGAGTGCCCGAAACTGCGGGCTCAAATGGCCGAAGCCGCAACCGCCGCCGACCTCCGCAAAGCCGCCCACACGCTCGTCGGTTCCGTGGGCTACTTCGGGGCTCCGAAGGTTACGGCCACCGCTCGCCGGGTCGAAGAAGCGGCGCGGTTGGGGGATTTGACCGCGGCGAAAGCGGCTCTGGTGGAACTCGAGCCGATACTCTCGCAGTTGGTCCGAGAACTTGGGGAATTGATGGCCTAACCCGATACAAGACACATTCACTGCGCCTCGATCACCCCTTTACTCCGCAGACAGCCTGTGGTGCCATGAGCCCGCACGTCGAGAAACGTGTACGACTGCGACGACCAGAACGCGACCCTCACGAGGTAGATCACACGCTGATCGAAACGGTCGATGAAGAATTCTCGAAATTCGATGCCAGGAATATCGTCATCGACGGGCGAATATTGCCTTGGATTCGCCGCAATGGCCTTCGCTGCACGGGCGAATTCGCGGGCCACGGCCTTACCGTACCGACCGGGCTTCGAATTGTAAAAGCGTATCGCTCTCGCAAGGTCTTCCCGAGCATCTTCGGAGACGGAGAACGTCATCGCGACGCGCCCTCGTCGGCGACCTGATCGAGATAAGCCATCGTCTCGTCGAACGAGTAAATCGCCGTCGTTCCGTTCCTCACGGCTTCGATGCGTCGGACGAGCTCGACTTTCCAATACGCGCGGTCATCACCCGAGTGCCCTGGCGGGGATTCAACGCTTTCGAACAAATCGAGCGCAAGACTTTCCCGTGCGGCGGGCGATAGTTTCATCGCCCGCTCGAGGATCTCTTGGGCTTCGTGGGCTTCGGGAATCGCAATCGGCGTCATCGCTCACTTCTCCTTCTTCGCCAAATAGCAGACGTTGCGGATCTCCAACCCGACGACGGCGGGGAACTCGTACTTAGCCGTTTCGCTCAACGAAATCGTCGCCCGCGTCCACACGCCGGCTTTGCCGGTCTGGTTGGCGTAGGTCACATCGCCTTTGCCGGGCAGTTTCCAGTCGAAGATCAATTCCCCTGGGGCGAGCGGTTTGGCCGTCTTCAAAGGGGCTGTGCCCTTCGGACGCAGCGTGCCATCGCTCACGGTCCAGGCCCCTTTCTCCGTCTCCCAGCCCTCCATGTCGAGGCCGTTGACGAGTAGTTTGTGCCCCTGGTAAAGCTTCGCGACTTCCTCGGGCTTCGGGTTCGTGCTCGGTAATTCCTTGATCTTGATGTTGCGGAAGTGGCACTCGGCCCCCTCGGACTCCAGCGCGAGGTAGCCCTTCCGCGGGTTGCACTTCGACACGCCGGAGACTTCTTTGCCGTTGACGTGCAGCTTGATGGCCCCGTCGTTGGCGATCACCTTGTAGTGGTTCCATTCGCCGCCGCCCTTGACTCGTTCTTCACTCGGCAGGCAGCGCATCGCCCCTTTCGGGTGTGGACGATCCGGCACGCAGGTCGCACCCCAGATGCTGAAGACGTCGCCGTGGTTCGTGGCCCAATCGACCTTCGGGTAGTTGATGAGCACCTGCACTTCAATGCCGCGGGTGTATGGCGAGCCGACCGCGGGAAGGGGATCGCCCCAGACGAACAGCCCCGAATTGGCGGTCTCGGTCTTGTTGACGTGCATCCATTCCATTTCGAGCACGAAGTTTTCGTACTGCCGTTCCGTGCTCAGGAACCCGGTCGGCTTGCCGGTGGTGACGATCTCGCCGTCCTTCGCGAAGAACGTGGAGGCGTGCCCGTTGACGTTCCGCCACCCGGCGAGGGTCTTGCCGTCGAAGAGCGGCACGAAGCCGTCTTTGTCCGGTTCTGCAGCGGCGGCCATCGGGGCCAAAAGCAGGGCCAAAACGAGCGAACCGAGGCGAATCATGGGAAGCTCCATCAGGGAAGAGTTTCGTCGTGAAGGCGGTCGTGCCAGTGGCCGGGGCGACGGCTGGTGTGGGCGACCGCGAGGATTACCAGTTCGTGCGGTTGGACGAGGTAGACGACACGATAATGGAATCGTTCGATAATTGCGTTGCGAACTTCGAAGCCGGGCACTTCGTCGTCAACCAAGGAATACATTTGGGGGAAGAGTTCCAGGTTCTCGCCGACGGCGAAGAACGCTTCGAGCAAGCGTGCTCCCGCCCCAACGCGTTCGTGTTCGAGGTGGGCAACAGCACCATCGAGGTCGTCTTTCGCTGGTTGAAGTGTGCGAACGATCATGGAGAGAACTTCTTTCGGTACTCTTCCTTCGATCGCTCGAACGCAATTCTCCAATCTTCTGATGGGATCGACCCATCCAGATACCCCTCGATCCGCCGCTTGATTTCCGAGTTCCATTCCGAGCGGACGACTTCCGGATCGTCTTTCTTCTCCAGAAGCAAACCGACGAGTTTCTGCTGCTGAGCGATCGTGAGCTTTAACGCGCTCGCCACCAGTTCTTCCGGCAGTTCGATTTCGTCGTCCACGGTCGGCGTCATGGTCGTGCCCTTTCGGAAAGAGTGTGCTCCATCATTCGCCATGCGCCGACCGAGTGCAAGCCTTACTTCATCTGTCGGCGGGCGGCGTCGGCGAGTTCCAGGCAGGCGCCTTCGAGGTCGCGGTTCTGAACCGTGCGGGCTTTCGCCAAGCCGAGTTCGGAGAAGTGCAGGGCTCGCGAGCCTTCCTTCGCGCTGAGCATCGCCTCCGCGGCGGTGATGAAGAACTTGCCGTCGTCCGGGTTGCGGACGATCAAGTCTTCGAACTCGCGGGCCGCGGATTCGACCTCGCCCCGCTTGGCGTAGAGTTGGGCCTTGCGGACCATGAACTCGTTGGCCCGCTTCTCGCCGTTGTGGGCCTCGTCGTACTTCAGGCCTTCCTCGGCGTACTTCAGGGCCGCGGCCGTATCGCTCTCGGAGAGGGCTCCCGCGATCAGGCACGCGAACAGCGGATAGCGGTCCGGCTTGGCCGGGTCGGCGGGCTTCGCGGCCCCGGCCTTGGCGAAGCGCACCGCGAGTTCGCGGGCGTCGAGCTTCATCGACGCTCGCATCGCGTCTTCGAGTTCCCCGGCGGAGAGCGGTTCCGTGGGCACGGCCGCGAGGTCCGCGGCGCTCATGGCGGCGAAGTCTTTGTTGACCGAGACCTTCGGCTCTTCGGGTACGGAGATCGTCGGGGCCTCGCCGGGAGCTTGCAGTTCCACGCCGAGCTTGTGGCGGAGGCGGTCGAAATCGTAAACGTCCAGCGGGACGACTTTCCCCGCGACTTGCTTGCGCGGCGCGGAGCCGATCAGGCAGTCTTGCAGGAATCGGATCACTCCCAAGAGCCGCTTGCGGAGGAACTTGCTCCCCGCGGCGTCGAGCGGCGTCGCCCCACCAAGGGTCTTGAGGGGCCGCTTGGACCAGACCTCTTCGAAGAAGTTCGTGGCCCGTTCCTTCAACTTCGCCTCGGCTTGGGAGAGTTCCGAGGTCCGCACCGGGTACGCCAAAGCTTCTTGCGAAATGTCCCCGAACTGGGCCGGGCCAGGGCCTTCGACGGGTTCGCCGACGGCCAAGTTGATGCGGTCGCGGACCTCCGTGGCGATCTTCTTCACCGAATCCTTGTCCATGTGCCAGAGCCGCATCACGCCGTTCGAGACGGTGACATTGGCGACGACCTTCGCCATGGTCGTGCCCGTGTCGAGCAAGTTCGGCAGTTCTTCGACCATCAGGCAGCTGAACATCTGGCCGTCCGGGTCGCTCTGCGGGGAGAGCATCCGCCGCTCTTGGTCCCAGATTTGAAGGAGTTGAAACACCGCCTGCGGGTCGCGGAGGGGCATGTAAACGTGATATTGCGAATAATCGCTCTCCGCCTCCATCCCCTGGCCGCAGCGCAGCACTTCGACCAGCGCGGCGGCTTCCTCGGCTTTAGCGTCGTCCCATTCCAATTCGATCGACTTGAGCAGGGCTTCCACGGCCAACGGCTGTTCGCCGAGCCAGGCTCGCACGAGCCCCAGGTTGAACCACGCGGCGGGGTCTTCGGGAACTTGAACCGTCAACTCCTCGAAAGCCTTCTTCGCGTCCGCGAACCGACCGGACGCGGCCGCGGCGCTCACGGGCTTCACGGTCGGGCGGAAGGAATACTTCTTCCGGGCGGCCTTGGGCAATCGGGATTCTTCGCCGAAGAGCCCTTCGAATTGTTCGTGGAGCTCCGCATCGCCGGGGCTGAAATGGGCGGCCCGCTCCAAAGCGGCTTGCCCTGCGACGGGGCGGTTGAGCAGGATTTCGTTGCGGGCGATTAATTCGTAAACCTGCGCGAGCTGATCGTGAGCCTGGGGTTCGTACGCCTCCGCCGCCTTGCGGAAGAGCATCAGAGCGCCGATGACTTCCCCCTCGGACTGGCGGAAAATCCCCTTCAAAAGCAGGCCCATCGGAAAATTCGGGTTCAAGGCGAATGCCTTACCCAGGATTTCCTCGGCTTTCTCGATGTTTCCTTCGAGGTAGAGCAGGTGCGCGAAGTAGCCCCAGACCTGCGGATAGGTCGGATGGCTGGCCGCCACGGCTTCCATGGCTTTGAGAGCGGATTCGTGCTGGCCTTGCTGCTGCAAGTCCAGTGCACGTTGGATGTTGGGGAAATAGGGTTCGCAGCACCACTTGAACTTTTTTCCGCTGCCGCAGGGGCAGTTGTCGTACGCGCTCGGGGGCATCACGGGTTCCCGGTGAGGGGGCGAAAGAGGCGGGGGACCGCCCGCCCGTTGCCACGGGCGGGCTCGAGGGCAGGCCCGACTCGGTGTTCTGAATCCCTTCAAGATAGCGGTTCAGGCGCGGGGTGAAAACTGGGCGTGAGAGTTTGACAGTCCGAAAGGATGACCTAGGTTTGGGCGACGAATATTCGGGACCAACCCCCTAACCCGTCTCGTCCGGCGGCCGCCCGAATCTCTGAGCCGCGTTTGGACTGACCTCCGATAGGATGCCGTGCGATGGTGACCAACGACTTGGGTGCTTGCGAGTGGTTCGTCTGGGACTTGCGCCGCAGCGGTCTCATCGACCGCGGCCAACTGGACCAAATCGTCGGCGAGTTCCTCAAGCGGAACCCCCGGGCCGAGGCTCCGGCCCTGGCCGAATACCTCGTCCAGCAGAACACCCTCACCGGCTTCCAAGCCGATCGGATTCTCAACGGCAAAACCCAGGGCCTCGTGCTCGGGCCCTACGTCCTCTCGGACGCCATCGGCCAGGGGAGCATGGGCCAGGTCTACAAGGCGACTTCGAAGAACGACTCCACGCTGTACGCCATCAAAGTTCTGCCCCGCCGGAGCATGTGGAACGTCCGCCTCGCCCGCCGGCAGGTGCGGTCGTTCGCCGCAATCTCGCACCCCTCCGTGGTCCCGTTCATGGACGTGGGCACGGCCGGCGGCTTGCACTACCTCGTCTGGCCGCTCGTCGAAGGCTCCACCCTCGAAAGCCTCGTTCAGCAGAACGGCCGCCTCAACCCGGCCCAGACCGCCCTCGTCGGCGTGCAGGTCGCTCAGGGGCTCAACCTCTGCCACCAGAACAACATCTTCCACGGCCTCGTCAAGCCGTCGAACATCATGGTCGGCCCGGACGGCCAGACCCGCATCTTGGACTTCGGCATCGGCTCGCTGCTCGTCGAGAACGAAGGCGAATCGCTCGTGGACACCATGTCTACGGCGAACACGCTGACGAGCGGCTTGGACTGCGCCTCGCCCGAATCGATCATGGAGCCGACGAACCGGACCCCCGCCGGGGACCAGTACAGCCTCGGCTGCGTGCTCTACTACTGCCTCACGGGCCGGGTGCCGTTCCCCGAGGGGAGCGCAGTCGAAAAGATGATGGCCCACCAGTCGAAAGAACCGGAGAGCATTCGAGAGTTCGCCCCGGATTGTGCCGAAGGCTTGGCCGCGGTGGTCGCGAAGTTGATGGCCAAGGCACCGGAAGACCGGTTCAGCGGGACGGACGAAGTCGTCGAAGCTTTGGAACCGTACCTGGGCGAGTTCTCGGCCGCCGCCGGCAGCGCTCCCGCCCTGCCCGCCCTGCCCGCGTTGGCCGGTGCCCGGCCCGCGAACTCTCGCTCGGGGTCTCGCTTTGCGGTCCCTTCGGGAACCAGCGGCCGCCAAGCCGCCTTCCCCGGTGCCGCCACGCCCCCGCGAGCTAATCTGGGCCTCGCTCCTTCGACGCCTCCGCCGAACGGTCGCCTCCACGCAGCGGCGTCCTCGGCTTCGACCGCACACACGGCCCCGCCAACTCGCAACTCCATGCGGTTGCCCAGCCGGGAGTCGTTCCAGGTTCCGCAGAACGATTCGCAGGAGTTCAAAGCCGCTCCGGTCGAACTCCAATTGCAGGAATCCGGCCCGAAAGTCCCCGCGGCTCGCAAAGCCAAGCCGGCCCCGGTCGTCGAAGCACCGGAACCGGATTACCAACAAGAGGATCTGTCCGAAAAGCCCGCCGGGCTCGGGACCATCGGCGTCGTCGCCGCCGCCTTGCTGCTCATGGTCCTCGTCTTCATCGGCGCTCAACTGCTGATGAACTGAGATCGCCATCGCAACCCCGTACCGCCCGCGGACCGATCCGCGGGCGGTTCGCGTTGTACCGATCCCCCGCTCGCCTTGTTTCGAAGTCCCCATCGGGCATAGAATCCCTTCGCGTCGATCCTTCGCCCCGCCGTTCGAGTTTTCACCGTGCTTCCGCCCGTCCGCCGAGTTGCCGTCGTGGGGAGCACCGGGTCGATCGGGACTAACGCGCTGGACGTGGTGGCCGCGCTGCCGGACCGCTTGCAAATCGCTGGGCTCTGCGCTCACTCAAAGGAAGTCCTCCTCGCCGAACAGTGCCGACGGTTCAAGCCGTCGGTTGCCGTGCTCACGGATCGAACTGCCTTCGAGCGGGCCGATCGATCCGCGTTCCCCGCCGAGACGAAGCTCTTGTATGGTCCGGACGCAATCTGCGACTTGGTCGCTTCGCGCGAAGTGGACATCGTGCTCGCCGCGGTGGTCGGTGCTGCGGGCCTTCACGGCACCTGCGCTGCGCTCGAAGCGGGTAAGACCGTGGCTTTGGCGAACAAAGAGACGCTCGTCGTCGGCGGCCCGCAGGTGACCGAACTCGCCCGCCGCCGCGGCGGGTGCCTGCTTCCCGTCGATAGCGAACACTCCGCGATCTTTCAAGCTTTGACGGGGCAGCCGCTGTCGTCCGTGGCGAAAGTCGTGCTCACGGCCAGCGGCGGGCCGTTCCGCGGCAAGCGGGCGGAGGAGTTGGCCGAAGCCACGCCCGAGAAGGCGCTCTGCCACCCGACGTGGCGAATGGGGCCGAAGATCACCGTCGATTCCGCCACGCTGATGAACAAGTCGCTCGAACTGATCGAAGCCCGGTGGCTCTTCGACCTCGACGCGGACCGGTTGGACGTGATCGTCCACCCCGAATCGATCGTGCATTCGTTCGTCGAATTCGTGGACGGGTCGGTGCTCGCCCAGCTCTCGCCACCGGACATGAAGCTACCGATCCAGTACGCTTTAACGTATCCGGACCGCGTGCCCGGCCCGGCGAAGAAGCTCGACTGGCGGACCTTGCGCGGCCTGACGTTCGAGCCGCCGGACCGCGAGGCGTTCGAGGCCTTGAACCTGGGCTTCGAGGTGGTCCGCCGCGGCGGAACGTGCGGGGCGGTGCTCAACGGCGCAAACGAAGCCGCCGTCGAACTGTTCCTGGCGAACGCGATCGGCTTCTTGGACATCGCCCGCTCCGTGCGGGCCGCGCTGGACGCGCACGACTTCGATTCATCGCCCACGCTCGACGGCCTGCTCGCCGCCGACCGCTGGGCCCGACAGGAGGTACTGCGGTGGACGCGAACCAACCCCCGACCGATACGCCGCTAGTGCCCAATGCGCCCTCGGCCGACGACGTATTGCCCCCGAACACCGCCGGGGGCTGGCTGCGGCAGAACGGCCTCAAGGCCGGCATCATCGTCGCCGTCATCGTGCTCATCTGCACCTTCCTCCACCCGCTCGACGTGCTCCTCGCCGGCCTCGGCATGAGCCTGATTATCTTCATCCACGAACTCGGCCACTTCCTCGCCGCCAAGGCCTGCGATGTCCACGTCCGCACGTTCAGCATCGGCTTCGGACCGGCTCTGCCGTTCTGTTCGTTCAAGTACGGCGAGACCACGTACAAGCTCGCGATGATCCCCCTCGGTGGGTACGTCGCGATGGTCGGCGAAGACGATCCGCAAGGCGAGGGGACGATCAACGAGGAAGACGAGGCCGAGCGGGCCGCGAGCGACCCGCGGAGCTTCAAGAATAAGTCCGTGCCGAAGCGGATGCTGATCATTTCCGCCGGCGTGATCATGAACGTGATCCTCGGCTGCATTTGCTTCGTGGTCACGTACATGCACGGGGTCGACGAGAAACCCGCGGTCGCTGCCTACATCGAACCCGGTTCCGCGGCGTGGCGGGCGGGCTGGCACTCGGGGGCGGAAGTGACCTCCGTCAACGGCCGGCAGAACATCTACTTCGACGACATCCGGCCGACCGTTTCGAGCACGGATAAAGGCGAACTCGTCAACCTCGATGTGGTGTACCAACAGAAAAGCGAATCGTTCGCACTCGAGCCGCTCAAGCAGGAAGGCGCGCTCTTCCCGCAACTTGGGATCCTCTACCCGGACAAGCTCGTTTTGCGGAACTTCCGCCGCGACGATACGCCGCCGTTCGCTCCGGGCAGCCCCGCGGCCGACGCGGGACCAGCGGGGTTCCTCCCCGGCGACCGGATCGTAGCGATGACCGACCCGGACGATCCGAACAAGGTGACTCCGATACAGCCGAATTGGGACAAGCACCCCGGCGAGTTCTTCGATTACTACCGCCGCCTCGTGCGACTCGCGGGTAAACCGGTCACGTTCCACGTCGTTCGCAAGGACGATCCGAGCGGCGCCGAGGTGGCCGTGACCGTGGCACCGAACTTCCGCAAGGACGTGGGCCTGCGGATGCGGATGGGGGCGGTCGCCGCGATTCGCAAAGGTTCGCCCGCGGATACGGCCGGTGTCCAAGCCCGCGTTTCCGACGGCGACCAAGTGACGAATCCGGGCGACCGCATCGTGGCCGTGGAGTTTCCCGAAGCCGACGGCTCGGTGACGCGGTACGCCGCGGCCCCGAAAACCGCGGAGCGGGTACTCGACCCGCTGCGTTTGCCGGACCTCGCCGAAGCGTGGTCGGATCGCCGCCCCGCGGGGGCCAAGGTCAAGATCACCGTCTTGCGCGACGACAATCACACGGAGAAGCCGCACGACCTGCTGCTCGACTGGGATCCGTCGTACAAGTACGAAGTCCGCACGATTGGAAGTCCCGGCACTCCGGTGCCCTTGAACGGCCTCGGCCTTGCTTATCACGTTCAAACGCTCGTGGACGGCGTGGATCCCGGAAGCCCCGCGGCCGCAGCGGGAGTGCAACCCAACGATTTGATCGTCGCCGTGCGCTTCAAGGTCCAGGATCACAAGGGCGTCCAAACCGAAGGCCCGTGGGACGACGTGCGGCCGCACCAGTGGGCCTTTGCCGATCAGAAATTGCAGGTACAAGCCCCTCACACTTTCGAAGCGAAAATTAACCGCGGGGGCACCGAAGTCATCGTCGCTCTCGCCGCGGCGAACGATACCTCGTGGCCCGTCGTCGAACGTGGGCTATCGCTGATGCCGGACACCCGGTTGCAAAAAGCGGACGGCGTGATCGACGCCCTCGGCATGGGAATGAACCGCACCGTCCGTTCGATCAAGATGATCTACCAAGGTCTCTACTCGATGGCGTTCGGCCGCATCTCCGTGAAGATGATGAGCGGACCGATCACCCTCGCACGGGCCAGCTACCTCATCGCCGGGCAAGACACCTGGACGCTCTTGCTGTGGATGGGCCTCATCAGCATCAATCTCGCCGTCGTCAACTTCCTCCCCGTTCCGGTCCTCGACGGCGGGCACATGGTCTTCCTCATCTACGAAGGCATCCGCGGCAAACCCGCTCCCGATTGGGCACTCACCTTCGGCACCTACATCGGCCTCGCCGCGATTGGGAGCCTCATGCTCTTCGTCATCGGCCTCGATGTTTGGCGGCTCTTCTTCGCGTGATACTTTTTGGCGAGCCGGGGGCGTGAGTGGCCGGAGGAACTGCCTCCGGTCGCTCACGCCCCCGGCTCGCCGTTTGAATTGTGAAGACTCAGAGTATTTTCAGCACTTCCTCGCTAACCTTGAGAACGAGATGCCCGACTGGCTTGCGACAGAAACTTCGGGCGACCCGAACGCCCCGGAAGTGCTCATTTTCCGGCTCGTCATGGCCGCGGTCTTCGGACTCGGCGTGGCCGGCGTCTACTTCGCCACGCAGCGCAAGCAGCGGGTCGAGGCCGCATCGTTCGTCGCCACGCTCGTCTTGCTGTGCCTATTGTTGGCGATGGTCAGCCTCGTCATCGGATCGAATATCGCCCGGGCGTTCAGCCTCGCGGGCGTGCTGGCGATCGTCCGCTTCCGCACCGTCGTGGACGACACCCGCGACACGGCGTTCGTCATTTTCGCGGTCGTTACCGGTCTCGCCGTTGGAGCGGGGGCGCTTTTGATCGCATTGCTCGGAATGCTTGTCGTCGCCGTCGTGACGGCGGGTTTGAGTTATTGGGCCGGAACCACGCAGCGGGTGCCGCTGACCAAATTGACGGTTCGCCTCGCCGCCGGGACCGATCCCGCGGGGCCGCTTGCTGCGGCCTTGGCGAAGTACCTCCGCGATCAGCGATTGACCGCGGCTGGCACGGCGAAGCAGGGGGCGTCGATCGATTTGGTCTACTCCGTCCGTCTGAAAGACTCGCAAGGAACGCTCGCCATGCTCGCGGACCTCAACCGCGTCGAGGGCGTGCAGAGCGTCGAGTGGGCCGAGGCGACTCGCAACAACAATTGACCTCGGGAGTTTGAACCGATGATCCGACGAATTGCCGCGACGCCCCCGAAGGGCACTCGATAATCGCCGCGGACCAAAAAGCGAGGCGAGTGTGGGAAGTCCCACACTCGCCTCGCGTCGTTTGGTCGTGTCCAGTTCCCCTCTCCCCGCTGGGGAGAGGGGTTAGGGGTGAGGGGATTGGGCTCAACGACGGAGCCGGTTCCTCGACTCACAGGCTGGCTCTCCCCTCACCCCCGGCCCCTCTCCCCAGCGGGGAGAGGGGAGGAAAACACTGTCGACCGGCCTACGGCATGGTCGCCGTCAGTTGCGCGGCTTGCAGCAGTTCCCCGGTCGCGTCGTCCTGGATCAGGGCGAACACCTTGAGCCCCTTGAGCGCCACCGGCTTGTCGTTGCGGGGGAAGCGGCCTTCCGCGGTCTGGAACTTGGTGAGGTAGGCTTCGAGCCCGACCTTCAAGTCGGCCAGGTTCAATTTGGCTTCGTAGTGGCCCGACTTCAAGCTGTCCACGGCCACGCCCTCGGGCTTGTCGAAGAGCGACCGAACGACGTGGTGGTGGAAGCGGATGCCGTTCGATCCCACGTACTTCACGTCCGCTTCGACGACGACGAGCCGGAGTTTGACGGTCTTCGCGGGCGCTTTCAAGCCGCTCACATCGACGGTCGCGGTCAATTCATTGCCGCTTTCGCGGGACGTTCCGACGATTTTGACATCGGTCGTCTGTTCGAGGGCCGCGTCGATGGCCTTGCGGTAAGCATCGAACTTCGTGGCCGAGCCTTTCATCGAGCCGCCGCTCTGGGCCGCGCCGTCGGCCGGCTTGCCGTTGATGAGCAGCGTGGGCGTGGCTCCGACGACCTTCTCCGGGAACGCCGCTTTGTAGAAGTCCATTCGGGCGATCGAGTCCGGGCCGGTGAGCGGGTCCGGGCGGGGGACGTGGAGGTGGTACTGGAGCAGGACCACGTCGGTCGGGCCGTACGCCTTCAACGCGGCATCGAACGCCACGTCCGCGGCCACGCACGGCGGGCACTGAGCCCCCGTGAACAGTTCGAGAACCGCCACGCGATTCGCAGCCTTATCGGTCCGGCCCGCGTACTTCGCGACCGCGAACGGCGGAACGGACGTTTTGTAATCGGCGTCGAGCACCGCATCCAGTTTCACCACTTCGCCCCGCGCCACCGAGGCTTCGCGGTCGCGACCCAGAACGTCCAGGCATGCAGCGAGCATGGCGTACCCGGAGACTCGCCGCGTCGGGGTCTGGCTTGCATCCGAGAGCCCACGCTCGAGGAGTTTCGCGGCGAGGGCCTCGTACCCGGTCTGCACCGAGAGCGTATCCCCCAATCGCAGGGCGGTCGAAGCCGAGAACTTCGGCCCGTATGGCTTGGCCTCCGCTTCGATCAACTTCCACCACGCTTCGACTTCCTCGGGCTTGGCGGATATCGTCTCGGCCTTACCGATCAGATAGTCTGCGGCGACGACCGAGTGGGGGCTTTCGGGTGCTGTCGCGATCGTCTCGCGGTACAGCTTCGGTGAGGCGTCGGTGGCCACTTTTGCCAGGGCCTTCGCTTCCGCGAGCAGGGCTTTTTTCTCCGCCTTGTCTTCGCTCTTGCTCGCCTTCAACCGCAAGGGGAACGGGGCGGCGTTGAGCTTCTGCAATTCGGCAATCGGCGGGGGGGCTTTCGCCGAAGTGAACATGTCTCCCGCGGCGAGTTCGAGCTTCTCCGTGGCCGCGAAAGTCGCCCGATAGACCGTTCGCTTATCGATCGTCACGGTGCCCACGAATCGCTTCGCATCCTTCGGATCGGCCGTGGCTGCGAATGCCATCGGGACGAAGCCATCGTCGAGCGTGAAGGCGATGCTGCCCTTCGATGCGGTGAGGTCCGTAAGCTTGAACTCGCGAGCCTTGCGGCCTTTGGGAACCGGACCGGTGTGGAGGACCGTTGCGGTCGGCTTGCCGTCCGCGGTTTCGATCTTCACGATCGCTTGCCGCGACTCGGAGGTCGGGGAGGCACTGTAGGCAACGATCCAGTTGCCGTCGATCGGGGCGGGGGCGACATCGGGCCGGGCTGCGAATCCCGTGACGGCAGCCAATAGGCCGATGGCGAACGACCATCTCAAAAGCATTGCTGACTCCTATGAGGAAGCGAATCATCCCGCGGTGGGATGCTGAGGGCGAAAAGCGTGTGATCGGGGAGGATGGGCCCACGGAGAATAAAAGACCGCGGGGGATCACTGCGTTTGAGTTAAACGTGCGGAGCAATTGTGAAAATATGATGATAGCGAACGCAGCTCTGTCCAAATCGCGATGTTAGGCGAGCGGCAGATGATCTTCTCCCCTCTCCCCTTTGTGAAGAGGGGAAACCAAAACCCGCCGATTTCCTTAATGTTCACGTGTTCGCAGCGTTCTTCATGTTCATGAACACTGGAGAACGGTGTGTGTGAACGTGGCGAACATTGAGCCGAGGGGCAGATGATCTTCTCCCCTCTCCCCGTTGGGGGGAGGGTAAACCTAAACCCGCCGATCGCCTTAGAATTCGATACCCTTGGCGAAGCGCACTGCAACCGCCGCAGCGAGCAGTCCCGCGGCAACGGACCCGCCGGAATAGAGCGCGGCCGAGCCGAAGCGGTCCTTATCGATGAGATCGAGGGTCTCGACGCTGAACGTGGAGAAAGTCGTGAACCCGCCGCAAAAGCCGGTGCCGAGGAGCAGGTACCAGACGGGTTGCGGGTGAGCGCGATACCAAACGACGAAGAGTCCGAGCAGGAACGAGCCGAGGACGTTGATGCCGAAAGTCATCCAGGGGAACGCGGCCACGGCGGGGTGACCGGCAACGAGCCAACCGAGCCCGTAGCGCGCCCAGCAGCCCACTCCGCCGCCCACGGCTACGGCGATGGGGTTCAACCAACTAACCACGTTCGAGCCATCGAGCATGGAATAATTCGTTCGCTGGAAGTTTCGGGTTTTCTGAGCCCAAACGCCAATGAGGTGGGAGTTAAAAACCTCACTTGCGTTCGAGCTCAGACATTAACGCGGTTTCAATTCAGTTGGCCCGAGTCCGGCAACAACCGGAACGCCGGTCAATTCAAACGGCACATCCACACTCTTCGCCCGCGTCGCGGTGAACGTCACCGCGGTCGGTTTGCCCTCGGTCTTGGCGGAACTCTTGATGATCAGTTTGAGAGTGTCGTTGATTCCGCCACTGCCGTCCATCTGTCTGCGGTAGCCAGTCGCGTTGATCGGGAACGGACGACCCTCGGAATCGAGCACGGACAAACCCGCGATTTGAGTCGCCGTGCGGCCGCGGTCCACGGACGAACTGCTCACGGAACGGCGGACGATCACGCGGCCAGCACCTTGCATCATGATCGTTTCTTGCGGAAGCGGCGAGCCGTTCGCGTCCGCGAGTTGCACTTCGCTCGCGGAGTACGAAACGAGCACATCGGCTTCGAACATCTCGGGATCTGCGGTCGATGCGACGAAGGCACTCGCCTTCAGGCTGACTCCGCGAGGCCCGCCCGACGGGGGTGCGTTCGTCGCCGCATCGTGGTTGCCGACGGCCGCGAGGACTTCCGGTGCAGTGCGGACCGCCCCGCGAACGGTGCCTCGAAACGTCGCAAGGGCCTTCGTCGGTTCCAGTCCCACTTTCAATCGTGCGACGCCCTGCGTCGGTTGCAGGTTGAACCCGCTAGCCGTCGAGGGGTCCGCCATCCCGCGTCCGGGAACCATAATCACGCCGTTCGGCCCGGCCACGACGTTGCCGCCGCCGCGGAGCGACGTGACCCGCGGTGCCGCGGCGTTCGAGGTGTTGGAACTCAACGCGATCAACTCCTGGCCGCGGTCGTCCGTCGCGTTCGCGATGCCGATGGAGACGACTCGTTCCCACTTGAGCTTGGGCTCGGGCATGGCCACGAGCAGGATGGGGAGAGTGTCCTTCGGGTAGGTCGCTGACATCGCGTTCGGCATCGACACGACGGCGATTCGCACCGCCCCTCGGACGAATGCGAGTCGCGGCGTGCCGGTGCTCGGTCGGAGCAATATCCCGTTCAGGACGACGGGGCCAGTGTAATTGCTCTTCGGCAGACGTTCGGCGGGCTGAACGGGGTCGAACGAACGCCGCGGTTGATTGCGGTAATCCACAATGTCTCCGCCGACTGCAATTTCGAGCCCCGCGGCGTCGCAGATTCGTTCCACGGCGGACCAGTATGCAATTTTGCCGGTCGTCGTTACGGAAACGTTCTTGTGTCGAACGGTCGGGTCGGTGACGGAGATCTTGTACCCCGTTTGCTTCTCCAATTCATCGAGGACTTCGCCGAGCGGTTTGTCGTCGAAGGCGAGTTCCACGAGCGTGGGGGCGAGCGTTTTTTCGTCGTCGATCTTCTTCCCGATGCGGATCGCGATCTCGGCGGCGCGGCGAACGACTTCGGGGTCGGCGTGCGATTTGGCGGCTTTTCGCAAAGCCGCGAGCGAAGCTTCGCCGAGGGCTTCGAGCTCGCGGCTCGCCGCTTCGCGTTCGCGAAAGTCCGGGCTCCCCAGGTTTCCAACGAGATCGACGACGGGCTTCGCGGCCGCGAGGGAACCCACCGAGAGAACGATTGCCAGGGCGGCGAGGGAGAATCGCATCGGGCACCCCGAGTCGAAAGGAGACGGCCGGTCGCCCGCGGGGGACGACCGGCCGTGTACTAAGAATTAACCGATGGGCCGCGAAGCCGCAAGCGGCTGTTACGTTACGCGATCATCTTGTCTTGGACTTTGCCTTCGCGGAACAGTTGAATCGGGCGGCCCGTAGGGCTTTGGATTTCCGTGTCGGGCTTGATGCCGAGTTGGTTGAAGACCGTGGCGGCGACATCGTCCGGGGTGACGGGGTCCGTTGCAGGGGCCATGCCGCTGGCATCCGTGGTGCCGTGAGCGTAGCCGCGCTTGAAGCCGCCGCCAGCGATGACGCAGGCCATGGAGCGGGCCCAGTGGTCTCGGCCAGCGTTCTTGTTGATCTTCGGGGTGCGGCCAAATTCGCCGGCGCACATGACGATCGTGCTATCGAGCATCCCGCGCTGATCGAGGTCGGCGATTAAGGCAGCAAGAGTGCCGTCCAGGGCCGGAATCAAGCGGGACTTGTGGGCGTCGAACGTCTTCTGGTGCGTGTCCCAGCCGCCGAGGCCGAGCGTGACGAAGCGGACGCCCGCTTCGACGAGGCGGCGAGCGGCGAGTGCGGCCGGGGCGAGTGTGCTCGTACCGTAGGCGTCGCGTGTCTTTTGCGATTCCTCGTTGAGGTTGAAGGCCTTCTTGGTTTTGTCGGACCGGAGGATTTCGATGGCCTGCTTGTGGAATGTGTCGAGGCCATCGACGAGTTCGTTGTTCTTGTCCAGCGTGCGGAACTTGTCGTCGAACTTGGTGAGCAGTTGGTCCCGCTTTTCGAGTTCGTCCAGGGTGAAGCCGTTGGGCAAGGTGATGCCGCGGAGGCGGAACGCGGCGCCTTTATCGGCCTTGTCCGCTCCCTTGCCGCCGGCGTTGCCTTCGATGGTGAAGGGGTTGTAGCCCGTGCCGAGGTAGCCCGCGTTGCCCGCGAGGCCGTTGCGCATGTCGATGAAGGTGACGTAGGGCGGGATGCCGAGGTCCGTGGGGAGCATCTTGGAGGCGATCGAGCCCATCGCGGGGTACTGCAGCGCGGCGGACGGCTTGTTGCCGGTGGTCATGAACACCGTGGCCGGGCCGTGGCTCGGGATGGTGTGGTAGAGCGAGCGGACGACGGTGGCCTTGTTCGCAACCGCGGCCATCTTGGGGAGCGTTTCGGCGAACTGGATGCCCTTCGCGCTCGTGTCGATCGACTTGAACTCGCCGCGGATGCCTTCGGGGGCTTCGGGCTTGTTGTCCCACATGTCGATGGTCGCCGGGCCGCCGGAGAGCCACACGAGGATGACGCTCTTGGCCTTGGCCTTTGGCTCGACGCTGTTCGCAGCCTTGGCCTGAGCCTCGGCGGCGAGGAACGAGGGCAGCGACAACCCGAGCAGGCCGGCAGCGCCGACTTGCAGGAAGTCGCGGCGGTGGAAGCCTTCGCAATCGGTTCGGAGCACCATGATCGATCTCGATTCTGCGTTGAAGGAGGAGGGTCAAAAATTTCCGGCACGGACTCGTTGAAGGTACGAGGTCAACATCTTTTTCACTTCGGTCACGCGGGGTTCCAGTTCGGCATAAAGATCCATGGGCGTGTACGTCAGATCGCGGCTCAGTAACAGTTGGTATTCCAATTCGCAGGCCGATCGCATCGCCATCTGGAACAGCCTCGCCATGTCTTGATCGTTGTCCGTCCGGCACCCTTCGGCCATGTGGGTCGGGATTGCCGCCCCGGAGCGGCGCATCTGGATCGTCAGGCCGAACCGTTCATCGGCCGGAAACCTCGCGGTGAGTTTGTAAATCTCCTGAACGAGGGCATGGGCCTTTTCCCAAACTTTCAGCGTTCGGAAGTCTTTCATATCTCATTCCTGAAACTGATGACCGACCACTGAAAACTGTTGCAAACAATCGGCAATCAGTTCTCAACAATCAGTTCTCAGTGGTTGAGGATGAACTCCCTAGTATTGATCAATGCCCAGATTACGTCCTGGATCGCTTCGGTGCGGTTCGTTTCGCTTTTGATGAACTTCGAGGCAGCGGCCATTTCGGATTCGGTGGGCTGGCGGGTGAGCGTGGCGAGGAACAGTTCCTCGATCACTTTCTCGTCGGTGAGCTTGGCTTTGGCGAGCTTGGTGGCTCGGCCGTCGCTGGCCCGCATTTTGGCTTGCAGCACCGGGTCGGTCATGCGGAAGAGGGTCTGGGGCAGAGCTGGCTCCATGGCCCGTTCGCAGTCGCACGCCGTGGTGCGGGGGGGCCGGCCGAAGATCCGAAGGACGTAGCTGGTGTTCGGGTTGTTGAGCCGGCTCGCGCCGACTTCGGTCATCTTCTTGCCGGCCGAGGCGTCTTGAGCGAATTGCTCGTCTACGCCGAGTGCGGAGTTGAGTACGTCCACGACTTGTTCCGCCATCATCGGCCGGACGTAGGAGCGTGCGTAATTGTTCTTGTCGAACTTGTTCGACTCGTTCGGCGAGGCCGACAACTGATACGTCCGGCTGTTGAGGATGGTCCGTTCGAGTTTGCGGAGGTCGTAGTTGCTCTCGGCGAACGACTTGGCGAGCGCGTCTAGCAGCCGGGCATTCGTGGGCGGGTTCGCCTGGGAGAAGTCGTCCACGGGGTTGACGAGGCCGACGCCGTAGTAGTGCGCCCAGACGCGGTTGACGAAACTGCGGGCGAAGAAGCTATTGGTGGGATCGCGCATCCACTCCCAGAGCGTGCTGCGGGTATCCGTGCCGGTCTTGTGAGAAAGGTCCGGACCACCCAACGCCTTGGGGGAAACCGTGCGCGTGGTCATCGGGATCGGCTTGAGGTTCACGCGGCCGGCCTGCCCGCCGAAAAACATCTCGCGGACCGTTGCGATCTGGTTGTTGTTCTTGCCCGCCGCGGCTTCTTTGCGCTTCGCGTTCTCCGCGTCGGCGAGCTTCTTCAGGTCCGGATTGCTGAACTGGTTTTGGTTGAACGAAATCGGCGCGAAGACGTTCGCGAAGCCCCAGTAGTCGTCCTGCGTCCAGCGGTCGGTCGGGTGCTTGTGGCACTGGGCGCATTCGAGCCGGACGCCGAGGAACGCTGCGGCGACTTTCTCGCTCCAGACCTCGATCGGCACGTTCGCCTGGCGGCGCCAGAACAGGTCGAGCGACTTCTTCTCGGCGTAGCTGTTCTCGTTGCCCTTCGCCAACTCCGCGTCGAGCTTGTTCGCGAGGGCGACCCACTCCGTCGGGCTCAAGTCGTCCTTGCTCGTGGCGGTGAGGATGTCCCGAACGATCACGTCGTAGGGCACGTTGTCCGCGACTCGCTTGCGGAGCCAATCGTGCCACATCTGGCTGCGGCGGTTCTGCGTCTGCTGCGGATTCTCCAGGGCAATCGTGCTGTTGCCCGTGATGTCGCTGAGCTTGGTCGCCCAGACCGCCGAGTGCAGCGGGTGCTTGAGCACTTCGTCGATCTTGGCCGACCGCTTGTCCACGGACTTGTCCGCAAGGAACGCCCGGACTTCTTCGGGCGTCGGCAGAATGGCCAGGGTGTCGATGTAAAGTCGGCGGAGGAATTCGAGGTCGCTCGATTCGACCGAGGGCGTCATGTTCAAAAGCTTGAGCTTGGCGAAGACTTCGGCGTCGATGAAGTTCGCCGGGGCGGGGAACCGGACCTGTTCTTTCGAGGGTGAAGGAACTAGCACTCGCAGCGCCCGGACGGTGCCGCGGTAGAGCACGGTCAACCCGGCATCTCCCGGTTGACGAGCGGTCAGCGTTCCCAACGGCGAGAGGCCCGCGATGGCGTCGTCCGAAATGCGGAAGTCGCAGAACGGCGTGATATCTTCCTTCGTGCCGTCGGCGAAGGTCGCCATCACCCGCAGTTGCAAGGTCTTGTCGTTCGGAATGACCGCGAAGTCCGCGGGGGAGACCGTGAGGTCCGCAATCGCGCCGCTGCCGGGCGTGTGGGTCGCGCCTTGCGCGATCCACTCGCGGACGATGTTGTAAACCCAGGAGTCGCGGCCGAACCGCATCCCGCCATCGTGGGGGACCGCGCCGGCGCCCTTCAGGAGGAACAGGCTGTTGTCCGGGTTGCGGGTGTCGATTCGGCGGCCGAGGTTGTCTCGCGTGATCGCCGCGGCATCGAAGTTGGGCTCGAATCCGAACAGGGAGAGGCGGAACCCGTTCTTACCCTGGAACGATCCGTGGCACGACCCCGAGTTGCAGCCGACCTTGGAGAGCAGGCCCATGATGTGGCGTTCGAAATCGACCTTCTCCAGCTTGCCCCCGCTGGGCAGGTCCACGGCCGCGAATGAAGCGGCAGGAAGCGCGGCACAAGCGAATATGGCAAACGCCGACAGGCGGAGTGGCATGGCGAGTTACCGGCGGGGCAGGCGATCGGAGGGACCGGACAAAATCCGGCGTCACTAATAATCAACACGGCAGGGAGAAAGAAGTTTCGGTCCTGAAACGCGCGGACGCAAGAAAAAAGTAAGAGTTTTTGAATAACCTGGCTGAGCCCAATCGCGTCGCGGAATAGGAAGAATCAGCAATGGTTTACCTCAGTTCAACCGAGTAAACTGCCCACTCCAGACAGTCCCCCAAGTACGAGCGCTGAATGAGCGAATCGATTCCGCCCGAAGAACCCTTCGAGCTTGTAGCGGCGGACCAAACTCGGGCGAAAATTGGACGATTTGAACTGCGCAGCGAGCTGGCCCGCGGGCCGTCGGGGATTAAGTTTCGGGCGTTTGACACGGTCAAGAATGAAGACGTGACACTGTTCTGCCCCTCAATCCCGATCGGGCAGGCGTGGCCCACAGAGTTGCACGCGGCGTTCGCCCTCGAACACCCGAACGTCATCGGTGTGAAAGAGTTCGGGATCGAAGCGAACCGTCATTTCGTCGTCCCTGCGAGCTCGCAGGGGCAGCCGCTCGAAGATTGGCTCCGCCAGGGCAAGCCGGGGATTCGCCAGGCGGTTTCGTGGTTGCGCGACCTCGCATTGGCGGTCCAATTCGCCCACGAACGCGGCACGTACCACGGCGGAATCCATCCCGGAGTCATCGTGATCGAGAAAGGACGAGCCCGGCTGACCGGCTTCGCCATGAGCGACCCGCCGACGACGGCGATAAGCCCAGAACAAGCGCGCGGCGGCATCGGCGGCCCCGCAGGAGATCAGTACAGTCTCGGCGTACTGCTCTACGAGTTGATCGTCGGCCGGCACCCGTACGGAGCGGACCCCCGGCAGGTTCCTGCGAAAACGGCCAACTACTTCTCCAAACCCGCGTTCCCGCGGGAGCACGACCCCGCCATCCCGTTCGGTCTCGAAGCTGTGATCCTGCGGGCGCTCGAAAAGGAACCCGCGGACCGCTACCTTTCGGCCGCGGACTTCGCAGTCGATTTGCAGAGGCTTTTGAACGGTGGTCCGGTGAGCGTGAAGATCCGGACGATTGCGATGGGCGCCCCGCCGCGGGATTGCCCCGTCTGCGGCCGCCGCGGTATGGGGGAGATGCCGCGGTGCCTCTACTGCGACCGCGACCTCGTGGGACTCGACCCCGTGCCCCGCGGGCAGAAGGACGAATCGCTGGACGACGACCGGCCTCCGGTTTCGGCTCTCGGCCGGATGGCATTCCGCCTGGTCCGGCTCGGCCTCGGGTTGCACATCCTCCGCGTCGTTTGCTACCTGTTGAGTCTGCTGTCCGTAATCGTCGCGGTGATGCTGAACTCGATCGATCCAGAATCTGCTCGCTACGCCATCCTCGCGGCCGGGTTCTTGCTCCTTCCGCCGCCGCTGTTGGGCATCGTTGGGTCTGCGTTGGCGGCATTCGTTCCACGGAGACTCTTCGCACGATTGTTGGTGCTCAGTTCCTTGCTGATGGACGTGGGGGGCATTCTCGTGGCAGTCGTGCCCGGAATGATGGACGCGACGCCGCGGCCGGACGAATTCAACCCGACAGCCGATCCCGCAACTGCCCTCGCGGCGCTGGTCTCGGTCGGAATGGGGCTCGTCGCGTGGGCGTTTTTCTTGTGGTTCCTCAATCGGCTTGCCCACACCCTCGACCGACCCACCGCGGCAAACGACGCCCTCGGATTCATCGTCCGCGGGTTTCTGTACCTGCTCATTCCCGGCTTGATCGTCGCAGCCGCCGCTGCGCTCGAAATGGCGTATCCGGACATGCAGTATCTCATTGCCTTCGTCGCTGGGATCGGATTGATCGTCTGGTTCTTCAAAGCTCTGGCGATCGTCTTCGAGTATGTAGCGCTGTTAAAAATTCTTCGTGAGGCGATCACCGAGAAAATTTCCAAATCTCCCCATCGGTGAGTTACAATGCGGGGGCGCCCGCGTTTCTGTCCCGTCGAGTCGTGGTTTTCATGTCGCAGACCGCGAAGCCGCCGAACCGAACGATCCGCCTGCGGGCCGACCACCACGGTCCGCCCGATCCGGATCACCCGCAGGCCAGCACGACCGACTACGAAGTCAAGTCGTGGGTGCCGGTGGGGGCCAACGGCCGCGTGGACATCGCGGGCATGAACCGGAAGGCCATGACGGGAGACATGGACGCCGCGACGCGGGCACTCTTCCAGCAGCGGCTGCGACTCTGCTGCCTGGTCGCGGCAGGTCCATTCGCGTTCTTCCTCACCTGCGCCACCACGAACTTCATCGACATCTTCGGCCGCGAGACCATCGGCTGGACCGGCCTCGTGCTCATGGCCCTCACCCTCGCCGGTCTCCTGAGCGCAGCGGGGTTCCTGACCTACGCCGAACGATTGGACGAGAACGTCCTCCGCGTCTTCGAGATCGCGATTTTCGGCTCGATGGGGTTGACCTTTGCGTACTGGCACTTCGAAGTCCAGACCGCGATCCCCAAGACCGGGTTCGACGGCGAGCACCACGAGCGGGCCTCGGTGCTGCTGGCCGCGTCGATCGTCCACTTCAACTGGTTCGCGCTGATCGTCTTCCACGGCGTGCTCGTACCGAATTCCCTCGTGCGCGGCGTCGGCGTGGCGTTCGCGCACTGCATTGCCGCGCTGGTCATCGGCGGCCTCGCCGCGTCCGTCCACCCGCCCACCGCCGCTAACGCCCTGGGCGTCTTCTCCATCGCGGCCACCATGCTCGCCGCCGGTACCGGCCTCTCGGTCTTCGGCACTGCGAAGACCGAAGCCCTGCGCCGCGAAGTCGCCTCGGCCCGCGAAGCGATCCGCGAACTCGGCCAGTACCGCCTCCGCCGCAAACTCGGCCACGGCGGCATGGGCGAGGTCTACCTCGCCGAACACCGCCTCATCAAGCGTCCGTGCGCCATCAAGCGGATCCATACCAAGTTCCTCGATAACCCCGAACAACTCCGACGCTTTGAACGCGAAGTGCAGGCCACGGCTCAACTCCGGCACCCGAACACCGTCGAGATTTACGACTACGGCCGCGGCGACGACGGCACCTTCTACTACGTGATGGAATACCTACCCGGCATGAGCCTCGAAGACCTCGTCACTCGACACGGTCCCCAACCCGCGGATCGCGTCGTCCACATTCTCCGGCAAGTGTGCGGGGCGCTCAAAGAAGCCCACAAGCACGGGCTCGTCCATCGCGACATCAAACCCTCGAACATCCTCGTCTTCCCCGAAGGCGGCATCGCGGACCACGCGAAGGTGCTCGATTTCGGCCTCGTGCATTCGCTCGTTTCGGACGGGGAATACACGGAGAAGATCACCCGCGAGGGCTTGATCGTCGGCACGCCCGAGTACATGAGCCCCGAACAGGCCAGCGGCATCCCCATCGACGGCCGCAGCGACCTCTTCAGCCTCGGCAGTGTCGCCTACTTCTTGCTTACGGCTCAAGAGGCGTTCCACCGCGACAACCCCATGAAGACCCTCATGGCCGTCGTCAACGAAGAACCGGCCCCAATCGCGCACTACAACCCCGTCGTTCCCGCGGACGTGGTCGCGGTCGTGAAGGCTTGCTTGACCAAGGCCCCGGACGACCGGTTCGGCCGCGCCGCGGACCTCGAACACGCTCTGGCCCACTGCGCCTGCGCCCACGATTGGACCGAAGAGCGCGCCGCCGAATGGTGGTCCGGCCACCCGGACTCGACCCCCAGCACCGGCACCGACCTGAGCAGCCTGCCGCTCCGCGATTCGGGAAACCAACACCGGGAATAGCCGTGGAAGTGTTCGCCTTCTCGTTCGCCCTCGGAGTCCTCGCCCCGATCGCGGTCCTCTGGCCCCTCGAACGCTTCTTCCCCGCGAACCCTTCCCAGCCGTTCTGGCGGCCCGATAGCCGCCTCGATGTGCTCTACTGGCTTTCGCTCCCCGTCCTGCGGGGTGCCCTCGCGGCCCTCGCTGCGATCCCCGCTATCGCACTGGGACTTTTCAGCGAGCACGAACTCGCCCACGGTTTCGGGCCGCTTTCGCGGCAACCCGGCTGGCTGCAAGCCATCGAATTCCTCGTCCTCTTCGACCTCATTTGCTACTGGGCCCACCGCACCTTCCACGGGCCGCGGCTCTGGAAGTTCCACGCCATCCACCACAGTTCTCCGCAACTCGACTGGCTTTCGACGGTCCGCCACCACCCGGTCAACGAGATTGTCATGCGCATCGGGCAGTCTTTGCCCGTGCTCCTGCTCGGCTTCTCGCCGACGGTGCTCGCGTGGTGCCTGCCGCTCGTCACGGTGCATTCGCTGCTGATTCATTCGAACTTGAAATGGACGTTCGGCCCGCTCGGCTACGTGCTCGTGAGCCCCGCATTCCACCACTGGCACCACACGAGTCAATCCGAGGGCATCGACAAAAATTTCGCCGAGATCTGCCCGCTCTGGGACCGCCTCTTCGGCACGTACTACTTTCCGAACCACTTGCCGGAAAAGTACGGCATTCACGATCTCGCGTTCCCGGATCGGTTCTTCGGGCAGATTGCATATCCGTTTCGAAGGGCAGTCAAAGGCGACTGATTACTGACCCACGACCAGCACCACGTCCTCCGGCACCCAGCCCATCGCGCCGCCGGTCACTTGCACTTGCACCCAACCCCCGCGGCGGCCGACTTCGCGGACCTCGGCCCCGCGGGGCAACGGCGCTTCGATCCGCGACGTGTAGGACGGTCCGTTGCCGGTTCGCAAAACCGCATCTGCCACCAGGACCAACCCAGGACGCTCGCGGTCGCGATTCGCTTCGCGCTCGCACTGCCACCACGCCCCCGCGACGGCGAGCACGCCGAGGAACCCGATGATCGCGACTGGCGTGGCCCATCGGTCCCGCGCCGTGAACCGCCGGGCGAGGCCGACCGTGAGCAACGCGGAGGCGATCATCGAAGCAATGAACAGGTCGAACGGCGAGACGCGATTTCGCAATTCCCGCGGCGGTTCGGGCCGCAGTCGAACCGAAGAGTCCGTTTCCACCGGGTACACCACCGCGGTGCGTGCGAGCGTCAGCCCCCGCTGCAACTCGGCGTCCCAGGGGTAAAGTCGCAGCCCCTCGCGAAAGGCTCGAATCGATTGGGGAAGGTTGCCGGCGAGGAAGTGGGCGCGGGCGCGGTTCAGCGCGAAGGTCGCGGACTTCTTTTCAAAGTGCCTCCAGTTATTGTCGTAATCGATCGCCGCGATGCTGAACCACTTTCGGGAGTCTGCGCTTTCTCCTCGCTCCTTAAGGCCATCTCGAAAGCAGCTATCGGCAAATCGGGGGCGAGTGGGCGTTGATGCCGAGCCGTCCGTCGAACCTTCATTCCCTTGGAGAGCCACCACGATTTGTATCGCAAACCAGAAACTCATGCTGCCGCCCCTTCCCACTCCGCGATCAATCCTTCGGCCCTGACAACGAGTGACAGCCCGGTGTCACGCTCGGTCGAGAACCGTGCAGCATCGCAAGCGCGGAAGAAATCGAAACTGCTCGTCCGAACTCCTGAGTCTTCGATCCCACTAGCGATTTCGTTGGGAGTTTGTGCGGACGAGGGCAGGGCAAACCGCGACGTGAGGTATTCCCGAAGGACGTGAGCAGTGATCGCGATGGGATCATTCATTGAGCGAGCTCCGTTCAGTCGATCAAGTGCCCGGCGGGCCGCGCGATTGCGTCGGAGTTTCGCCAGGCGGACCGCATTGGGGAAGAGTCGATGCCATAGGCCAATCCAGACGACTACGACGATGGGGACCGTCAGGATCGGGAAGGCAATCGTCAAGAATGTCGGCGGTGAGAGCAACGCGCCATCTTCCGCGAGTTGGAAGAACTCCTCCGGCCCCTCCAGCGGCACTACCGCTGCTACCGGCGTCGCCTTCGCCACCGGCGGCGCGACCTTGATCTCCACGCTCCGGGCGTACGTCGTGTAAAACATCCCGCCTTCCATGCGGTAGTAGAGGTACTTCAACGATGGGATTGAAGTGACGTCGAGCGACCGCGGCCGGAGGCGATACCGGAACCGCACCTCGTGGGCGTCGGTCTCGGGTGGTGCGTCCGCATCCAAAAAGACTTGAAACAGGGCGGTGAACGCCTCGAACTTGTCCAGCGGCGGCTTGACGAGTTCCTTGGGGTTCGCCGCGTTCGCCACGATCAAGGTGAGTGACAACTCTCCGTCAATCGGCACCGTCGTGGGAGTGACGAGCCACGTCGCTTCGACACCCTTCGGCCCTGCGGCGAGGGCGTGGTAGAAGTTCTCGCGTTGGCGGTCGATGACGGGGAGGCTTTCGACCGTCGGCCGATCTTGGACGACGGCGAGCAGCAGGCCGATGGCGAGGAGGCTACCAGTCCCGGACATTCAACCGCTCCGGGCCGTTGAGCATGCGGGCGTTCGCCCGGCGGTCGTTCGCCAGCCGCTTGTTGATGCGATCGAGCACGGCCCGCGTGTCTTCGGGGGGCAGTTGCTGCGGCCGTTCGGAATCAAGAAGGACGGGTAGATTCCCCGTCCCAGGGGCCTTCTGGTTCGTCGGCTGCGGCTCCCGACTGTTCGGCATGGTTGCCCCCACTGTTGTAGGCTTCGCCGCTGCGGTGCTGCCGTTGTCCGTGCCTTCCTTCGTGCCGTTCGATTGCGGCTTCTCGGGCGGCGGCTCTTCCTCCGGCGGCGGGTCGTTCGCCCGCGGCGGGTCTGCTTGTTTAGCCCGAGCCTTCGACCAGAGCAACTTCGCCACTTCCAAATTGCGATGGGGGGCGAACTCGTTCAACTCGTCGTTCCTAGATCGCAGGGCGATGCACTCTTCGAAGCAAGCAATCGCGATGCGGAGCGTCGCCGCGTCGTCGGCACGGTGGAGGATGCAAACGCCTCGATTGTTCAGCGCCTTGGCACGCCGTTCGAGCGGTGCCTCGCGGTCGTCCAAGACGCGCAGGTAGTGCAATTCCGCGTCGCGGTATTCTTCGCGAACCATCCGCACGGCCGCAGCGTTGAACGCGACGAGGCCCGGGTCGTTCGCTTTCTCTTGGGCTTGGGCAAACGAACGATCCGCGGCCGCGAGGTCGTCCCGTGCGAACGCGGCATTCCCCTCGCGGACATGCTCCAGGGGACTCGGTTCGCTCCACGGCCCCGCCGCGAAACCCGCGAGGAGCCCGACCGCCGTTACCATCCTGAGAGTCCGTCGTCGCATGGTGGCATTGTCCGCGCTCAGCGGCGCAAAATCCAGGCCGCAGTCAGGAGGATTAAGCCGAAGCCGAGGAACCAGACCGAGCGGTCGCGCGGTTGCGGAAGCGCGTCGTCCGTGAGTTCGCGAGACCGAAACGGCTCGATTTTGGTGCGGAAGAACTCGCCCAGCTTCGGCACCTCGCGGTGGGCGGGAAGGTAGTGGCCGCGGCCTTCGCTCGCGATGCTCGCCATCACTTCTTCGTCCAGTTTGGTCTGCACCGGGTCCGGTACGCCGTTCGAGCTGGGGAACTCCAGCAATCGACCGTCGATGAATACGGGCGAAGGCCGCACCGGATCGCCGAGCCCGATTGCGTGGATCGGGATGTTCGACGTTCGGGCCGTTTTGACCGCGTCCGCCCAGTCGCGATCTTTGACGGGGTCGTCGCCATCGCTCAGGAGGAGGATGTCTTGCGACCCCGGAAACCGCGGATCGTGGACTGCGAGGGCCAAGGCGATTCCGGAGCCGATCCGCGTTCCGGACTTCGCGTCTTCCAACGGCCGCACCTCCGGCGGCAGATGGGCACCGTCAATTTCTTGAAGCTTCGCCCGCAAGTGGTCGTAATCGGTCGTGAGCGGCACGAGCACTTTCGCCCGCCCCGCGAAGATTACGAGGGCCACGCGGTGCCCGCCGCGGCTTCGGAGCGAGGCGAGCAACTCTTCGACCGCCGCGACTGCGACTTGCCAGCGGGCCGGCGGCCCCGCCATGTCTTCGGCGAGCATACTCCGGCTCACGTCGATCACCACGACCACGTCCCGACCGACCGCCACTCCGCCGTCGTCCCCCACGCCCCACCCCGGCCCCGCCGCCCCGACGACGAGAACGGACCACGCCACTGCGAGGCAGAACCGCGCGAGCCGCCCGCGACCCCGCGGACCCGTGCGCAGCCGAGCGACCGCCTCCGCGGGAAGTGCTGAAGTGCGCCGTTGCCGTGCAACCGCGAATCGAACGACCGCAAGGACGACGGGGATCACCGCCAGAACTAACCACCCCGGCCGTGCGAACCGCACGGCGCGGACGAACTCCTCGGCGTCCGCGAACGACGTGTTGAAACCGGTGGGAATTGAGGAGAGGTCGGGCATGAGTGCTATATTCTAATGTCATTGATGGATCAAATCTGAGCCCGAACGCCGTGAGGTTCTCGAACAACACCTCACTCGCGTTCGGGCTCAGACATTCACCACATCAACTGAGATGGCACACTTTCACTCCCTCCGCGGCCTCCGCGGAGGCGTCGATTTCCCGCTCCGCGTTTGCGTCCAGACCAGGATCGCGAAGCCGATGGCGAAGAGGAAGACGATCGCGCCGATGCCGACCAAAGCGTAGAGGAACCCCGACGCATTCTTGGCCGCGGGTGGAGCGACGGTCGGCGGGTTGCTGTAGACCGTGGGGTTTCCGTTCGCGTCCTCGGGCTCGTTCGGCGGGCGGAAGCCCGCGGGCCAGGCCGTGGTGAAGCCCGCCCGCGTCAATTCGCTCGACCCCGGGATCGCGACGGGCGAACCGTTCAGCATCGCCACGCTGTTGCCCGGCACGGCCATCGGCGATCCCGCCCACGACGCCGCGAGCGTCCAGACTTGCCGGGCGTAGAATTCGGCGGCCGTCTTGCTGTCGTCCGTGACCACGATGTCCCCGAACTTCGGGATCGCCATCGCGAACGTGCTGCCCGTCCCGGTCCAGACGGGCTGCCCGTTCCGCACCAATTCGGAATGGCAAACCACACGGTACGGCTTGAGCGTTTCCTGCTTGCCGAGGTTTTCGACGCCTCGCCAGTTGACCTGGATCGTCTCGCCCGTCGGTTGCGCCGAGCATCGCATACGGAGGGTCAGCGGCGAGTCTTCATCGACGGCGAGTCCGTGCTTGCTCAATGCGGCATCGACGTTCCTTCGGGCCGACGCGGCGAAAGCTGCGGGGGCTCCGGCGAAGTTTAATTCCAGATTGATCGGCGAGCCCGGTTTCAGGATCGGCTCGCTCGATTGATCGACCTGCCGAATCAGGTCTTGAACGCCCGCCGCGGGAAACCGGGCGGGAACGATGAGCAGCGAATTCGGCGTCGGGGCGAGCGTTGCCCAAACCCGGCCGTCCGCGGGCGCGGTCACTGCTACGAGCTTGGTGTTGCGTAGCGACCAGACGAGCCCGTTCTTCGTGCGATCGAACACGCCGTCGCCGTCCGTGAACAGGTCGCCGCCGAGGTGGATCAGCGGACGATTCGGCAGGCCCGTCGCGGCGAATTCCTGGCCCCGCGGATTGTCTTCCAAAGTCCAGACGCGGTACGAAATCGCGACGCCGCGGGCGAGGGACACGACGACTTGCTTGCCGTCGCCCCGCACGGCGATGCGGACCTTCGGGTTTTGCGTGATGTCGAACGGGAGCGTCCCGAGCCCTTCGCCAGTTTCGACGTCGAAGGCGCTAACGCCCTTCGAGTGGGCGACGAGGACTTGCTTCCCACCGGGCGAAAGCGTCGCGGTTTCCGCGTTCGGCACGGTCGTTTTCCACACCGCTTCACACGCGGGTAGAGACCAGGCGATGAGATCGCCGCTCTTCGTCAACGTCAGCGCCCGATCCGATCCGAGGGTTGCGGCGTAGAGCACCTTCCCTTGAAGCGGATTGTCGCTGGGCCGCCACGCGCAGAGCGTTCGACCGTCCGAAGCGAACTGGTCGAGGCGGTCGCCGGATTCGGTGTCAATGGTGAGGAACGCCGTCCCGTCGAGCGATTCGCCGAAGACTCGCCGCTTTTCCGGAAGATCGAGGACGAGGGTGGCCGACGAGCGCAGATCGACGCTGTGTACGCCTCGCTTCGTGGCCGTTTCGACGGAGTAGCTGCTGTCCACTTCGAGCCAGGCTCGCGAGCCGTCGCGGGCGACGTGCAGCCCGACCGGCTGGCGGTAATCGAGCGTCACCGTCGCGGGCCGAGCCGCGAACTTCGGGGCCGAATCGAGCGGACCTTGCCAGGGCTGAATCGAAAAGGGGACGACCTTCGCCGTTGCCGTAGTTCCCGGCCGGGCGGCTTGCACGAGCGGGTCGTTCGTCGCGATCAGAGCGAGTTCGGCCTGCTGCTGGCCGACTTTTTCTTGAGCGCCGATCAGGGTGTTACCGTCGAGCACGAGCCGCCGCGAGAGATTCAAGCCCTCCCGCTTGATTCGGCGGACCGATTGCCCCGACGCGGAGACGATCTGCTCGTCGTCGATGATCCAGCCGCCGGAGCGCACCGGTTGGATCGGTCGAACGTCGAGCGCCCCCACGCTCACGCCGCGGGGCACGTCGGCCGTCGTTTGCTCGCCGTCGTCCAGGTTCCAAGTCAGGAGTTTCCCATCGCCCTTGGTCGCGCTTTTGACCACGGCCGCGAGCGACCGCCCATCCGCGGAGAACGCCGCGCCGGGCAGCGTCTTCACCGGGCCGATCTCCTTCGGGGCCGGCGGCAGCGCCAACGTCGCGGCCCGCGTGCCGGCGACCAAGTCTACGACCTCGATCCCCTCTTTCGTCATCACCGCGGCGTACTTCCCACCGGGGCTGATGCTCAATCGGTACGACGAGATGCTCGGAGTCTCGACCGTTTGGGAGACGGTCCCCGTGCGGGCGTCGATC
>Ga0209490_10000403_pt1 | contig 43526 bp, 39 predicted proteins | sample MAT06_FD_187209 | JGI IMG/M metagenome (GOLD analysis project Ga0209490, IMG submission 187209) | Freshwater microbial communities from Lake Fryxell liftoff mats and glacier meltwater in Antarctica - MAT-06 (SPAdes) (version 2) | ecosystem: Environmental > Aquatic > Freshwater > Ice > Liftoff...
AGGCTTTGCCCACGGCCACGAGGCCGAACCCACGGTCGGGGATTGTGCTGGCTGCGGAGGTCCACGCGGCCAAGAGCGATGGACCTGGCGCGGCGGCGGCGAGCGCGGCGGCGATGAGGGCATCGATGTGTTGACGGTGATGATCGTGCGTTGGAGGTGCCACCTGCGACGAGCGTAGCAGGACGGCGGCGTTGGCGGCGTTGCGTATGATCGAATGGGGATGGTGGCGAGGTTCATAAGTCTAATGAACAAGACGACGGATTTGATTCGGAGGATGGTCCGATCGACGGGCTTTGATGTCGTGCGGATCACGATTCCGCATGAGAAGCGTGGGCCAGAGCCTGCGGCTGGAGCAACGGGGCCTGGAAGCAAGAACGAGTTCTTTCCGACAGACGCTTCGCCGCGAAGGTTTAAGCTTTGGCCGGTGCCGCCCGATCTGGCGAACAGAACCGAGAGGTGGGCTCGGGTGCTTGCAGAGATGCATACACGCCCGGCATCGTGGCCTGCGTGCGTATCGCCTGAGACGGGGATGCTGATCCACGCCTTGGTGCGGAACCTACGGCCTCGGGTGGTGGTTGAGACGGGGACGTGCCACGGAGCGAGCATGCTGTGGATCGCCGCGGCGATGCAGATGTCGGCATCAGAGGGGGCTGAGCCCGGGGTCATTCATACCTTCGACAACTTCTTGCCGCCGCGTGCTGAGTGGTTGGCAAACATGCCGCTGTACAAAGACCGCGAAACAAAGGTTCGACGAAGGTTCGAGCGGTGCGGGTTTGGTGCGATGATTCGCATTCATGTGGGCGACAGCGCGAGCAATGTGGCGGCGGCGCGCCCGGAGTTGGATCGCGCGGGCGGGGTGCAACTGGCGTTCATTGACGGGGACCACACTGATGCAGGGGTGCAAAGAGACTTTGTGGCTGTTGAGCCTTCGTTAAACCTGGGCGGGTATGTGCTGCTGCACGATGTCTTTCCATCGATCTGCAACTGGTCGGGGCCGCGGAAGCTTGCCGATCGGATCAACACGTTCGTAGCGGGAAAGTACCAGATGTGCGATATTTATACTGCTCCGCTCAACTATGGGGTGACGGTGCTTAGGCGGGTCGAGTGAGGGGGGCGGGCTTTGGCCATCGTGGATTGGTGTACGTGCTGTAGTGCGGATGGTCAAAGCAATGGAGGACAAACATGACATCGTTCCACGGCGCGGGGATCTTTCGCTTATGACGAAGGCCGAAGATTGGTGCAACCTTGCGGGATGAGTGCGCCGTGTTAAACTCGCCGAGCGCGAGGAGTTCACCTGTGAACTCACTGTGCAGTTCGTGGTCATCGCCGATGCAGTCGTCAAGATAGCAGAAGACACGTGGCAGGAGAAAGCGGTGGTCTTCGCTGAAGATCTTCAAGGCTGCAGCGGTTGAGGAGTAGTAGTCAAGGTCGTGCGCAACGAAGCCGATCGGTGGCGGGTTGTGCTCGGCGCAGAAGCGAGGCACGGTGTCTCGGACATCGCCCACGATGACGGTCGAACGGTGAGCGGCTTTAACAATGTCGCGATGTGGGGAGAAAAGACCGGTTGTCCAGACGTAGGGCATATCTCTGTGATCAACGGGCGCGGGCATGCCGCCCGCGGTATCGAAACCAAAAGTTGTCACAGACACGCCGGTTTCGGCCTTGACCAACTCGGAGATGATCTCAAGTTGGACTAAACCTGCCGCGCCGGCGACACCAAACTCGATGACCGAGATTCGATCAATTCCGAGCGAACGGGCTTGAAGGGCGGCATTATAAACGCCATATGCGTAATGCGGTCGGGAGAGCGCATCGTATTCGAGGCGCTCGATGAAGCTCGCTGAAGTCGAGCGCTTCAACATTGCCCGCTTTCGCAGGTCGGGGTTGGCAGCAAGCCTAATGGCGCGTGCGATGAGGGATAGTTTGGGCTCTGCTTTCTGCATGGTTTGGTCATCAAGCCTGGATTGCGATCCAGAACGCGCGAGTCTCATCGTAACCCATACTCCTTCAACTTGCGGTAGAGCGTTCGTTCGCCAATGCCGAGCAGCTCGGCGGCTTTTTCGCGGTTGCCGGCGGTCAGGCGGAGGGTTTCGCGGATGGCGCGCTTCTCGATTTGCTCCAGACTGGTGCCTGCGAGCGAGCCGTTGATGCCGGAGGATGCGAGGTCATCATCGCCCGCATCATCGCCTGAGCCCCCGTTCTCGGCGGGATCGGCGGAAGTGATCTCGGACGGGATGTGGCGCACATCGAGCTTGAAGTGGCCATCACCCGACCTATCACCCCCCCCACTGCCACCCACGGCCATCACCAGCATGTGCTGAACCACGTTGAGCAGTTGGCGCACGTTGCCGGGCCATGAATAGGCGGTGAGACGCATCATTGCGGCATCGGTCAGATCGGGCGGGATGGCGGCGATCGTGCCGCCGAACTGCTGGGCAAACTTGGCGACGGCATGACGGGCGATGCGGGGGATATCTTCGCGTCGATCGCGCAGCGGGGGAAGGTGGATGTGCGCGCCCTTGATGCGGAAGAAGAGGTCCTGACGAAATCCGCCACCTTCGGCGGAGGCACGCTGAAGGTCCTTGTTGGTCGCGCTGACAAATCGCACATCGGCCTTGCGGTGGTCGTTGCTGCCGAGGCGAACAACTTCGCCGCTTTCCAGGACACGGAGCAGCTTGGCCTGCATGGTGAGGGGCATATCACCGATCTCATCGAGGAAGAGCGTGCCCATATGGGCGTACTCGAAGACACCTTCGCGTTCCTTCTCTGCGCCGGTGAAGGCCCCGCGCACGTGCCCGAAGAGGCTGTCCTCGAGAAGGCTTTCGCTCTGGCCGGCGCAGTTGAAGGCCACGAAACGGTTTTTGGCACGCGCGCTCAAACGGTGAACAGCTTGGGCGATCAGTTCCTTGCCGGTGCCGCTTTCGCCGGTGATGAGCACGGGTATGTTGCTCGCGGCCACGGCCCGCACGGTGCTGAGGATGCGGCGCATCGGCTCGCTCCCGGCGATGATGCCCTCGAAACCATCGTGCTGCACAAGTTCCTGCAAGGCTGAGCCATGCTCGCCGGCGGTCCCCACCCCGCCACCCACCACTTGCCCGCCGCTTCCGCTTGTTGCGGGCGCGCTGCCAGAACCAACCCCGACGATGCTCGCTTCATGGCGCAGCAGCACGGTTTCGGCCGCGCGGTTGACGAGGTTGCGGAAGACATCGAGGTCGAGGGGCTTTTCGATGAAGTCGTACGCCCCGTGCTTGAAGGCGGCGCGGGCGGTGGCGACATCGCCGTGGGCCGTGACCATGATGGTCTCGGCGTTGGGCTGGCGTTTGCGGGCCATATCAAGCACGATCATGCCGGCATTAGCCCCATCAGGCGCGACGGTGTTTTTCCCACCGCTCGCGGGCATGCGGAGGTCGGTGATGATGACATCAAACCCACCCTCGCGGAGTTCCTGGAACGCGGCCTCAACACCGTTGACGATGGTGCATATGTGCCCGCCGCCAGCGCGGCCGCGCAGGGCCTCGGCCATGACCTCGGCATGTTCGGGCTCATCTTCGACGATGAGGACCTGTGCCCGGGGCTTGTCTTGAAGGGTTGAAGCTGGAGAACGGGTGGGCGTTGAAGACATTGGATGGAGTTTAGCGGCGGACAGACGGGTAGGCGGGCGGGTGGGCCAATGTGGCGAAGGGGAAGACCGGAACTGCGAAATCGTGAACCGAAAGCAGGAACACACAGGTTGTGCCGGGTTTGCGTTACACTTGTCGATATCGTGGTGCGTGGAAACGTGGTTGCTGGGGTTTGCCTGGGAGAACCGGCGCATGACTGCACAACTGATCTTCAGGCTGATTGTTGTCTCCCTGATCGCCGGAGTATCAACAGGGCATGCGCAGTCTGGCGATGGCCATTTCGGTTCGCCTGCGGGGAAGGTCTCGGTTGCTGATTCGATTGATGGCCTGATCCAGAGCATGCCGCGAGCGGGTGAGGAGTATGACCAGGCGGGTACTCCGCTGCTCATCACTCAGCAACTGCGGGCGCACATCATCAATGGTGAACTCACACCCAAACAATGGGCGGACTTGTTGATCGCCTCGCGGATCTTCAAGCATCGCAAGCGGTGGCCGGATGGAACGCCTCTGGAGGTCGAGCTGCACCGCCCGGCGTGGCTCGGAACAAGTGTTGAAATTCGGGCCACTTCGCGGCTTGATGATCGGATCACGCTGAGTGCCGGGCAGACGTGGAGTGGTGCGTGCGGGCACTCAAACTCGGTGATCGCGGCCGACGAACCGGCACCGCACCATCTGCGCGCGTACGGGCCGGTGGGGACTTTGAACACGGGGAATGCGGGAAGTTCGACAAAGACCGTGGTCTTCGATGTTGAGATCCGGACGGGGCTGGATCGCCTCGTGATGCCGACCTCTGACTCGCTCGATACCCAGGGGCTGTACCCCATCGCGAGCGCATCATCAACGTACTGGGCCGAGGCGCGCGTGCTGGCGCGTGCGCCGGTGAAGCTCTGGGTGACAGGGATCGCACCCGAGGCCTTCAGAGCAGAGTTGCCCGGCGAAGCGTTGCCGGATCTGGGCGCGAGTGTGCAGACTTCGGTCTATCCGCACTCGTGGGCGGATGGCAAGTCGCGCGGCTATGTGGCCATATGGTGGAAGCGGCGGCCCGAGGATGTGAATCTGGCGATGGGTTTGATTGTGGATCTGGTTCGCGATGGGCGTGTGGTCGAATCGCTGACGGTGCCAGCGAACGATTGGACAGCAAGCACAGATGGTGCGCTGCGGCCAATGAATGATGTGATCTTTGAGACACTCCTCGATGTGCTGCCGAAGATCGGTGCAGATGCGACGGAGTTGGCCCGCTATCAACTCACGGTGCGCGGCGATGCGCTCGCCGCGCGATCTGGGTGGGCGGCGACACGGTGGTGGGCGGGCTCATTTACGCGCCCTCTCGCGGCCTGTTTGACCAATGATGGCACACTCCGCCGCGCGGCGAAGTAGATCGAGGTGCTCATCGTCGTCGGAGTGCGCACAGCGCGATAGCCATGGCATCCGCGACGTCGGCGGGCTCGGGGCGGTCTTTCAGCCCAAGCTGCACACGCACACCCTCCTGCATCTGCGCCTTGCCCGCGTGACCGTGGCCGGTCAACGATTTCTTGACCTCGGTCGCGCCAAGTTCAACAAGCTCAAGCCCCGCGCGCCGGATGCTCAGCAACACGATGCCGCGTGCATGGCCCATGATGATGGCCGTCGTGGGGTGTTTGTAGTGCGCATAGAGCTTCTCGACCGCGACCACGCTTGGCTGAAGGCGCGCGATGATCTCGGTGAGATCGTGCTCAAGCTCGGCGAGCTTGTGTGAGAGCGAGAGCGTGGGCTTGAGCCGGATGACGCCAGCCTCAATTAGCCCACCACCCCCCCCCCCCCCCAAGCCAAGAACTGCACGCCTTGCGGTGGTGATGCGAGGTGTGGCGTCCAGACACGCGTAACCCGTTAGGCGAAGTCCGGGGTCGATGCCGAGAATGCGGGGACGGAAGGCCGCGGATGTGGGCGGAGTCATGGGTGTTGGCCGGTGGTGATGTGCGCAGGAAGATAGCGGCGAATCCATGTCACCACGGTCTTGCCGATGAGATCGACCTCGATATTGACGGCATGGCCACGCTTGAGGTTTTTGAGCGTGGTCTTGGCCAGGGTGGTCGGGATGAGGGCGACCTCGAATGCGCCACCTTTGTGATGGTCGTGCTCTCCGCAGACTTCCGCAACGGTGAGCGAGACGCCGTCAACAGCAATCGATCCTTTCGAAACGATGTACGGCATGAGATCGGCGTTCACATTGATGCGCAACCGCCAATCGCTGGTGCGCTGCACCTTGGCGACGGTCCCGGTGCCATCCACGTGGCCCTGCACCAGGTGCCCCCCCAGCAGCGTGGCGAGCGTTGCGGCGTGCTCAAGGTTGACTCGTGAGCCGGGCTTGAGGGTGCCCAGGGTGGTTTTGCCCACCGTTTCACGAACGACATCGAAGGTGTAGAGGGGGCTTTGTGGTGTGATTGCACGAGTCAGGGTGAGGCAAACACCACCGACGGCGATGGAGTCGCCCTCGGCGGGTGGTGAATGGGGCATGGGGCTCCAGCCAAGGGGGTCAACAACCAATCGCAGGCCGCCCTTCCGACGCGACGCCCCCCCCATGGGTAGTATCTGCACAACCTTGCCGACCGCTTGCACCAGACCTGTGAACATAGCAAGAGAATAGCTATCCAGATGACTCGGCCGCTTGACCGGAAAGCGTTCAGCTTGGATACTGCCTGTCCTCAAAGAGACTTGCACTCAGCTTCCCGAACAGTGCCCCCCACCTCCCCCCACGCCCACCCCCACCCACGCCCACCCGCGCGCACCACCCCAAGCCCACCCACTCGACACCCATAGCCGGAGATGCCTGAACATGACCCGCCGACGAATGAACTGGTTTTGCCCTGGAACTCTGGCCGCGATGCTCGCGCTTGGGGGCACCGGCACGCTGATCGGGTGCGAGTCGGACGCGATAGGGCTGGCCACACCCGAGGAGCGGGCGGCGGCCACGACGGTGCAGCATGATGAGTACAGCAAGTTGGGATATCGGGTAGATTGGCGTGGATTCCCGGCCATGACCCCCGGCGACACGATTTCGCGGCTGGAACTGTTTGGTGATGTCGTTGTGGTGCAGGAGTCTGGAAGCGTGGTGACCGTGCTGGAGGCGCGGAGTGGTGAGCAGCGCTGGTCAGACCCGGTGGGGAGCACGCTGACGAAGTTTGTCGGGATGATCCGCGATGGGAAGAAGCTGATTGTTTCGAGTCAATCGCAGGCGTTCATTTATGATCTTGAGACGGGCGCATTGCTCACCAAGCAGGACCTCGCGCTGGTGGTCGATACCAAGCCGGTTCAGGTCGGTTCGATTCTGGTGTATGGATGCTCGAACGGTCAGGTGCTTGGTCACCTGCTGCTGAACGGCTTCAAGCAATGGGGATCGTTCATGACCGGGGCGATCAACGTCGATCCGTTGGGTGTCGGCATCGATGGGACGGTGGGCATGGTCTCGCAGGGCGGCGATGTGCTGTTTATCTATGGCGATACCGGGCTGATGCGAGGTCGCGGCAACATGTACGCGGGCACCGAAGTTGCGCTCGCGGCCTCGGAAACCATGTTGTTTGTCGCGAGTGTTGACCATTCGCTCTACGCCTTTAATCGCGATGGCGCGAGCGAGCAGTGGCGGAAGCGAACCGATGAGCCGCTGAAGTTTGCCCCGAGCTTTCATGATGGTCGTGTGTATTGCGACATGGGCAAGGAGGGGCTGAAGTGCATCGAGGCTTCGACTGGGAAGGAACTCTGGGCCAACAAGGATGTTCACGGCACGGTGGTTGGCATGAGGAACAAGAGGCTAATCGCGTGGGATGGGGCAACGGCAACCTCTCTGGATCCAGCGGCAGGCTCGATCATCGAGTCGGCGAAGCTCGCAAGCGTTTCGATGGTCAAGACCGACAAGTTTGTTGATGGAAACATGTACCTCGCCGCGCCGAGCGGTGTGGTCACCAAACTCGTGCCGCGAAACTGACCTGATGCTGAAGTTGACGACCACGCCATGAACTCCGAACCCGTCATCAGCCGCGCGCTCCTTTCGGTGAGCGATAAGACCGATTTGGTTCCGTTTGCCCGCGCGCTCGCCGCACGCGGGGTGCACATTGTCTCGACAGGTGGAACGGCGAAGGCCTTAAGCGCGGCGGGTGTCGAGGTGCAGGCGGTTGAGAACCTGACGGGATTTCCCGAAGGGCTTGACGGTCGAGTGAAGACGCTGCACCCGGGCGTACACGGCGGAATTCTGGCCATTCGCAACAACCCGGAACACAGCGCGTTCTTGCGCAAGCACCGTATCGAGCCCATCGATCTGGTCTGCATCAACCTCTATCCGTTTCAGGAGACGGTCTCACGACCCGATGTCTCGATGGCTGAAGCGATTGAGAATATTGATGTCGGTGGGCCTGCGATGCTGCGTGCTGCCGCGAAAAACCATCAATGGGTGACCGTCGTGCCCGCCGCAAGGTATTACGACCGTGTGATCAACGAGATGGATGCGAACGGCAACGCGACAGTCGCCCAGACTCGTGCCGAGCTTGCGGCGGCAACATTCGCGCGCACCAGCGAATACGACGCGGCGATCGCGGCCTTTCTGGGGCGAAGAAGTCCCGCGGCCTTCCCTCAGGTTCTGCAACTCGGGTATCTCAAGATCGATGAACTGCGGTATGGTGAGAATCCGCACCAGACCGCAGCGCTGTACCGTGATCCGGCATCGACCGGGCAGACGGTAGTGAACGCGCGGCAACTTCACGGGAAGCAACTTTCGTTCAACAACATCAACGATGCAGCGGCCGCGCTTGAAGCGGTGAAGGCTCTGGGCCGCTTGCGAGCCATACCGAGCGAACAGGCCTTGCTCGCAGCGGTGGTGGTGAAGCACACGAACCCCTGCGGCGGGGCGATTGCCGGCTCGCAGAGGGATGCGGTTGCGATGGCGATCGCTGGTGACCCGGTCGCGGCGTATGGCGGCATCCTTGCCGTCACTGGAAAGATTGATGCGGGAACGGCGGAGGTGATCTGCGATCCGAAGAACTTCTTCGAGGTTGTGGTTGCTCCGGAGTTCGATGAGGGCGCGCTCGAACTGCTGAGAGGCCGGTGGGCCAATGTGCGACTTCTTGCCGTGGGGAACAACTCCGCAACAGGAACACGCAAGCTGGAGTATCGGTCGGTGCCGGGTGGAATGCTCGTTCAGGATCGCGACACGTTTGCGCCTGTGACCTCGGCATGGGAACACCGGGCGGGGCCGAAGCCGGGTGTCGAGCAACTCAAGGCCGCGGCGGCGCTGGATGTGCTGTGCAAGCACGTCGGCAGCAACGCGGTGGTGATCGGGGGTGTGGACCACGGTCCATCTGGTGCGATGGGTGTGCGGTTGTTTGGCGTGGGGGCTGGTCAGGTTGATCGTGTCAGCGCGTGTCGATTGGCGATTGACAAGTCGGGGCCGAAAGCGATTGGCGCGATTGCGGTGGGCGATGCGTTCTTCCCATTCGCCGATGGTCCCATGTTGCTGGTGGATGCGGGTGTCAAAATGATCGTTCATCCCGGTGGATCAAAGCGGGATCAGGAGACGATCGACCTTTGTGAAGCCCGAGGCGTGACGTGCATGACCTCGGGCGTGCGGCACTTTCGTCACTGAATGTGGCCTCGCAGCCGATAGCCCATAACGGCGGTTGTGCGTTCATTGTGAAGGTTCGGTGAGTGGCTTTGCTCGAATGATCGCGCCCTGTTGAAGACCAAACAGTTTGCAGCTACTGTTTCATGGTTCAGACTAGAGACACCTGTAGCCGCCGAAAGGCGACTGCGGGAGCATGTATGAGTAGCCCACGGGTCCGAACTGGAATCCATGGTCAGCCGGCTTTCGAGGAAGCGGCCTCGGTGTTTGACCCACTTCAAACTTTGGCGACCAGCGGAACGGCATCAGCGTTGGTCTGCTCACTGGACTGCAAAGTTCTTGTCCTGAACAAGCTCTACATCGCGGTGCGGGTCATCTCGGCGCGGCGGGCGTTCAGTCTGCTCTGTCGCGACATTGCCGAAGTGATTCATGTCGAAGATGAGAAGTTCGCGAACTACAACTTTGAGTCGTGGGCCGAGCTCTCACTCTTGCGCCGAGAGTTTGAGCCGGATAAGCATGATTGGGTCAGGACCGTTCACTTTGAGGTGGCCGTGCCGCGGGTCATCAGGCTACTTGGGTATGACCGACTGCCCGCGCAGAACGTCAAGTTGAATCGACGCAACCTCTTTGCACGAGACCGAAACCAGTGCCAGTATTGCGGCAGGATCTTCCCGACATCGGAGCTTTCGATCGATCACATTGTGCCGCGTGCGCAGGGTGGTGGCGATTCGTGGGAGAACCTGGTCTGCTCGTGCGTCCGGTGTAATGCGCGGAAGGGTGGCCGCACACCCGACGAAGCACAGATGAAGCTGATACGCAAGGCCATTCGGCCGAAGCGCAACCCTTTGATTACGCTGCGCTTAGGTCAAGAGCGCTATTCGTCATGGAAAGCGTTTCTTGATGACGCGTATTGGAATGTGGAACTTCGCTAACACGGTTGGCCCGAGTTCTGCTACGCTTAGTCTTCGCACGACTTTCTGAACTTGGAGTTCTCCACATGAACATCGCTCGCTCAAGCACGATTGCACTCGGTGTGTTTGCCGCGGCGGAGCTCGCTGGGCTTTCGACCCATGCGAACGCCCAGCCCGTGAACAGTTGCGGCGTCACGATGCGAGGGCCAGTCTGTTCGATCTTTCAGCCCGATGGAGGCGGAAAGTGGTATATCGGAACTTTGGGTTCGTTCACACCTGGGCAAAGGCTGAGGATCAGCGGCGTGCTCGATACCAACTGCATGGCTGCATGTCCCGGAATTGACGGGTGTGTGACGAACATTGTCGTGCAACAGTGCGTGACGATCGTTTGTGTTGCGGACTTTGACCAGTCTGGCGCGGTCGGGCTGCAAGACCTGTTCGCCTATTTGCAGGCCTATTTCGCGAATGTGGTTGGACCCTCCCCACCGGGAGCGGATATTGATCACTCGGGTGCAATCACGCTGGATGACCTGTTCCAGTTCCTTGCAATCTGGTTTGGCAACTGTCCATGAGCCGCGAGAGGTGCGAGGAATCGATTTTTGGATTCGATCGACCTACTTGCGACCGATCTTCGGCTGCGAACCGCTGGCGCGTTGCTTGGCTGGCGTGCCCTCTTTCAGCTTGGTGCTCAAAAGGTCAGCCTTGGCGGCCATCTCAAAGTCCTTCATGGTGATTCCGGCCGCATCGTGCGTCGAAAGCGAGAGCGTCACCTTGTTCCATCGAACAAGGATGTCGGGGTGATGCTGATCCGCCTCGGCAAGCTGGGCAACTGCGTTGACAAACTCCATCGCTTCGATGAAGTTGGCAAACTGATAGGTGCGGTTGATGGCCCCTCCGGTCTCGGACCAATCCGGTCGTGCCTGTATGGCCTGATTGACTTCCACTTCGGACATGCGATCCATGGAAACGGCTCCTGAACTGATTTGCGGCCAGATCGACCAGCGCAACATTCTATCAGAGAGTGTATCGTCATGGGAGTGACCCCGCGTCCGGACCAGTCATCTTTCGATTCGATTGGCGTATCACGCCTGGCCCCGTCACCAACGGGTGCGCTGCACTTGGGGAACGCCAGGACCTTTCTGGTCAACTGGGCAATCGCCCGAACTTGCGGCTGGACACTGCGTTTGCGGATTGAGGACTTTGATACGCCGCGCGTCAAGGCGGGCGCAACCGCCAGCATTCTCGATACGCTGCGGTGGCTGGGTATCGATTGGAATGCGTGGGATGAACACCCGAGCCCAGACGATTGCTTTGTCCAGAGTTCGGATGTCGAACCGTACAGAGAGGCGATGCGATTGTTGGCACGGTCCGGGTTAGCCTATCCGTGTGTGCTGACTCGGGCGGAGATCGAAGCGGCGGCATCGGCACCGCAGGCGGGGTCGCATGAGGTGGCCTTTCCCGCATCAATGCGCCCTCCGGACGCGGCGAAGGGGTACGACTTTGATGCCCTGAACCGATCAGTCTCGGAGAATGCCAGGCCGAACTGGCGGTTTGTTGTGGCGAAGGGCGCTTTGCGGTTCGATGATCGCTTTGCCGGACCACGGTCGTATGACCCGAGCGAGATCGTTGGTGACTTTGTGCTTTGGACAAAGCGTGATCAACCTTCCTATCAACTCGCGGTCGTTGTCGATGATCATCGCCAGGGCGTGACCGAGATCATTCGTGGTGATGATCTGCTCGACTCTGCATCCAGACAACTGCTGCTTTACCGGGCACTCGGCTACACGCCCGAGCCGAGCTATGCCCACTTACCGCTGGTCATTGGAGAAGATGGGCGGCGGCTGGCCAAGCGGCACGGCGACACTCGCATCGAATATTATCGCGAGAAGGGTGTCACTGCCGAGGCGATTATCGGGTTGATCGCGCGATGGTGCGGGGTAACACCGACATCGCACGCGCCAACCATAATGACGGCTCGAGGGTTCATGAAGGGATTCGATCTGTCTAAAATGTCGTCCGGTCCCGTGGTCTTTTCTGCGAAGGATAATGCATGGCTGCTATCTACAGTTTCGAGGCGCGCAACGGCTGGATAATGATCGCCTTGGCGATCGGGGTCGTCATGGCCGCGATGCTGGTGGGTGCGTGCGATGAGACGGATCCTGCGGCGGCGAAGGTGATACCTGTCAAAGTCGCGGGCAAGAAGTTCTATCTCGAAGTGGCGGCGGACGATCAGGTCCGCATGAAGGGGCTCGGAAGCAGGACGCACATCGAGGACGATGGCGGAATGATCTTCTCGTTCACACCCGGTCAGACTCGCGTGCAGACGTTTGTCATGCGCGACTGCCTGACTCCCATTGACATCATCTACCTCGACGGCGCGGGGCGTGTGCTGTCAACACACACCATGCCCACCGAGCCACCTCGCGCGGCCGATGGGAGCGAGGGCAAGGTTGGCGAGTTTGGCACGGCCAGCGGCACCGCACCTGCTGATAAGTACGAGGCACGACTTACCAAGACCTATTCAAGCAGGTTCCCCTCTCCCTTTGTAATTGAAGTTCAAGAGGGAACGATAAAGAAGCTCGGTGTGAAAGAGGGCGACCTGATCAGCTTTGATGTCTCCGGACTCAAGCGGCGAACCAAGTAGTCCGATGCAGAGCTATGCCGGGTGTCTATGAGGGGACGGGCTTCGCGAGAAGTCCGGTAACTCCTCCACGGTGTGACCCCTCCATGATCGGACGCACAGATGCGCACGCATTGCATCGCGCTTATCGCTAACGCGGACTCAGAGGCGACGCAAACCGGATGGTGGGAGGCGATTTTCAAACGCTGGCCTGTCGGTGTGCCACCGCCGCGACTTGAACTGATCACCCCTGAAACGCTGCTGACGGATGGGCGCGTGCTGCGCGCGGCACAAGGGTGGGATGCCGCCGTGCTTGCACCGGTTGATTGCTGTTTGGACACGGTGATCTGCCGCGTGCTGGACATTCTGCAACAATCGATGGTGCCGACGGTGCTGCTGGTCAGTGAGCCACCCGCCCGGCTTGATTCCTTTCATCCGGGCTCGATCGTGGTTCAGCCGTTGGATGCGCCGCCCGAGACCACGGCCGCGATCTTGTTCGCGCTTGCTCAGCGGCAACCCGCGGTGCGCGGGCTTGATCAGAGTCTGCGGCTGGCGCAATCGTTTCAGGGGGAGACCGCCGCGGAGATGGACCGGATGCAGCAAGAGTTGCTGCTCGCGGCCAAGGTTCAGCGTGACTTTCTGCCCAAGCACATGCCGACATCCGACACGGTTGAGAGCGGTGTCCTCTTTCGCCCGGCGAGCTTTGTTTCGGGCGATACATACGACATCACGCAGCTTGATGAATACCACATCGGGTTCTTTCTTGCCGATGCGATGGGGCACGGCGTTCCGGCTGCGTTGATGACGCTTTATGTGACCGGGTCGTTGCCGCGGCGTGAGATCACGAAGAATGGCGTGCGTTTGATCCCGCCGGGTGAGTCGCTCGAGCGGTTGAATGCCGAGTTGCACGAATCAATCGCCGGTCCTTCACGCTTTGTGACCGCGATCTGCGGCATCATTGATACGCGGACGGGGCTGATCACGATGGCTTGCGCGGGCCACCCCGCGCCGCTGCGGATCAGCGAGAAGGGCGTGCGCCCGGTTGAAGTTGCTGGCATGTTGCTCGGGGTTGTGTCGGATACCAAGTATGAGCAGGTGACGATCAAGCTGGAAGAGAATGAACTGCTGGTGCTCTATTCAGATGGTGTTGAGGAAGCGTTCTCGGGCAGGCATCACGGTAACAAGGCTGTATCGAATGTGATGCCGCCGCACTACATTCATCTCGCGTCGATGCGACGGGGCGCGGCGGTGGTGAGCCTTGACGCGGCGATGGAGCACCTTGCCTCGGACCTGGATGCACAAGCGGGATCGTTTCATCAGGATGATGACCTGACGGTGCTCGCCTTTCAAGTCACCAGTGTGCGCGAGAGCGTGACGGGTTCATCTGAACCTAACACTCCGAGCGCCGTGCGAGCGGTCGAAGTCATGCACGCGGATTGAGCGTATCGGACTCGATCAGACCATCTTTCAGTCGCACGACACGCTGGCAGAGTTTGCTGATGCGATCATCGTGCGTCACCATGACGATGGTCATGCCCTCGGCGTGCAGTCGCTGAATGACCCCAAGAATTGCCTCACCGGTCTTTGAATCAAGATTGCCCGTTGGCTCATCGGCCATGAGAATCACGGGTTGAGTGACCAGTGCGCGCGCGATTGCGGCACGCTGCTGCTGGCCGCCGGAGAGTTCGCGTGGCCGGTGGCCGAGTCGATCGCCAAGACCCACGAGTTGAAGACTGGCAACCGCGCGGCGGTATCGCTCGGCCGGGCCGATGTGCTGATAGAACAGGGGCACCGCGACGTTCTCTTCAATCGAGAGTTCGGGAATGAGGTTGAAGGCCTGGAAGACAAAGCCGATCTTCTGTCCGCGAAAGCGGGAGAGCTGCTCATCGGGCATTCTGGCGCAGTCTTTACCATCGAGCAGGTATTGACCGGCGGTGGGTTTATCCAGACAGCCGAGCATGTTCATGAGTGTGGATTTGCCGGAGCCGGATGCGCCCATGATCGCGACGTATTGGCCGCGCTCGATCACAAGGTCGAGCGCCTGCTGGCCGCGCCCAACGGCCTCGACAAGCACTGAGCCATCGGGCTTGTAGTACGTCTTGCGAATGCCGCGAAGCTCGGCAATCGCCGGTCGCGAATGGGCAGTGAGCGAGGCCGTTGCCGGGTGGGGATTGGTCGCAACTTCGGTGGTCATGCGTGGGTGTTTACCGGTCTGGCCCATGCCGGTGGCGTTCGAGGGCAGGGTGTTGAGACCTTCAATCAACAGCAAACGTCAGGCTTCAACCCTGAAGACCGGACTCACGCTGTTCATCGCGCAGTTGCACTGTGGCGAGCGCGGTCATCTGGTCGGGTGCGAAATGAAAGACCCTGTCCAAGCCGGTCAACGTGATCATGGACCATGTCTCGTCACGCATTGAGCAGAGCACGAGCGAGCGATGACACTCGAGCAGCCGCTTGCGCAATCGAAGAAGAGAGGCGATGTGCGAGGAGTTGAGGTACGAGACCGAAGAGAAGTTGAGGACCACGCTCGGGAGATCGCCCTCGTGTTCGGTCGCGCTAGCGGGCGCGAGGTTGGTCTCGCGCACGGAACCTGGTGCGGGTCGCTTAGGGATTTTCAGTCGCTCAAAGATTGCCGAAAGCTCTTCCGAGAGTTCCGGCTCATCAGAGAGTTCGGCGAGGATGATGTTGTCGGACCAGTCGATGGGCATAGCAGTTATTGTATGCGCCGATTGTGACTGGACATGAGCCTTGGCATTGAGCAGAGCACACAAATGCGGTGACATCCGACTGTGCCGCTTCGGCACTTAAAGGCAACGGGAATTACTTTAGTGGATCTGCAACCGGATCATGCACAATTGGTGCGTCCAGCCATCCGTCGAGAAACCACGCCACTGGAATCTGTAACAATGCCCGACCCGAGTCATCACGAACCGCAAGTGTAGCCGCACCTGCGATTCGAGTGGAGGAGTCTGGCTTAAACTGAACAATCAGTTCGTCGCCTGCGGAATGTACGACAGTCACCCACTTCGAGTCAGAAGATACAGTAAATGGGCGACCAAGAGGCATGTTTGTTACGCGATCTAATAACATAATTTTCGATGAATCCGCATCGTTAGCCTGCGCCATAGAAAAGACTACGGCTGCTGGCTTTGCGATAACAGCGCATATCCCTACGACAGTAAGTGGCACTGTGATCGCGGCATGCACTTCGCTTGAGGGGCGAACAAGTATTTCTCCTGATTGTCGAACAGAACCGCAAATGCCTTCCGCGATAAAGTGCCAAGTACCTTTACGAAGTGCCGCATCATTTACACGTCGCACTTTCCAATTTGTAAGCGTGCATTTCGGTGTAGGTGGTGCCGCATCTGACCCGTCAATAGCTCTGATGAACAAGTCGACACTGACATTTGTGCCTTCGATCGCCTTCAATGTCGCTTGTTCAGGTCGAACAAGCACTTCGATATCCGAGAAGTATGACAACAAGCAGATTCCTCGTTCTGACTGAGGTCCTGATGTATCGATCCACTTTGCACTGAACGTAGCGGATTGCGTCTGCTCACCAAAGGCAGGAGTTACTGTTGCAGACAATGTCAACACAGTCTGCTGACCTGGTTCGACAAGCACTTTCGAGAACGATGCGTTAAGACATCCGCAGCTCTTCGAGTTGATTTCGAGGCTGACTGGAAACGATATTTGATTGGCGAAGGTGACATTTCGCGTTGCACGCAACAAGGGCCGGATAAGACCACGCGATTCCGCTTCAGCTGATAAGACCTTTAGAGCAACCAAGTTGCTAGGATACTGCGAGCTTCGAGATCCCGGAGGCCTCAAATGTGCCAGCGGTTCTCCCTCAAGGCTTTTTGACTTAACGTCGATACCCGGAAGCATCTGCTGCATAATCAAAATGATGATTAACTGGCAGGCTATGAATGCGTTCATCTACTTGGCTCCGTATGACGAAAACCCTTTGCGCTTTCAGATTTGATCTTATTTAATTGCGAGTGACGAGCCTTCAATAGTTGCTTTGCTTCAACTCCACTTTCATATGCTCCCGCCTCATCGTTAAATACTTTTGCATCGTCCGGCACAAATGAAAGTAGGCTATCAATTGTTTCTGGTTTATTTACGGCGATATTATCGGCTATGAACACGATGGGGCAAGCTAACCAGCCGTCTTTGGTTATGCTCCCCATTGGACATGCAGCTGCGGCATTGTTTGTGGCCAGAGTACCTTTGCACAACCGTTGCAGCCATAGCGCAACGTCAGCGGTGTGCGCGGCTTCAGGAAGACCATCAAACAAGGTTGCCGCTTTCAAATCTCTCTTTGCTTCTTCGGTGATTGAAGTGTCGCTGACACCAGTCGGACACGGCTCATATATACCAAGCACACCAACAGATGGTACATCCACTCCACTCACGCTTTGATATTGTGTAACAACCATCATTTCAAAGACCAAATTATCGTGCCCGCGTACTCGTCTGATCAATCGTGGTGCGAACTGATGAAGCGGGTCGAATCGTGCTTCGAGGTGATTCCAGATTTTGACGGTGGCACTTTCGGCGCGAATACCCGACCACGGCTCCTCAAACGACGGAGGCAGGTACTCCAGCGTCTTTGCCGAGCGGAGAAGTTCCGAGAGCGGTCTCATCTCAAGTTGATTATCATTATCTAAGCAGCGTCCCCATGCACGCCAGACTGTACAGCCGACGGAAAAATGACAACTTCTCTGAGTAAATACTCCGGCGTTGTCATCGGCTGACCAGGTCAGCATGTAAGGACCTACGGCAGCCCTAAACTCTACCGGGTATGACAGTTTATGATCTGCACTTTCGCCAGCAGACAATGCATGTGATGCATAAACCATCCACGTTCCCGACTCGTCGATGTATCCCTTGCCATCTTCGAGAAGCGTCCACTTCGCACGACGCTTCGCCAAGCATGGCGAGCAATAGTCCTGCTGATGCCATGAAATGCACCGTATTGATAGTTCGTGCGCCGTCAATGCAGCAACTAAAGCATCACATCGTGGATCAACTGCCTCGGATGATGCGACTTTGACAACCGTCGATAAAATATTTGCACGCTTTGCTGCGAGATCGTGATTCGAATTATCTTGGACACACCAGGAGAATCCATATACCAATATCCCAGATATCATGGTTAGGAGGCTGACGCACATTAGTTGATCTTTCCCATGAATGACCCAGATTCAGGTAGATTCAATTTACACACAACCTGCGAATTGACGTGCTTCCGTTGTATAAATTCCGGGTGTGCGTGTGCAGTCATTGATGTCTCCCGCGCCGGGTGTGGGGCCACCACAAGCACCGACACCAACAAATCCACATTTGTTGATTGATGCGTTAGGGTTGATGAGGCACTCTTCGCCGCCAAACCGAACACAGAGCTTGACCAAAGAACCCGTGGAACCTGAGCACGTAACACAACTGCCGGCGCAAGTAGATGTGCATCCAGCATACGCACCAGTTGCCAAGATCTTGATTGTGCCAGCGGGGCATCCTGTCAACGTATCACAACGCCATCCTGTGAACTTGACAGGAGAATCTGGTGCTTTTTCAAGACTTGCAACTGGGGGCGGCTCTTCAAGCACATGCTGCACCATATTCGCTTCAACCGCGTATGGAGCCACATACACAACGACATCATCGGCATGAGCTGATGATGCCAAGATCGCAAGCGTAATGGTTGCCATGTGATGGAAGCGACTGAATTTTTTCACGATGCATCTCATGACGTTTGCTAGGTTATTGGTAGGGGTAAAGTTAGTGTATCCCCCCCCCTCCCAGTCAAGCATCGTCTTTGATTTCAGCAATAATGAAGAATTCTTAACAATACTCAGATGACTATTCGTCTGAGGCAACCGGTGCTGCCGCGACGACCTTGTCGCCCTCATCGAGTTTGGCGACGCGAACACCCTGTGCGCCGCGGCCTGTGGTGCGGATCTCGGAAACGGGCATCCGGACGGTCATGCCGCCGCGAGAGGTGACGACAACATCGTCACCATCTTTGACACCGAGGGCGGAGACTGAGCGGCCGTTGCGTTCGCTCGCGTCGATATCGACGCGGCCTTTGCCGCCGCGAGACTGGCTGCGGGCCTTGCCGACTTCGGGTTGCACGCGATACTCATCGACGAGGGTGCGCTTGCCGTACCCATTTGCAGAGATGGTGAGCAGCGACATGGTCGGATCGGCGGACATGAGGTCGCCATCGGCATCGGGCTTCATGGGGATGCAAACGACACCGACGACCTGGTCGCCGCCGGATTCATCAGCGAGTTCGATTCCCTTGACACCCGAAGCTGGCCGACCCATGACGCGGACATCCTCTTCATTGAAGCGAATGGCCATGCCCTGCGCGGTTGCGAGCAGGATGTCATCGGTGCCGCTGGTGAGCGTGACATCGAGAAGGCTATCACCTTCCTTGAGGCCAACGGCAATGAGGCCGCTCTTATTGACGTTGCGATAGTCTTTCAGCGGAGTTCGTTTGACGATTCCCTGTGCGGAGACGAACGTGAGGTAGTGGCTGCCCTCCTCGAAGTTTTTGACATTGAGGAAGGCGCGGACCTTCTCACCCTCGCGGAGTTCGACGAGGTTGATGAACGGGCGGCCCTTGCTGGTGCGCGGAAGCTCGGGAAGTTCGTAGACCTTGATCTTGAAAACGCGGCCGGTGTTGGTGAAGCACATCAGGTCGTCGTGCGTGCTGGCCACGAACATATGCGAGATGAAGTCTTCTTCCTTGGTCTGTCCACCGATGATGCCCTTCCCGCCGCGGCCCTGCTGGCGGTAGGTGTTGAGCGCGACGCGTTTGGCGTAACCCTGGTTCGAGATCGTGACCGCCATGTCCTCAATCTGGATGAGCGATTCGATATTGATATCGCCCTCGGCGGCATCGTGAATCTCGGTCATGCGGGTGGCGTAGGTGTTCTTGCCCTCGGTGCCCGCGCTGAGCCAGTGCGACTTCATGGGGCCGTAGCGGGCCTTCATCTCTTCGCAATCGGCCTTGATGATCGCTGCGATGCGCTCGCGCTTGGCGAGGATATCTTCGTAGTCTTCGATCTGGATGGAGAGCTGGCGATAGTCATCAACCAGTCGCTCGATCTCAAGCCCGACGAGCTGGGAGAGCCGCATGTTGCAGATAGTTTCGGCCTGCACGCGCGTCAGCGAAACGCCGCCTCGTGCCTCGGCCTTGGCGAGTTGTTCCATCAGGCGCGCGGGGATTCTCGTTGCGAACGGGTGCGTCGGCAGGATGCGGAACTTTTTGTCGATCAACCGTTCAATCGCCTCGTTGCGTGTCTGGCTGGCACGGATGAGGCGGATCACATCATCAATATCACAGACGGCGTAGATCATGCCTTCGAGCACGTGGGCGCGCTTGCGGGCCTCGGCGAGCAGGTAAGCCGTGCGCCGCCGAATGACGTTGAAGCGATGCTCGATGTAGTACTTGATGATCTCGAGCAGGCTCAGCGTGCGCGGCTGGCGGTTCACCAGCGCGATGTTGTGGATGCTGAACGTGACCTGCAACGGCGTGAACTGGTACAACTGATTCTCAACAACCGCCGGATCAGCACCGCGCTTGAGTTCCATGACGACGCGGCTCTGCGCCTCGCGGCCTGATTCGTTGCGGGCATCGGAGATATCCTTGATCCGCTCATCCTTCACGGCCTCGATGATCTTCTGCACCAGCGTCTCCTGGTTCAGACCGTAGGGAATTTCATCGACCACGAGTTGGATGCGGTCTTTGCTGCCGGCGAGCGGTTCGGTGTGAACCTTGCCGCGAACGGTGAGCTTGCCGCGACCGGTGGCGTAGGCCTCCAAGATTCCGCGGCGGCCAAGAATCATGCCGCCAGTCGGAAAATCGGGGCCTTTGATGCCGCGACGAATGACCTTGCCCTGAGCATCCTTCACATCATCCATCAGTTCGAGCAGCGGGATATCGGCACGCTCAAGCACACGGATGATGGAATCAAGCACTTCGACGACGTTGTGCGGCGCGAGCGAAGTGGCCATGCCGACGGCGATGCCCATGCCCCCGTTGACCAGCAGGTTGGGAAACTTGCCCGGGAGGACTGTGGGCTCCATCAGGCGTTCGTCGTAGTTCGGCTGGAAGTCGACGGTATCGAGCTTGAGATCGTCAAGCATGTCGGCGGCAAAGTGCATGAGGCGGGCTTCGGTGTATCGCATGGCGGCGGGCGAATCGCCATCGATGGAGCCGAAGTTGCCTTGCGGATCAACCAGTGGAGCGCGCATGCGCCACTTCTGGGCCATGCCGACCATGGTGGGATAGATGACCGACTCACCGTGTGGGTGGTAGTTGCCGGAAGTATCGCCGCAGATCTTGGCGCACTTAAGATGCTTTTTGCCAGGTCGCAGATTCAGATCGTTCATCGCGACGAGGATGCGTCGCTGCGAGGGCTTGAGACCATCGCGGACATCGGGCAAGGCCCGGTCCATGATGGTGCTCATGGCGTAGGTGAGGTACGAATCCTGAAGCTCGCGCTCGAGTTGAAGATCAACTATGTGGCCGGGGTTGTTGCCAGGACTGCCCGGGCCACCACCTGAGCCACCACCTGAGCCACCACCTGAGCCACCAATAGTCCCGCCGCCGCCGCCGGTTCCGCCACCGTTGCCTTCACCATCGCCGGAGCCGCTCGATGAACCCGGCGCAGTCGCGGCCATTGCGGGCACACTCACGGGCTTGCCCACACCGTTTCGCCCAATGCCACCGGGGGCCGCGAGTTCTTCGGTTGCGCTTCCGGCAGATTGGCCACTTGACTGGCCAACAGCTTGCGCAATCGGTGAAGATCCGAGTGGCGCGGTGGGTGTGGCGGGGTCGTTTTCGGGCATCCTTGCGATCTCCTCGCGAACCAAACGGGCCGCGGAAATCGGAGGGCTTGATGACCCTTCCGGCGGACATTCATTCTAGGCAAATTGACACAAGTTTTCCCCTCGGCACCATGGGAATTCCTGCTCGAAATGTGCATAAGAACTGCGCATAAGTCATCGCATGACTTCGCGCTCGGCAAGGGCCGAGACTCCGAAGGCTCAGGGCTGCTTTTGTTGGGCCTGGTTCTCGGTTTCGAGCTTCTCCAGGCTCTTGATCGCCTCGCAGACGGCCATGAGCGTGAGGCTGGCTGCATCTGGAGGCATGGAGTGGTCCCACGTCGCTGCACGGATGCCGCCGATGGCCTTCTGAGGGTCGGGATAGAGCGATCCACACGACTCATCGACCTGAAGCTGACGAAGGAAGCGGAGGGCAAGGATGAGTCGGAAGGTCTCCTGCTGGCGCTCGGCGGGCTCGGTAAGGCGATCGTCACCGAGCATGGTCGCAATGAACGCGATAGGCCGAACAGACTGCCACGTCGGGAGCTTTGTGCCGTTGGTCTGGGTGAAGACGATGCCGCCCAAGAAGTCGTATGACTCATCGGTGATGTCGGTAAAGTTGAGGTGATGCTTCCAGCACTGTGAACGCATTTCGCGAAGGGCGATGGCGGATGGGATGTCGCGGCCGGGGGCGAGTTCGGGCGGGAGCGGATTGGTGCCGGGATCTCGCCCTCTTGAATCAGCGGCCCGAACTTCCGCCCAGCCAAGCCACGGCATAAGCGAAACCAGTTGCCCTGGGGGACAGGCCGCGAATGTCGTTCTAAGCAGGCGCGAGAGTTGGAAGACCTGCCCTTGTCCGTTCGGATCACTGGGCCGGCTTAAGACGTACGAGAAGACCGCCTGTTCGGTGAGGTTGAGTTTATCAAACCGAATGAGATCGATGATCTCGCGCGTCGCCTCGGCCGATTCCAGACCATCGATCGATTTGCCGTTGGCGGCGTAGTCGGCGCAGAGGTTCAGAACATTCGCCGCCCTTATTCGTTTGAGGTTCAAATTTTTGGTTGGGTCACCGAGCCGCCCATCGAGCAGATAGAACATCCAGTCAATCGCGGACTTGGGCTGCACTTTTTGAACTTGGGCACGTTGAAAAAAGTTGTTGATCGCAGTATCAGCCTTGTTCGGGGTCGGCACCGCCCGCGGTGGGTCGGACCAATTTTGATAGCGAGAGAGAGATACAACTGCGAGAATCAGCGGCGAGGCACCATCTCCGGTGCGCTCGAACTGGTTCGACCAAGGTTGATAGATCGAAAGGTCCGGGGTGCGGGAATCGTCTGAGTCCGCACGATTCGCCAGATTTGTCGCCAGCCGGTCGGCCATCTCGCGAAGTTCTCCGATCGTCATCTCTGAAGCTGCTATGACGGCTGCGCCGCGGTACAGGAAAATCGGTTCGCTTCGAGGCTTGGCCTGAGCCTGGTGAGAGACTTGGAACGTCCAGATCCGTACCGCTTCCTTGTCGCGTAACTCCTTGGGCGACAGCAGGAGTTTGGTCGCGCCACCTTCGCCAAGAGCATCAGCGATCAGGCCGCGAATGATCGTTTGCGGGAGTGCGTTCTTGGTCATCATCTCCGATGGAAAGATGATTTTTGTGCGCCCGACCGCAAGGTCCTGCGCTTCTTCACCCGGTTTGCCGATGTGCACGGCCAGACCATCGAGCCCGGGGTTGAGATTGAGATCGAGCTCGGTCCATGTATCGGTGAGCACTGGGCGAAGGCGACCGGCCAACTCGCAACTGATGAGTATGTCGGGCGTGAGGTGTTGAACGGCAGCCTCGCGCATGAGGTCATTGCCGACTGGAAGGCCCGGGTCGGCCTGCGCAATCGCCAAAGCCGTTGCGAGGTCGGTCACGCGGCGGCGCGGGTCATCGGTCGCGGCCGGACCGATCGAGCCCCAGAATGCCTGGGCCACGCCGCGACCGAGAATCTCACCCTGATATCGCAGAACGATGCACGCGCCCGCGGCGACCGGCTGTGGTTGGCTCTCCATTGTCGCGGCACCACCCGGCATCAACTCGGATTCGACATTCCACGTTCTGACCAGCGACTCGGCACGCTTATAGGCCCGCATGGTCTCGGCGGGACTTGGCGGCTGCTCGCCGATGTTGTCGGCAGCCGTAGCAACGGCCGCTGGCTGATGTGCCTCAAGCTGCGCACGGCTGACGGACGCAACCGCACCCGGGATCAACACACACAACCCCACAAGACCACGGCTCGCAGCGTGCCTGCTCACGCCGCACCGCGCGGGCCAGACCACGATGTCGCGAGCAAACTGTCCGATAACACTGGTGATGCGTGTTGTCTACATTGAACATCCTCGGTTGACGCTGTGCATCGTTCCTCCGGCGTGGTAGTATGAAAGACGTGCATTCTGGGACGCTGAACCGCTACAGCGAGCCCGCAGACTGGACATGGCCCCGGACGGACCCGGTTGGCACAGGGCTTGAATGGAGTCTCCACATACAACTGGAGATTGGACCATGGTTGCTGCCCTCACGCTGCTCACCGACAATCGCAAGAAGATCGCCATCCTCGCCATGCTGAGCTTTATGGCCCTCTGCTGAGACTCATGCACTTGCCCGCCTTTGCCGCCGCGCTCTTCAGGCGGGCACGGGCCTTGGAATGATACGACACACACGATCCGTGCGCCACACAGGCACGGATGCTCTCCTTGTTCACACACACGAACGAAAGGCCCCCATCCGCACGCGGATGGGGGCTTTGTTCGTTTTCGAGGTCTTCGATGTGATGGTCAATGAAAAGACCCTGAGATTGCTCTCAGGGTCTTGTGCTGGCGTTGTGTTGAAGCTCCCGAGCTTGCGATCGGGGCTCTGTTAGATGCTGATCTTGTCGGTGCCCATGGCACCGTGCTCGTCCATGCCGCCGCGCTTCGGGGACTTCTTGCCCGTCTTCTCTTCGCGTTCCGGACGCGGCTCGTCGGCACCGGCAACATCGCCCCACTGGGCTCGCTTGAGCGAGAGGCCGATTTTGCGGTCCTCGATATCGACGCGGAGGATCTTGACATCAACCTCTTCACCGGGCTTGACCACATCCTGCGGATTCTCGACCTTGTGGTCGGCGAGTTCGGAGATGTGGAGCAGGCCTTCGAGATCATTCTCCAGCTCGACAAAGACGCCAAAGTTGGTGATCTTGGTGACCTTGCCGCGAACAACCATGCCGGGCTTGTAGGCACCGGGAATGGCGTGGAGCCAGGGATCTTCGGAGAGCTGCTTGAGGCCGAGCGCAACGCGTTGCTTCTCCTGATCGACATCGAGAACGACGCACTTGAGCATGTCGCCCTTCTTGAAGACCTCGTTGGGGTGCGTGACCTTCTTGGTCCACGAGATATCAGAGACGTGCAGCAGACCATCAATGCCCGGCTCGATCTCGACAAAGGCGCCGTAGTTGGCTAGGTTGCGGACGGTGCCCTCGATGATGGTGCCGCGAGGATACTTCTCGCCCACAAGCTCCCAGGGATTGACCTCGGTCTGCTTCATGCCGAGGCTGATTTCCTGCTTGGTCTTGTCGATCTCAAGCACAACCACATCAACCTGTGCCGCGGGCTGCACAAGCTCGCTCGGGTGGTTGACGCGCCGTGTCCATGACATCTCGGAGATGTGGACAAGGCCTTCGATACCCGGCTCAAGCCGCACGAACGCACCGTACGACATGATGTTGACGACTTCGCCCTTGACGCGCGAGCCGACGGGGTACTTCTTCTCGATCTCTTCCCAGGGGCTGGCTTCCTTCTGCTTGAGGCCCAGGGCGATCTTCTCTTTATCGCGGTCGATATTGAGAACCTTGACCTCAATGCGCTGGCCCATGCGGAGCATGTCGCCGGGGTGATTGATCCGGCCCCACGACATGTCGGTGATGTGCAGCAGACCATCGATGCCGCCGAGATCGACAAACGCGCCGAAGTCGGCGATGTTCTTGACCTCGCCATGGATAATCATGCCTTCCTTGAGCGTATCCATCAGGCGCTTCTTCGCGCTCTCTCGCTCCTCTTCGATCAGCTTGCGGCGGCTGATCACGATGTTGCGACGCTCGGTATCGATCTTGAGGACGGCGGCGCGAACATCGCGACCGATGTAATCGCCGATATCGCCGGGGCGGCGAACATCCACCTGCGAAGCGGGCAGAAAGACCGGGACGCCGATATCGACGAGCAGACCACCCTTGATCTTGCGCATGACGCGGCCTTCGACGACATCGCCCTCGCGGGTGGTGTCGATGATCCGCTGCCAGTTGAGCATGCGGTCGGCCTTGCGCTTTGAGAGCGCGACCATGCCGCTGTCTTCATCGATCTTCTCGAAGAGCACCTGCACCTTGTCACCAACACGAAGTTCGGTAATGTTGTCGAACTCTTCGCGGGGAATCAGGCCTTCGGACTTCAGACCCACTTCGACGACGACATCGTCGCCGGCGAAGCCGATGACCTTACCATCGAGGATCGAGCCGGGCGTAAACGATCCGAGCGTTTTTTCGAGGAGCGAGTCCATCGACCCCGCGCTGCCGAACATGGGCGTCAGAAGCGCAAAGGTTTCGTCATCGGAAATGGAAAGGGATGCAATCAGGTTTTCATCAATCATTGAGATCTTTCAATCAAGACAAACTTCGCGGCCAAACAACAGTTGCCGCACGTGCAAATCGCACTGCGGCTTGGCAGCTATCCCTCGGGCTCCGGTGAGCGGAGCATGAGTCCATCCAAGTGTCAGTTTGTTGTGGAGCCCCAATGGGGCGGCGAGGGGTGCGGAATGCCGCCTTCGCGACATGCGAAGGAAGAACGGCTCCGGCAAGTCATGTGCCGGAACAGTGAGTCTAGCACCGCATCGAGAGCTGGCCAATCCAGTCCTGATCGGTATTCGTCAATCTTCCGCAAAGTCCGCAATCGCGGCACCAGTGGCTAAGTCCTTGATGACATTGGACATGCGCGTGCTAAACGCTCCGCGTGCCATCACGGTGTCTGCTCCAGCCGCTTTGGCCGCCTGCATTTCCGCCACTGCGACGTGCGGTCCGAAGGCCATCACCTTTATGCGTCTCTGCGAAGTCACCGACGGTGACATCGGGTTCAGTCGAACCCTTTGCACAAGGGCGATCGCGACCTCGGGTGCGTCGAGATCGACAATCAGGGCCACGACCGGAGAATCAGCCAGACGGGCTTCGAGCATCTCAATCGAACGAACCGGGCGAGCGGCAAATCCGAGTGCTTCGGCCGCGCCTTTGATTTTTGTTGCCCAGATGAGATCGGCGGAATGGTAGAGTATCATCTAGGCTCCGAAACTCGGAAAAGGTGCGGGTGTTGCGGTCTTGAAAACGCTTTCGGTACACACGCAAACCGGTGTGAACACTCAAACCAACCCCGCAGTTCCGGAATGAGGGTAGCGGACTCGGGCGGAGATAGCCCCACCGCTTGTCGGTTTGTCGTGCGGGATTGGCCCTGGCAGGGGCACCCCGTTGTTTCCATCACCTCGTTCAACATGACTTCGTCAGGCAACTCACCATGAGCAACACCACCGTCGCAGCACCCAAGGCCCCATCTAAAAACGGCGTTCGTCGTGAACTGTTCAAGAGTCCCGTGTTTGATGAAGTCGGGCTGCCGCGTGACCCGGACAATCTGTATCTTCAGACCGTTGACACCATGCTCACGGCCGCCGAAGTCATGGAGCTGCCGCATGAGATTCAGCTCATTCTTGCTCAACCCAAGAACGAGATCATGGTTCACTTCCCCGTCCGTATGGATGACGGGACTTTCAAGCTCTTCAAGGGTTATCGCGTTCAGCACAACAACGCGCTCGGCCCGTACAAGGGCGGCCTCCGCTTCCACCCTGACGTTCATCTCGACGATGTCAAGTCGCTCGCCCTCCTAATGACGATGAAGACCTCGCTGGTCCGAGTCCCCTTTGGCGGCGGCAAGGGCGGCATCAAGGTTGATCCGCGCAAGCACTCGATGGCTGAGATGGAGCGCATCGTGCGCCGTTTCACCACGGCGATTTCGCACCAGATCGGGCCGGATTATGACATTCCCGCTCCCGATGTCGGCTCGAACGCGCAGCACATGGCGTGGATCGCCGACACGTTCACCTTCCTCTCAGAGATGGGCGGGCACCAGCCCGAGGCCGTTATCACCGGCAAGCCGGTGGAGTATGGCGGCTCGCTCGGGCGCGAGAAGGCGACCGGGCAGGGCCTTGTTGATGTGGTTGTCGAGTTGGCCCCTGAGCTTGGCCTCACGATCAAGGGCATGACCTTCAGCCTGATCGGCTATGGCAACGTCGGCTCTTGGACGGGGCGTATTCTTGGCGGCATGGGCGCCAAGCTGCTCACCGTCATGGACCACACGGGCGCGATCCGCAACGACAAGAGTCTTGATGTTGAAGCCCTTGCCCTTCACGTGGCCAAGAATAGCGGCGTCGCTGGCTTTGCCGGGTCCACCAAGATCACGACCGAAGAGTTCTACAAGACCAAGGTTGATGCGATTATTCCTGCCGCGTTGGAGCAGATGGTCAAGGAACAGGAAGCGCACTGGATCAACGCCAAGTGTCTGGTCGAGGGCGCCAATGCCCCCACCACTCCCGCCGGCGATCGCGTGCTCACCGATCGCGGCGTTGAGGTCATCCCCGCGATCCTCGCCAACGCCGGGGGTGTCACCGTCTCGTACTTCGAGTGGGTGCAGAACAAGAGCTGCGTGAGTTGGGATGCTGAAGAGGTTGACCAGGCCCTCAACCGGCACATGGTCTCCGCCGCACGTCGCACAACGGCCGCAAGGAAGAAGTTCAGTTGCGACATGCGCACAGCAGCGTACATCGCGGCACTCGAAAACATCGGCAAGGTGTACGCGGTGCGAGGGATTTTCCCATAAGGGGAAAGCACCGGGCATCATTTCAACGCAAAGACAAGCCCCGAGCACGAGCTCGGGGTTTTTTGTAGTAACCCAGTTTGCATTCCGCGTGATTGGTATTGCGAGTGCCTTACGTTATTGATCATCGCCTGTTGCACTTCAACGTTGGTTCTACCGCCATCCCGCCACTCCGTTTGCGTCTCGATGTGGCAAACACATTTACACCAGCATCGCCTGCCACCACCCCGTGTCGTGCCATTGGTCGAACTTGCGTCCGGCTTCGCGGAAGGTGCCCACGTAGGTGAACCCCATGCTCTCATGAAGGCGCACGGAGCCTTCGTTGGGAAGCGTGATGCAGCCGACGGCGGTGTGGAACCCGATGCTGCGAAGGCGCATCAGCAGTTCGGCATACAACGCGCGACCGACGCCGCGTCGATGAAAGTTCGGGTCCACATAGACCGTGACTTCAGCGGTCAAGGCATAGGCCTCGCGTGAACGCCAAGTGCTGGCTTTGGCGTAGCCTGCGAAAACACCATCGATCTCCGCGGCGAGCCATGGGAACTTCACAGGTCCATCCGCGGCGGCGCGCCACAACTCATGGAACTCGTGTTCGCTGTGAGGCTTTGTTCCGAAGTGAACGACCGTCCTTTCGATAAAGTGGTTGGTGAGATGGCAGGCCGGGGCCGCATCGCGGGTCTCGAAGGTACGGACGAACATGCGCTTCCTTGGAGAGAACCGCTTACTTGTTGCGCGGCTTGTTTGCTGAGAAATTCGTTGTCACGGATACTCCTGCCGCGTGGGACGAATCAGAATGTTCCCGACGTGAACATGCGCGGGCTGGGCGCAGACAAAGCTCACCATTCGAGCAACATCGTCGGGCTTAAGCACTGGGCCGAGTTTTTCTAACACCCCCCTGAACCATTCATCTTTGTACCCAGCCACTCCCTGGAACTCACTCACCACAAACCCGGGCTCGATCAGCGTGACGCGGATGCCCTTTGGCCCAAGCTCGCGCCGAACCCCCTCCGCAAGTCCGTGGACACCAAACTTGGTTGACCCGTACATGCTCGAATAGGGAGAGACGTGACGACCGACAACCGAGCCGATAACGACGATATCTCGCGAGCGATTCAACCAATCGGGATCGAGCAACGCGGCCGCAGGATCAGATGTACCGAGCATGGCGTGCGCGGCGGCGCGGATGAGTCTGGCCGCGCCCAGCAGGTTGGTACGGATCATCTCCTCCCACTCTTCAGGGTCGGACGTGACGACCGAACCTGCAAGCCCACGCCCGGCGTTGACGACGACGAGATCGGGCACCGCGCCGAACGAGGATCTCGCGGCGAGAAACATCTGCTGAATGGCCGCCTCATCGGCACAATCTCCGGGCACTCCGATCGCCAGTAGATGCGGGATGTTGCGATTGAGTTCGTTGACCACATCGTTAAGCGTGGGCGCGCGGCGCGCGTTCAAGACCGATCGGCATCCATTCGCCGCCAGTTGCCGCGCGATGGCAAGGCCGATACCCGAACTCGCACCCGTGATGATGGCGATACGTCCGGCCAATGTCTCTGCGCTCGCGGCCATGCTTGGTCCTTGGTTCCTGATCTCTACCCCAACCCCCCACCTCGCCTCTGCCGAATCGACTGATGATAACGAGCAAACGGCACAGTGCCGAATGTGGACATCCGTTGGTGTGTGCAGGTGGGGTGAGCGGACGTCTGGACAGTTCTGTACACTCCTTGCATGTTCGGATCACACCTTTCGATCGCTGGCGCACTGACAAACGCCCTTGACGAAGCGGCCGGACTCGGACTCGACACCGTTCAAATTTTCACGAAGAACCAGCAACAGTGGAAGGCCAGACCGCTGGATGAAGGCATGGCCAACCAATGGCGGGCAAGAGTCGCCGAACTTGGTTGGGAAATGCGAACAGTCTCGCACGCTTCGTACCTCATCAACCTGGCAAGCCCGGATGATGAACTCTGGCGCAAATCGATCGATCTGATGACCGACGAGATCGAACGGTGCGAGCGGCTTGGTATTCCATTCCTCGTGCATCACCCGGGTGCCTACACAAGTTCCACGCGTGCCGAAGGGCTGGCGCGGATCGCCGCTGCGTACAGAGATGTGTTCGGTCGCACCAAGGGGTATCGAACCGTCTCTTGTCTGGAAAATACTGTTGGCGGTGGGTCGGTGCTCGGACGCGACTTCGTTGAGCTTGGTCACCTTCGCGGGGCGATCATCGAGGCTACCGGCGCGACCGAGCGCTTCGGGTTCTGCTTTGATACCTGCCACGCCCACGCGGGCGGATATGACCTCTCAACCCCCATGACCGCCGCGGCCGCATTTGCCGAATGGGATGATGCCTGCGGACTAGAGCACATACGGGTGCTTCACCTCAACGATTCCAAGACTCCGCTCGGGTCACGTCGCGATCGTCACGAGCACATCGGTGTGGGTTCGATCGGGCTTGCTGGGTTTGAAGCGTTGCTCGCGATACCGATCTTTGCCGACCGCCCAAAGATCATGGAAACACCCAAAGAAGAGCACGAACCGGGGGTTCAATGGGATGTTGTGAATCTGGGGGTGCTGAAGAGCTTGTCAAAGTCCGAACCTTCTTCTCGATCGTCCCGTACCTCCAACTCTGCGAGGAAGCCATCGCAGCCCAAACGAACCTAGGCATTTTGGACTATGCTAAGCCCCGTTGGTTGTGCCACCCCGAGTGATGGGTGGAAGAAAACGCTCTGGATCATCCGCAATGCCACGACGTACATTGATGAAATTTCTGACGCCCTGTGCCGCGACGAGCTTCGTCGTGATGGCGGCGGTGTTGCCCGGATGCAAATCAGGTTTACCGAAAGTGGAGGATGCTCCGACACGGGCAAAGGCGGCTCCGCCGCGCTTGACTGAAGCACTTGGGCACATCAGCACCGCAGAGGAAGCTGTGCGGCTTGGCGACAAAGAGCGGGCGCTCATCGAGTTTCAGCGGGCCATAGAGGTCAACCCAAATCTCAGCACCGCGTACATGGGAATGGCGGATATCTACCGGATGGACCGCGACTATCCGAACGCGGAGTTGCGCTACGCGCAGGCGGCCCGAGTTGAGCCGAAGAACTTCGATGCCCAGTTTTACCATGGCCTGATGCTTCACCTGATGGAGCGTGTGACCGAAGCGGTGCAGGCGTACCTTCGAGCATTGGCCGTCAAGCCCGATGACTTCCGAACGAATCTCAATCTGGCCACAGCGTACTACCAGCTTGAAGAGAACAGGCAGGCGCTGCCCTATGCGAAAAAGGCTGTTGATCTGAACGGCGATGATGGATCGGCCAGACTGAACCTCGGCGCGATCTACGCAGCGCTCGGGCGGCACCAGGAAGCGGTTAAGGAGTATCAGCAGGCTGCCGAGTTGATGGACCTGAACGGCCCGTTGCTCTTAAACCTTGCCGAGAGCCTTGCGAGTCTCTCGCGATTCGACGAAATGGCCAATGCTCTCGAACAGGCCGCGAAGGTCGATCCATCTGCCGCCGTCTATGAGCGTCTCGGGTTCGCCCGCTTTCGGGTGAAGGACTACGAAGCGGCGAAGAGCAACTTTCAGAAGTCACTGGATATCGACACCAACTATTTTCCCGCGCTGAACGGCTTGGGTGTCTGTCTGTTGAACGATTGGATTACGGGCGACCGAAAGGACCAGGGGATCAAAGACCGCGGCATCTCCTGCTTGCGCCGATCATTGCAGATCGAATCCGACCAGCCACAGATCAACGAGATCGTCACGAGGTATGGACGCTGAACATGCCAGACATTCGCCTCCTCGAAACCTTCCCCACACCCTCAAGCACGCCGTTTGTTGTTGAACATGTGGCCGATGAGTTTACATCGCTCTGCCCGAAGACGGGGCATCCGGATATCGGAACGATCATCCTGCGTTACCAGCCCGCCGCGGCCGATACCAACGCGGGTAAGTCGGGGTGCGTTGAGCTCAAGGCCCTGAAGATGTACTACCAGTCGTTCCGAAACGAAGGGATTTTTTACGAGGCGGTCACCAACCGCATCCGCGATGATCTCGTCACACTCTTAAAGCCCGCATGGCTGCAAGTCATTACGCGGTGGCGAGGGCGCGGCGGCATTCGCACGGTGATTCGCGCCGACCACGGACAGGTTCCTGCACACCTGCTTGGCCAATAAGCGTGAGCAGTCTCTCCAGCGACGACCGTGCAGTGAAGTTGTAAAGATTCATCCATCGCCGTGTGTCGTGGATGGTGAGGCGAGAATGATTGTCACAGGACCCTCGTTGACCAGGCTGACTTTCATATCAGCCTGAAAGACCCCGTGTGTCACCCGCGGGCAGAGGGATCGCACAGCGTCAATGAGTCGGGAGAACTCCTCTGCGGCCATTGGCGGCTTCATGGCGCGATCAAAGCTCGGTCTGCGCCCGCGCTGCGCTTCGCCCACAACGGTAAAGTTGGGAACCAGCATCACCGTTCCGCAGGTATCAAGAACCGACAGGTTCATCCTGCCCTCCACATCAGGAAAGATCCGAAGGTGAGCGATCTTCTGGGCCATCCAGACCCGTTCGACAGACGTATCGGTCTCTTCAAGTCCCACAAGCACCACCAAGCCACCCAAAGGCGGTGGAACCGCCGCGCGAACCGTTCCATCTATGGTCAGGCTCGCTTCTGATACTCGTTGGACAACCGACCTCATCGAGAACTCCTTGCCTGCTTGCAATCTCGTCACTCCTGCTCGGAGCGCCGTGCATCCAAGCGTGCGGAAGTACCGAATCGAGTCGAGAATCCTGACTCTCACGCGTACTGGAGCACGACATGAATGCTGCGTTTGCCCGCCGGTCTGCCATCATATTCTTTAGCACATCCATCGGTCTCTCGTCCGGATGTCGTGACGCCCAACCAACGGTGAGCACGATGCCGGAGGATTCGATAGACAATCCAACGGATACACCTCGACAAGTCGAGCGCGTGGGTGGAGACCTTGCCGCGCAAGTGGTGCAAAGCGCCGAAGGTTACAGATTTAAGGATATGTTGATCGATACACCCCTGCCCAATGGGTATCCGCCACCGACACCGCCGGGCGCTCTGGAGATCAAGCGCTATCCAATCGCACGAAGAGCTGAGATTCGAGGCGGTGTCAACTCCGACATTGGCATGTATGCCGCGTTCTGGCCGCTCTTTCAACATATCAAGAAGCGTGATATCGCCATGACGTCGCCCGTAGAGATGCGATACGCGCCGGGCACGATCGCAAACGAAGGCGGGACACCGCGCAACTGGTCGATGTCATTTCTCTATCGAGACCCATCGCAAGGCCCTGAAGGGACCGACAACAATATCACCATTCTGGACGCGGCACCCATGGTCGTGCTGGCCATCGGGAGCCGTGGTGGGTATTCATGGAATCGAACAGAGATGCTCATCGACAAACTCAACGCCTGGTTGGCCGCGCACCCGGCTTGGGTCGTTGATGGTGATCCGCGAGCCATGCACTACAACGGACCCGATCGGCCCGATGCGGACAAATGGCTCGAGGTTCAGCTGCCGATACGCCGCAGCGAGGTTCGATCGGGTCAGCAGTCGTGAGTCGCGCAAAGGGTTCTCATCTCCGACAATCCGGTTCTGAAGTTGATCTCACCGACACCACGTTGGCGATTGTTTTCGGAGATCAACTCGACCGTTCAGCAAAGATGCTGACGACGCTCGATCGCGCCAGCGACACCGTGCTGATGATGGAGGTTGGTGAAGAATCCACGCACGTTCCGAGCCACATTCAGCGAACCGTGCTCTTTCTTTCAGCGATGCGACATTTCGCCGCGGAGCTTGTCGCAGCGGGTTATCGTGTGCGCTACGTCACACTCGACGACCCATCAAACACCCAGCGGTTTGAGTCTGAAATCGAACGCGCGGCCCTGGCGATCAAACCCAAGTACATCTCCTTCACACACCCCGGTGAGTGGCGCGTGCTCAACACGCTGCGCCGTGTGTCAGAACAACTTGATATCACGCTCAACAGCTTTCCCGATGAACACTTCCTTGTTTCACAGGAAGAGTTTGCCGAGTGGGCAAATGGCCGCCGCACACTCACCATGGAGTATTTTTACAGACAACAGCGTCGGCGTACCGGATACCTCATGGATGCACCCGGACCGAAGGGTCAGCCAGAAGGCGGCGTGTGGAACTTCGACAAGTCCAACAGGTTACCATTCGGAAAGGATGGCCCGAAGCCACGCCCACCTCGCCCCATCCGCTTCACACCCGACGAAGTTACACGCACAGTCATCACAATGGTTCGTGGAAGGTTTCCAGACATGTATGGGGAACTGGCGAACGATGCCGACTTCGGTTGGCCGGTTACTCGCAATCAAGCTCTGGAAGTCTTGAGCGATTTCATCCGGCATCGCCTGCCGCTCTTCGGGCCATACGAAGATGCGATGTGGACCGATGTTCCGCACGTCTACCACTCGCTGCTCTCGCCCGCATTGAATCTGAAACTGCTCAGCCCACGCGAGTGCTGTGAGGCCGCGCTTTCAGCGTACGACGCCCGTGCTGCGCCACTTCAGTCGGTTGAAGCCTTCATCCGTCAACTCATCGGATGGCGCGAGTTCATCCGCGGCATCTACTGGCTCGAAGGGCCGGACTACGCCGAACGCAACGGGCTCGACCAGCATGGTCGATTGCCCGAGTTTTATTGGACCGCAAGAACCGATATGAACTGCATGCACCAGTGTCTCTCGCAGGTTCTTGAGACTGGGCATGGTCACCACATTCAGCGGCTGATGGTTACCGGCAACTTTGCGCTCATCAGCGGCGTGCATCCGAGAATTATCTCCGACTGGTACCTCGCCATGTACGTTGATGGCGTGGATTGGGTCACACTCCCCAACGCACTGGGGATGGTCATGCACGCCGATGCACGCCGAGATTCCTCGAAGGGCGTAACGGGCCTCGTGGGCACCAAGCCCTATGCGGCCAGCGGCAAGTACATTCAGCGCATGAGCAACTACTGTCTAACCTGTCGATACGACCCGACAATCAGAACCGGTGACAACGCTTGCCCGATGAATATTTTTTACTGGGACTTTCTCATTCGAACGCGCGAACACTTGCGAGACAACCATCGCATGGCACTGATCGCCAAGGGTGTTGACACCATGGCGAGATCCGAGCGAACACAGATCACCGTCGATGCGGCCCTCCTGAGATCTCGCTTCGGTATCACTCATGACGCCGCTTCTCCGCATTCACAAGATCAATCCCCGTCGATCAATGCCCCTCCGGCGAGTGGTACCGGTTTCCTCTTCACCGACCATTCTCGTACCGCAGCGTCCACTCCCCCACTTCAGTGTTCGACCCCAACCAACCCCACCAGGAAGCGCAGACCACCCATGCGCCGCAACACCAAGGGCTGAACCATGCGAACACTTATGTGGTTTCGTGCCGATCTTCGCACTCACGATAACCCCGCGCTCCACCACGCCGCACGCGATTCCGAAGCGGGCGTCATTGCTGTTTTTATCATATGTGCCGAGCAATGGGCCATGCACGACTGGGCGCCGATCAAGGTGGATTTTATCCTTCGCCATCTCGCCGTGCTCAGCCACGCACTTAAGAAGCTAAACATTTCTTTGCTCATCATTGAAGAATCAACATTCGCCGGAGTTCCCGCTCGGCTTCTTCACCTCGCTCAGGAACATCAATGCGATACCTTGCACTTCAACGATGAATATGAGTTGAACGAATCCCGTCGCGATGAGGCTGTCATCAACCTCTTCCAGCAGCGCGGCCTGCGCGCACGGTCGTTCCTTGACCAATGTCTCGCTCAACCGGGAGAGGTCCGAACCGGCGAGGGGCGATACTTCACCGTTTTTTCTCCCTTCAAACGCGCTCTCTACACCTACCTCACTCACAACGGCGGCATCGAAGTGCTTCCCGAGCCCAAACCTCAGAAACCACTCGGTCATTCATCGACTCCAGTACCGACATCAGTAGTTGGCTTTGATTCTCATTTTACCGCCGAACTCTGGCCCGCGGGCGAGGGTGTCGCCATGTCGCGTTTGAAGCGCTTTGTTGCCTCAAGCATTTCGCACTACAAGTCTCGACGAGACTTCCCCGCGATCAACGGCACCAGCGTCCTCTCACCCTACCTGGCCGTCGGATCGATCACCCATCGCCAATCTGTCGCGGCCGCGCTCGCGGCCAATGGTGGTCACTACGACAAGGGCGATGACGGAACTGTTCACTGGATCTCCGAGATCGCATGGCGCGAGTTCTATCGTCACATCCTGGTCGGCTTTCCTCGCGTCTGCATGCACCGCGCTTTCAAGCCGTCGACCGAACATATCCGCTGGTCCAACAATGAGGCACACTTTCAGGCCTGGTGCGAGGGAAAGACCGGTGTTCCGATCGTTGATGCCGGAATGCGCCAACTGCAAACTACCGGATGGATGCACAACCGCGTCCGCATGATCGTCGCCATGTACCTCACGAAGGATCTCTTCATCGACTGGCGAAAGGGTGAACAGCACTTCATGCGTCACCTGATCGATGGAGATCTTGCCAGCAACAACGGAGGCTGGCAATGGTCGGCAAGCACCGGTACCGATGCGGCCCCATACTTCCGCATTTTCAACTCCATCACCCAGAGCCGCAAGTTCGATCCTGAAGGCAACTACATCCGCACGTACGTTCCTGAACTTGCCGATCTCGATGGCGGATCCGAGGGTGACGGACCTGTTCACGACCCTTCTGAGATTCCGTTGCTGCTGAGAAACCGCCTCGATTACCCAGCCACGCTCGTGGATCGTGCCTCCGTCAAGGATCGTGTGATGAAGGCCTTCCAGTCGCTTCCCTCAAAGTAGACTGATGATGTTCACACATTCGCATTCACCGTGGCGCAGAATCGATCGCCGAACGATCCAGCAACTCGATGGCCTTCCACGCTTCGCTTGACCAGGGTCCCGCTTCAGTAACCCTCATCAACGCGGATCGATCAGCATCCGTCAGCACTTCGCGCTCGCCGATCTTTGCCATCGCCGATTTCAGCAGTCGTTGCGCCTGAGCGATCTCCGCCTTGCGTACAGCCTGATACGGTTCGTCAACCCACACCATTGCCTGCGCAAAGTGCTCGGGCGTCGGCAGTTCATGCCCGAGTTCCACGCGCTCAAATGTCCGCACCTGAAGCCCATCGCCCCTCATCACCTGTGCGGCGCCGATGATCTCGGGCTGATTGAAATCCTTCCCGCCCGTGATGACACCGATGCGTCGTTTGCGCAGCAGCGACAGCATGCTCTCTTGAGGTTTGGCAAACGCCGGCGCGTAGCGTCCGCGCCCCGGCACCGCTACGGCTTCGTAACAACTTAGCCCCACTATAGGGATCGCGCCCGCATACACATCCGGAAAGCACGATGCGAGCACCGATGCAACACGTGCCCCGCCCGAGAGTCCGCTGGTGTAGATGCGCCGCTTATCAATATGTGTGCGGCGACTCACCGTCGCCACGGCATCGAGCCCAAGCTGATAGCGGTTGGCTATGGGTCGAATATTCCCGCAGTTCGCGATACCGACAATCACAATGTTGCTCGAATCGCACACTTCAAACAGGCACTCGGGTGGCTCACCCTTATCCGAAGAGTCAATCCAAACCAGCAGTCCTGCCGGCGACTTGGCGTCGTATTCGCGCGGGAGCCGCATGTACATGGACTCGAGGGCAAGCAGCCGATCGGCACTGTCAATCGTGACCGCGCGCCCGCGCAGGAAGCGGTCACCAAGGGTCGGCTTGTCAAGAACATGTCGAGATGACCAATACGGCTTCGAGAGAACCTTCACCAGACCATGCCCACCCGTTCGCTCATCGAACTCTCCCGCGTAGCTCGGCCAATCGTTCAAAATCCCTTGGACTTTGGATGACTCAAGCAGTTGAGGTACGCGGCTCGCATCCTCACCTTCACCCATCGCCCACACCGATCCATTCGCCGACTGGCTCAGGCGTACGACCGTGGCCTTTGATTCTGCGCCAACGCACTGACCAACCCGGTAGAGCGGCACAAGCTCCGATTGGTTCGGCCCCACATCTGGTTGCTTCAGTCGAGCCGACGCCGCGAGTTGCCGAACAGTCTTTCCATCCAGCACCGCCGCATATCCATGCACCCGCTGATACATCTCCGACCCCTGGGGCGCACGACAATCCTCGTGCTCGCTGTCAAATGTGACCGCAGCAATCACTTGATTCGCCACCCCACCCACCGATGAGGATGGAGGGATTCTCCATGGGTCCGGACCCGCAAGTCCTGCGCCACCGACCCACATCAGGGCCATCATCGCGATGAGCATCTGCATCCAATACGATACGTCTGTTCAGAGACCCGGTTTCCGAACACCCACTCCGACCTGCGCCCACCCCAGAGATCCCCACCGCCGCGCCGAGCTTTCACGATATGTCAATCGCCATCTCTCCAATCACCATCTTCATTCTTGATCTTGTGCTGCGCCTCGCGCTGGCCACACTCGTCATCATCCGGCGGCGACCTGTCTCCACCACACTCGCATGGTTGGTCGTGCTGGTCTTTGTCCCCTTCCTTGGCTGCGGTCTCTACCTGTTGATCGGTGAAAATCGGCTCGGTTCGCGACGGTTGCGAGCCTACGAGCGGCTCAGCAAATCGCTCGAGGAGAAGGCCGTCTCTCTCTGGGCTAGGGAACACGCCGCGACCGAGGAGTTTGATAGCCAGTGGGGACACATCGCACGCTTCGGCACAGCGGTCACCGGCCTTCCGCCCTTACGCGGCAATCGCCTCGGTCTGATCAACAAATCCGAGGAGATGCTCGAAACACTCGCACGCGATATCGATTCCGCCACCAACCACGTTCATCTGCTCACCTACATCTGGATGCCCAGCGGAATGTCAACCCTTGTTGCCGATGCACTCATCCGCGCCGTCGCACGCGGCGTCTCCTGCCGCGTACTTCTTGATTCCGTCGGCAGCAACGAGATGCTCAGTTCCCGCGAGTGCGATCGACTCCGCGATGGAGGTGTAAAGGTTGTCGCAGCCCTCCCAGTCAAACCCATCCGAATGCTTTTCTCGCGCCTCGATCTGCGCAACCACCGCAAGATCGTGGTGATCGATGGCACCATCGCGTATACTGGCAGTCAGAATATCTCCGATTCCACCTTCCGCTCCAACCGCTTCCGCAAGACCGGCCCATGGATCGATGCCACACTTCGCATCGAAGGTCCCGCTGCGCACGCGCTTGCGATCACGTTCCTCCGCGACTGGATGCTCGACAGCGAAGAGACCCTCGAAGACCTCCGCCCCTTCCTCCCGCTGCTCACGCCTTCAAGCGATTCACGCAGTTGCACTGTTCAGGTGGTCGCGTCCGGTCCCGGGCTTGCGCCTGACGCGATCCATCAGGCCCTCCTCACGACCATCTATTCCGCACGCGAAGAGCTGGTCATGACCACACCCTACTTCGTCCCCGACGATGCCACCAGGACCGCGCTCCAGGCCGCAGCCACGCGCGGAGTTCACGTCACCATCGTCATGCCCGCAATCTCCGATTCTCTTCTTGTTGCCGCCGCGAGCAGGTCACACTATCTTGATCTGCTCGAAGCGGGGGTCCGCATCATGCACTATCACGGCGGGTTGCTGCACGCCAAGACCGTGACGGTCGATCGTCGGATCGCTCTCATCGGTTCCGCAAACTTTGATGCCCGATCCTTCTGGCTGAACTTTGAAGTCTCGCTCTTCATCTATGACGACGACTTTGCGAGCGTCGTCCGCTTCATGCAGACCGATTATCTCCGCCAATCAACCGAAGTTCAGCTTGATGAGTGGCGGCAGCGATCGATCTTCGAAATCTTTCGCGACAACTCCGCCAAGCTCCTCGGCCCGCTGCTTTAGTTCGCCGCACCGGGTCTTGCACGGTCCGTCCATACGTCGCCCTGTTCGCGACAGATGATGCGTCCCGACTGCTCGCCCGCCGCGATCAAGAGCCTTTGCATCGGCTCATCAACATGCTTCTCACCCATGTCAAACGTTGAGTGATGCATCGGCAGCAGCAGACCACCCGCGCTCTCGCCACCGCTCGACTTCGTGAACATCTTCCACACCTGTTCCGGAGTCGCGTGCGCACCATCCCAACCTTCATAGGCCCCGATGCCAAAGACCGACAAGTCTACCGGCCGCAGTCCATCAAATGCGTCCGTAAAGGCCGTGTCGCCCGCGAAAAGGACCCGATCGCGCCCATGCTCAAGCACATACGCGTTGTACCTGCGATATCTGTCCACACCTGCCCGCGCACCCCAGTGTCGAGGTTGCAGCGCTTCGATCCGGAGTCCATCTCCAGCACCAACACCCCCTCTCCCCGCGTTCGCCAGCCTGATCTCTCGACCCCAGCCCAGTTGCACAACTTCGCCAAACCCGTCAGGAATCAGCGTCCGTGTTCGATCCGCCGTGACCACGGTTGCGCCCCGAGCCGGACCTTGGGCCAGTCTTCGCAACGAGGGTTTGTCAAGATGATCAAAGTGCGCGTGCGACAAGAGAACGATGTCGATCTTCGGCAGGTGCTCGACATCCACCGCTGGCGGCAGCAGCCGCTTGATCCCCACCGTCACGCCCCCAAGCCTCATTCCGATACGATTCGAGAAAACCGGATCCGTTAGGATCGTGTACCCGCCTATTCGGAAAAGCACCGTGGCGTGCCCCACCCACGCGGCCGCAATACGTCCCGTTTGAAAATGATCGAAGTTGATTTGTGGTGAGACCCGTGGTACGGCCGTCGTCGCTGAAACGAGAGATTCCGCGATCTGCCGCGGATACCTCTGCAAACCCGATCTCGCCACCACAAGAGCCTTTGCGATCCTTGGATCAATCATTCCCATACCCCCACACCTCTCACACCATCCATCAGACTAACACCGCACATTCACCCACGCACCATACACTCCACAAGTTCGGTTACGACGAAAAGGGCAGAAAGGCACTATCCGTGATACAAGTCTCATTCTATGGCGCGGCGGGCGAAGTCACCGGCTCGTGCTACCTCATCACCACTCCACACGCCCGAATCCTTCTCGACTTCGGTATTCATCAGGGCGATCCGCAGGCGTACACCCGCAATCACACCATGCCCCCGATCGATCCGGCCACACTCGACGCGGTGGTGCTCACCCATGGTCATCTCGATCACTGCGGCCGCCTCCCGCTGCTGCGCAAGCATGGTTACGAGGGACCGATTTACTCCACACCCGCATCGTGCGCCATCACGGGCCTGATCCTGCGCGATTCAGCCTCGATCCAACAGGCTGATGCAGAAGATGACAACCGCCGGCTCGCCGCGCAGGGACGACCCCTGGTCGAACCACTCTACACGATAGAAGAATCTGAACAGATCCTCGCACAGCTCAAGCCCCTTCCATATGGTCGGAGACAGAACATCGCCCGCGGCATTTCGGTGCAGTTCTTTGATGCCGGGCACATCATCGGCTCATCAAGCGTGCTCGTCACGATCGATGCCGATGCGCCATCCGGGCAGCCTGAGCGCAACCTGATCTTCTCGGGTGATATCGGTGTCCGCAACGCGCCCATCCTCCGCGACCCTGTCCCCCCCACCACCGCCAGCACAGCCGGACCGGACCTGGTCGTGCTCGAATCGACTTATGGTGATCGCGACCATCGCCCTTTCGGTCCCACCATCGAGGAACTCGCAGGAATTATCCAGACGGCGCATCGTGAGAATGGCAAAATTCTTATCCCCGCCTTCGCGATCGGCCGCACCCAAGACCTCATTTATCATATCAGTCAGTTGATTCGCGATCAGCGCATCCGACCGACCGATGTCTTTATCGACAGCCCCATGGCAACCGCCGCAACCCGAATCTACGAAGCGCACCCGAATATCTACGATAGCGAGACCACGAACCTGATCCGAACCGGGCTTGAGCCACTCGACTTTCCCGGTCTCAAGTTTACCCGCAGTCGGCAGGAGTCCCAGGCCCTCAACGACCTCAAGGGTGGCCGCATCATCATCGCCGGCAGCGGAATGTGTACCGGTGGCCGGATCGTGCATCACCTCCGCCACTCACTCTCGCGGCCCACGACGCACATTGTCTTCGTCGGCTTTCAAGGTCGGGGCACACTCGGTCGTGCCCTCGTCGATGGCGCAAAGCTGGTGCACATCTTCGGGCAGGAGATTGAAGTCCAGGCAAAGATCCACACACTCGGCGGCTTCTCCGCACACTCTGGTCAATCCGGCCTCCTCAGCTGGGCTAAGGCTGCGGTCAGCACTGCCCAGCAAGGCAAGCCCCCGCGTCTGGTCCTCACGCACGGTGAGGATGAGCCCCGCCGAATGCTCGCCGACCGGCTGCGGACCACCATCGGCCTCACCGCCGAACTGCCGCAATGGGGCGATTTGATCAAAGTCTGACCCACCTCGCGCCCTCAGACCGCCGCCTGCTGAAGGCTTCGCGAGCGGGCCTTCTGCCCGCCAGCGATCTCATTCTCGAGCAATCCCGCCGCGATCTGGGCCGAGAGAAAGATTACGGGCAGACCCGACCCCGGATGTGTTCCGCCACCGACAAACCAAAGCCCATCGACACCCGTCATACGGTGCTGCACACGCTTGTGCAGCATCTGCCCAAGGTTGTGGGCCATGTTGAAGGTCGCGCCGAAGTTGATTCCCTGCGCTCGCCAATCATCGGGTGTGCAGATGATCTCGGTCTCGATCCGCTGTTCAATATCCCGTATCCCAAACCGATCGCGAAGCTGACCGATCACCGCACGCCGTGCCGCATCCTTCTCGGCCGCCCAGTTCATGCCGGTCTTGAGATTGGGCGTCGGCATCAGCACGTACAGCGAACTTCGCCCCTCCCGATCCCGACCACCCGGCACCAGCGTGGGATCGATACGCGATGGATTGCAGACATATACCGAAGGGTCATCGCTGAGCCGGTTCCCGTTCGAGATGTCGTCAAGGTTCTCGCGGTACTTGCTTGAGATGTAGATCGTGTGATGCGGCAGGTCCATCTCTCCACCACCACCCCCACCACCACCA
>Ga0209490_10000404_pt1 | contig 43522 bp, 67 predicted proteins | sample MAT06_FD_187209 | JGI IMG/M metagenome (GOLD analysis project Ga0209490, IMG submission 187209) | Freshwater microbial communities from Lake Fryxell liftoff mats and glacier meltwater in Antarctica - MAT-06 (SPAdes) (version 2) | ecosystem: Environmental > Aquatic > Freshwater > Ice > Liftoff...
CGATGCCATTGGTTCCGTCGTCTCCCGGTAATCCGTTGGTTCCGTTGGTTCCGTTGGTTCCATTTAATCCATCAGCTCCGTTCGTGCCGTTCGTGCCGTTCGTGCCCGGTAATCCGTCGATGCCATTGGTTCCGTCGTCTCCCGGTAATCCGTTGGTTCCGTTGGTTCCGTTGGTTCCATTTAATCCATCAGCTCCGTTCGTGCCGTTCGTGCCGTTCGTGCCGTTCGTGCCGCCACCACCGCCGAGAGTACCCTGATAGATTTTTAATTTGAGCACCAGTGGCGGTGCGATTTTTAATTTGAATACAGGAGGCGCTGTTATTTTTAATTTGTACGTGTTCATGGTGTATTCGGTTTCGTGGCTTCCTGGCTGAGTATGACTGGGCCTTCGACAATGCGCTCTACGGCTGCGCCTAAAGTCATTTCAATATCGAAAACTCCCATAAGCTCTTCGCGAATGTCTGATGCACTCACTGGAGAAAGCGCTGCTGTCTGTGTTGGTGTTAAGTCAACGTCAAATCTTCCAGCGGTGTGCGCGCCGATTATAGTAATTGCAAAATCAGCAAGCGCCAAAGCATCAGAGAACTTGCGTCGGATTTTTCCCGCGAGCGTGCGTCCGGTCAAGTCAAATGGGAGTCCAGTCAATTCGTTTGTCATTTCAACCTCCCAATGGAAGTTGGATCCTTGATAGATTGTGATGGTGGTGGTTGCTGGGGTGGTCATTGTTTTAGCCGATCACATAGCCGGGATCGCCATTTAGCATGGTCCCGTCGTTTTGAGAGATAAAGAGATAGCGATTGCGAAAAGCTTCGCTTGCTGCGGAGTAATCCGGGAATACACCGCCGGCAATTGCATCCACTAAGTCGCCGACATCATCCGCCAGAATAGTCCCCACAGCATCGATGAGCGTCCCAGCCGGTGAATTGTCCGGAGTGATAAATGCAACGCGACCACCGGTGGCGACTTCAATTCCTGTGTATGCATAGCGCGCGCCGCTTTCACTGATTAATTCCTCTGCTTCCAGAACAAGAAAGGTAGTTGAAATGGGCCGGCCGTGTTCGTCCTGAAGCTGGCGGGTGGTCAATTGAAAGCGATCGCCGGTCCATATGTCATCGTCTTTAGGATCGACCAGCACTTTCGTTTTCACTTTAGTATCTTTATACTCATTCAATAATCTTCCAGCAACTTCTAAAGCAATTCCACCCTGCTCTGCAGTGAGCCATTCACTGTAGATAATGCGCTGACGTGCACTACCATAGCGCTGCTCCTCTTCCTGGGAAAGGTCGGCGGATACTTGGGCCAGCCGGTAGGACGCAGCTTTCTTTGCGTCAGCAAGCGGCGTGCGCATTCCAAACCAAACAAATACGCGCGACAGTCGGCTCTCGCTTCTGCGCTCTAGGGCCGGACCATTTGCAATAATATGCGCGGAGTCATTCCATGCAGGCGTGATTCCGAAACCGCCCTGCCGCAGAACATCCAGCTTAATTAATTGTGAGCGGTCATCCCACCACAGCAAAGCCAAATGCTCAGTCAAGCCTGTCAGTAATTCCTTCACGCCAACCGGCTCTGTCAATAATCGCTTGAAGTTAAAGGACGCCATCCATTGATTGGTAATAACCTGCCACGCCGCATAGTCAATGAATGCCGGATCAATTCCCGCGGCATTTACTAGCAGGTCGTAAATCAACGCATCGATTCGAGTGCCGTCATAAAGAATGCAGTTCTGAACAGTAGTGCCAGCGTCGTGGTCATCAGCAATTATCACACCGGCTTGATAAAATAAAGGGAGTGTAGCGCGCAAAACAGTAATGCGATCGAGCGCCGTATTCACGCCCACGACTTTCATCACCTCTTCACCGAGGCGGATATACTCCGAGGCGACGTACTCCGCGGCCTGCCCGGTACTTAATTGCAGGACGGTATCGCTGTCGATTATATCCAAGGCCAATGCGCCGTTGGAAAGCTGGGGCCACAGTGCGCGGTCACGATCAGCGGCTCGCAGCGGGTCGCGGCCCTTAATGATTACATTACCTTGAGCATCCGGCCCGGTAATTCTTTCAATTAAATAGGTGCGCTTTTTGAAGTTGGCAATATCGTATTTTCCAGCCTGATCTAAATAACCTGTATGGATTTCAATTTTCCGGCCTTCCCAATAAGGTTGCCGTTTTAGGAGCTTCCCAAAGAACGATCCGACGCTCTCGGGCTGGGCCACCGGTCTGTGGGCTTGGCCTATATATGGATCAGTCCCTTGGTCCGTCCACGGAGCATCTTGCAGGGCCACGGAACAAGAGGCGCGCACCCCCAGGCCTTCACTGGGTGTGATGACGGATGGCTCTGTACTAATTTTCATTAGCCATGGGAATGGCGGAATGGATCCAGTTTGTAAGCCAGGAATGTATTCACTAGTGAAAGTGAGAACCTGCTCGGCACTTCCATCAAAATCGGTCGGTACTTGGCAGGTGGATAATGTATTGAAGCATTTAGTGCCACTGCCGAGAACTGCCGAGCACGCGCCGATGCCAAAGTCCAATGCACAATAGGGCAAATACACTCGCACTATTGTTGCGAGGCGGCGACCGTATTTAATTTTCTCAGTGGCGTATGTCATGAATTAAACTCTAAAATTGCAAAGCCGCAGACAGTCCGCCGCGATGTCAGTGCGGGCAGAGAATGCGAAGCTGCTGCCAGCCGGACCGGGCAGAGTGTCGCCATAGGTGCCGCGCGGCCCGAAAGCGATCTGTCGCAATTTACCGCCAAACCGGCCGTTGGTGATGTCGGCAATAACGACAGGAATGTACATTGCCAAGCTCGCACTGCGGAAAGCGACGCCTCCACCTTCTACAGGCAGGGTCGTCATTCCCATCGGGAATGCTGCTTGCACTATCGTTCCCGCCGATAACCGCATGCGCGCCCGTGCCACATTGGCAGGCGCATCGAAATTGAAGGGTAGCAGCCTGCCGCCTGCAACCGCCGGTCCAAGTCCGCCCGCAATCAGCAGGGAGTCCGACCCCCACGCGACATCTAGGACCGCCGTGTCTGCCGCATTAACGGCTAGCCCACCCAAGAAACCGCAGAAAGCTACAGAAGCACCGGCCATTAACTCGGAGCCAAGCATGAGTGCTATACCGTCTGCATTCTCGAAATACCTACATCCGTGATTTGCACCGCCAAATGCGAAGTTAAAACCAATCGATCCCGAGCCCACCCAATCCCCTGTGGTAAACGGGGCGCCGGTCCCGTATGCCTGTTGGGGTGAGTCCACGTTTGCAGTGGGAGCAGTGCCGCCGTACAAATAGGCCGCACTTGCTGTTGCCCCGCCTGTCGCCGCTGTGTTAGGACTTACCCCGCCGAAAAACATTAAACGGCGGGTGGCTAAACCTATCGTGTTGTTAGTGCTTGGCTTGAGCACCAGCGTGCCATTGCCCGCGGAATAATTCGCCACCACCCATAAATGCGTAGACGGGTTTGCGGCCGCCTCGGAATTCACCGCCGCGTTTATTGCGGCCAGCCCCCACGCCACGTTCGTCGCACCTGCCCACGGGAAAAATGCGGATTGGCGCCAAGTAAGTAAAGTGGTAGGCATTAGATTATTCCGATCAAGGGGGTGAGAACTGTTTGTGTATATGCTAATGTTTCCACATTGCACACTTCGTCTTCTGGCGGCGGCACCGGATCGAGCACTTCAGCGTATGGCGTTTCCGGCAGCGGCTCAACCAAGCCAGACCATGGGAGTGTAACTTTCATACGTGTAGGCGCCGCGAATTCCGGTCCATTTAATTCATCGGCCCAAGCAAACACTACGTCTGCTGGGTGGTCCGTTAAATCCCAGGCATACACAAAAGCGTAGCGGACAGCGTGCTTTGCGAAGTCATTCCAGTATGCTCGCACCCAAACTTCAGAGAGGTGGTCGAGAGCAATTGTACCTTTTACCTCACGGCGAATTAAGTCCCTGCCAATAAAGCTGCCGTTTACGCTCACAACATTGGTGGGCGTGAATGATCCCTGCAAAGGAGCTGGTGCAATTCCAACGTGCTGGCCGATTGGAAACTCGAGCAAATATCCTGGAGCAAGCTGGCGAACATTTAATGTCTGGCCAACAGGAATGCCGAATAGGATTCTAACCTGCGCACCGATAGGAAGTGCAATCTCAGCAAAGCGCGCAATGCCGAGCAGGCCACTGTCATTAATGACTATCGTTGCCAATGTCGCCCAGCCGCCAACTGCACTATTGCGATACTGAACCGCCATCGAAAAGTCACCGGCAGTTAAATCATTCGGTGCCGTAACCAGCCAGGCGAATCCCGAAAGCAGTCGATCCTCGGTCATCGTCGCTTGGATTGTTTCCGCGCCAGCAGTAATGGTGCAGGACGTCCAGTCGCGCCAATCGGAAACATTCAATACAGGGTAGCCGGCAATTGGCGTGCCGGAATATGTGAGAGCTAATTGCGAGCGGCTATCCAGTGTACGGAATGCCGAGCGGTATAGAACATTGCCCAGAGTTTGGCTCATTAGAATGCCCTCAGTTTTACGTTGTCACCAACAGCATCATCTATTTGTGCAATTAAATCGCGGACACCACCGCTACCGAATGAGCTTCCATTCAATGCGATATTAATGTTGGTGCTTCGCTGAGCGCCACTGCCCTGCCCGGACGATGGAGCGGCTGCTCCGGCGGATGCGCCAGCAGATGCACCACCGCCGCCACCACCTCCGCCTTTATCGCCGAATTTAGTGGAGCTGATTTTCTGAACATTCGTAAAGCCAGCAGCAATAGCAGCGGCAGCAGCAGCAATACCTAATGCTGGACCGACAATTGGAATGGCGGACAATGCAGAGTATGCACCAGTCGCAGACTTATAGGTATTGATTACAGTCTCCGCAATAGCTGCGGCTTTACCTACTTCGAATGCTTTCTTGGAGTGCGAAGTTTGCAACACAGCAAGATCATTCAATATGCCGGAAGCAATGGTCAGTCGACCTTCGAAACCACTTTCCCAAAGGTAAGTCATTTGCGCCTGGTGCTCAGCCTCCGCGCGCTCTGCATTCGCGTATTGGCCGGCAATCATCGCGTCCATTTCGAGACCGAGGTTTTCCTGGAAGAAAAGCCGCGTCTCGTTGGTGTCCGTGAGGCTTTGCTCGAGCGCAATCTTATAATCCTCCGCACGCTTTAATGACCCGTCCGGATCGGCATTAGGGGGCGGAGGCGGAGGCGCAGCAGCAGCAGCAATTTTAGCAGCAATTTCGTCAATTACCACTCGAGCATTGTCCGCCCAATTCAATAATGCCTCTCCACTCAACGGCTTATTGACAGCCTCATCGAGTGAGGCGCGCGCGGCTAGGAAGTTTGCCTTTGCAATAGCTGCAAGTTCACCGGTAGCTTCCGCGATGGGTCCAGTGGCCGGCGGAATATCAAATACGCCACTCCATGCGGCCTTCATTTTTTCGGCAGAGTCTACAGCACTGTTAGAGGTTGCCTCAAATTCTTTCCGTGCAATTTCTGATTGTACGTGCGCACTAATGTATAATTTATGCGCCGCTTCAACCATGGCCGTGGACACTTCAGCACTCAAATAGCCGGCGCTTTTAGCCGTAACAGATATTAGGTCTGCCATTTGTCTTTGTGTAAAAGCAACAAACTCTATGATAACAACCCTCAAACCTTTCCACCCCATTTTCAATCCATCGATAGCCACGTCCCCAGTAGACACTAATGCGGTAAAGAAATTGCTCAAAAACTTTCCGAGATAATCGAAAGCCTCTACGCCAGCATCCACAACATCATAGAAGGAAGTTGCAATACTTGCGGAGCCCAGGACAACGCCCCTCAGTGCAATTTCTACAGGACGCCAAGCATCGACAATCCACGCAGCGCCTTTCACAGCAGAATTCACAGCATTTTGAATTTCTGTTTTGAATCCACCGCTGGCCGTTGCAGCTGCAGTGAAGTCCTTCGCCGCCTGTGTTAGGAATGGCGATAGTGCAATAGCTAATGTCTGGCCCACGCCGCTAATTGCTTTACCGCTTTCAGTGAATGCGTCATTGACCTGTTCAATTTTCGCTGCATCAAATCGAGTTAATGATATGCCTAATTCATCGGCTCGCTTCTTCGATTCTTTCATTCCCTCGGAGCCAATAGCCAAGAAGCTCGCCGCCTCCACAGCACCGCGGCCGAGCAATTTCATTCGAAGCGTGGTTTGATCGGATGCGCTCGTTAATGAATTCGAGGCATCGACAATTCGATAGTAAGCCTCTTCAGTAGATAGCCCTGCTAATTCATCCGCGCTCAAGCCAACTCGCATGAATGAATCTGCCAACTCGACATTACCATTGCGTGCTTCGGAGATAGCTTTTTGACTGTAATTAAGTGACTTAGCAACAGTCTGAATGCTGGTTCCCGCCAAATCCGCAGCAAGGGCTAATCCAGAAAGTGTCTCAACACTTACCTTTGTTCTATCCGACAATTTAGCCAGTGCATCGCCGGACTCAAGAGCCTTTTTCACGAGCACAGTGCCCATCGCAACACCGGCAACGCCGATGCCGATTCCGACATTTTTTAATGTTTTGAGAATTGAACCGAAAGCCTGATCGATGCCCTGCAGCGATGGCTTCAATTGGCGCTTCCACGCCTGCGCGGAGAATAGTGTACGACTGAGACCGGTCGCAAAACCGGTGTCGTCAATTGTTAGCCGCGTAACCAGCTCGTCTAATACGGTCATATTTTGCCTAGACGTTTGAGGTGAGCGATTAAGTCATTACCTTCTTCAGCCGATATTGTCTTCCTGGAGGCGGAAGTTTTTCCATTTAATTCGCACCACGAATCATATAGACGCCAATATGATTGCGGAGTTAAAAGCCACGCCTCGGATGGCTGGACGTGGAAAACAATCGTAGCCGAAGCTATGAATCTCCCCCAGTCCACCCCCAACCCACCACCCGAGACGGTGCTTAGTTTCCCGATGAAGCTCCGCCGTCATTTTCCGGTTTAGCGGTAACGGCAGAGCTCAAAAAATTAGCGATCACAGGCATGAATTTGCCTAGGCGCCCGACAATTTCAATTCCAATTTGTTCCACGGTATACGGCGGAGCTTTTTCATCTCCCTGGAGACCGTGGTGAATAATCACAGCAGCGTCGTTCAAGCCAAAATCGCCAATTGCCATGCCGCGCATTAGGGTGAGCAATTTAACTCCCAGCTCTTTTTCGATCCGAACAAGGCTCTTAAAGGTGGGAGTTAATTCGCGGTCTTTGCCAAACAGATTGATGGTAGTCGAGTCGAGGGGGTTGGACATGACTTTCCTTGATTATGGGGTGTATGCGATTTCGCCGGAGGATTCCAGCGAAAGGGAGTAAGTCTCTTCAGCGGTGTGCTCGCCGCCAAGTTCAAGGCTGACAACCTGGAACTTACCGATGAACGTATAGCCGAGACCGGAAACAATTTTGAAATATCGAATTTGACCGGCGACAGCTGCCGCGCGCATGGTAACCAATGTGGCGGCATCGGAGATAGGCCCGGAAAGCGAAATACTCATCGAGCGCAAACCGCCTTCGAGTAATTCACGCCAGGGCATTCCGCCTTTGTCGGTGACGTCAATTGTTTCATTGTTGATCGTCATGGTGGTAGAGCGCATTGCTGCGACGGTGGCGAAATTGGTTGCAGCGGCGATGTCGCCGACTTGTACAACAAAATCCTTGCCGAGATATTTAGTCATGGCTTAGCTTTCCTGAGTGAGGGTGATGGCGGCGACGGTGACGGTGGTGACAGACGAAAAAGTAATCGTAACAAGCTTGTCGGCGCTATTGTACGGAGCCGAAGGGAAGGGACCAATGATGCGCGCTTCACCGGCGGGAATTGCCACGGTTCTGTCGGTAACGGCCTGGCCATCAATTGTTTGCACAATATCGAGCGTCACAGTTATCGAGCTGCCGCTGCCGTTTGCAACGTAGAAAGCGGTGCGGCCGTCATTGACAATTGTATTGCCAGTGACATCGGCAGCAACGTCAATTGCCACCAAATTAACACCAGCCCGGGTGAGAGGCGTTTTAGTAAGAGCAACAGGCATAGGTTTCCTTTAGTTGGAAGTGAGGGCACGGTAGCGAGTAGCTGCATGCCAAGACACACCGTCCGGCGAACGCCGAACAAATGATTGTGAAAATCGAAGGAGGTAAGTCAATTGGAGGCCGCCAAGATCAAGCTGCTTTTCGTGCAGTAAATCGTATATGCGCGCGCATATTTGATTTAATTTTAATTGGCCGCGGCTAGGAGAGGATTGATCGTACGCATTAATTACCACATTATGCTCTTGACCGTGCTCCGATTTGGTGCCGTAATCATTGACGGTATTTTCTGAAATGTCAATGTAGGGGTAGGCGGTTCCCTGAGGAACATTATCATACACGCGCGCGCCCACGAGTACAATCAAAGCGGCATCCGTGGAAAGGGTTTGCCATAGCGCACGGCGCACAGCAATAGTTTTTTCAGCGCTCATTTAAGCCTCCGCGCATTTCGAAGGTCCATGCGAATTTGCGGCAGGTGCTTATTGTACGCGGGAAACATGAAAGGACGGGCAGCAATACGGCCGTCTTCACTTCCAAATTCCAGCGTAAGTGAATAAGGTTCTTTGGATACAACGTCCACCTGGTTGCCGTCAATTTCCACGCGCACCGATATTCCGCGCACGAGTGCACCGGTATTTGTTGCGGGCGCTTCCCCTGGAGCAGAGGCGGTGTGGATTCCGTATTGACGGCCGCTTTTAGGACCGCGTTGAACGGCGAGAACCGCATCATTCCGAATGCTAAAGGCGCCCTTCAAAATGATCTTCCTCTGCGTAGCAATAATTGCCGCAGCGAGTTTCTTGCCGCGCTCTTGCAAGCGCTCGACATTATTAATTGAAACGCGGATCATTCCAAAAGCCATTAGGATCCCACTCCTTCCTCTGCCGTCATCTTGGTGAATTCGTGGCGCAATTCAACGTCGTCCACAAAGCGGATATTGAGAATTTTGCCGCCGACCAACAGCCGCATTTTCTCAGTGATTACCGGATTGAATCGAGTAACCACATCATATAATTTAACAACAGTAATTTGCGCATTGACATCGCGCTCGTTCCCAGAAGAGCGCTTTATTGCGCACCACAGAATAGCGCGGTTGGTCCACGTAGCAGTCTGACCGCCGTCCATTTCAGGATTAGTGACGAGCACTTCTTCCTGGAGCAGGAGCTCGGTGCGAAAGTCTTTAGTGCAATACCTGGGCTTCATGGGGGGTCCATAACAACGAATTGATTTAATGTAGCAGCCAATCCGCAATTTTCGATGCAGCCGTCGCAGTCGCCGCGATTAGTGTAGAGGTAAGCGGCCAAACGCATTACGCCTAATTTCAAGCCAGCAGGCACATTACCGTTTGCATAACCAGCTTCGTAGATAACCCTGATGCCGCCGCTTGTGCGATTAATGGCTGGCCACGTGGAACTTCCGTGCAGGCCAATCCGTCCAGGCTTCAGCATCGTTGCCGTTTGAACAACGTAATTTGAAGCATTCCAAACAGTCACGGCGTTGGCATTATCGATTGTTGCGATGGAGGTTATTGAAGCCAAAGGGGGCCGCGGCAATTCATAGAACTGCGCGAATTGCATTACATTTTGAATAGCTCCCGCGCGCACGCCGGACCACCATTCAGTATTGCCGTTGTTGAATTCCATGGGCCACGTATCGGCGAGGAGAGTAATTGTCTTGCGAATAATTGAGATTCGGCAGTACAATTCTACCTGCTCGCGCGCGGCCGTAATCAGTAATTGCAGCGTACTTGTTTCGCTGCTGCCGTAAAGACGCAGCCACGAAGCCAATTCCGCGGCGGTAACCGGTTCATCCCCAGTCACTACCTCAGTCCAGATCTTTTGTGGCCGCGTGCTCATTACTTGACTTTCTTCTTCTTGGCTTTGCCGAGCTGAACAGGCGCGGCGTCATCCGGTTTAATTACCGGCTTACCGTCGCTGTCGAGCTCTTCTTCGTCTTCGTCTTCTTCGACGTCGTCTTCGTTCATGTCGGGAACAGTGAAAGCGGCGTTGTCTTCATCGAGAACAGCGCGCAATAAGCGCTCGTCTTCGGTGTCGATTTCCTGGTCCTTGATAAAGTTCTGAATCGTAAAGCCATCCGCTGCATACGCGTAGGATTTGGTGAATCGAATTTTCATGATTTACTTTCTGGGAGGGGGAGGGAAAAGCGCGGCGCCTACTGGAATTAATAGGCGCCGCATTAAATCAATTAAACGCTGGGCTCAATGTGCAGATGACCCAGAACAGCAGTTGCAGCGATAGCAACAGAGGTGCCGGAATCCAGGGTGCCAATAGCGCGGATATACCGCTTGGTGCCCACATAACCAATGCGCTGCACGGTCTGCGCAACGGCGGGAGTGACAACAGTTCCGTCCAGACCAGCTGCAGCAACGTCGCCGAAAGTCGAATTGTCGTCGGAGTCCTGCAGTTTGACGGTCATAGCGCCCGCACCGGCAATTGCGCCGATGAGGAAGATAATCATTGCAGAATCGGCATTGCGCAAATCAATGCCGGCGCCGGTCTGAGTTGCGCCTGCAACAATTGGAGCAATGGATTGGGTGATAGTCAGGCGGCTTTTAATGCCTCGAAGAGTCATGATGTTTTCCTTGGAAAAGAGTATCCACTCTCTGCCACCACCAACAAGGTAATGGCAGAGAGTGAAGTTAATTGCTAGCTTAGGTGCCCTGCTTGTACAGCTTGATCGCTTCGAAATTCACAACGTCACCGCCAACGCGCTTGGTGGTGTAGAAGTGAATGTACGGCTTGTTGGTGAAGGGGTCGCGCAGAACGCGAAGACCAACACGGTCAACAATCTGATACGCTTCACTGAGGTTGCCGAAGAACAATGCGAGCGCATTGGTCGCGGGCACGGGCATATCCGGGAAGTCAACAATGCCATAGCCGAGCACGGTGCTTTGGCTACCACCATTAAAGCCGGGGCTCCAAAGGTAATTGTTTTGACCATCTTTCAATTTGCGAATTTGCGCAATGACCATACGGTTTGCACCGAAGATCGAGCCAGCAAGATAGCTCGACTTAATGCTAAACATCAAGTCAATAATCGTGTCAGCGGTGACAGCACCATTCGAGCCACTGATAACCTGCTGGAGCTGGCCAGTCTGATTGGTGCCAGCAGGATAGGTCAGAATACCGCGTGGCTTAGCAACACCATCACCGGTGAGGAAGGCGGTATTTTCCATGCGACCGAATTTGCGGCCGACTTTATCGGACAGCCACGATTCGATATTCAAGCTGCTGTCGTCGAGCAATTTCTGGGTAACGGCAGGATTCGCATACATTTCGTGCACGGGAATGCGGTACTTACCAAGCTGCGGCGTGGTGGTTTCTGGACGAGCTTGGGTTTCTCCAACCCAACCGGCGCCAGCTTCATCATTATCATACAAACCTTCGAGTGCATCAGTCGAAATGGTTTGTGAATTCGCATACGCGCGAAAGGGACTGGTTTCAAAAATCTTCTTAATCACGCGGCCGGACATGTCGGCGGTAACGGTGTAACCACCATCAGGGTCGGAAATAACCGACATTGCTTTGCGCTCGACAGCACTTGCGGACTTAACCGAGAAGCCGTCAGTTGATGCTTCACCAGCAACAATACCCTTACGCAAATACAAATTGTACGCTGCTTTGGCTTCGTTGGTGGCTTTCGCGTCGGTATTTTCATCGTCCAGCAAAGCGATGCTGCCATTACTGGAGGCAAGGCGGGCGAGGGCGGATTTGACACGCAGCAATTCATCTTTGCGCGTGGCACTGTCGGCAAGGACGGTGTCCAGCTTTTCCAGCTTTTCCTTCAGCATCGGATCGGCAACATTGCCTTTCTTTTCCATCGCTTCGATGCGATTATTCACTTGCTTGAATTCTTCGTGCACAGTGTTCAGGGTTTTCGTGAGACTCTTGACTTCGTCAAGCATGTCGGAATCAGCCATGGTATTGTCCTTTGGGTTTCTTAGGCCCGGTCGAGGTTATTTGACTTTGAATTCAGCAATTGCTTTGCGCAATAATGTAGCCGCTTGAATCGTTGCCGCGTCAGCTTCCCGCTCACGCAGTATTGACTTTTTCAGCAGACTAATAAAGCTCTTAGCTTCTGAGGCGCTTAAGTTTCCTGCATCCCGCAGGAATTCTTCGGCGTCCCTAATTGACAAATCCTCTTTCAATGATTTAACAGAAAAGATTGTAGCCTGATCATTAATCGGCATGGTGGTCAGGCTTACTTCAGCCACCGAAAGCACTTCCAATTTGCGAATTGACTTACCTTCAAGCAGCCCGCGGCTGGATTTTTTGGTGCGGTAGCCGATGGACATGCCCTTGCGCGCGCGCCCTTTCAATGCTAAATATGCGCGCTCGGCATCAGGAATTCCGTGGCCCACATAAATTTGGCCCTCAGTCAATAAGCCTTTGGCGTCAACGGACCACTCAAGGTAGTCGCCAATAACCAGATGGGACTTGTGTTCCCACAGCATAGATGGCATTGTATTGGCGGCTTTATATTCCGCAATAGTTTCATCGAAAGCGCCGGGCTGGATAACGTCTCCAACAAAATCGACGTTGCCGAAAATTGCACCGTAGCCGGTGAATCGGCCTTTATCGTCAATTGATTTGATTTCAATAGGGATATTGAGGAAGTCCATGTTTTATTTCACCTTGTAAACAACCGCGCATCGGCAGTTGATAATGTTTGCAGCAGAACCAGACGGATCGCCGGGGAACATGAGCTCCTCGCCGTCAACAATAAAAGGCTCATCCAAATCCACGGTTTGTCCATCCGCTTCATTATGCGCTGGCCTTGTTCTATCATCTTCAGCTGATACCCAAACCTTTTTCAAAACAACACCGACATTTTTAGCCACTTCTAATTGGCCCGCTTGTGCTGCTGCTTGCGATTCTGTTCTCGCAATAGTGGTAGCGCGCGCGCCTCCAACATAACGCCGCAATTCATTGACTAAATCGGCTGTGGATCCGCTGGTTTCCGCGTTGCGCTGGATGGCTTTGTTGATTCGTTTCCTGGTGGAGTCGGATATCTCGGTGACCTTTAAGCCAGACCACTTGCCTGCGAATTCGCTCGCTGCTAATTCAAAGGAATCGTCTTTGAATTCCAAATTGAGGTAACCGAGTGACTTCAATTCGGGGCGCATTTTATTTCCGGCCATGCGGAATGCTTTTATGTAAAAAGCAAAAAGTAATCCGCGGAGCCTATCCTCGTGCCCCCATATTGCAGTATGCGCATCGCCCGCTTTCTTGATTTGGTAAATCAAGATTCTGAATTCTCGCACAAGCTGGACCCGGAGCGTCTTCTCTAATGAGCGACGCACTAAATCCTGCCGGCGTAATTCGGAGCGCTTACTCATCGGAGCCCGGCTCGTCATTATCCGCGTTATCGGTTACCTTCAGATTATTACCTACTCCCGGGGAATTGACACTACTATTCTTAGGGTCGGTCTTTAGCTTATTAGTTTCGTCAATTAAACCGCTTCCGTCCGAATTAGCATCGTCTTCAATTCCCACGCCAATTTCCGAGAGGGGGATAAGTGAACCTTCAATGAGAATATCGTCTGCCATCGGATCTTCGTGCCGAGGATATTTCAACGCCTCGCGCTTTTCGTTGATAGTCAGGAATCGCGAGCCGGTAAGCATTTCCCACCGTGCTTTTTGGCGGGGGAAAAGCGCTTTAATTGCATCCTCGTCGATAACCAATTCAGCACCCTGCAAATCGGGAAAGCTTGGAACCAGCCATACATTCAATGCATCCACTTCATCCTCTGAAACGGGGATAACCGTTTCCTCGTAAAAACCTACGCGCGCCTCTTCCATATTGGCGTAGGTATTATCACCAGGAATACCGAGCATTTGACCGGGCACGCCGAAAGCCCAGGCGATTTCTCGCGCGGACATTCTGCGGCCTTCAACCTGCTCAATATCCACTGAGCTCATACCCATTTGCTGCCATTCAAGCCCGCCATCAAGAATTAAAGGGCGGCCAGCATTTTGTGCGCCTGACATTTTCTCTTCGATTTGCGCGCGCACGCGCTCGAATACTGGATCGGGCATAAGCGCACCGGATTGGCCGGATGGCTTATACACCATCGCACCGCTCGGTCGCGCGCCCTGTTGGAGCAGCGATTTATTCCACTCGCTACTCTGATTGTGCAAATCAATAGGAAAGCGCGCTGCTTCTACTGGAGAAAGGCCGTACCAATCGTTGGTAGGGTGGAAGAATTTCAACTGCATCATCTGGCCGCTGCCATCGGTCGGATCGACTAGCCACGTTTTTTCAACGCCGCCATAATTGTAGATAAATCCAGCGGGCACGCCTAGGTCCGATGTTTTTATTGCAATGCGATCGGGCCTGTGCGTGTACAATTCAAATGGCGGCGCAGCGTCATTCGCGCTCACGCCTTCAATGTACGAATTCCCTGAGAGCAGGAGGAACGCGGTCCAATTTTCGCGGAGACGTCGACCGCTTTGGTAAGGATTCGGCTTCTTGAGCAAATCCAAAATTGGATGCGACGTGATTTCTTTATCACCCTTTTTCAAAAGTAGCGGCACGCGCGATACCGCGCGCGATACTAAATTCACACAGCGATAACCAACGACATTTTGCTCGTAGCCTGCCTGCGCCAAGCGATCATACTGACGCGGCGTCCATACTGGATTTGCCATTGTTAAGTATTGAATGACTGCACCGGCGGCGGATGATTTACCATCCAGCCTGGGCAACATCGCGAGAGTTAAGCGCGCTTTCAGATTTTGGATTAAACCCATTTTAGCGTACCCTTGGAATAGCGGTTTCATTTAAGCGATTGAATGCGCCGGAAGAGCCATCCACCTGGTCGTCGTGATAACCGTCGGAGGCTTTCATTTGCCCCTCATCAATAAACAAATCCAATTCGCGTAGATAAGCTGAATTCCACGCGCCACGCAATAAACAAACATTACCCGCCTCTACCTGGGAAGCGTAAGGCTTGGCTCTGACGAATTTTGCGGCGGTTACCTTGTTAATGAATAAAGCTTTGCCCGATAAATCGCGGCGCAGATCATCAATTTCTGAAACGCCAGCAGAACCTGGGTCCTGCTCAAGACCAACTTCCGTGCCCATACCATCGAGTTCTGAAGTCAATTTAATTCGGGACTTTACTTCGAAAGGACGGGCACGGAAACGGGAAACATCTGTAATGTAGAAAATGCCGCCGTGCTTTATCATATGCACGCCAGCGGTCCAGTCAGGATCAGGCGCAGCAACGGTTTTCTCAGTCGCGGCTCTGTCCCAATACCGGATTGCATTTTCTGGAGCAGCGGGGAGCGCATCGACAATGCGGATTTTCGATATATCGAATAGCATGCCCTGTGATTTGCTCGTGTTCCAATTACCATCGCGGAGCATGGCCCTGTCGTAGGGGTTTAATGCATCCAGCTTCGATTTGTAGGTTGGGTCCGCTTTAATTAAAATTTTATTATCATCGAGCTTTGCGGGAATAAAGGTAAAGGATAGCGGATTCTCGTATCCTTGTGCATGCAGCTCCTCGGCGGTATCAGCCCAAATCTCAGCGCCCGCATCAACAGCAAACCAGCGAATAATCCCCGCGCGCGCGATAATCGGATAGCCGTCTTCATCGAGCCACCATGCAATAAATTCCTTAAGCCAGCTTTCTGGGTCGGGGTTTAAGCCTCCGCGTACATACGGCCGAATGCCGCACATAGAGCGCAGGCGAGAAAGCATATAAAAGAATTGGCGCTTAGAGAATTGGGTTAATTCATCAAATGCAATTACCCCCAATTGAGCAGACTGCCAATCGTTCACAGTATCCTCATGCTGGAGCTGCGATAATTTAACCACAGAGCCGTTTGGCCAGCGCCATTCCAATAGCGAACGATTTAGCACGCCGCCCATCTTCGGAAACAGGCTTTCAGTCTCTGCGAGAAAGCCGCCTGGATTGGTAATCATCGGAAGTGATCGCCGAAAGACCGCGCCTGCAAAACCACTGTAGCGCATTGCATTGATTCCCTGGTCGTAGGCCAATGCCCACGATTTTCCGCCGCCTGCAGCGCCACCATAAAAGGCTACGTCTGCAGGACAATTTAAGAATTGCTCTTGCGGACCCTCTTGCGGGCGGATAACGATTGACTTCTGCTTATTATCGAAAGCCACTCTCTTGAGCAGTTTTTTCGGTTTCCGCAACCATAGGGGCGTTGGTTGGTTTTCATCTACACGGCGGATTTTGAGCTTCATTCGCCACCGCCGTTTCGGCCATTGTCCGGCGTGTAGAATACCAATTGAGGGGTAATCGTTTTTCCCTCTTTATCGAGGAAAGTCGTGGCGGCTAGCTTGGGCTTACAATACTGCGCCAACTCCTTAGCCGCCAAGAACCTCGCCATGGGTGGGATTAAATCGATTGCCTTGTGGCGACCGCTTGGAATGAAAATCCGCTTTTCCCCGAAGGTGAATTCTTTGGCGGGTTTTGCTAATTCGTCTGCGGTCATCAGATCTAATCCAACCACATCGCCCATTGCGATTCTCGCCATGATTGCAAACGGATCGCAACCGTGTTCGTTAATCAATTTATCGAAAATCAGCACGCCCCGATCTAGGTCGGTATCCTTGGGCGATTTAATTCCGGCTCGGGGAATGGGGGTGCGTGACATGGTACTCCCACTATATCTACCTCCGTACGACTACTCTATAAGTAATCTAAGCCGATTACCTCCACCCCAATCGGCGGGCGGGATAATGTACACTGAGACCGTCGTTTTCCTGGGAGCGCGCGGAATTGCGGAATAATCGCCGACCGTCAATCCGCCTAGAGCGTACATTTAATTGATCCAATCGCTAGAAAACCTCCTACCGGCCAAGAGTGTACATTTAATTGTCAGTCTATTGATCCAATCGCTAGAAAACCTCCTACGTACGTTTGAAATAATTTCTTTGCCTTTTCGAGGGGTATATATAGCGTACTAGCTCTTATAATTACTTCTTATTTATCTCTCAACGTTAGGTTACGTTAGTAATAAGTAGACAATGCACTGTATATACCTGTCAAAAGGGGAAAGAAATTATTTCAAATGTACTTATGCAAATCCACGCGCTATTTTTCCCTCTCCCTCGCATTAAACCTCCAAAACAAAAGTACGCTAGGCCTTCCCCTCCCATTCTGAGTTGGGTTACGCCCTTAGTGGGAGAGTCTTTTCCGACCCATGTTTTCCAGAGAGGAGCCCGGATTTAGCTGTGTACATTTGATTCCCATAGGGTAGAATAAAAGATGGGTTATTACCGACCCATGCCCGCCCAAAAACGCGGTCCTTATTCCCGCAAATTCAAATGTACAAGCCCTCTACTGAGAACCATTCTCAACAACTTTGTGGGTTCCTACTTAGGGCCTAGCCTAGAAAGGAGTCCGAAAAGACGCCTATGTACATTTGTTTTCCAAGCTGTAAGATACATTCATGAACACGCGCACCACTCCTCCCCCCGCCTCCCTCGTCCTTGCTTTCGCCAAGCTGGAAGAGCGGATCGCTTCTCTCAAAGCAGAAGCCGCTCGGATCGTCAAGGAGTCGCCGAACATTGGGCAGGCAGCCGCTCGCATCAATGCGATGAATGACCAGCTCCTGGACGTCCTGACCCAAGCCGAATGAGCAGGCTGAACCAGGGCCAAAAAGAGCCCCGTCAGTCTAGGGTCGAAAAAGACACCTATGTACATTTGTTTTCCTCATGCTAAGATACATTCATGAACACTGACCAAACCCCCGCCTTCACCGCCCAGCCCGAAGATGGCGACATGAAAATCGCCCCCTCGCCGTACAAGCCCGGAAAGTTTGAGCTGCAGGTTTTCACTGTTGGTTATCGCCGCGGCGGAGAATGGTCCTACGCTGGAATTTTCGACACCATCGAAGAAGCCAAACAAGCTGCGGCCGACGCCGACTATTCCGCCCCCCTCACCATCGAAGGATAATTCCAATGTACTCTCTCGTTCTCCACAGCGTCGCTTCAACCAAGCCCCTCTATGTGCATGAGGTTATTGTCAGCAATGGTGGTAACCATGTGACCACTACTTTTGACAAGAGCAAGGCATTGACCTTTGATGAAAAGCAACCCGCCGACCAACTGGCCGTCTTCATCAATGCCATCCGCAATAGCGAAGGCTATTGGGTTGTGACCTAATAACCTCCCCCTCGCCGACGAAGGATAATCCCATGAACACTGCATCTACCGCCATCACCACTGCCCTTCCTATTAAAGAGGGTGCGAAGGTCTACCATCCGCTTTTCGGAAAGGGCACCGTTAGAGCGGTTACCCCGCAGAGCAGTAATCCAACCGCCGACACCACCATTGTGGCGATTCATTTTCCTGAATACAACATTGGTGTCCGCGAATTTATTTGGGGCCTTGCCAAAGCCGAGTTCACCCTCTACGCTAAAGAATAAATTATCTCCACCCTCTGCAATGCAGCGCGGTCGAGACAAAAGGAGAATACTGCTATGGACTAACCTAGCTACGGTTCCGCCGAGCCACCGCCTGCAACAACGGCTCGGCCCATATTGCCCGCTCCCTTTTTCTTTCAGCCCCTTAGGATAGTCCCATGCTCGCAATCGGAATTGAACCAATCAGTCCAGCCTACGGCCGCGACTATAAAAGCAAAGCGGAAGTCCTTGCGGATTTTGACGCTAATAAAGATTTTGTGAGCCCCTCCGGTAGGTACGGCACCAAAAAAGAATTTATTGCGCTCGGCATGAAGACGATTACCGTCCGCTATAAAAAGCTCCGCGAAACTTTCGTCATTAATCTTAAGCCCAAGGGATAACCGATGAACCTTGCAGAGAATCAGCCGGCTCGCGTTTCCAAATTCCATGTGGTGCTCACAGCGGTCATTCGGGAAGCTTTCAAAAAGAAATTGGCGGTACGCTGGCTGCTTGGGCTGAACCTCGAAATCCGCGGCCCTAGCCTCAAGGCCTTTACCGAGCTCGACATTCTTTTGGACGCCATTGAATTCAAAATTGAAACTACATGGAAAGCATCGCCAACAGGGCCAAGCCGTGAATATATTTTCATCATCAATTTCGAACCCAAGGGATAACCCAATGCTCGGTATCGTCGACAGCTCCATCCTCCCCACCCTCCGCAAGCGGATAGCCAAGCTCGCACAAGAGCGCTGGCTTTTTCTGAAGCAAGAGGGCGAGCCGAAGCTTAATTACACGCTCGACACGGAGCGCGAATTAATTATCGCCACGGCCGTTCTCGACAATCGACTGCCTGCGGTTTTAGCCGTGGTCCGCTTCGACAATCCCGTCTACGGCTGACCTTCCCCCTCCCCCTTTATTCTAAGGAATAAAAATGGCCCGCAAGTACATTCTCAAAACCATCCACTCCGACTATGAAGTCGTGGTTGAAAAAATCGACACAGATTGTTACCACGCCTTTTACTTGGGCAAGTGCAAGGAGGTTACCAAAGATCCTCTTCTCGCAAAGCTCTTCTCGCGCGAAAAAGCAACCAACCACTGCATCCCCGGAGAATTCATTGAATTGCACGGCTCCGATAAAGTCATGCTGCAATTCACCACGGTTGAAGGCACCAACTTCTACCTCACGGAATAACCCAAGGATACGCCAGTGAAGCGCAACCGCACCACAATCACAACCTACCAAAAGACCGTCACCGTGACTTACAGCGAGCACCCCGGCCCCCTGCCAACGCCACTCGAAAAAGAAGCAAGCCCGCCGCCTGCTGGATTATCGCCTGGACAGTGGAAGTGGAAAATGGATTGGTGTAAAAGTCGGTCACTAGCTCCTGCGCAAAAAACCGCATGGGACGCCGCCGACATTGCATGGCACGCATATATGCTCGACTGTAAAGAAGTGGACGCCGAAGATGCTGAAGATGCTAAAGTCGCCGCTCCGCCCTCGCCCATGGCAATTGCTATGGATGAACTCGAAAGCAAAATCCTTTTCCTGAAAGAAGAGCACAGCAGAATCAAGAAAAGAATACCGAACGCCGAAATGGCCGCCGAAGTAGAAAAGGTGAACGCCCAACTCCTGGACTGTATCGCCGCCCTCACCGTAATCTATTGAAAGACAATCCCATGAAATACCTCTTTATTCTCCTCACCATTATCGCCTTCGCTGGCTGCGGTTCTTCTGGAGGCAGCGGATCGCCCAATCCTCCAGTAGTAACCGACCCTATTCCATTGGCTGGTTGGGTTGGTACCTACACCGGCCCGACAATCAACATTCTCGAAGCCAGCAGCTTAATGGCTGCCACCACCGCCACCATTTACCATGCCAACGGCGTCTATAGTGTTGGCGTGAATAATGGCTACGGTGCGATTACCCTCGCGCCGAACGCGAACGCGCCGGGGCAATGGATAGGCCACAGCCTTTACCAGCACATTCCCGGCAATTACAGCGAGTATTTTAGGGCGCAAGTCCGCAGCAATACTTCGGGCGGAATTACGGTCATCATTTTTATTGTGTACGGAATTACTGGCACGCCGACCGCCGAAATGACCTGGCATCCGATCAATCGTTCGCGCTTCATTGCTGATTTGAAGATTATCTCCAATGGATAATCGCGAGCCCGCATCATTCAGTGTCAACCGTCGCAATTACGGTCATTGGGATTTTGTCACCCGCGAAAAAGGCCGCGTGTATAAAATCCGCGGCGGCCCCGGCTGCTACAAAGCAATGGACGAACGCACGCACCCGTATCCAGTATTCACGTTTAAAACATTGCCCGCAGCTGTAGCGTTTATCTGCGACCAGCTCATGTTTGAATTGATTATCGCAGACGGCCAAAAGCCAGCGATTATCGAAGACTGGAATGTTCCCGAGTCCACCAGTCCCGAAAGGACACCCAATGTTGAACACTCCTGAAAGCACCAAACCACCAGTCCAAGGAGACAAAATACCCGCGCTGCCCGCAGACATTCCGTTAGCTGGTGAGACCTGGGTTCACTGGAAGAAAGTTTGTGCGGTCAAAGTTATTGGTTGCGGATTGCACACGGAAACCATGGAAGCTATGGTGGTGTACTCCCACAAAGACAACATTTGGATTCGACCACTGTCCATGTGGGATGACCAAGCGCGCCCCGGCGTGCAGCGATTCACACGAATTCAACATTGAATTCACCACTATCATAAGAATTTAATCATGGCAAGTTTCACCCCCGAAGAATTGCGCGTCTTAGCTGCTGGCGATGCCGTTATCGAAGAGCATAGCGAAACTAAGCGCGAAAAATTAAACCGCGCGGCAGCCGAATCTCGTGTGCGACGACGCGCTCGCATCGGCCACGCAGCGTGGTTAAAAATTCGAAGAGAAGAAGGCATCAGAGCAACCATTAAACGCCAGCAACTCGCTGGTAGAAAGACCAAGTAATCATGCCCCGTTTCACCAGTAGAGTGCAAACAATTACGGCTGTGCAAATCACTGCCGCCACTTTCGACGATCCCCACCCCAATCTCGAGCACATTCCCGGGATTCTTTACCACACGCCAACGCGCGCCGTCTTTATTCCCACGCCTGACGGTCGAGCGGTGGGCAGCATCGGCGATTGGATTATCACTGGAATTGACGGCCAGTATTGTATCTGCCGCGACGACGTTTTCCAAGCCAGCTACGTGGCAACCTCCACGCCCGAAACCTCCGCAATCGAAAAGCTGCCCTTCAATATAGTGCTCATGATTGCAACGGTCCTGGCTTTGCGCGCCCGCGGCCCAACGCACCTCAATGCGCTCATACACGCCTATATAGGCATTGACAACGACCCTACGGCTTTTTATTCAATGATGATTATGCTCTACGATCGTGGCCTTGCCGTTATCGATGACAACTTCATTGTGAGCTATGTGGTGCCCGCGGTGGGATCAGAGCAAGAACAAGTTATGTCTGAATTTGAAGGGTTGGTTCCTCCCAGCGTATTGGCGGCCATGTCATGAATGACAAACCCGAAAACCTAGAGTGGGATCAGCCATTTACTGTGGCGCAATTCGTTGCTGTAGCTTTATTGCTGCGCCGCGACAAGCACTTACCGATGGACGTCCTGGCTATTTTGCTGCGCGACTCAATGCCCGAATACACGGACATGACGGCAGCAGCGCTTGCGGTAATGTTGTTGGCAAAACGCTTTGCCACTTTGATAGCGCCGGCGACTTTGGTTTTCATTGAGCCGGAGCCGGGATCGCAGCAAGCGGAAGCCTTTGCGTATTTCGACGGTATCTCCGCGAAGGTGGCAGCCCTCAAGGCAGCAGCACACACAAAAACACAAGCAGCTGCGAACGCACTGAATAATTGAAATGGATAATCCTCTCCGACCGCTGCTCGCATACCAACAGAAAATCTTCGATCGCTTTAAGAATAGCGATGAATTAGGCTTGCAAATGCAGCAGCGGTTGGGGAAGACTTTGGTCTGCTGCCATTGGATGAAGCACCGCGGCTACAAGAATCCGCTCATAGCGGCGCCGTTGTCGGCAAGGGCTGAATGGTTGGCCAACATTCCCAATGCCAATTTAATTACCTACCAAAAAATTTCTAGGAATCCCGCCCTCGTCGACCCTAAAAAGTACGACTGCTTTATCATCGATGAATCGTCCTGCATTAAAAGCCCACGCTCAAACTGCACGAAGGCAATTCTAAAGCAAGCCCATCGTTTTCTGGGCCGTGCGATTCTCACCGGCATCCTCGTTCCAGAAAAAATCCAGGACGTATACTGCCAGCTTGCGTTTTTGAAAGGCGGCGCTTTTATGGGCTACGGTACTTTCTGGGGTTGGCAGTCGAAATTCTTTATGCAAGAGGGGTATGATTGGCATCCCATGCTCGGTACCCTTCCGCTTATTAAAGCAAGCGTTGCCGAGGCTATGGCTATTTTATCCCGTAAAGAAGCGGACGTTGGCTCGATTAAAGAGAGGAAAATAATCGAAGTGCCTATGAGCGCGGGAATTCGCGAAGTGTACAGGACACTACCAACAAAGTGGCGCCTACCTAATGGGCTTGAAACAAAGTTTGCCCCTGTGGCTGCCATATGGCTTCACCGAGCAAGCGGCGGACACTACAAGCCAAACGTAATCATGGAATGTGCGAAATACCAAGCGGTTTTAGCCCTTGCTCAAGAGCATAAAAAGCTGGTAGTCTGGTGCGCATACTCCTTGGAGATATTGCGCCTATGGCGATTCTTGAAAGAGCACGGGATCGACCGCACATTCATCCAGGGAAAAACCGACAAAGACGTTCGAGAAAAGCGGCGCCAATTATTCTTCAAAGCAAAGCGCTGCGTTATGATAGCGCAGCCTACTTGTGCGCGCTTTGGCCTTGATTTATCCGCTGCAAATAACGCGGTATATTTATCCTGCCCTTGGTCCTACAATACCCGCATGCAATCGGAGGATAGAATTATTCACCCATTCAAAAGAGGAAAGGTTTTCATTCATGACATAATTATGCGAGAAGCCGTCGACGAAACCATATTGACGGCCGTTCTCAACAAGCAAGACGCCTCCCGAGCTGTCATCGGAAAAGGCTATGTACAATCCTTCTGACCCTGTTAAGGTATACCCCACCATGAAACTCACCATCGGCAAAAAGCCCGCCCTCAAAGCTGCGGCACCCACCAAACCCCAACTCGCAAAAGCAAAAACGAAAGTAAAAACTGTTGCGGTCCGTGAGCGCAAACGCTCGCCGAAAGAATTGGCGCTGCTCTGGTTCAATGACCAGATGAACAGCCTGGTTGAAAAAATGAAATTGGAAGAGCTCGAACAATTTTCCGACGGCGCAACCGTGAACCAAACCACGCACGCCAAGGCCAAGCAATTTCTCGCTGGTCGCATTGATCGGGTTCTCATGCCCGTGCTCAAGCTGCTGAATAAGCGCAGCCTGCTGTGAAATTAAAGCGGCGGATTGTTGCAGCCCCTCCAATAATTAAAAGCCAACCGCGGCGCTTATTTATTACGATCGATCCGGGCATTGGCGGCACGGGGGTTGCAGTTTGGGACTACGACTATTTCGGTAGATTAGTCCCGCCAATAGCAAGCACGAGCTTTGGCGGCAAAGTCAAAAACGGCTGGGAAAACAGTGTCGCAGAAATTTCTAGGCAGTTTGGTATTTATGTTCGTTTGTATATGCCTGAGAAAATCTACTTCGAATTGCCAGCCCTGATGAACTCTGCTGTCGGCCATATTGCCTCTCAAAAAGGCGATTTAGTAAAGCTCGCGATTGCAGCCGGTGCAATTATTGGCGCCGCCGCTTTTACTGCGCGCACATCATTCGAAGCAATTCCTGTAGCCACGTGGAAAGGACAACTTCCAAAAGCCGAATCCACACGCCGTATTTTGGAACGCCTCCCACGTGGCTACTTTGCCTCCTACTATAAACCTACCTCCCACGAAATCGATGCCATCGGCATTGGGCTCCATGTGAAAGGCTGCTTATGACCCGCGTAAATGTTGGCATCGGCGCGCAAGAGCTTTGCGACCAGCATTTAATTGCTGAATACCGCGAGCTTCCGCGCTGCATTAGCCACAGATTAAAAGCGCCCATTGACGGCTTGTTCAGATTAGGCACTGGCCACGTTAAATGGTGCGCCCAATTCAAGGGCAGCTTAGCGATGCGCCAAAATTGTCTTGTAGAAGAAATGCAACGGCGTGGCTTTAAGCCGCTCTTTACTGCTTTAATTGTGCCGGCTACGATTGTGCTCAAGTACTGGACAGAGCTCGATAGCGCATATGCACGCGAGCTATTGATAGTTCGAATTAATTCCAAGCTCGTGAATATGAAGCGAGCAACTTGGACCAAATCAAAGCAGCCAACCTGGGCAACCCTCTCATGAAACTTACAATCAAAAAATCCCACCGCGCGCAAATCAAAAAAGGCTACTCGTACGATCCAAAACGCGACGGCGTATCGCAGTCAATTCTCCATGAATTTTTGGCGTGTAAAGAATCCGCGCGCATGTCGGTTATTCACGGGCGCTATGTGGACATGGCCAAATGGCCTTTGGTATACGGCTCCATCGCGCATGACCTTCTTGAATATGGCTACAAGCAGCGCGGCGATTTCACTCGCAGCGAGATAATGGCAGCAGCAGGCAAAGCAGCCGCAGCCCAGCTGACCAGAGAAGGCAACTCCTCAGACCGCGCTGAAATGGCTGAAATAGCCGGCTTAATTGCGGCGGAAATTATCACCGCCTATTTCAAATACTACTGGAAGAAGTCGGACAGCAAAGTGGAGTGGACGGTTATTGAATCGCAGTTCCGCTACAGCTTTGGCTTAGATGCTGATGCCGTCGGTAAAATAGACGGCGGTTTCATCGATAAAAATGGCGAGCATGTTCTATTCGAAACAAAGAACAAATCCCGCTTCGATAAAGACTTCGAGAATTGGCTGGGCATTGACATGCAGCTCGGCTATTACCTCTTCGGCTACGCGTCGCTTTTTCCTGGAGCCAAGCCGAAGCGCGCGCTCTACAATCTTCTTCGCCGCCCTAACAAGCCGAAGTTTGATAAGAATTTCAGCACGTGCATGGTAGCCTTGGAAAATGATTTAATAAAGCGGCCGGACTTTTACTTCCAGCGCTACTCCGTCAAATTTTCCGACCAAGAAATCGTGCGCCACAAACGCAGCATTGAATTCAAGATTGCGCTCTTCGTTAACTGGTTCAATAAGGCGCGGCATACTCCGCTAGAGCAAATCGATTTGGAATACAATCCAGGAGCGTGCGAACGCTTCGGCTCTAAGTGCGCTTTCCTAAGCCACTGCTCACTTGGCGATATTTCTGGACTCGACATTAAACCCCAACCCCACATGGAGCTCGAAACCAATGGCTAAGGTCATGAAATTAGGACCGGCGAAAGCCGATAAAATTACCACGATGAAAAGCAAAACGCTTTTGAATATCTCCTTGGATGAGGATATTAATCAGCCGCCCGATACGTTGACTCGGTACTCGTGGCTATTGTACGGCAACAAAGGCATCGGCAAAACCAGCATCACAACCCACTTCCCCAATCCAATTCTCCTCGCCCTCGAGCCGGGATATAAAGGCTTGACGGTAAACGCAAAGAAGGTTCCCGATTGGGCCCACTTTCTGGGGTATGTCGATTTGCTGATGAAAGAAAACGACGAGACAAGAACCGTGATTGTCGACACGGTGGATTTAATGTATGACCACGCCTATGATGCGGAATGCGCAAGGCTGAAGATCAACAACCCCACCGAGGAAAACGATTTTGGTGCGACGTGGCGCAAAATCCGCAAAATGTTTCGGCAGCAAATTGAGCGTCTGCTCTCTCTGCCGGGCTGCGTGATTTTTATCTCGCACGATACCGAAAAAGAAATCGACGTGATTGGTAGCGAGGGCTCGGAAAAACGGGAGCGCGTCCAACCGACAATTGCAAAGCAGGGCCTGCAAGAGGTGGAAGGCTTGATGGACATGATCGGCTATTACGGTTATGACGGAGACGACCGCTTTCTTTGGATATCCGGTTCACAAGTCCGCGTCGGCAAGTGCCGCCCAGAAAAACACTTCCTCACAAAAAGTGGAGAACGCATTTCTCGCATTCCAATGGGAAAATCCGCAGCAGAAGCTTTCCGCAATTTACAAACCGCCTTCGACAATAAACAGGAAACCGTTGGCGGCGTGGTTGAAAAAGAAATCAAAAAGAAAAGTGCTTTACAATTGAAAAAGCCCTGATATACTAAGCTTCTTACGCCACCCCCAAACTCGTTCTTTGAAAGGAACAACCCATGGGCAAGTTGAATTTGAAAATCACGAGCAAAGCTTTTGCCACCGCAAAGGAAAAGCTCGAAGAGTTCGGTGAAGACGTCACGCTCGATGCAGGCCGGTACAATGGCCAAATCACTGACGTCCGTTCGCCGAAAGCCGGCCTTGTCATTATCGACATCAAGGAAGAGGAAAGCGGCGGCCGCGTTTCCATTATCTTCTCGACCGACGAGGAGAAGCTGGTTTGGCTGCTCCAAACGCTGAAGAAGTTCGGCCTTGCGCCTACCGACGGCGACGAGGTTGTTGCTGCTCTCGAAGAATTGAAGAGCGCAAAGCCCACCATTCTGTTCTCGGTCAAAGAAAAAGACGGCTACACCAATGCGCGCATTGAGAAAATGCTTGGCGAAGGCGATGAGGCTGACGCCGAGGAAACCTCCGCCGTGGATGAAGATGCGGGCGATGCTTCCGCTGGCGCCAAGAAGGATTCGCCCAAGGCGAAAGCCGGTAAGGCGAAACCTGCCAAGGGCAAGGCCAAGGCCGTAGTCGAAGAAGAAGAAGAAGAAGAAGAAGAAGAAGCAGTCGAAGAAGAAGAACCCGCCGACGAAGAAGAAGAGGTCGAGATTAAGCCCGGCCTGAAGCTGAAGGCCACCATCCAGGGTGAAGAAGGCGTGAAGTGCGAAATCATCGAAGTCTTCGAAGCCGATGGAAAGGTTACCGTTAAGCGCACTGCTGACGGCAAGAAGTTCAAAATCCCCGTCGATCGTCTCAGCCTGTAATTGAATTGAATTGAACCGTGCAATAAGACCGAGATTATTGCACGGCTCCGTTGTTGCTTGAAGTTAAACCCCCAACAGACAAGGCATCCGTCTTGTCGCCAACAAAGAAAGAGCTCGCCATGATTATCTTGAAGTCGAAAATCCCCGCGGCCCTGGTTACCGGAAAGCCCGCCAAAGCCGCAAAGATCAAAGCCGAAAAGGCTAAGACCGAGCGCACCCCCAAGGTCAAAGCCAAAGCCGCGCCCAAAGCCAAAGTGGTTTCCAAAGATGGCGACGCATTGAAGCATAAGCTTATTGCTTCCTATGACAAGCGCGAGCGCGCTTTGCAACGCCTGGTTACCCTCGTCGCCAAAAAGAAGGAAATCCTTAAGGGTATTATTCAGAAGATTCGCAAGATCAAGTAATGTTTCTAAAAATCAATAAAGCCCAAGGTCCGATAGCCTCGGATCTTGGGCTTCTTAATCTAACGGATGGATGGATAGCGCTGGATACTGAGGGCACTGGGTTGGACGCTTGGGGAACCAAGGGAATCGACCGAGCCGCGGAGCCAGCGCGCACCTTTGCAGTTTCCTTCTGTGATGCGGATGGCAATTTCGGCTTTGAACGTTGGCGCGTCGATCCTAAAACCAGGAAGGTTCACGCCACGCCCAGCAAAGAATTGCGCAAGCTGCTAGCCGATAAAACCGTGAAGAAGGTTTTATACAACGCCAATTTTGACGTGCGTTTTCTGGAGAAAGCGGGGCTTGAAGTTAGCGGCCCGATTATTGACGTCCTTTTGATGGTCCACGTTTTGGATCCAGATTCATTTGATAAGCGGCTGAAGCCTACTGCTAAGAAAATCGTCAACATCCCAATGGATGACGAAGAGGATTTGAAGCAGTCAATAAAGAAAGTCCGAGCTCGCACGCGCGCGGCTCGGTTACGCGTTAAATCCGGAATTGCAACCGCTGAGGATCTTGAATTTTCGCTGTATGCAATCCACGAGCCCGAGGGAAACGAATGGCAGGAATTAAAGACAAGCGATGACTCTTCCACCATGGCGGACTGCTTTCTAGGCGATCACGCCGCCCTCAGAAAATACGCTTGTGTGGATGCGCTTAGAACCGCGATGCTTTATCTAGCATGCGTCGATGCGCTGGACCGAGATAAAGCCGACGGCGGTAAGCTCTGGGAGATTTACAACATGGAGCAAGAGCTTCAGGTGGTTGTCAAGTCTATGGAGGATAGAGGTATCCGCGTTGACCCGGCCCGAAATGAGGAGGTTATCGCTTTTTATCTAAAGCTTATTGCAAAGCACGGCAAGGCGGTTCGAGCAATTGCCGGCGAAGATTTTAATGCTAAGAGCTGGCGATTCAAGCAGCGCTATTTTTTCAAGGACCGTGATTTTGTTCCCATCCGGTATTCCGAAAACAAAAGCAAAACCACGCAGCGGACCAAGAAGTATCCTGCCTGCCAATGGTGCAAAGGAATAGGCTGCAAAGTCTGCCAAGGCACCGGGCGCTCGCCTAAGTGCGATGGTGAATTTCTGGAAAGCGTGGGCGTAGATAAGACCGGCGATGAACCGAAAAAGAAAGAGCCGCTGGCTTGGGAATTACTCCACTACACAGCGGCCTCTTCAATGCTTTCCTTTTGCGCTGCTTTCCAGCGCTTTGGTTGTGTCGAAAAAGACGGCACTATATTGCACCCGAATTTCAAGCAAGCCGGTCCGGTTACGGGACGCTTCTCATCGGAGAACCCTAACCTCCAAAATATCGCAGACGACGACAGCGGCAAAAAACGGGTGGCAATACCGTACCGCAGCCGCGAGCCGATTATCCCGCGCGCTGAGCATGTGCTTTACCTTCCAGACTACAGTCAGATTGAAATCTGGATTCTTTTTCTGCGGTCTAAGGATAAAGCACTCGGAGAGATTTTGCTAGCTGGCGGTGATACCCACGGCCGAGTCGCGCAAACAGTTGTTCCAGGCGCGTTCGATTTGGAGCAAGCCCTCAAGGATAAGAACAAAGACCCGAACGCCCTTACTCCAGGAAAATTGGCAAACCTAAAAGCGTACGTCACAACGCGCAAGAAAGCAAAGAATACGCAATTCTGTAAAGTGTACGGCGGCGGTCCAAAGAAAATTGCGCAAGTCGCCGGCTGCTCTTTAATTGATGCGGAAGAATTCGTTGAGCGGTACGAGGCAACGTTTTCCGGCGTAACAGAGTTCATGCAAAGCAATTTATTGTTCGTCCGGAAGAACGGCTACATCACCAACGCCTACGGCCGCGTTTATCCAATCGACCGCGATCGCGCTTATGTCGGCACCAATTACGACATTCAAGGAACCGCTGCCGATTTAATTAAGCGTGCTATGATAAGGGTCTACAAAAATGTTTGCCAAACCGCCTACAAGGGAAAGGTATTTCTGGAGCTAACCATGCACGACGAGCTTTGCTTGGACGTGCACAAATCAGTTGATAATAAAACCACAATGCGCGCTATCGTTACCGAAATGCAGGCCGACTATAAATTGCTGGGCTGCCCGATCCCATTCCCGGTAGGAATGAAAATATCAACAGCGCGCTGGAGCGAAACCATGGAAGTTAAATTATGAGACCCGCAAAGAAAAAAGTGGACTATAATTTGGCGGCAATCATGAATACGTTTGGGGCCAACATTGAAGAGTCGGCCGACGTTGAGTGGAATGGAGATTGTTTAATTTGCGGCGGCAAGAAAAAGGTTTGGGTAAATACCGACAAGCAGCTTTTCGATTGTAAGGTCTGCGGCGCTACGGGTAACGTCTACAGCTTTTACAAATTATTCCACGCGGCTTGCGCGGCTAAACCACCCGGCCTTGCGGATTGGCTAAAGCTTTCAGAAAGCCGCGGCATTCCTAAGTATGTTCTTGAAAAATTCGGCTTGGTTCGGCGCAAGTCAGAATGGTATCTGCCCATCCGTGGCTATACCGGAAACATTGTCGATTTGCGCCGGTACGCTTTGAATAAATTGCTGTCGGCAAAGGGTTCTGAATTATCGCTGTGGAATGCCGACTCGTTAAAGGACTTAAAGAAACCCACAACGGTTTGGTGGTGCGAAGGCGAGTGGGACGGAATGGCGGTGTGGTGGTTTTTGGAAAAGCTGAATATGCTGGACGACAATGTTGTCGTTGCAGTTCCCGGCGCGGTTACTCTCAAGCCCGCGTGGATGGACTGGATTAAAGGCCACCATGTAATTGCCCTGTACGATAATGACGAGGCTGGGATTAAGGGTGAGCGGAAAGTAGCGGAGCGGTTCAAGGGCATTGCTAAAAGCGTCAAGTATGTGCATTGGCCTGCGTCCAAGCCGAACGGCTACGACGCTCGCGATTACATAACTCAAGGCTTTGCAAACAATGAGACACCCGAAAATTTACTTGCGGCTTTGAAGGTAATAATAAAAAATAGCTGCCGCTTTGACATGCGCGAAGGTGCGGGAGAAGCAGCCGAAGCATTGTCATCGGCGGACGCAATTAATTTCGAGGGCTTGCTTGCGGCTTTTGAAAAGCGTATGAAAATGACAACCGACTTGCGGCAGGCGTTGCACATATGCGCGGCCGTTTGTTTGTCTATAGATATTCCCGGCGATCCAATATGGCTTTATCTAGTCGGAGCTCCGGGCTTCGGTAAGACAATGATTCTCGGCTCGACAGCCGACTCGGAGCGCTGCGTACTGCGGTCCACCGTAACCGCGCACTCGTTTGTTTCTGGGTGGCGTGGCGAAGGCGCAAATGATCCGAGTTTAATTCCCAAGCTGGTTGGCAAGACGTTTGTGTGCAAAGACTTTACCGAAATTTTGACTATGCCTAAAATTGCGCAAGACGAGGTTTTCAGTACTCTCCGCGGTGCATACGACGGCGTGGTCCAGAAAACATTTGGCAATGGCGTTACGCGCGAATATAAAGACTGCCGCTTTGCATTGTTGGCCGGCGTAACGCATTCAATTAATGGTCACAAGCAAAGCTCTATGGGAGAGCGCTTTTTGAAATTCCAAATGCGGCGAATGGAAGGGAAGCAAACCGAAGACGTTATCGATGCCGCGATTGCATCCGTTGGTAATGAAGCAACCACCGAAGCCGAGCTGCGTGATGCCTTTACTAAATTCTTGTTAAATAAAATCGACATTGAAAACCTTCCGACATTCGCCGACCGACTGAAGAATAGGCTTCGCGGCCTTGTTCAATTAATTGCTTTCTTGCGAGCTCAAGTTGAACGGAACGAGCGGACAAACAATGTGATCTTTCGGCCTGAACCAGAAGCAGGCACGCGCTTAGCCAAGCAGTTAACCAAGCTGGGAATGTGCTTGGCTGTGGTCAAGCGCGAGGATACAATTACGGAAGAAACCTACAATCTTCTGGAGCGTGTGGCATTGGATACTGCCGTCGGTTTTCACTTGGATATTGTGGACATTGTTGTCAAGCACAATGGACCGATCGACCGCGAAAGTCTTGGCAAATTAGCGGATATATCCTACGGTGCTATCGGCAGTTATTTAGAGGATTTGATTATGCTGAAAATCGTTATCGAAACCAAGCAGAATGATAAAGTATCGGTTGGACGTCCCAAACGATTTTATCATTTAACCCCAACCCTGGAGCGACTATGGAAACAAACCAAAGGTATGCAAACGACCCTCAAGCTAAAGCGGTCGCGAGCTTCATAACAATGATCGGCGCAACCGCAATGATCGATATCCTCAGAATGGAAAAATCTGTAGCATCGAATCATGAATTGATTTTGGCAGGCGACCGATGCCAAACAATGTCGAATGAATTTGCGAAGAGGTATAAAGCCTGCCCCGGTGACGAGCGCTTATTGCGCGCGCGTTTATTACTGGAGGAGCTGGGCGAATTACTGCTTGCAATGGCTGCATCGGACGAAGTCCAGATGGTTGACGCCATTGCGGATTTGGCCTATGTGACAATCGGCACAGCGGTTACCTTCGACCTGCCATTTGCCCCCGCGCTCGCGGAAGCACATCGATCGAATTTAACTAAGGACTCGCACGTCGACCACGCCGCAGGAATTAAAGGCAAGGGCGAATCGTTCAGCCAGCCGGATTTTCAAGCCGTTCTCATAGCGCATAGAATGGGCAAATACCAATGAGCAGTATCCGCACCTCTAGCGAAACCATTGAGCAGTCGATTTTCAAGGTGACCAAGCTGTGGGCTGAAATGCGCAGCAAGGATCCACGCACAAAAGTAGGCGCCGCAATTTACGACCCAGAGAATGGCGGCTTGTTTTTGGGTTACAACGGATTTGCCAAGGGTCTTCCCGATGAAGCCTACATGTGGGAATCCCCGCTAAAATATGATTATGTAATTCATGCCGAAATGAATGCATTAATTAAAGCGCTTTTGAGCGGTGCCGACATTAAAACCTGTTGGCTTGTGTGCACGCATCTGCCCTGCGAGAAGTGCATTCGCGACGTCGTTGCTGTGCACAAGCCCTGCCGCTTATTGTATGGCAACGGTAATTCTAATCTCCACGGATCGAACACTTTAGCATTTGCAAAAACCATTTGCGATACCCTCCACATCAGCCTCGAAGCCCTTAAGGAATAAGCCCGTGATTAACGCATACCCAACCGTCGACCATGCTTGGCGCGGTGTCATTAATGATATTTTAGCAAAGGGCAGACATACGCCGTCGCGCGTTGGCGACTGCTTAGAAATTCTCGGCTACACTGTCACAATCGAAAATCCAAGCTACAGAATGCTGATGAACCCGCGGCGCAAAATGTCTCGCAAATATGTCGGCGCGGAATTCTTTTGGTACTTCGCGGGCGAGAAATCGATTGCTCGATTACTTCCTTACGCGCCTACATACGGGCGCTTTACCAATGACGGTAAAGAAACAACCGGTGGCTACGGTTGGCGCATGAGCGGTAATTCTTTCGGCGGCGCCAATCAATTCGTTGACGTCTATTCTATTCTGTCGGAGATAAAAGAATCCCGCCAATGCGTCATCAGTATTTGGAATCCGCAGGATCTTGCGGTTGCCCGCGTCGGTGGTTGCAAAGATACGCCGTGCGCATTAAATCTCCAATTCTTTATTCGAGATAATAAATTGCACATGGTTAGCTATATCCGATCCAACGACGTGTGGCTCGGTATGCCTTATGACTTCTATTGCTTTATGAGCATTCAATCGGTTCTCGCCACCGCGCTTGGTATCGGCATGGGTACCTACACGCACACAATCGGCTCCGTGCATATTTATTCCAAATATCTTACCAACTGCGAAGAAGCATTGTCCCCACCGCTCCCAGGAAACGAAGCTGAAATTGACGAGCGCATGTCTTCGTCGTTATTTTCGTCGAACACAATCCTCAACGGCTCGGCGCGAATTTTCGAAATGCACGCGGCGTTGCATACTACCGCGGACACGTATGCCGGTGAGAGTAGTGATAATTGGATTGAAGATATGTTCACGGCTTGCGCCCTCGCACTGAGTGGCTTGTCCGACTGCACCTTCGATCGGAGTGTGCTTAATCAACCCGCTATCTTTGGAGAAATCACATGAAGCACCGCATTATGATCGAGGGCGCTGACACGCTCGGCAAAACAACTGCTATGGATACTGCACGCGCGAAGCTGCAGCATAAGCAAAGCGGCATTGCTCCGAGCCATCGCAAAATGGGATTGCCGGAAGCAGAATGGTCCGAATCCGATTGGCTGCACTGGGCTTCCAGGGAGGACAGCTGCTTTGTTGATCGCGGTCCATTGAGTGAAATTATTTACGGGCATGTTGCTCGTGGTCGCGCAGCATTAAGCTCACCAGGATTTATGCTTGCCCTGGGAATGCTCGCCCGTGCCCAGTACAGAATTGTCATAGTCACTGCGCCGTCATTTGTGTATGGTGACATTCTGGCGAAGCGATACGATGCTAGCCGAGAGGCTTTCGATAAGCCAACCATTCTGAAAGTGAATAATTGCTACCGGCGATTAGCTACAACAGGCATTTTCAGAGACTATGAGATTCCGGAGTGGTTCCTGAAAAATCACGTCATTCACATTGACATAAAGTCAGTCGAGTCATTCCCCTCAATTTCGGATTTAATTCAATGAAATTAAAGCTGCCGATTAAAGGCGATGGCTTGAAGGTGGGCGAAACATTTTCTCAGTTTCCTGGAAACGGTACGATAACCATTTTGAAATTGGGCGTGGACTCGGCGCGGATTAAAGTGATTTTCTGGGTGGGGAGTGAGCGTCGCACCTATAATTGCACGGGCATGCGGTGGGCCATCGCGGCGGAAAAAGCTCAGGATCGCGGCATACTGGGTATGAGTCCATCCGCCACCCCAAAAACCCCGAAAAAACTCTACTTACGCCCTAGCGGTAAGTAGGGTCGAAAAAGACACCTATGTACATTTGTTTGGGAGGGTGTAGGATACATTCATGAACACTGACCATCCCACCGCTGACTTCTTGCTGGCCGAAATTGCCAAGGGAAAAACCTTGTACATTCAGACCGCCACGCACATCACGAAGGTCGACCAAGCTTGTGTGGACCGCTTCAACCAAGCTGGGCGCCAACCAGTGCTTGCTAATGGCTCCCGCACCAAGAAGCTGCTGGTGGCCAAGGGTGAGCTCTATGTTGTCCTGGACAAGTACAACCACAAGCTTGAGCTGGTTTGAATCAGAGTCCGAAAAGACACCTATGTACATTTGTTTTCCCCATGCTAGAATACATTCATGAACACTGCACCCACCCACTTCCCCAACCCACTCCACCCCACTTTTCTGCACACCATTCAAGGACAAGAGCACAAGCTGACCTTTAATCCCGACCTTGCATTGCGCATGGGTAAAGTCAAAGCGTGCAACCACAAGCTCCTCGCGCTCGTTCGTCCGTGCCCCAAAAATAAGCGCGCATTTTATCTTGAAGTTTATTCAAACGGTTGGCCGTTTTCGGGTCCCGTCTACCTCGCCGCTTAATCTACAAATAGATTACCGCCATCGCTTCCCTCAGTGCATTGTGCACTGAGGGCTCGAGCAGTAGATAACCCAACCCACAGGATTCCGCATGGCCATCACCATTTCAGACATTGCAAACCTTGCAAAAGAATTCACCGTGGTTCTTCAGCACTGGTTGACAGTCGAGGAACTTGCAGCGGTCAATGCGGAAAACCTTATTGACTTGGAATGCTGTGCGAGCCACAAATACTGCGACGCCGACGATGCGATGATCGCGGCTCAGATTATTTGCGGCTTTACCTACAGCGAAATTGGCGAACACAAAGCCACCGCGGCCGCAGCTTGGGCTCTTGCCAAAGCTGGTCGCTTTACCCTCTAAGGAATAACCATGCCCCATGCACCTACCCGCACGGCCCTTTCGCTCCCCGCACAGCTTGACGATTTTGACAGACGCATTGCCGAGCTCCAAGCAATGGCCGCCGAAATTCGAAAAGAAAAAGGCGACCTTAAGCACCAATCCGCTGGAGCGGAATCGGTCAGGGAAGTGAACAATATGCTCCTCGACTGCTTAATCCACCTCGACCATTTCGTCTAAGGGATAACCCAATGCACACCACCGATCCCACCCTGTTTGCCGTCCCCGTCCCCTCCATTGCAGTACAGCTCGAAAAGCTGAACGAGCGCATCGCTGCGCTCAAGGCAATGTCCGAGAAAATCGGAAGGGAGAAGGCCGACTCTGGGCTAAAGTACGTCGGAGCAGAGTCAATCAGAGACGTGAATAATATCTTAGACGACTGCCTGATGCAGCTCGACTATTTTGTCTAAGGGAATAAGCATGTACACAATCTCCGGCCGTCTTCGCTCCGTCCGCCTTGGCAACCACCTCACTGAAAGGGGCCGCGGTATTCTCCGCCTCCTCCCCTTCCAGGAAAGAATGAAATTCCTTCGCCGCATGCGTCGCATTATTGTTGGCGTATTTTGAACCACCCCCCCGCCGAATTACTCGGCACCGTCCCGAAAGGACCGCAATGAAGTTTGCATTTATCCCCCACCCCATCACCAAAGACGGTGACACGGAAACCATTACCCTCGAAGTCGGTCGTTATGGCGATCAAACGAAAACCATTAAAGTGGTTTGGACTCGAATCAAGGGAACTGATTGGAGCAATGCCCGCGTGCTCGGGGTTTCCGCACTCCACCAAGTGCTTGCTGTGGCCGGATCGAATATGCGCACGCTCGCAAAATTCGTTGAAGATCACGAGCTCGACATGGACGATCCGGATGCTTTGATTAGCATGATCGAGCGCGAAGGCGGTTCTTGTTATGTGCGCAACGCCGCTGGGCAGCTGGTTTGCTATTCCGACGTCTCAAAGAATGGCGACCGCAAAGAATTCATTACCACCACCGCCGCTGGTATGAACCACGAATACTCCGTATTCGCCGAGGATGAAGATCGCGCGAAGGCGATGGTCACCCGCTTGCTTGTGTCGGGCGCGGAGGATAACGATGCGCTTTATGATGAGCTTAAGCATTGGGGCAAAGCCGGAAAGCCGATCAAAGAAGTTGAAAAGAAATCAACTGTCAAAGCTCCCGACCTTGGGCTCTACTGCAAGCGCGGCCATCAGCGCAAAGCCCTTGCAATGAAGCTGAAATTGAAGGAAAAAGTCAAAGAGGGCGGCGACGCCAAACCTACGAAGTGACTTCTACCTGAGGAGGCTGGATGGGTACCAGCCGAAACCGTCGGGAGACGGTCGTAGAAACCCTACAAGGAGATTATCATGGTAAGCAAATGGGGACAGCGCGGAACATTCTTGGAGGCGGATTTGAAAGCCGCAGCCGATGCTTATTCCGCCGGGCTTGCTGGATGCTCGGGCATTCCTATTTCATTGACCGAGGCGGCGTCCATGGTGCCCTGTGACAGGCTCCACTTGATGCGCTACCTGCGAGCTCACAAAAAACCTATCCGCGCGCGGGGTCGACCTGTGGACGGTGAATTGTGAAATTGATGCTGGCCAAAAAGCGCCTTGTATTAAAGCGAGCAGTCGCTGCAATAAACTTGGAGCTATTGGAAGCGCACATCCGAGCGGTGGGTTCTGCTGGAATAACCGCTCGGGGCTACGGTAAGAAGCACAAGCTCGACCCAATGATTGTTTTGAAAGCGCTAGGTAAACTCTACAAGAAGTACAGACGCCACGGGCTCCATCAAGAATGGGTTCCGTGTAGCGACTTCGCAATCCAACAGGGACGCTATTGGTTCCAGAAAGACGATAATGGATAAGCCCTTCGTTAGCCGCTCCAGGTATTCACTGGAGAAAATGATTGCGCGCGAGGAGGCGCGTGCATTAGCTGCCAAACTCCGAAAACCACGGTGCAGCGCCAAGGTCCAAGTTCCTTGCGTGGTTTGCGGCCGACTATTCCGCTCCGATGCAAAGCAGTATAATGGCTGCTGCAGTAATGTCTGCGCTGAACGCGACCGCACCAACCCCAAAGGATTAAAGCCGTGACCACCACCGCCTTCCAAGATCTTGTCCGCCTGTGCGAGAAGCTCGAAGCATTCAAGAATTACGTGCACCAGAGGCTCGATGCAATGGGCATTGAAAAAGAGCCCAATGGCAAGCACTCCGCAAATGGTTGTAGGATCGGCGATCGCCTGGATTTACTGGAGGAGCGTACGAAGAAAGCGGGAGCGGGAGTGGAAGCCGAGTATCGTCGCAAGCGCTTGGAGATTATCACGGCACTATTGACAGCGCCTAATTCTGGGGGGAACATTGAGGGGGCCGTGAATTTCGCCGATAAGCTTATGCTTATTAATGAACTTGCGCCTATTCCAGCCGGAGCGACCCATAAAAAATTAGAGCCGGGGCCACCGCCTTGGTGGTGCACAGCACCACTGCAGCCGCCGTTCATTTCCACGTGCCAAACCGACCAAGTCGCGAACGGAAAGCCAAAGTGAATACCAAAGAGCGAGTCGGCCCGTTTTTCAAGCAATTCGGATCCAAGTGGAGCGCCGCTAAACTTTATCCGGAACCGGAATGGAGCTCAATAATTGAACCATTTGCTGGCGGCGCCGGCTATGCGTGCCTGTATCCCACGAAAAATGTAGTGCTTTACGACACCGACGAAAACCTGAGCGCATTGTGGCGGTGGCTAATTAAAGAGGCGACCCCAGGTCTTATCCGAGCAATACCACTTCACACCCAAGAAGGCACCGACATCCGCACAATGAATCTGCTCCCCGGCCAACAGTTGCTTCTTAAGCATTGGCAGCGCACAAATAATGTTGGTAATTGCTGGACCATTTCTGCGTGGGGTAATATGCCCGGGCAATTTACAGAATCCACGCGCTCTAGGCTTGCCGATCAAATCGGTGCAATAAAGCACTGGAGCTTCGCGCAGCCCGACTACAGCAAATCTGCAACGTGGTTTTTTGATCCGCCCTACCAAAGCAATTATGCCTACCGGCAACCGCTAATAGACTTCAGCGCTCTTGCAATACTGGTCAAGTCCCTGTACGGGCAAGTGATAGTATGCGAGGGTGGGGAGTCCCCGAATTGGCTTCCATTTAAACCGCTGGCAACACGCGTTACTTCCCGGCGCACCGCCTCCAATAACCATCACTGCAAAGAATGGATTTGGACTAGTAGCCGTGTTGCCTTAACATTGAAAAAGCATGCGCCAAACCAACCCACAACCCACAGAAAGACAACGTGAAAAATCCATTCTTTACCGCCCTTATATTGCTCGCCGCTTTTGCCATGAGCGCATTGGCAGCAGTTGGTATGCTTGTGCATGCCGATAAAAGTGACTTCAGAACCGCTGTGGTGTTTGCTATAATTATGCTGACAGGTGTTTTGGTCATAATAGTCGCGCTGAAGGATGAAGATTAATGGACTTCCAGACTGCGCGCGATTATCGACTACCGTTTGGAAAGCACAAAGGCAAACGCATAGGATTAGTGGCTCGAACGCCAGAGGGCATTTGCTATTTGAATTGGCTTGACTCGGCCCGCGCAATTGATCGTCTGCGCGGGGCGGGTACTCGTTTCGATGCGGCCTTGAGTATCTACCTGAGCCATCCGAAGGTTATCTCTTATCTCGCCGCCGCCGCCAGGGTTACCAAAGGCGATTAGGGTTTATTCTTCATAGCTAAATCCCAACCTTCATCGCCATCGCGCTCGGCTTTTTCGCGACGAGCAGTTTCAGCCTGGGCTTTTGCTTGGGCTGTAGCCATTTCTATTTCTGCTTGCTGCTTGCTTTCCCGATCCTTCTTGCTGTCCATGGCTTTCTTTGTGCCGAATATAAGCGCAAGAATCGCCGAGCCTCCAGTAATAATTCCCTCCGGGCTGAGCAAACCCCCGAATAAACTGGACAAACCACCTGTACCAATACCGCCGAATTTCTGCAGCATGGCGAGCAGCGCGGCGGTATCTACCTCGGCACCGGAACGCTTTTCCGCGGTGGCTTGTTCTTTGGTTAGGCGCTCGCTAAATGTAGTCCGTTTGACATTGCCGACAACGGGCTGCGGCCCTGTAGGGGTGGTGATAATTAAATCAATTTCAAAATTATCCTCGGTCTTTGTGACCTGCGTTTCCTCCCGCTTCGTTTCCTCCGTGGCAGTGCGCACAAATGGCGAGCGCCACGTGCATCCGCCGGCCGCTAAACATAAAAGCAGCACCGCCAAAATTGTGAGGAGTACTCTAATTCGGATTGCGGTTTCACGTGAGGCGCTCATTGTTTCACCTCTCTGCGCATCTGCTGAACCTCGACAAGAATTCCCTTAATGTCGCCCTTCATTTCCTGAAGCGAGCCGGCGGTGTAGCGAGCATTTATCTCCGAGCTATTTACTCGAATGCTCATGTCTTCATAGCGAGCGGCATTTGCTTTAGCGCTTTCCAACGCTTCGGCTATGTCCCTGCGCATGGCAATTGCATTGGCTTCTATTTTATCCAAGTCGCGCTGCCGCACTGTATCCAACGCCCACCAGGCAATTGAGCATACCAAAATTAATGGGATGGCTATTTTCGTTTGCGGAGTCATTACACTATCCACTTTCTTTGTCATTGCTTTAAAGGCTTCGCCGGGCGTGGGAGTATTCACTGCGTTCCCTTACACGGCTATGGGTTGTTCGAGACGAATAGATGACAGAGCAGCAGTAATTGTATTCGCAACATTTGCTGTGCCCCAAGCAATTGTGGCATCCACAAGTAGAGCAATTGTGGTGTCGATGGTTGTGATTGCAGTTCCGAGAATTCGGTAAGCTACACCGTCAATTCGCAACACTCCCTGCGCAATTACCGTGCCACTTACTGGACCAGCGGTGGTTGGGATGCGACAGATAATTTCCGCATCCAACTCGTAAGTGGCATCAGTCAGAGTGCCGAGGGTTGGCGTGCCGAAATTCAGAACAACAGTGCCACCGATTGCTATTCTGAAATTGATTGTCGGGGTTGCAGTTGTGCTTATTTTCCCGCTGCTTTTCAATCGAATCACAGAGCCATAATCCAGTGCATTCACTGGAAGAGTATTATTACCAACGGCAGTTCTCGTACCGATGACGCCAGTATCCACCCCGAGAATGGTGGTCTCTGTTGTGGTGTTTGCAATTGTCACATTCGAAGTCTGTGCGGAAATAACTCCGGATGCAGCAATTGCTCTGCGTGTAGTCAGAGGATTTGACAGAGCAATTAACAGCAAGCCAAAAGCTGATGCATTGCTAGCGACGGTACTTAGTGTGGCCGAAGCCAATTGGAAGTCACTAGCTGCTGATTGTGCTGCCGAGCCGAGACCGAGATTCGATCGTGCGGTTGGTATGCTCGCAAGATCGGAGAGATTATTGCCGCGCCTAGAGTATGTAGCATTAAGCTCAGTAGCTAAGTCGGTTACCATTTGTGCAGGAGTGCGGCCCTCCATAACAGTGCGGCCGATAGCGTCTATTGCACCGGTTGCGCGCGCGTAGGAGTTTATTGCAATGGGCATTTAATTACCTTAGAAGAAGCGCATTGATTTGCGCCTCGGTTAATGTTTCAGTTTCCACATAGCCAGCACCGCCGTCGGTAGCACTCGATGGACCAGCGCCGCCAGCAACATCGATTGTCTGCACGCCAGCAAATGCAGCGGCGATTAGCGCAATGTATCCACCGCCACCGCCACCGCCGTCTTCGCCTGAACCGGACACACCATTGCCGCCATTCGCCAGGTAGGTTCCGCCAGTTATTGTACCGGTGCAAATAATTGTTATTGAACCGCCACCACCACCACCGGGCGACTGATCGGTTCCGGGCTTGCCTTGGGTTTGGCCGGACACATCGAATGTGCCACCTGTTGCAATTAAATTGCCTGCAATAATTAATAGCAAACTACCACCACCCTTCGCGCGCCAGGGCTCGGTGGTGAATGCTCCGATGCCACCAACCATCGGTTTCTGCGCCATCCAAGTACGCTTTGTGCCAGCAAATGATGGGCCAGCAATACCACCTGCAGCACTCGGTCCGGCAGCACTACCGCCAGCACTACCGCCAGCGCCAGCGCCACCCCCACCAGTGATATCGCCACCACTTACAACAGCCACACCATTTTCCGCTATGACGGTATTGAGTAATGGTAGTTGAAGACGGTTTGCGGTGGAGACACGCGTCAGGCTGAGCACTGCAGCTAAAGTCACATCACCGGCCACTCTAATTATGGAAACCACCGGAAAGGTTTTTGCAGCAGTCAATTCAATAGACGCATACTCGTAAAAGCCCATCGAGGTTGGTGCTGCATCCGCATTAACAAAAGCACCATCCAGTCCCGCGCCACCTGGAGTAATTGCACGGCGGGAAACGCGAGGAGCACCCGCATCGCCGTTTGCAATTGCAATGGGATTATCGCGAAAGCGAAAAGTAAGCGAGGTAGCGAGCGGACTATCGGGATCGATTTCGCTATTGGTAATTGGGATATATGCCATGGTGATTCCTTAAGTTAATTCCGTGGAGCTGAGATTGGTAGGAGTAAAGTCACCACTCATACTTTTCACGCGGCGCAATCTCTGCCGACCTCTCGACACCTTTCGTGTCGACACGCGTCAGCACCTTTGGCGACACAACGACTGGATCCTCTGAGGGCTCGCCTTTATACTCGGGCACACGCTCGTCAATAATGGCGCCGCCCAGGCCGTGCTGTGCGAGTGCTGCGTTTATTTCTTTCGCTGCATTAAGGCGGTACTCGATGTATCCGCGCTCAGTGGTTACGCGAAATTTGCGAAGGGTGATCATACGGTTTCCGTGAATCCGAGGGGTGCGGTGTAGATAAGATCTAAGTAAAGCCAGTCGACCGCAATGCCGACGCTCGTGCCGGTTGCAGGGACGCGAATAATAAAAAACCCTATGCCCGTCACTCGGGCCGCGCCGGTGGGGATGTTGGTTGTAATGGTCGCATAAAGGACGTTATCGATGAAGAATGTCGCCGACGTTCCTGTGGCGTTGACCCTGACATCGAAGTTTCGGTATACGTCCAGGGCGCCAAGGGCGATGCCGGTATCCGTCGCGGTTTCCACGTTATCGGCCCGGCAAACGGCGAACCAGTTGCCGCCGTTTGTCGAGCGGAAAAACACGCCGTCGACCGATTCCGCCGCTATTGAGTCGATAAAGCCAATTCGGATTGCTCCGGTCAGCGCGCCGGTCAGGAACGCGACCGTTGGCGCCATGCACACAATAATGCGATAGGCGTCTGCCCCGAAAGCGATGGATGTCCCCGCGCTGATAACGCCCGCCCGCTGATTCGCGCTAGCGCTGGCGCCGCTTGTGGACCGCAGGACGCCGAACCTGTTGCCAACATTGATCGCCGCATTCGAGCCACCGGCGGTGGCGGCGGCCATGCCAAGGCCCAGGCCAACGGTTCCCGATGGAAATTGTTCCATATGGGTGAACCGATCCGGGCCGACGCGGGCGACAGCGTTGGTTCCATTTAATCCATCAGCTCCGTTCGTGCCGTTCGTGCCGTTCGTGCCCGGTAATCCGTCGATGCCATTGGTTCCGTCGTCTCCCGGTAATCCGTTGGTTCCGTTGGTTCCGTTGGTT